>Ga0302326_10002405_pt1 | contig 45766 bp, 40 predicted proteins | sample Palsa_T0_3_FD_202264 | JGI IMG/M metagenome (GOLD analysis project Ga0302326, IMG submission 202264) | Peat permafrost microbial communities from Stordalen Mire near Abisko, Sweden - Palsa_T0_3 | ecosystem: Environmental > Terrestrial > Soil > Palsa > Peat permafrost | place: Sweden: Abisko... | reverse complement strand
GTTGCAACCGGGTCGGACGCCAACTCCTACATCCTTTCACTCGTCCCGAACCTCTACGTGTCCAACGGATATGGCGTTAACCTGGTTAATATCGCCAACCATAGCGCCGTCTCAATCGCCTCGGGATTTAGCGAGACAGGGGGGCTCGCGTTTGACATCGAGGGCAACGTCTACGTCGCATCGGGCGACCCGGTGAATGGCAACGGCTCCGTTTTGGAGATCTCGCTAACCGGGACGGTGAGCACGTATGCCACCGGCCTTGGACCATTGCCGTCCGGGCTGGCCTTCGACAGCCACGGCAACCTCTTTGTCTCCAGCAACCTGACGGGTCAATTTAGCAAAATCTACAAGGTGTCGCCCTCAGGCGCCGTGAGCACGTTCGCTTCCGGTCTGGCGAACGCCTTCTCCATGGCCATCGACAGCTATGACAATCTGTACGTGTGCGACCTTTATAATTCCCCCTCGATATCGAAGATTTATCCGGACGGCGCTGTGGATCTCTACTACGCAACGATCCCCGACTTCAACGGCGCGGCGGGCCTGGGCTTCGACAGCGCCGGCAATCTCGTCGTGGCGAGCCCCGGCGGCTTTGTCTACAAGATCACGCCTGAGGGCGCCTTAAGCACTTTTGCGTCGAACCTGCCCAACGACCCCTTCGGACTTGCCATTGATCCGAGTGACAACCTTTACGTGTCGAACTATTACGGCTCCATCTACAAGGTGACGTCTGCGGGCGTCGTCAGCTTGTTCAGCAGCTCGGGCATAGCCGGGTCGGAAACCCTCATGGCGTTCTCGACGCAGGGCTTCGAGCCCGCGATTCCGCCGACACCGTTACCGACGCCCACACCGACGCCTACGCCAACTCCGACGCCTTCTCCGACCCCGTCGCCTAGCCCGACGCCTTCCCCGACCCCAACGCCTTCCCCGACGCGGGCGCCCACGCCGACCCCGAGGCCGACCCCGACGCCGGCGCCGAGCCCCACGCCTGGAATCACGCCGACTCCGACTCCCACCCGGGCGCCCACGCCGACACCGAGGCCGACTCCGACGCCGGTGCCGAGCCCGACACCTGGGGTCACGCCGACTCCGTCGCCCTCCCCGACGCCGACTCCAACCCGGGCGCCCACGCCGACACCGAGGCCGACTCCGACGCCAAGGCCCACTCCGACTCCGTAGCGTTGCCGCCGCAGGGGTAATCCCCGCCAAGGGCGCCTATGACGGACGTTTACGACGGAATCATCCTTGGAGGGGGACACAACGCCCTCGTGCTGCAGGCGTATCTCTGCAAGTCCGGGCTCGACGTCCTTCTCGTCGAGCGCAAGAGCGTGGTCGGGGGCGGCCTGAGCACGATCGAGGACCCCGGATATCCCGGATTCTACCACAACACCCACGCCTTCTTCCAGAGGGCCGTCACCGCAATGCCCTGGTACCGGGACCTCGAGCTGGAGCGGCAGGGAGCGCGCTACATCGAGCCGGAGCTCAACGTTGCGCTGCTGACCTCGGACGGAGGTGTGCTCGAGTGGTGGACCGACTTCGAGAAGACCGTCAGGTCCTTCGAACGCTTCAGCGCCCGCGATGCCGCGGCCCTGCGCAGGTGGCGCGACGAGTTCGTGCCCATCGTGCGGGACATCCTCTCGGTGGAGGCGATGTCGCCCCCGCTCCCGCAGGACGAGCGCCGGGCCATCCTGGGGCGCACCGCCGGGGGTCGCCGGCTCCTCGAGCTGCAGGAGATCACGCCGCTCGAGTTCGTGCACAGGGAATTCGAGCACCCGACCATCAAGGCGGGCCTCCTGTTCTTCAACGGACTGAGGGAGGTCGACATCCGGGCCAAGGGTTTTGGCCACCACATCCCGGCGTTGCTGGCATCGCCGGTAAAGGCGCAGATGTCGCGCGGGGGCTCTGCGGCGCTCGCGCGCGCCCTCGAGTGCGCGGTGCGCGAGGCCGGGGGCAAGATCAGGACGCTGGTGACTCCCTCGCGCATCGTCGTCGAGGGAGGGAGGACCGCGGGAATCGTCACGGGCGACGGCGAGCTCATTAAGGCCCGGAAGTTCGTCGTTTCGTCGCTCAATCCGCACCAGACGTTTCTCGAGCTGCTGGAAGAACGCCATGTTCCCGCGGGGGTCAGGCAAAAGGTGGAGGATTTCCGCTACAACCTCATCGCCCCCCTGTTCAGCCTGAACCTGAACCTCCGCGAGGCCCCGATCTACAAGGCGGCGGCCCAGTTCCCCGAGCTCGACCGCGCGTTCATGGTCATCATGGGCCTGGACCACGTGGACCAGTTCCCGGAGATCATCCGCCACCACGAGCTTGGCACGATTCCGAAAACGGTCATGTGGGGCGCCTGCCCGACCGTGTTCGACCCCTCGCAGGCGCCAGCGGGTCGCCACACCGCGTTCATGTGGGAGAAGCTTCCCTATCGCCTTCGCGGCGATCCCCTCAACTGGGACGCGGAGCGCGGGAAGCACGGGCGCAAGATGCTCCGCCTTTGGGAGAGGCACGCGCCAAACCTGGCGGACTCGGTCATTTCGTCGTTCACCCGCTCCGCGCTCGATGTCGAGCGGAGCTTCCCCAACATGAGGGAGGGCGACCTCCTGGTGGGCGCGTTCTCAAACGGCCAGGTGGGATACCACCGCCCCTTCCCGGGCGCGGGCGACTATCGCACCCACCTCCCTGGACTCTACCTATGCGGCGCGAGCAGCCATCCCGGCGGCAACATAACCGGCCTTCCCGGCTACAACGCCGCCCAGGTTCTCCTTGCCGACCTTGGATTGAAGGCCCAATGGATTCCGCGACCCATCCGCGAGCGCCTGCCATGACCAAATATTGCATCCGGGCGCCGTCGCCGCCTCCTGGCAGGATTCAAGTCTGACCACCCTACGATTTCATTGCTGCCGAACCTGTATCGCCGCTAACTGGCCGCGATGCGCCTGACCGCCCCTCGCACGGGATCCACGGGATGAGCCCCTCCGGACAAGGGGCCCGGGCCGCCTCCCGATTCTCGGATCCGTCCCTCCTGTCGCTGGCAGCGCTGCTCCTCGCCGTCTTCCTGCTGAGCCGGCTGCCGTTCTTCTGGTATTACCCCTCGGTCCAGGCGGCGCAGGACACCCAGGGGTACCTGGACATGGTGGCGGCGATCAGGGGGGGACACTGGCCCCGTTTCCTGTACCGGACACCAGGGTATCCCCTCCTCTTCTGGTTCGTCACGCTCTTCACCGGCCGCTGGATCGCCGTCGTCGATGTGCAGAACCTGCTCTCGTTCGCCTCCAGCCTTTTCCTTGTCTTTTCCGTGCGGCGCTATCGCGCGTCGCTGGCGCTGCCGGCCACGCTGGCCATGTGCGGTTTCCTGGGCAGCTCGCAGGTCGTCCTCTACGACGTCGCCCTGCTGAGCGACAGCCTGTACGCAAGCTGCACCATCACGGCGGTGGCGGTCCTCTTCCTGGCATTCAGGGGATTCAACCCGCTTCCCCTTGCCGCGGCCTCCGCCGCCATGGCCCTGTGCATCCTCGTCAGGCCCGCCGGAGAGTACCTCATCGTGATCTACGCGGCCATTCTTGCCTATCTGATCTGGCAGCGACGGCCGCTCCGCTCGGTGGTCGCCTTCCTGGTTCCCTTACCGGCGCTGATCCTGGGGCTCTGCACCTACAACTATGCGACGATCTCCTCCTTCGTGGTCTCGTCCCTTGGGGAGGCCAACCTCGTGGGCGCAACCGCCCTCTATTGGGAACCCGATCCGCGGCTTCCGGACTCGGTCAACCTCGCGCTGAAGGACCTTCCCGCCTCCTATGCGAGGCAGGACATCACGCCCGAGGATCTCCAAACGATGCGGACATCATGGGATGCCGACCGGCTCAACCTCGTCTATGAGAAGGCATTCAACCGGCTGATTTTCAGCGAGGGATGGGGATGGGGCAGGTTGGGCACGGGGGACTACCTTGGGAGCAGGGCGAACATGAGGGCGGTGTCGCTCATAGCGATCCGGAGGCACCCGGCCCTCTACGCCAAGTTCGTCTGGGTCGGCCTGGTCGAGTACTTCAAGGGCGTCGGATACAAGTTTGATATCGAGTCATCGATCGCATACCGCAAGCGGGGCAATCCGCTCTATGGCATGAGCGGGGCCCACCCTGACGAAATGGCTGCGCGACTGGCTGCGGACCCGAACGGGGCCGCGCCCGCCGTCGACTTGCAGGACAGGGAGACGGCATCGCGCCTGGAGCGCCTTATCAGGGGACTCCAGCACCTTTGGCAGCGCCTGCACGCGGCCATCTTCCAGAACATGGCATGGGCGTGTGCCTATTTCCTCGTGCTCATCCTGAGCGCGGTCCAATTGGCGCGCACCAGGGGACGCGACAAGGGCGTGTTCCTGCTGTTCGTGCTGACGCTTATCCCGCTCGGCGCGAGTGTCATTGTCTCCCTCGTGGTGATCTCGGCGGACCGCTACAGCTATCCCACGCAGTTCATATACTACCTATGCGTTGCGCTATCTCCGCTGCTGTTTGGCGGAACACCAGGGGCTGCGGAGCGGGACCGCGGCGCCTGAGGCAGCCCGGCCTGCCCTCCCGCCTGCCCGCATGGCTCATGAAGCGGTTTTTGCCGGGCCCTTGTTCGAGGGCGTTGTCCCTTTTCGCACTGGAGCGCCCCATTTCCATATTAGAATAGAGCACCTCCGGAAGCCGGGAGACGTTCGTGTTTAATGGGTTGGGTGTTTCCGCCCGATCGGCGCAGCCTGCGGCGAAGGTGCGGCAATTGACGAATCGCGGCCGCGCTGCTGCGGTAAGCCAATGGCCTCCCCAAAAAGGATCGCGATCGTGGGCTTCGGCTTCATGGGCTCGATGCATGCCCAGGTGTACGCGCAACTGACGGACGCGCAGCTAATCGCGGTGGCCGATGCCAACCCCGCCGCCGCCCGCGCCAAGCTCGAGCGGCTGAAGATCGCCATTCCCGTCTATTCGACCGTCGGCGAACTGCTCGAACGCCATCCGGAGACCGACGCCGTCGATGTTTGCACTCCCCTCGACTGCCACGAGGCGGACGCGCTGTGCGCGCTGGACGCGGGAAAGCATTTGTTCTGCGAGAAGCCCCTCGCGCCCTCGCTGGAGGCGGCCGACCGGATCCTGGCCCGCGCCGAGGCCACAAAGGCGATCGCCCAGGTCGGCCAGTGCATCCGCTTCTGGCCGGAGTACCAGACGCTGCGCGCCCTCTTCAATGGCGGCTCGGCCGGCAGGCTGCTCAGCCTCTGCCTTACGCGGCGGGCCGGCCGGCCCGCCTACAGCGACGGCGACTGGCTCAACAAGGCCGGGCGATCGGGGGGCGCGGCGCTCGACCTGCACATCCACGACACGGACTTTGTTCTCGCCCTTCTCGGCGGCCCGACGTCCGTCACATCGCGCGCCACCATCGACTATAGCGGGCCGTCGCACATATTCACCCTGTACGGCTATCCCGGCACGGCAGTCCAGTCCGAAGGCGGCTGGAACTATCCCACGCAGTGGGGCTTCAGTATGGCGTTTCAGGCGCTCTTCGAGCGAGCCGTCGTGGATTTCGAGTCCAACCGCAGCCCCACGCTGACCATCACCTGGCAGGACCGGACGCCCGAGCCGCTGGCCTTCGCGGCCCCACGCAGCCGGCAGTCGGCCGGAGGCGAAGGCAATATCTCGAGCCTGGGCGGCTATTTCAACGAGCTGGAAAGCTTCGTCGCATGCCTGGTCGCCGGCCGCCCTCCCAAGGACGCCACGCTGGCGGACGCGCGGGCCTCGCTCGCGGTGGCGCTGGCGGAGATCGAATCGGCGCGCACTGGCCGAACCATCATCCTGTGAAAAAATCCATCAGCATCTGGTCCTTCTCCGGACCCGGCACGATCGAGGAGAAGTTTCGCGTTGCCCGGGAGGCGGGATTCGCCGGCTTCGAGCCGGACCTGAGCGCGGACGGTCCGGTCACCGCCCGGACGAGCGCGGGGGAACTGCGCGCGATCCGGGCTGAGGCGGAAAAACAGGGTTTGCAGCTAAGCGGTTTGGCCACGGGCCTTTATTGGGGCGCGAATCCGGCGAGCTCCGATCCTGGCGTCAGGTCGTCCGCGGCCCAGATCCTGCGCCAGCAGATCGCGGCCGCCGCCCAGCTTGGGATCGACGCCGCATTGGTCGTTCCGGGCTCGGTGGGCGTCGACTTCATTCCCGGCGCCGAGGTGGTCCCGTATGAGCTGGCGTGGGAGCGGGCAAGCGCCTTCATCCGCGCGGCGCTTCCCCAAGCCGAGAAGGCGCGGGTTTGCCTTTGCATCGAGAACGTGTGGAACAAGTTTCTGCTGAGCCCGCGGGAGATGCGTGAGTTCATCCTGCAGTTCGACAGCGAATGGGTCGGGGCTTATTTCGACATCGGCAACGCCCTGGCCACGGGTTACCCCGAGCACTGGATCTCCATCCTGGGCCCTCTTGTCCGGCGGGTGCACTGCAAGGACTACCGCCGCGCGGTCGGATCGGTGGACGGCTTTGTCGACCTGCTGTCCGGCGACGTCAACTGGCCTGCGGTGATGGCCGCGCTGCGGGTGGCAAAGTACGAGGGATGGATCGCGGCCGAGATGATCCCGCCCGTGCCGTTTTACCGCTATGCGCCGGAAACCCTTATCCACAATGCCGGCCGGGCGCTCGACGCGATCCTGGCGCTTTGAGTACCTCCATGAGCTCCCCCGACCCTTCGCGCCGCTCCTTCCTTAAATATTCCGCCCTGGTTGGCCTGGGCGCCGCCCTGCCGGGGCTGGCCTCTGCCGCCGGCGCCGAGAATCCGGGGACTCGGCCCTCCGGGGGGAAGCCGGTGCAGGATCTGACGACAACCCCCCTGGAAAAGGTGCGCGTCGCTGTGATCGGGCTGCACCGAGGGATGGAACATGTCCGGTGCGCGCTGGGCATCGAGTTCGCCGATGTCGTGGCAGTCTGCGACATCGTTCCCGACAGGGCCGAGGCGGCGGCGGCGGCCTGCGAGAAAATGGGGCGAAAGAGACCCGCGATCTATGCGGGAACGGACCGGAAATGGGAGCAATTGGTGAGTCGCGACGATCTCGACGCGGTTTACATCGCGACGCCCTGGAACTGGCACGTGCCGATGGCACTGCGGGCGATGAGCCAGGGCAAGCACGCCTTCATCGAGGTCGCCGCGGCGATGACCGTTGACGACTGCTGGCGGCTGGTCGATGCCAGCGAGCGCGAGCAGCGCCACTGCGTGATGCTGGAGAACTGCTGCTACGGCGAGAACGAGCTCTTTGTCCTGAACCTGGCCCGGCAGGGGGTGTTCGGGGAGCTGGTGCATGCCGAATGCGCCTATCTGCACGACCTGCGGACGGTGCTGTTCCAACTGGGCTCGGAGGGCGACTGGCGCAGGGATTTTCATACACGGATGGACGGCAACCTGTACCCGACGCACGGCCTGGGTCCCGTGGCGGAACGACTGGGAGTCGGCCGGGGCGATCAGTTCAAGTACCTGGTGTCGATGAGTTCGCCGGAGGCCAACCTGACCCGGTACCGCGACCGCCTGAAGCCCAACGGCGGGCGCCACGCCTCGGAAAAGTATGTCTGCGGCGACATGAACACCACGCTGATCAAGACCGAGCTCGGCCGGACGATCATGCTGCAGCACGACGTGGTCCTGCCGCGGCCCTATAGCCGGATCAACGCCCTGTACGGGACCGAGGCCGTCTTCTTCGACTATCCCCCCCGGCTGTCCGTGGACGACCCCAAGCGGTATGGCTTGAAGGCCGAGGATTCCGAGCAATGGCTGTCCGACGCCGACCTGGCCACCATGCGTGAGAAGTTCACCCATCCGCTTTGGCGCGCCCTCGCGACCCGCGCCGAAGGCGCGGGACACGGCGGCATGGATTTTGTGATGAACTGGCGCCTGCTCGACTGCCTGCGGCGCGGTGCGACGCCCGACAGTGTCGTCTACGACGCGGCCGCGTGGAGCAGCATTATCGAGCTGTCGGTCAAATCCGTCGCCGACGGCAGCGCCCCGGTTACGATCCCCGACTTCACCCGCGGCCTGTGGCGATCGATGCAGCCGCTGGCGATTGCGACGGTTTCATAGCGCCCCACCGCGCCGCCCGGTCGAGTTTGGGCCGATCGGCAACCGTTCAGCGGGCGGCCAAATGGCTACCGCTCGCCCGCCTTCGGCTTCGCACCGACCAGTGAGCCGTCCTTTGCCAGCTGGAACATCTCGCTGCCCGCCAGCATGAATGTGCCCGTCACGAACTCATCCGAGTCGCCTTGGCTCACCGTGTCGGGACTATCGCCGACCGACTGGCCCCACTGCACTTTTCCCGAAGCGCCGACGTTCGCCACAAGGCCGCTCCACGCCTTCATTGTGGCCGGCAGGTAGGTGTTTTTGTCCAGCAGCCCATTGCGAATGCCCCATGCCAAGCCGTAGCAGAAGAAGCCCGTGCCGCTGGTCTCGGGCGTGGGAAACTCATAGGTGTCGTCAAGATTCGGCCTCCACAGGCCGTCCGGCTGCTGCCGCCTTATGATGGCTGCGGCCAGCCGCTTGAATAGGGATTCGTACCTTTCGCGGTTTGGGTCGTCCCTGGGCAAATAGGCCAGGATGCGCGGCAGGCTGGCGACAACCCATCCGTTGCCGCGCGACCAGAAAACCTTTCCTCCATTGGCGGTCTTCTGCCCCATGAACCGGCTGTCGCGGTAGAACAGCCCGTATTCCTGGTCGAAGAGCTCATGATGAACATCCCAGAAAAACGCGTTCATCCAATCCAGGTACTTATGGTTGCCGGTGGCCTTGGCCAGCATCGCAAGGGCCGGCGCACCGACGTAAAGCGAGTCCGCGTACGGAAGGTTGTCCACGACATACCAGCTCTTCGAGCCGGTGGGCGTGTTCGGCCGGCCCGAGTCGAGCCATTTCACGGTCGGCTCGATCATGGCGCGGTTGCCCTTGAGAAAGTAGAGTTCGAGGTAGGTCTGTGAACACGTGAGGACATTCGCGCCGGCCTCCTCCGTGCCGGGTTTCCACTGCTGCGGCTCGGCCCAGCGCATCGCCTGGTCAAGGTAAGCGGGGTCGCCGGTGGCTTGGTACGCCGCCATCACGCCGGTGTACCATGTGGCGCGCCTCCAATTTCGATCTCCATCCGGCATGACGGGGTGCGCCAGTTGCCAGTCGTCCGCCTTTTTCAACACGCCGGCAATGGCGCGCGTCGAGAACGGACCGCCCGAGTCATAGTCCTGGCCGTAGCAGGCCGCCGGCAGGCCCATCAATGTGGCGGCCGAGACCAGCATGGCGGCCCATTTGGGAGCGAATCGCCCGGTAACGCTCGTTTCGTCGGGGAGTTTGAATATGCCAGCCAAGATAATGCCTATGGAGGGTGGGATGCCGACTGTATCGGGCCGCCTACAGGCTGTCATTTGCAATCGTCATTCAACTCCCTTTCCCCCGGAGGGTGGACTGTCCTTCGACCTGCGTCTTGGGGGACATTCACGGTGCCAAACGGCGCAGGTCACCGGCGGAGCGCAACCATTCGGTAGGCCCCGAGCCGCGACACCTCGCATTTCCATGTCCATCGATCAGCCGTGAGGCCAAGCGCCCGAGGGAGCTCCTCCTCAAGGAAGCCCGCGGCAATGCTGACCCGGGCATCGTGCAGCGTGACGCTGCATGCGCCGAGCAGGGGACCGATCGCGGCAAACATTGATTGCGACAACCGCCGGCGTGCCGGCTCGGATGCAACGATGAGCCGAGCTCCCCCGACATGCCTTCCCAGGTCCGCAAGTTCACCGACGGTGAGGTGGTGCAGTATCAAATTAGCGATGACCGCGGAATACTCGGAATACCGGGCAAAGCCCCGAATGTCGGCCCGATGCCAATCCGCCTGGCGCGGCCAGTCCGCAGGGCGCGGGCAAAGGTCCAGGCCGTCCACCGCGAGGCCAGTCCCCCAGAGCGCCATCCCCATCTCGCCCATGCCCGAGCCGAGCTCAAGGACCCGTTCCCCGGGCCTCAAATGACACCGCAATATTCTTCGAAACCACCGCTCGTTGCCCAGCACCCTGTTGATGATTCGAAGATCCCGCCGGCTGCGCCGCGCCGCCGGGTCGTCCGGCGAAAGCGAGTCAAGAATCTCCGGCTCAAGAATTCGGTCCATGTAGGGGAGCAATGGGAAGCCGCGGTTTTCGATCCGAGCGTCGCCTTCGACGACAATTGTCCGCTGCTCGGTCACAATCGAAATCGGAAAACCTGTCGAAATCAACGCTGGGCGGACTTCACGCCAGTGGACCGGAAGGGAATGGGACAGGACCCAGCGGCTGGTCTGCCCCGAAACGGGTCGACCCGTCGTCGTTGAACCCAAGCGGAAAACGACGAGCCGAGATCAGGTTTTTTTCAGCTTTGCGATAACCTTCTCGTCATCCACCAACTTGGCCTGCAGGTCGGCGATCTGGCTCTTGGACGCGTCCAGCTGCGCCTGGGCCTGCGCCAGGTCGGACATGGCCTTGTTTGATTTCGTCTGTGCCACGGCCGTCTGCGCCTGGGCGATGTCAACCTCCCCCTGATGCTTGATGGACGCCACCTTGGCATCCTCCATTTGCGACTGGAAGTTTGTGGATATCACGCGCGTCTTGTCCAACTCGGCCTGGACGTCGGCGGAGCTCGCCACGACCTTGTCCAAATCCGCCTTGTTTTGATCCGCCGCCGACTTCGTCTCATCCATCTTTTTCTGGAGCGCGACCATTCCCGCCTTCGCCTCGTCCAACTGCGCCCGCAGCACATCGGTGTCAGCCTGGACCTGGTCCGACCGATTCTTGTTTTGCACGATCGTCTCGTCCCGCACGCCCACCTTGATCCAGAGGGCGCCGGCGGCTATCAGGAGAACAACGCAAAGCGCCCCGAGGGCGATGCTTAGGAAGGGCTTGCCCGCGGGTGCAGGGCCAGCGGGGCTCGGGTCGCGAGCCTCGGACTTTGCGGGTTTTGCGGGGTTGGTGGCGGAGGTTTCGGGCATGATCGTACATGTTATACCGGGCGCCGGCCTGCCGAAATGGGGTGTTACCCGACGGCTGCAGAATGGCCGCCGGGACCGAGCTATTGGACCGTGAGCTCGAGAGGGGCGTACCCGGCGGCGGAGACGACGACTTTGTCGTTAGCCGCGAGGCCGGGGATCGTCCACACTTGGCCCGGATCGATGGTGTGCTCGGGAAGGTTGCGAGACTTCGAATCGGCATGGAAATACACGCTGAGCAAAATCTTCGCCGTGACCTTGAGCGCGCCGTCCGAGGTGTTCTTCAGGTTGAGCACGAACGGGCCGGTGTCGGGATCCGCCTTTGCGAAAGTCGCCGCCAAGGGAAGGCTCGGAGCCTTGTCATCCAAGGGCTTGAGGGCCGCAGTGTAGTCGGCGGCGCTCGCCGAGGGAGCCTGCGCGAGCGCAAAGGCGAGGGCGCAGCCGAGAACGGCGAACGCGGATATGATCGATGCCCGACGGGAGGGCGAGGGAGTTGATATGGTCATGGGTATGTCCTGTTAACGATTACTTACTCTGAGGGACGGTATAGTCGTATGGAAAGGGAGCCAGTTCCAGCAGGAAGAATAGACATTAACTTAGTTGAGATCCTTGCCGAACGTTAGCATCGATGTCCCGCGCCGACGGAAACCCTGGGCTTCCACAGGCAGCCCCATCCCTATCTCAGGCCCAGTATATTGAAGACGATGTAGAAGCCCGACGCGAACAGCACGGCGCCGAGGAACATGCACACCGGGAGCGTCAGCACCCAGGCGAGCAGCAGGTTTCGAAGCGTCTCCCTCTGCAGGCCGGAGTGGTTCGCGGCCATGGTGCCCGCAACGCCCGAGGACAGAACATGGGTGGTGCTGACCGGAAGGCCGAAATAATCCGCGGCCCCGATGGTGGCCATCGCGACGAGCTCGGCCGAAGCGCCCTGGGCGTACGTCAGGTGGGATTTCCCTATTTTCTCTCCGACCGTGACCACGATCCGTTTCCAGCCGATCATCGTCCCGCAGCCCAGCGCCAGGGCCACGGACACCTTGACCCAGGTGGGAATATATTTTGTGAGCTTGTCGGCGTCGGCCTTGTACTTGGAGCAGGCCTGCTGGGCCTTTGGATCCGTGAGGCCGTGGGTCTTCGCCAGCTTGCCGATGGACTCCCCGACGAGGTACAGGCTTGTGCGGAGGTTCCTCCTGTCGCCCTCGGGCAGGTCCGAGAAATTCTTCACGCTCTCGAGCCGGGTCGAGATGGAGTCATTGAGCGCCGCGATGGCGGGCACTGTCTTCGGCGTCTGCTTTCCGCTGCTCTTGATGAACGCCGAGACCTCGGCGGATGCCTCGGCGGGCGTCCCGCCCGCGGCCCCACCGGACTGGCCCTGAAGGACCGCCGTCACCTGGCGCGACTCGGCTGCGATTTGCTGGATAACGGCGGCGTCGGTGTTCATCCTCAGCGCGAAGGCCCCGGGGACGACGCCGATCATGATCAACATGATGAGCCCCATGCCCTTCTGGCCGTCGTTCGAGCCGTGCGCGAAGCTGACACCCGTGCAGGTCAGCACGAGGACGCCCCGGATCCACCACGGCGGGGCCTTGTCCTTCTCCGGGGCGGCGTAAAGTTCGGGCCGCTTGATGAGGGCCTTGCAAAGGAGAAATAGGAGCGCAGCGCAGGTGAAGCCCACGACCGGCGAGATGATCAGCGAGAGTCCCACGTTCTTGGCCTGCGCCCAGTTGACGCCCTCGCCGAAGACGTGGCCGGGCGCCATGATCGAGTTCGCGAGTCCCACGCCCATGATGGCGCCGATCAGCGAATGGGAGCTAGAGGCCGGCAGGCCAAGGTACCACGTGCCCAGGTTCCAGATGATCGCCGAGAGCAGGAGCGCGAAGACCATGGCAAACCCGGCCCCGTTGCCGATGTTGATGACCAGCTCCACGGGCAGGAGGCTCACGATGCCGTAGGCCACCGCGCCGGTCGATGTCAGCACCCCGATGAGGTTCCATATGCCCGACCAGACCACGGCGACATAGGGCCTCAGGGAATGCGTGTAGATGACTGTCGCGACGGCGTTTGCGGTGTCGTGGAAGCCGTTGACGAATTCGAAGCTCAGCGCCAGGCCGAGGGCCAGAAAAAGGAAGATTGCCGAGCCGACGGAAAGAACTTCGCCCCAGAGGTGCATTCGTGTGCGCAAGGTTATGGAGCACGCATGTCTCGATTCCATGGCGGCGATGTTACGCTCTCGTTACAAGGAAACCGGCGACGCGCCGATCGGAGTTGAACGGCGGCGGCTGATGAACCAGCCTCCCGCATGCCCCGCTCCAACTATGAGGATGAAATCATCGTCTCCTGGATCGAGCTGCACCGAGACGCCCGGTTTCTCTCGGAGCAGCTCCACGCAAAGGGAACGTGGAAGGGAATCATAGCCGTCACGCGGGGCGGCCTGGTCCCGGCGGCGCTCGTCGCGCGCGAGCTCGACATCCGGCTGGTCGACACGATCTGCGTGACCAGCTATTCCAAGGGCGCCGTGGGCGAGGCTGACCAGGTCAGGAGCGACGTGAAGCTGCTGAAGGGCGTGGAGGGCGACGGGGACGGCTTCCTCCTGATCGACGACCTCGTCGATTCCGGCCGGACGGCCCAGGTGGTGCGCAAATTCCTTCCCAAGGCCCACTTCGCGACGATCTACGCCAAGACGGCGGGCCGGCCGTTCGTGGACACCTGCGTCAAGGAGTTCAAGCAGACCAAGTGGATCTTCTTCCCGTGGGACATCGAGTACAAGTTCGCCACCCCGATCAAGGACGGGGGACGCGCCGCCTCCGGGCCCTGAGCCCCGTGCAAGGCCTCCCTCAGGAGGCGCCAGGCGGGGGGATGTTCCAGCGGGCGATCACGGGCGCCGCGGGGTTTGCGTGCTCGTAGGACAGGATGCCCAGCGAGGCGGTGTCCAGGAGGAGCCGCTCGCCGTCGCCCACCGGCAGGCCGGCCCACCGCACGGCGAGGGCGCGCCCGAAGTGGCCGTGCGTGAAGAGAGCGACGTTTCCCTGCATCGAGCGGACCCGGGCGATGAGCCGGTCGGCGCGCGCGGCGACCTGCGGGGGCGTCTCGCCCCCCGGGCAGCCGTCCCGGAAGAGCTCCCAGCCCGGCCGCCCCTTGAGGATCTCGGCCGAGGTCAGGCCCTCGTAGTCCCCGTAGTCCCACTCCGCGAGGTCGGGGTCGGGCACGGCGCCGGCGCCGAGCCCCGCCAGCTCGCAGGTGCGGCGCGCCCGCTGCCGGGGGCTCGTCAGCACGTGGCCGAAGCTCACCGGGGCCAGCGCGGAGGCGAGCCTCCGGGCGTTCAGCTCACCCTGCGCGGAAAGCGGGATTTCGGTGCGGCCCGTGTGCCGCCCCGACCTCGACCAGTCGGTTTCGCCGTGGCGCACCAGGTAGACACTCGATACCATCCGCCCAGCCTACGCGACCGGGACGGCGGCGGTCCATCTCCAGTTGCGGATTTCCGGCATGTCCTGCCCGTTGGCGTTGATGTACTGCCTGTGCTCGACCAGCTTGTCGCGGAGGATCTGCTTCAGCTGGGAGCCCGCGTCGCCGGTCTGCGGAAGCCGGTCGATCGCGTCCATGACCAGGTGGAACCGGTCCATGTCGTTCAGGACCGTCATGTCAAAGGGGGTCGTGATCGTGCCCTCCTCCTTGTATCCGCGCACATGGATGTTGTCGTGGTTGGTCCGGCGGTAGGTCAGCCGATGGATGAGCCAGGGGTAGGCATGGAACGCGAAAATGACGGGCTTGTCCTTCGTGAAGATGGAGTCGAAGTCCGCGTCGCTGAGGCCGTGCGGGTGCTCGCTCGCGGGCTGCAGCCTCATGAGGTCGACGACGTTGACCACGCGGACCTTCAGGCTGGGCAGGTGCTCGCGCATGATGGACACCGCCGCGAGGATTTCGAGCGTGGGGACGTCGCCGGCGCACGCCATCACGACGTCGGTGCCGCCCGCGCCGTCGCTGCTCGCCCAGCGCCAGATCCCGATGCCCTCCGTGCAGTGCACGCACGCGGCCTCCATGGTCAGCCACTGGGGCGCGGGGTGCTTGCCCGCGATGACGACGTTCACGTACTGGCGGCTGCGCAGGCAGTGGTCCATGACCGACAGGAGGCAGTTCGCGTCCGGCGGGAGGTACACACGCACGACCTCGGCCTTTTTGTTGACGACGTGGTCGATGAAGCCCGGGTCCTGGTGCGTGAACCCGTTGTGGTCCTGGCGCCAGACATGCGATGCAAGGAGGTAGTTGAGCGATGATATCTTCCTCCGCCAGGGAAGGCCGTTGGTCACCTTGAGCCACTTGGCGTGCTGGTTGAACATCGAGTCGATGATGTGGATGAACGCCTCGTAGCAGTTGAAGAGGCCGTGGCGCCCGGTCAGAAGGTAGCCCTCAAGCCAGCCCTCGCACTGGTGCTCGCTCAGCATCTCCATGACGCGGCCCGTCGGGGCCAGGAATTCGTCGTCCTTGACCGTGGTCGTGTCCCACTGGCGGTTGGTGACCTCGAAGACGGCCTCGAGCCCGTTCGAGAGCGTCTCGTCGGGGCCGAAGATCCGGAAGTTCTTTTCCCCGTCGTTCAACTTGGCTACGTCGCGCAGGAAGCGGCCGAGGACATGCGTGTCCCCGGGTCCGCCCGAGCCCGGCTCGGGCACCTTCTGGGCATAGTCGCGGAAATCCGGCATCCTCAGGTCGCGCAGAAGCCTGCCGCCGTTGGCGTGCGGATTCGCTCCCATCCTCCTCTCCCCCACCGGCGCGAGCTCGGCGAGCTCCGGCTTGAGGCGCCCGGCCGCGTCGAACAGCTCCTCGGGCCTGTAGCTCCTCAACCAGGCTTCAAGCATCGCCAGGTGCTCCGGCGGCGCGGCCGGTGAGACTGAGAGCGGGACCTGGTGGGCCCGGAAGGTGCCCTCGATCTTCAGCCCGTCGACGACCTTCGGCCCGGTCCACCCCTTGGGCGAATTGAGCACGATCATCGGCCACCTCGGGCGCAGCGCGTTGCCGTTCTTGCGCGCGTCCTGCTGGATGCGCCGGATCTCCTCCACGGCCGCGTCAAGCGCGGTGGCCATCGCCTCGTGCATGAGCCCCGGTTCGTGGCCTTCCACAAAACAGGGAATCCAGCCGTAGCCCCGCATCAGCTCCTCCAGCTCCTCCCGGCTGATGCGGGCGAGCACGGTCGGGTTTGAGATCTTGAACCCGTTCAGGTGCAGGATGGGAAGGACCGCGCCGTCGGTCGCCGGGTTCAGGAACTTGTTGGAATGCCAGGCCGTGGCCAGCGGACCCGTCTCCGCCTCGCCGTCGCCCACCACGCAGCCGACGACGAAATCCGGGTTGTCGAACACCGCGCCGAAGGCGTGGCTCAGCGAATACCCCAGCTCCCCGCCCTCGTGGATCGAGCCGGGGCATTCCGCGGAGGCGTGGCTCGGTATCCCGCCCGGGTACGAGAACTGGGTGAAAAGCCTCCTCAGGCCGGCCTCGTCGCGGCTGATGTCCGGGTAGACCTCGCTGTAGGTCCCCTCGAGGTACACGTTGCCGACGACCGCCGGCCCCCCGTGCCCTGGGCCGGAGATGTAGATCATGTCGAGGTCGTATTTCTTGATGACCCGGTTCAGGTGGGCGTAGATGAAGTTCTGCCCCGGTGTCGTGCCCCAGTGGCCGAGAAGCATGTGCTTCACGTGCTCCAGCTTGAGCGGCTCCTTCAGCAGGGGATTGTCCCTGAGGTAGATCTGCCCCACCGAAAGGTAGTTGGCGGCTCGCCAGTAGGCGTCGATTTTCCGGAGCATGGCGGGCGACAGTGTCTTCGTTTTCATGATATTTTTCCCCGACTGCGGCCGAGGCCCAGGACGCGCACGACCGACCTGGCGATCATTAGCTCCTCGTCGGTCCGGATCACCCGGACGGCCACCGCGCCCGCGCGCATTGAGATGATCGGTGCGTTCGCCGCGTTGCGCCTGGCGTCGATCCCGACGCCGAGGAAGCCCAGCCCGGCGCAGATGCGGGCGCGCACGGCCGGCGAGTTCTCGCCGATGCCTCCCGCGAAGACCAGCGTGTCCAGGCCACCCAGGGCCGCAGCGTAGGCACCGATCCATTTCCTCGCCTGGTAGCAGAAAAGCTCGACGGCCTCGGCGGCACGGGTGTCGCGGGCCTCGCGCGAAAGCAGGTCCCGCATGTCGGGGCTGCTCCCCGATACCCCGAGTAGCCCCGACTCATGGTTCACCATCTCCTGAAATCCCGCGGCGCTCATTCCTGCCCTTCGCGCGAGGAAGCCCGCGACGCCGGGGTCCAGGTCCCCCGATCTCGTGCTCATGACGAGCCCCGCCGCCGGCGTGAAGCCCATGCTCGTGTCGATGCTCCTGCCGCCGCGAACGGCGGCCAGGCTGGCTCCGCTTCCCAGGTGAGCCAGGATAACCCTTCCCTTTGCGGCGCCGGGGCCGGCGATCCTCCGGAGCTCCTCCATGAGAAACCCGTAGGAGAGCCCGTGGAACCCGTAGCGGACGACGCCCATGGCGGCGTACCGTCGCGGGATCGCCAGCGTCCTGGCTACCCGCGGCATCGTCCGGTGGAAAGAGGTGTCAAAGCAGGCCACCTGCGGCATTCCCGGGTGGCGCCTCTTGATGGCCCGGATCAGCTCGATCTCCCGCGGAAGGTGGTCCGGGTCGAAGGCCGCGGTCCGGCGAAGCTCCCCGAGAAGCAGCGGGGTCACCCGCGCCGGCTCGGCGTGCGCCATCCCGTGCACGATCCGGTGCCCGACGGCCCCGACCGTGGAGAACGCGGGCTGGCCTTCAAGCCAGCCCAGCAGGAATCCGGCGGCCCCGCCAGGGTCGCCAGCGGCGAAACGCCGGCGGCCCGCCGCGCCCGTGCGGGTGTCGCTGAATGCGAGATGGGCGCCCGGAAGCCCGATCCGGTCGAGCTTCCCCTCCAAGATCTTGCGCATCCCTGCGCCCGCCTCGTAGACCGCGAAACGGATGCTCGACGAGCCCCCGTTCAGGGCCAGGACTGCGGGCTTCTGCTTGGCCGGCTTCATGTTTCGCGGAGCTGTCATAGTGGGCGCCGTTATAGCCAGTTCAAGCCACCCAATGTTCCACGATCTTAGCTGCGCTTTACTTGGTCAGCCGCCGTCGGATCTCCTTCAGCTCCCGCCTGCGCGCCGCGGTGACCCTCGGGTAGCCCAGCTGGAGGCCCTTAAGCGCCTCGATGACGATGCGCGAGACGATGAGGCGTGCATTGAGCTTGTCGTCCGCGGGAACGACGTGCCACGGCGCGCCCTTCAGGCTGGTCGCCGAAAGGCAGCCCTCGTACGCCTTCACGTAGTCGTCCCAGCGGCCGCGCTCCATCATGTCGGCCAGGCTGAACTTCCAGTTCTTCTGCGGCTCGTCGATGCGCTCGAGGAAGCGCCTGCGCTGCTCCGCCTTGGAAAGGTGCAGGAAGAACTTCAGGATCCGGGTGCCGTTCCTGTGGAGGTGCTTCTCCAGATCCACTATGGAGCGGTACCGGCCCTTCCATATCGCCCGGTCGCCAGCCAGCTCGGCCGGAAGGCCCTGCGCCTTCAGGATCTCGGGGTGCACCCAGACGATCAGGACCTCCTCGTAGTATGAGCGGTTGAAGACCCCTATCCTGCCGCGCGCCGGCAGGCGGCAGGTCGTGCGCCACAGGAAATCGTGCTCGGATTCCTCCGCGCTCGGGTGCTTGAAGGAGTACACTTCGCAGCCCTCCGGATTGACGCCGCTTAGGACGTGGGCGATCGCCCCGTCCTTGCCGGCCGCGTCCATGGCCTGGAAGATGAGCAGAAGCGCATAGGTGTTCGAGGCATAGAGGCGGCGCTGCAGCTCGCTCAGCTCCTCGACATCGCACCTCAGCAGCTCCCTGTACTGCTTCTCGGACTTGTAGAGCGGCTTGATGCCGGTCGCCCACCTCCTGAGCCTTACCTTGCGGCCGGGCGCGACGCGGAAGTCGTCGGTGTTGATTTTCATTTGCTGTGATGGTCCGGTTTGCCGGCCGGCTCAGTTGGGATCGCCCTCGTTCTCCCATGCCTCGATCGCCGGCTCATCCTCACCCTCCGGGGCGCCGCCCGGCCCGCCGCCGGCGCCCCCAATGGCCCTGCCGACCAGGGCCTGCGCCTCCTCGAGGATGCGGTCCAGTTGCTCGCGCCCGCGGAAGCTCTCGGCATAGATCTTGTAGATGTCCTCCGTCCCCGAGGGACGCGCTGCGAACCAACCAGTCTCGGAGGTGACCTTCAGCCCCCCGATGGGCGCGCCGTTGCCCGGCGCCCTCGTCAGCCGGGCCAGGATCTTTTCACCCGCAAGCTCGGATTCCGTGACCTGCTCCGGCGAGAGCTTCCCGAGGGCCGCCCTCTCGGCCCGGTTCGCCGGCGCCTCGACGCGGTCGTAGACCGGCTCGCCAAGGTCCCTGGTCAGGTCCCGGTAGATTTCTCCGGGGTCCCTGCCGTTCCTCGCCGTGATCTCCGCCGCGAGCAGGCACGGGATGAAGCCGTCCTTGTCCGTGGTCCAGACCCGCCCGTCCATCCTTGAGAAGGACGCCCCCGCGCTCTCCTCGCCGCCAAAGCAGACGGTGGAATCGAGGAGACCGTCCACGAACCACTTGAAGCCGACGGGCACCTCCATGAGCGGCCGGCCCAGCCTGGCCGCGACCCGGTCTATGATCTGGCTGCTGACGACGGTCTTGCCGACGGCGGCCTTCTTCGGCCAGCCCGGCCTGTTCTGGAAGAGGTGCGAGATCGCGACCGCGAGGTAGTGGTTCGGCGGCATGAGCCCCGCGCTCTTCGTCACGATGCCGTGCCTGTCGTGGTCGGTGTCGCACGCGAACGAGAGGTCGAAGCGGTCCTTCATTCCGATCAGCCTCTGCATCGCGTAGGGCGACGAGGGATCCATCCGGATCTGCCCGTCCCAGTCCCGAGTCATGAAGCGGAAGGTCGGGTCGACGACCTCGCTGACCACGGTGAGGTCCAGCTTATGGAGCTCGGCGATGCGCGCCCAGTAGTGGACGCCCGCGCCCCCCAGGGGGTCGACCCCGATCCTGAGCCTCGCGCCCCTTATGACCTGCATCTCGACCACGCTGCCGAGGTCCCCGATGTAGGCGCTCAGGTAGTCGTGCCGGTGGGTCGTGGGCGCCTTGAGGGCCCTGTCAAGGGAGACGCGCCTCACCCGGGCGAGGCGCCCCTCGAGGAGCTCGTTGGCCTTGGCCTCGATCCATCCCGTGACGCCGGTGTCGGCGGGGCCTCCGTTGGTCGGGTTGTACTTGAAACCGCCGTCCTGGGGTGGGTTGTGCGACGGCGTGATCACGATCCCGTCGGCGAGGCCGTCCGTCCGGCCGCGGTTGTGGGTCAGTATCGCGTGGGAGATGACAGGGGTCGGCGTGTACTCGTCGCCCTCGGCGATCATCACCTCGACGCCGTTCGCCGCCAGCACCTCGAGCGCCGTGGCGCAGGCGGGGGCAGACAGCGCGTGGGTGTCGATCCCCAGGAAGAGGGGCCCGTCGGTCCCCTGGCGCCTTCTATGGAGGCAGATCGCCTGGGTGATCGCCAGGATGTGCCCTTCGTTGAAGGACCTTGTGAGCGACGATCCGCGGTGCCCCGACGTGCCAAACGAGACGCGCTGGTCCGCAACCGATGGATCGGGCTCGTCGCTGTAGTAGGCCGTGATCAGCCGCGGCACGTCCACGAGCGGCCCCGTCTCGGCCGGCTTTCCTGCTAGGGGGCTCGTCTTCATCGGCTGTGCGTCACGCCCCGCGCTCGAGGCTGGCGACCTTCTCCAGGCGACGCCTGAAGCGGGGCGCGCCGCTGAACCTCGCCGCGAGGAAGATTGACACGAGCTCCCACGCGAGGGCATGGCCGACGACGAGCCCTCCCAGGCAGATGATGTTCATGTCGTCGTCCTCAACCCCCTGGTGCGCCGAAAAACCCTCGTGGACAAGGCACGCCCTCGCGCCCGCGACCTTGTTGGCGGCCACCGCCGCGCCGACGCCGCTCCCGCAGATCGCGATGCCCCGCCCCACCCTCCCGGAGGCCACGGCCCGGGCCAGGGGCACGACAAAGTCGGGGAAGTCGTCGTCGGGCTGCAGCTTCGTGTCCCCGAAGTCGACCACCTCGTGCCCGGCCTCGCGCAGCTTCGCGGTAATGTGCCCCTTCAGCTCGAACCCGCCATGGTCCGCGGCTATCCCGACCGGCATCGGCCCCCCGGCGGACGGCGCGTGATCGGGATTCGTCATGGCCGCCGCCGCGGCTTAAGCCGCGGACTTCTCCACCACGTCCGTGTAGGTCCCGCGGACCGCGAGGCCGTTGCACCTTGCGCGGTGCGCCAGCGCCCTCTGGGCGGCGGCGACATTGCCCGGCGCACCGCCCCAGGCCTTCATGGCCGGGTCCTGGAGGGCGCGGCCGAACGAGAAGGTGAGCCGCCACGGAAGACCGCCGGCGCCCGATATCGCGTTCAGCCTCTGCGTCGCGGGCACGTCGCTCTGCCCGCCGGAGAGAAACACGATGCCGGGCACCGCCGGGGGGACGGCGCGGCGGAAGCAGCGCAGCGTGGCCGCGGCGACCTCCTGCGCTCCGGCCTGCCTCGGGCCGTCCGCGCCCGAGAGGACCATGCCCGTCTTCAGGAGCATCCTGCCCAGCACGACCCTCTGCTCGGAGAGCTCCTCGAAGGTCCGCTCGAGCACCGCCGTCGAGACCTCCTCGCACCGCTCGATCGTGTGGTCGCCGTCCATCAGGATCTCGGGCTCCACGATCGGCACCAGGCCTGCCTCCTGGCTGAGCGCGGCAAAGAGCGCGTGGATGCGCGCGTTGACGCGCATGCAGGGCCCGGTCGGGATGCCTGGCCCAATGGCGATGACGGCCCTCCATTTCGTGAACCTGGCGCCCAGCCTCGCGTACTCGGCGAGGCGGGAGCGCAGCCCGTCGAGCCCGAGCGTGAACTTCTCGCCTGGAAAGAATGGCAGCGCCTCGGTGCCCGCATCGACCTTGATGCCGGGGACGATGCCGAGGCCCGCGAGGAGCTCCGGCATGGCGACGCCCTTCGACGTCGACTGCCGGATCGTCTCGTCAAACAGGATGACCCCGCTGATCGACTCCGCGAGGGAGGGCGTCGTGAACAGCATCTCGCGGTAGTCCCTGCGGTTCGCCTCGGTGTCGGGAATCCCCAGCTCTTTGAAACGCTTCTCGATCGTCGGAAAGCTCTCGTCGGCGGCCAGTATGCCCTTCCCGGGCGCAAGGAGCGCCTGGATTGTGGATTCAATCGTGTTCGTCATGGCTGGTTCCGGATTCGGGTGGCAGCATCAATTGGGCCGAAGTCGCCCAAAAATCGACACATCTCGGCCTGTCTGGTTGCCTCATATGTGACATTTTCGCGGCATTCCCGCCGGGTTCGCGGGCCGGCCGGGATTCTCATGCGTCCTTCCTCGGCTTGAAGGTCGTGACCTTGGCCAGCTTTTCCCAAAGGGCGCGCTCCTCGGCGGACGGCTTGGGGGGAACCTGTATCCTGGCGACCGCGTAGAGGTCGCCGCGGCCGCCGTCCTCGCGGGGCAGCCCGAGCCCGCGCAGGCGCAGCTGGCTGCCGGAAGCGGTGCCGGGCGGAACCTTGAGCGAAGTCACGCCGTCGAGCGCCGGAATCTTCGCCTGCACGCCGAGCACCGCCTCCCACGGCGCCAGGTCCAGGTCAAAGTAGAGGTCGGGGCCCTTGACGCTGAAATCCGGATGGCGGGCGAGCCGCACCCGGAGGTAAAGGTCGCCCGCCCGTCCGCCGCCGAATCCCTCGCCGCCCTGGCCCGCGAGGCGGATCCGCTGGCCCTCGCGGACCCCGGGCGGGATGCGGACCTGATAGGTGTCGACCCGGTCCTCGGTGCCGCCGGCGGCCGGGCGCCGAAGCGTGATGCTGCGCTTCGAGCCGCGAAGCGCCTCCTCGAGGGTGACCATGATGTCGGCCTCGACGTCGCGGCCCGGGTGCACGAATCCGGCGCCGTCCTCGGCGGAGGCGCCGTCGGAGCCGTTGAAGGAGCCGTAGCCATCGCGGCTGCCCCCGAAGAAGGACTCGAAGAAGTCGCTGAACCCGGTGCCCCCGAACTCGAAGTCGGGCGCTTGCGCGGGCCTGCCCCCCGGGCCGCGCCTTGCGCCGGCCCGCCCCTCCCCCCCGGTGTCCTGCCAGTTGGCGCCCAGCTCGTCATAGCGGCCGCGCTTTTCGGGGTCCCCCAGGACCTCGTAGGCCTCGTTGATCTCCTTGAATTTTTCCTCGCCCGCGACCTTGTTCTTCGCGACGTCCGGGTGGTGGATGCGCGCGAGCTTGCGGAACGCCTGCTTGATCTCGTCCGGCGTCGCCGTCCTCGGCACGCCGAGCGTCTCGTAGTAATCTTTGAATTTGAGGGCCATCGGGGTCCGGGTATCCGCCCCACCGTTGCACCAGTTCGCGGGAAAAACAATGCCGCGCCGACAGGCCGCCCCAATCGGCCGGACGTCGCTGGGGGTTCACTGGCGACCCCAAGGGACGGCCGCCCGCGGCCGCCCGGGGCCCCGGAGTCACTTAAAACGCAACGAAGGCGAACGGCTGAAGTCCGGGTTGTCCCCAGTGGACACGTCGTTCAACCCCCGGAATTCAAAGTCGGTTGGCACCCCCGGTTGCCTCGGCCCAAAGCTCACCTGGGTGACGGCCGTCACCGGCTCGCGGGTGCGCTGGTCCCTGATCCATAGAACGGGGCCTACGGACGGCACCGCCGGGGTGTTGAGGGAAGCCAAGCTCAGGTGCCCTTTCTCAAAGTATACCTCATAGGACGCCCCTGGCTTCGCATTGAACACGAAGTCGTGTCCCGCGCTGGCCGTCCCGTCATAGTAACGGACAAAGATTTCGTGAAAGCCCGGAAGGAGCGTCTGCGTCTGGCTCCATTTCTCGACTTCATCCGGAATCACCCTCCCGTCGATCGCCAGGACGCAGGCCACCTCGTCGTGGGGGATGTTCGAGCCCAGGCTCGTGGCCCGTTCGCGGGTCCCGACAATCGCGGCCGGGGCCCAGGAAGTGGGTTCCACGCCCTTCTGGATCATGGCTATTCGGGCAACCTGCGCTCCCAGCTGCGAGATCAGGTCGGCGATCGGCGTTGACGTGTCCCCCTTGACCATCGCCCCCGTGGCCGCTCCCGTCTCGGCCGAAACCACCTTTGCCGCGATGATCACTTGCGCGTGCGACGCCAGAATCTGTCCGGATACAAGCGACGTGGCGCCGAGGGCGCGGCCGATCTGCCTCGCGCCCTCCGGGGTGATCGGCTCCCCAAGGCTCATTTTCGAGCTGCCCTCTCCCTGCTGGATGGAGCCGCGATCGACCACCCTGATCGGCTCCAGGGCGGACAGGTCGCACGCCAGGAGCGACGCGACGCTCTTGCCGGCGTCCGCGACTCCAAACTTTTCGTTGGCGCCTTTGTCCGACTGGAAATTGAACACCGCCACGCTCATGTTTCCCGTCGGGTAATCGGGGTTGGGATATGCCGCCGCCGGCAGGAACATCAGTAGGCAGATCGCGTTTTTCATAAGGGTGGAGAAGGCTTCGAGCGCCCCAGTTCGTTTGGAATCCGCTCGGCGCGGATATGGACCACATCCGCCAGGCCCGAGGAGGCCTGCCGCGACCAGAAAAAGCCGTCGCCGACGAGCATGACCTGGCCCCCGAGATCGGACAGCACCATGACGTTCCTGTCGCCGCAGCGCACAAGCTGCCCGCTGAAAGTCACGACGACGCGCCGGTCCTTGCCGTCCCTTATCTCCAGAAGGATCGGATCCGACGCCGAGACGTCGGCGGAATCCGACAGCTGCGTGTGCAGGCCGCTCCCATCCTGGATGATCGCCTGCAGCCGGCCGGGATACCTAGTCTGCAGCTCGCGCAGAACCCGCCCGTCCCTCAGAGACCCGTAGGCGTCGCCCGGGGCGGCGTGGCGGTGCCACAGGGCAAACCCGAGGACCAGCCCGAAGGCCGCGGCCAGCGCGGCGGCCGCGCCGAGCCGCCAAGGCGCCGGGCGGATCCCGGCCACCCTCTCCGTCCGCGCGCGCCCGACCACCCTGCTGGGGAATTCGCTCCAGTAGTCGTCCGGCCGCTCGGGCACCCTCGCCTCCCTCAGATATTTGTCCAATTCGCGCGGGTTCACGGAATCGATTCGTGCCCCGAAAGCAGACTTGCGAGCCGCTGTCGCGCGGCGAACAGGCGCCAGGAGAGGGTCGCCTCCGGGCAGCCGAGCATCGTGGCCGCCTCGGAATGGGACATGCCGTCGAACACGGTCAGGACCACGGCTGCGCGCTGCTTCGGGGGCAGCATGAGAAGCGCCTCCTGCACCCGCTCGCTGCGCGCGTCGGGCGCCGTGTCGCGCGCGCCGGCCCGCGCCCATTCGCGGTCAGCCGCTCCCCGGCGAATTTCAAGCCGCCTCCAGCGCAGGCAGAGGTTGAGCGCGATCCGGTACAGCCAGCTCGAGAACTTGGCGCCGCCCCGGTAGGAGTCCAGGGCGCGGTAGGCCCTTATGAAAGTCTCCTGAGCCAGGTCCTCGGCGTCGGCAGCCGAGCCGCTCATTCGGTATGCGAGGGAATGGATCATGCGTTGGTGCATCCGGATGAGCCCCGCGAAGGCCTCCCAATCGCCGCTCCTGCTCCGGGCAATCAAGATCCCTTCGTCTTCGGTGACCATTCGGTTGCCCACATTAGAGGCTGCGGGGGCCATAATCCTTTGATCGAGGGCTGTTTTTTCCCAAAAACCCCGGAAAAGGGCGAGTCCAGGTCCCGGGCTAGCGGGCCGGCGGGGTGTCCATCCGCTCCCAGAAGCCGATCGCGAAGTCCTTGTCGTTCCCGTACATGCGATGCCAGTAGTACCGGGACTTGATCTTGTCGAACAGGGGCTGGAAACGGGAGTTCAGGTCCACGTTGTCCCTGGGCAGCCAGATGATGTACTTCACGTTGTTGTGGAGAAGCCATTCGAGGGGGTAAGGAAGCGTCCCGCCATAGAATGAGTTGATCTGGTCGAATCGCTCGCGGACTTCGCCGAATGGACCGCGCAGCACGTCCTCCAGCCAGGGCCACCCAAGGAAGCTCTGCTTCCCTGAGAAAAGGGTCACGGCAGGCGACTCGGTGTTCTCCATCGCGAGCCCGCTCTCGAGCGTGACGCCGTCGGGCCTGCTCGAGAGCTCGACGATCATGTCCCTGATCACGGGGTCGCGCTCGATCCACTTCGACCCCGAGAGGTGCCCTATCGACGAATCCGCCTTCTTCTCGACGGATCCCTTGTAGCCGTTCCAGAACTGGGTCTTCAGGTCGTAGGCGAACGCAAGCGTGGGAAGGAGGAAAACCAGGGTCCCGTAACGGCACACCCAAGACTTGGAGCCGAGGTTCACGGCGCCGAGCGTGAGGATGGCGCCCGCGTAGACCCACTGCCACCACTTGAGCGTCGAGTTGAACCGGGTGAACGACGCGCCGTAGAGGTCGTGGTTGTAGAGGAATTCCGTGGCAACGAGAGCGACGGCCCAGACAACGACAAGGAAGAGCGAAAGGGGCCGGCGCTCGCGGTTGAACGCACCGAGGACAAGGATTCCGACGATCGGCCAGAACATGAGCAGCCAGCCCAGCCATGGGGTGTGGTCCACGGACGCGGTGAATCCGATCGAGGCGTTGCTGCCGACCGACTGCTGCGTGAACTGCAGGAGGAAGGGATACTCGAGCGCGGTGGCCACGGCCGCGCCGGCAATCGCGGGAAAGAGGAACCCCCGCTCCCCGCGTACGGCGCAGAACACGAACCACGCCCCGACCAGAAGGCACTGGAGGGGGAGGATCCAGGCGTTGGAGATGAGGGAAAGCGGGACGGTCGCGGCAAGGAGCGCGTGGTACACGCCGCGCCGGGAGCCCTCCGTCCCCGTCTCAAGGACGGCGATCAGCGCCGCCGCGAACGCGAGAAGGAGGAACCCGGAAAGCGGGGGATGATAGTCCCCCTTGGTCAGGAAGTAGCTGAGCGGCTCCATCGGGAGGTCCCGCGGCTCGACGCCCTGGGTTGTCATCATCGCCGAGACGCCGTGGCCGAGTGGAGTCAGGCCGTTGTGCACGATCGACCCCCCGAGGAACCGGACGATGTCTATCGAATAGGGCTCCTTGACGAGGAAATGCACGAAGGCGACGACGCCGCTCCCCCCGAGGAAGAGCGAAAGCATCACGGCCCAACGGCCGACCGGCCACGCGCAGAACCGGGTGACGCAGCTGCCCATGAGAAGCGCCATGAACCCGACGAGCGTGCAGAATGCCAGGTGGTAGCTTACGCCGGGGCCGAGCCCCAGGAGCCGCCCGAGGAGCGCCGCCCCGTAGTGCTGGAAGCTGTAGTAGTAGTTGGCGCGGAAGGGATACATCCACAGGTCCGGGGGCGGCAGGCGCGTGCCCCTCATGTAGGACGCGATCAATCCGTAGTTCGGCATCTTGTCCTCGGTGAAGTCGATGTCCGGGAACGTGTATCTCCATAGAAGGCAGTAGAGGAACCCCGCGCCAAAGAGGAACTCCATCATCGCGTTCTCCCGCACCGCCGCGCGGTTGCGCCAGATCAGCCAGATCGAGAGCACGGTCGTGATCGGGAGCAACGGCAGGTGGGGCCCCCAGCCGCCGAAGTGCTCCAGGCAAAGGCAGACAAGGCAGATCGCCAGCACGGATGCCGCCCTCGCAATTGCGTAGTCCCCGATGAACCGGCGCCCAGCCAACCCGGCGCCCAGAAGGTTGATCCAAAGCCCGGCGATGGCCAAACTTAGAAATACCAGCGACATCCCCAATATTGTTGCCCGCCCGCCACTCCCCAAGCGAGCCCGGAGTTGCCCCCGGGCCGGGGGCCAATCCCGGTCAGGCCCGCTTGGCGGGCGCGAGGAAACCCATGAAGGACATCCAGTCGTAGAACCGGTCGCCCCATGAGCCGACCGGCCGGCTGTCATTCGTGCGGAAGTTGAAGGCGTGGCCGACACCCGTGTAGATGTGGAGCTCGACCGGCACGCCCGCCTTCTTGAAGAGGAGGGAGGACCGGATCAGCCCGTCCGCGAGATTGTCTTCGATGCCGGCGACGAGGAACGCGGGCGGCGAATCCTTTGTCGGCGCGATCTCCTCGGGCTCGCCGGGATAGACGAGCGCCTGGAACGAGGGCCTCGAGGCCGCCCGCTCGACCGGGTCGGCGGACGACGGGTCGCCGGGGTCGTACTCCATGCTCGCATGCGCGGCGAGGTGACCTCCCGCCGAAAAGCCGAGTACCCCGACCCGCGCCGGGTCGACGCCCCACTCGGAGGCGCGGCTGCGGACAAGCCGGATCGCCCGCCTGGTGTCCTGCATCTCCTCGACGTCGATCCGGTATGGCGAGTGCTCGACGGTCTGGTCCTTCGCAAGCCGGTACTTGAGCACAAAGCCCGCCACGCCCTTCGCGGCCAGCCACCTCGCGAGGTCGTAGCCCTCGCTTCCGATGTTCAGGTACCGGTGGCCCCCGCCAGGGATGATGACGACCGCCGCCCCCGTGGCCTTTCCCGCCGGCGGAAGAAAGACGGCGACCGAGGGGTTGTTGATCCGCCCGACCCCCCATTTCACCGCGACCTCGGGCACGTCCTTTAGCGACTCAAAGCCGGGCGCGCCATTCTCCCAGAGGTGGACGACTGGCGCGTCGACCGTCACCGGGCCGTAGGTGTCGGCGCCACGGGCCCGGCCGGCCGTGAAAAGAACCGTGGCGACGAGGAGGAGGGAGGCACGCGGAAGCATCATGGTGGCAGATGGGGTTCCGGGAAAATTGGCACGCCGCCCGGCCAAAGACAAACTTTGCAATCTGGGCAGCCGGCGGATGGGCTACCGCGACCGTGCCGCCCCCAACCGCAACCCGCATACCCATGAGGCGATGGGGGATCGGCTTTCTCCTGGGCTCCGGAATCCTCGTCAGCTTCCTCGACCGGATAAATCTCTCCGTCGCCGCCCCGCAGCTGCAGAGGGAGTTCGGCCTCGGCCCCGTCGAGCTGGGCGTCCTCTTCAGCGCCTTCTACTGGCCCTATGCGGTCCTGCAGATCCCCGTGGGCCTCTTCGTCGACCGCATGGGCGCGACGCGGGTCGGGCGCTGGGGCTCGCTGCTCTGGACCCTCGCGTCGGCTGTCACCGCCGTCGCCGGCGGATTCGCCGGGATCCTCGCCGCGCGGATGCTCCTGGGCGTAGCGGAGGCGCCCTCGTTCCCCGTGGTCTCGAAGGCGACGGGCCACTGGTTTCCGAGAGGCGAGCGGGCCCGGGCCACGGCTATCTTCGACTCTGCGGCGAAGTTCTCCAACGTGATCGGCGTCCCGTTGATCGCGTTTGTGGTCGTCAGCCTGGGCTGGAGATGGGGGTTCGGCGTCACCTCGGCCATCAGCTTCGTCTACTTCCTTGCATTCTACTTCATCTACAGGGACCCCAGCGCAGACCCCCGCCTGAGCCCGCAGGAGCACGACCACATTCTCTCCGGCGGCGGCGTGCCCGAGGGCCGGTCGGGCGCGGGCTCGATCGAGATGCTCGGCTACCTCCTTCGCCAGCCGAAGATCTGGGGCCTGGCGGTCGGCTTCGGGGCCTATGGCTACTCCTTCTACCTCTTCCTCACCTGGCTGCCCGACTACCTCGTCCGCTCGGGCGGGATGAGCATCCTCAAGTCGGCGGAATTCGCCGCGGCGCCGTGGGCCGTCGCGACGGTCGCGGACTTCGCCGTCGGCGGCCTGCTCATCGACGCCCTCATCGCCCGGGGCGCGGACGAGACGCGGACAAGGAAGGCGGTCCTCGTCACCGGGATGCTGCTTGGCCTCGCCGTCGTCGGCGCGACGAGGACCACGGACCCCAGGTGGGCGATCTTCTGGATATCGGTCTCCCTCGGGGGCCTGGCCGCCGCCGCCCCGGTCGGCTGGTCCCTCCCCTCGCTCATAGCCCCGGCGGGCGGCGTCGGGGCCGTCGGCGGCATCATGAACTTCGCCGTGAACGCCATGGGGATCGCGGCCCCGATCGTAACCGGGGTTATCGTCAAGGAGACCCATTCCTTCGTGGGCGCGTTCCTGGCCGCCGCGGCCATCCTCGTCGTCGGCGTCCTGGCGTTCATATTCCTCCTGGGCAGGATCGAGACCCTGCCCCCTCCCCCGGGGAAACCCGCCTGATCAGCGGCGTATTGACCTCGCCGCCGGGAAGCTTGAATCCTTACCCACGCCCATGAAGAAGACCCACATCTACCCTGAAGGGTGCACCGTTCCCCGTGGGGCCTACAGCCCCGGCCTGCTGGTGGAGCACGGCGGCGCCCGCACGCTGTTCGTCACCGGCCAGCTTGCGGTCGATCCCGACGGGGGCGTCATCGCCCCGGACGACGCGACGGTGCAGACCGAGTTCATCTTCGGGCAGATCGGGGCGATACTCGGCGCCGCCAAGATGGGCTTCGGCGACGTGGTGAAGGTCCAGACCTTCCTCACGAACATGCACGATTTCGAGAAGTTCACCCCTATCCGGAACCGCTACTTCGCGGACACGAAGCCCGTCAGCACGCTCCTCGAGGTGAAGGGCCTGGCGCACGAGGGCTGCTGCGTCGAGATCGAGGTCGTCGCCGTCAAGTAAGCCCGTGAGCGCGCCCGGCCCCTCCGCCCAGGACACGCCCACGCTCTGCGTGGCCGACGGCGCCACGTTCTGGGCGTGGCATTCCTCGCCGAGAATCGGGTCTTGGCCGAACGCCGCGTCCACGGTGGTCGTGGTCCCGCTTGCCGGGATGGCCGACTGGGGCCTCGGGCATCCCCTCGACGCCGAGGAGACCGTTCTCATGCACGTCCTTCGCGACGCGTGCCGGCTCGGGGCGCGGGAGAAGAGGCCGCTGGTCGTGCCCCCCCTGAGGTTCGCCTTCGGCGCCGACCCCTCGTGCGCGTTTCCCGTGGACCAACCGACGGCCCACGCCCTGATCGCCGAGGTGGCCGCCTCGGTGGCCGCGGCGGGATTCCGGAAGATCGCCATCGTGAACGCGAGCCCCTGGAACGAGGAGCTCTGCGGCGCGGCGGCCAGGGACCTGCGCATCTCGCGCGGGCTCCATATGTTCCAGGTCCACCTGAGCGCGATCGGGCTGGATTTCCACCCCCAGCGCAGCAGGAGCCGGCGCAACGTCCAGACGCTCCTGACCTCACTGTATGAGGCCGAGCCGGAGCCGGCGGATCCCTCGGCGCCCGCCCGGGCACCGGCCTGGGGCGAGGAGCCTGTTCTCCCGCTTCCCGGACCCGCGCTGGACCTCAAGGCCGCGCGCAAGGAGGGCGCCGCGATCCTCGCGGTGGCTGCCGGGCGCCTTGCGAGTCTCCTGTCTGATATCCACGACCGCGCGCCCCTCACGGCGAAGCTCACGCCGCAATGACGTTCCCCTCCTACCGCGAAAGGTACCTTCCCGCGATGACTCCGCGCAGGATCGCTGCGCTCCCGGACAAGGAATGGGCACCGGTCATCCTGGCCACCGGCGCGATCGAGCAGCACGGACCCCACCTTCCCGTGGCCGTAGACGCGCTGATGGGCCAGGTCTGGCTTTCCCTCGCGATCGCCCGCCTCCCGGCGGGCGCCTCGTGCTACGTCGCCCCGCCGATCACGATTGGAAAGAGCAACGAGCACACGGGTTTCCCGGGGACGCTGATGATATCGAGGGAGACGCTGCGCTCGCAGATCCTCGCCGTGGCCCGGCAAATCCACGCGTGGGGATTCCGCTCGCTCGCGGTCATCAACACTCACGGCGGCAACGTGCCGGTCCTCATCCCGACCCTCCGGGAGATACGCGCCCTCTACGGCCTCAGGGCGGGCGTCCTCCAGTCGCGGCCCGTTCCGGACCTGTCGGAGCAGGAGGCGAGCTTCGGCATCCACGCGGGCGAGCTGGAGACGTCCTGGGTGATGGCCGCGGCGCTCCAGCACACCGACCCGGCGAGGGCCGTCTGCGAATACCCCGCGAGGCTCGGGGACTCCGGCGAGGTCCGCCCGGTCGCCGCGCCCGCGCTCGTCGCGTGGGTTTCGCTCGACGTCTCCAAGTCCGGGGTCATGGGCGATGCCACGGCGGCGACGGCCGAGAAGGGCAGGCGCTGGCTTGAGCTCGGGGCCGCGGGCTATGCCGAGGCGATCGCCGAGGCCTGCCGCGCCGGCAGGCCCCAACCCTCGCCATGACCGTTCGCAATATGACGGCCTCGCTGGCCTGCGCGGCGGCATCCCTGCTGGCCCAGTCGTGCGTGGAGTACGTTCCCGAGGCGGGCTATCCGCAGCCGCCGCCCCAGCCTCCGCCAAGTCCCCCGCAATATGCGCCGGTGCAGCCCGGGCCTCCGTCCCCCGGTGACGCCGCGGCCGCCGGCGCGGAGAGCTCGGTCGAAGCCCTCGTGGCGCCCATCGCCCTCTATCCCGATCCGCTGGTCGCGCTCATCCTTCCCGCGTCCACGGCGCCGGCGGACCTCTCGGCTGCCGCGGCCTACCTCGTCCAGTACGGCGACATGACCCGGCTGGACAGCCAGCCCTGGGATCCGAGCGTCCGCGGCCTCGCCCACTACCCGACGGTCGTCGCGTGGATGGCGGACAACATGGCCTGGACGCAGGCGCTCGGCTCGGCCTTCCTCTCCTCGCCCAACGGCGTGATGGATGCGATCCAGCGGATGCGGGCCCGCGCCCTGGCCTCCGGCACCCTCGCGTCGACGGCCCAGCAGCAGGTGTACTCGGACGGCGGCGTCATCGAGATTTATCCCGCGCAGGCCGACTTCCTCTACGTCCCGGCCTACGACGACAGCGTGGTGTATTCGGACGGGCCCTACGACGGCTACGGGGGCCCGTTCATCAATTTCGGCGAGCCGTATCCCGCCGGCGAATGGCTGTCCTTCTATTTCGACTGGGGCGGCCACAGGCTTTGGTCCGGCGACCGCAACCTGTGGCGCGGTCACGCCGGGTGGCAGCCGCCGCGCTCCGGGGGAGATCGCGGCCCGCCTGGCGCTCACCCATGGAGGCCGCGCGCCTCTGCTCCGGGCGCGTTCCCGTCCGCCGGGTCCCCGGGCGCAAGTCCCGCCCCGCGGCCGCGTCCCATGCCCGGCGCTCCTAGCCCTCCCCGCTCCCAGTCGAGGAGGCCGGCGTCGCAGCCGGGCCAGGTGGCCTCGCCCAACATGCCGGCGCCCAGGACGCCGGCGCCGGAGGCCTACTCAAAGCCGGGCGAAGCCCGCCCCCAGAATGCCCCGCCGCAGGAGCAGCCTCGCGGCGCGGAGGCTTCCGCGGGCCGCGGGCCGGCCCCGCAGCAGCCCGCCCCCGTCCGCCCGTACTCCCAGCCGCCGGCAAGATACAGCGCGCCGGCGCAGGCTTCCCATGCGGCTGCCGCGCCCGCGCCCGCACCCGCGCAGGAGTCAGGCAAGCAGGAGCCGTCGAAATGAACCTGCCCATCTACTGGGTCGACGCGTTCACCGACCGCGTTTTCGGCGGCAACCCGGCGGCCGTCGTCCCGCTTGATTCCTGGCTCGACGACGCGCTCCTGCAGAGGATAGCCAACGAGAACGGGCTCTCCGAGACCGCCTATTTCGTGCGGACAGGGCCGGCGCGTGCCGAACTGCGCTGGTTCACCCCCTCCGTCGAGGTCGACCTCTGCGGCCATGCGACGCTCGCCACGGCGCACGTCCTGATCAATGAGCTCGGCCAGGCCGAGTTGCCCGTCGTCTTTGACACGAAGTCCGGCCCGCTCTCGGTTTTTCGGCGCGGATCCCTGATCGAGCTGGACTTCCCCTCCCGCCCCGCGTCGCCAGCGGAGGCGCCGGCGGCGCTTCTCCGGGGCATGGGCCTCATGCCGGAGCAGGTGCTGCGCTCCGAGCGGATGTGGCTGTGCGTCTACGCGACGGCCGACGAGGTGAAGGCGCTCGCGCCGGACTTTGCAGCGCTAGGGACCGTGTCGCCCGGCAGGTTCATCCCGACGGCCCCCGGCGTGGACTGCGACTTCGTCTCCCGATTCTTCGCGCCCGACGCGGGCATCGAGGAGGATCCGGTCACCGGCTCCGCCCACTCCACGCTTGTCCCGTACTGGGCAGGCCGCCTGGGGACGACCAAGCTCCACGCGAGGCAGGTCTCCAGGCGTGGGGGGGAGCTGTGGTGCGAGCTCGCCGGGGACCGCGTGCGGATGGCCGGGCACGGCGCGGCCTACCTTAAGGGCCGGATCGAGGTCTGAGGCCGGGCCGGCAACGCCCCTCACTTCTCCTTCATCACGAAGACTCCGTCCCAATCGGGGGCGGGCGGGTCCGCCTTGTAGCCCTCGGAGATCCTGATGTAGATGAGGGAGGGATTGTACCTCGCCCCCGTGGTCCGGCCGGGCCCGTTGACCTCCAGGACCTCCGAGCGGCGGAAGAGCTCGATCGCGCCGTCCCAGTCGCGCGCGTAGTACTTCCCCAGCCCCTGCTCAAAGATCGCGATGCATTCGCGCATGGAGTCGGTCGCGTCCTCAGCCAGCGCCACGAGCTCGTAGACCGGGATCGGCTGGGCCCTCCCCTTCACGACGATCCGTCCCAGGGCCCTGAACATGACGCGCCCCGGCTCGACCTTCTCGCATTCCGTGCGTGTGACATCGGTCGTCATCGTGTAGACGCCCCAGCTCTTCGCGCCGCTCTCCATCCGGGCCGCTATGTTAACGTCGTCCCCCATCATCGTGTAGCTGAAGCGCGTGTGGCTGCCCATGTTGCCGACGACCGCGGGCCCCGAGTTGAGCCCTATGCGCGCCTGGAGCCGGTGGACGATCTCGGGCCACTTGTCCCCCTCGCCGGTCCATTTTGCGCGCAGCTCGCCGATCCGCTTCTGAACGCGGAGCGCCCCGACGCACGCCTTGTGCGCGTGGCCCGGGAGCGCGAGCGGTGCGCCGTAGATCATGAGGACCGCGTCGCCGATGTACTTGTCGAGCGTGCCCCCCTCCGCCTGGAGGATGTCCGTGCACGCGGTCAGGTACTCGTTCATCAGCTCGACGAGGAGCGTCGGGGAGAGCAGTTCCGACATGGTCGAGAACGACTCGATGTCGCTGAAGTACGCGGTGATGTTCTCGACGACCCCGCCGAGCTTCGGCTCCTCGCCCGAGTTGACCATCCGGTCTACGAGCGCGGGCGAGACATAGGTCCCGAACATGCCCTTTATCCGGCTCTTCTGCCTCTGCTCCTCCACCACCTGCCAGGCAATTGCCGCGAAGCTGGTCGTGAACATCGCCCCCAGCGGCGCCACCATGGGGAGCACGGCGTGGCTCGTCTTGAAGATCCCGAACGCCAGGGCCACGTAGCCCGCCGCCGCCACCGCCGCCCCGATCTTCGCGGCCACCGCCCGCCCGCCGCCGACCACGGCCAGCCCGGCGACGATGACCGAGAGCGCGAGCGTGATCGCGATCCTGCCCGCCTCGGGCAGCCGCCGCAGGTATTTTCCCGAGACGATGGTCTTAAGGAGGTTCCCGTGGACGCTCACCTTGGGGACCGGCGTCTCGTCCATCGGCGTCGTTGCAAGGTCCTGCAGGAGTGGGTCGACGGGGCCGATGAGGACCACCGCGTCCCTGAAGTCCCCCTGCGCGAAGAATTTCTCGGCCGCATTGCGCTCCTCGGGCTTGTCCGATTCCAGCATCTCGCAGAACGCGTAGGTGTCCTTGAAGCTCTGCCGGGGGTTCAGCGGGGCGTCGATCCAGGGCGAGAACCAGTTGACCTCGAGCAGCTGCTCCTCGGTCATCGGTATGTGGGCCGCGACGGAGCCGTCGGGGCGCACGAGGTCCAGGTAGTCGGTGCCAATCTTCATCCCGTCCCTCTCGACCCCGTAGAAGATGCGCGCCAGCTCGACCGCCATGTGGAAGTAGGTCCTGACGCTGGTCGGCGCGTAGAGGGGAACCCAGCGGGTGCCGCCGTCTATGGTGTCGATGAGCCCGACGCCCGGGGGGCTGAACGGGGTGCTGCGGCCGACGTTGAATGACGGCCTCTCCGGCGGCTCGATCCCATTGACCGGCGGCAGCCCGCGGGCGACAAGCGGGAGGCTCCGGACCGTGGACCGCCCGTTGTTGCGGCTGAGGTCCCTAAATTCAGCCGCGGCAAACGACGCCCCGATGACGACCTCCGGCGTCCTGTTGAGATAGGCACCAAGCTCCCTGTTGCCGGCGATCAGCTTCTTCGTGTCCACCGACTCGGCCACGCCCTGGTCGGAGAACACGAAGTCCATCCCGATCGCCTTGGCGCCGCCCCGATCCATCAGCGTCTTCGCCACGCGCGCGAAGTACTGGCGGCCCCACGGCATGTTGCCGATCTCGTCCAGCGAGCTCGAGTCCACGTCCACGTAGACCACCTTGATGGGGGCGGCGATAGGGCCCCGGAAGCGGAAGCGCGCGTCGAGCAGCTTGTTCTCGAGGAAATCGAGCTTCCCGAAATGCGCCGCCACGCACCATGCGAGCGGGATCGGCGCGAGAAGCAGCCAGCGCAGCCGATGGAGCGCGGACTTTTTCGGGGATGCCACGGGCCCGGACGCTACCCAGCGCCCGGCCCCAATGAAAGCAGATTCCCGGTCAGCCCGTGCCGGCGCCGCTGGTGGTCGCCGGAGCGGGCTGCGCGGGCGGGGACGGAGTGTTGTCCGGATTCGAGCCCGTGCCCGTACCTGTACCCGTGCCCGTGCCCGTGCCGTTGCCTCCGCCGGCCGGCGTCGAGGGGAATGTCACGGTGGTGTTGGCCCCCGCGAACGCCTGCACGATGGTCGTGATCTGCGATTCCTCTGAGGGCGACGTGTCGCTCGTCGTCACGGGCACAGTCGTCGTCGGCGGCGCGGTGGTGCCTCCCGGCGAGCTTGGCGGCGTGTAGTCGAAGGTCGCCACGACCTGCTTGCCCGCCGGCACGCTGATCGGGCCCGATGTGGTGCCCCTGAACACGACCGTTCCGTCCGAAGTAGTGATGACGAAGAACGCCTTTCCGTCGCGGCTCGGGCGGAAGACGATCCTGAAGATCGTGCCGCGGATGCCGGCCGCGCCGACCGGCGTCTGCACCGTGAATTCCGAGCCCTTGTCAATGTTGAGGTGGACGACCTTGCCGACCAGTTCGCCCTTCGTAAGGTTGAGCTTGGTCGTCGAGGTTGTCGGCTCCGCCTTCATGTCCGAGACCTTCTGCTCGGACGCAAAGGGATCCTGCTCGAATTCCTCGATGTCGAGGGTGGAGTCCGGCGACACGTTGACGGTGGCGCCGTTTGAAAAGACAAGGATCACGCTCGCGCCCGGCGATGTGACGATCTCGGTCTGGTCCGTAACCTTGTCCCCGTCATGCAGAACACGCGTCTGCCCGTCGGCCTTGGCTATCGCCTGCACATTTCCCTGGACCCGGGCCGCGACAATTTGACCTTTGACCCTTGCCGGTGCCGCCGGGGTGGCCGGGGCCGTCTGCGCATCAGCGGGCGTCAGCCCAGCAAAAAACCCTAAGGCTATGACTAGCAGAATCTTGTTGAGCATGGAAATGGCGCTTAGGGTGGTTATTGGTGCCGTGTCCCCAGTCGTTGACGCAATGCTTGTGCAAGAAGGAAGCCGGGGTCAAGACGCAAGCACAGGTTCGCCGCAGCCAGGGCGGGCCCCGCCTCCGTCGACACGAGGCTCAGGTGGTAGGCCTGGTAATACCAGGAATCCGCCCGCAGGGGCGCGAGCTGCAGCGCCCGGACGAAGCATTCCCCCCCCTCAATCCAGCGGCGCTGCATGTCGAGCGCCGTGCCCTTGCGGACCCAGAATTCCCAGACGACCGGGCATATCGCCACGGCCCGCCCGGCCTTTCGCTCCGCGTCCACGCCCAATTCCACGGTCCGCCTGGGATCCGCCAGCGCCCAAAGCGTATCCGAATAGGCCCAGTCGGACCAGGCCTGGGCGTTCCCGGGATCCAGGGCGACGGCCCTCGCGCAGCCGTCCCCGAACTTCGAGAGTGCCTCGCGCTCCCCCGAGACGTCGGTGCCCGCGAGGGCAATCTTGTCTATCCTCTCGCGGGAGGCCCTCCTCGATTCCTCTGCGCGGTACTTCGGCACGGCATACCCGAACGCGAGTACAATCGCGGCCAGCGCGACAAAAAGTGCGGCCGCCCTTGCCGGGAGTCCCGGAGCCGGCGCGGCCATCCCCTGGCCCTCGGGCCACGCCTTCGCCGTGACGAGCGCGGCCACCGTCGCAACGATCATGGCGAGCGCCGGTATCTTCATGTGGAAGTCGACGAGCAGGTGGAGCGCGAACGCGAGGAGCCCCGTGAAGGCGGCGCCGGCGAGTCCGCGGGCGCGCGCGCACCTCCAGGCGACAACCGCTGCCGCGCCGAAGAGAAGGATGAAGCCCACGGCGCCGTAGTCGGCGAGCGTGTTCAGGTAGTCGCTGTGGGCGTAATAGGGCTGGTCGCGGTATCCCTCGGGCCGGAAGGGCTCGAAGAGCACGTCGAAGCTCCCCGCGCCGCCTCCCAATGCCGGATGCGCCTCGAAGATCCTCCACGCGCCCCGCCACATGATCGGGCGCGTGCGCTCGCCAAGGTCCCTGAACATGAAGTCGACCCGCGTGTGCATGAGCGGGAACGAGAAATAGAGCAGCGCCGCCGCGGCCGCGGCGGCCGCGGCGACGCCTGCGGCGACGGGGATTCTCCGGGCCATGCTTCGGCCCGGCGTCAGGAGCGGCTTGAGCGCGAAGGCCGCCGCGAGCGCGAGCCATGCGCCGCGGCTGACCGCGAGCACGAACCCCGCCGCAAGGAAGACGAGCGCCGCCGCGCAGAGGGCCCTCAGGGCGGCCGGCCTGCCCGGCCGCAGCGCAAGCTCGCCCACGGGGGGAATCAGGAGCGCCATGAGGACGCCGAGGCTGTTCGGGATGCCGAAGGGCCCGCTAGAGCGGCCGATGAACTGTTCCGCCTGCCTGCGCCCGAGCATGATCCAGTGCGGGTCCACGAAATGCTGGTATCCCGCCATGGCCGCGGCCGCGACGCCGATGGCGACGAGGAGCACGCAGAGGAAGCGCCTGCACGCGGGCGCCGCGACGCCGTTCAGGACGATCCAGAAGACCGCCGCGGCCTGGGCCCAATTGAGCCAGTCGAACCACCCGAGCCAGCGCACCGGGGTCACCCATGCCAGGTTGGCCGCCGCGTAGGCCAGGAACGGAATGAAAAGCCAGCCGGCCGGATGCGCGCGGGTGCCGCGGTCGGGATCCGCAAAGTGGACCGCGATGAGCGCGGCCGTCAGGACAGTCATCAGGACGCGGGCACCCGGAAGGAACCCGCCCAGGCAGAGCGTCGTCCAGAGCAGGTTCGCCGAAAGGAGCACCGTCCGCGCCCATTCGAAGGCCGAGGCGCGGACCGGTGGCGGGGGGGCGGGCATTTCGGGAGGGCGGGCGCTGCCGCCGGGGCCAGACTGCCAAGCAGCGCTCGCCCACCGCGAACAAAAAAACGGCGCCGTCCCGGGGGACGGCGCCGTTCAAGGTTCTGGATGCCCGCGTCCTACGTGGTCGGCACCGACTGGCACGTCTTGACGATGCGGCCGGCCACGAGATACGGGTCGGCGGCCGAGTTCGGCCGACGGTCCTCGAGGTAGCCCTTGTAGCCGTTCTTGATGAACATGTGCGGCATGCGCACGGAGGCGCCGCGGTCCGACAAGCCGTATGTGAACTTGTCGATCGACTGCGTCTCGTGGAGCCCGGTGAGGCGCAGGTTGTTCTCTGGGCCGTACACGGCGATGTGCTCGTCCCGGTGCTCGTTGAAGGCTGCCATAAGCTTTTCGAAGTACGCCTTGCCGCCGACCTCGCGCAGGTACTTTGTCGAGAAGTTGCTGTGCATGCCCGAGCCGTTCCAGTCGAGGGCCTGGTTGAATGGCCCGAGTATCGGCTTGCACCGCCACTCGATGTCGACGCCGTAGGGCTCGCAAAGGCGCATGAGGATGAAGCGGGCCACCCACATCTGGTCTGCGGCCCTCTTCGAGCCCTTGCCGAAGATCTGGAACTCCCACTGGCCCTTGGCGACCTCGGAGTTGGTTCCCTCGAGGTTGATGCCGGCCGCGAGGCAGGTGTCGACGTGCTCCTCGACCATCTTGCGGGCGATGGGCCCAAGGTTCTTGTAGCCGACGCCCGTGTAGTACGGGCCCTGCGGCGGCGGGAAGCCGGCGGGCGGGAAGCCGAGCGGCGCGCCGTCTTTCCAGAAGAAATACTCCTGCTCGAAGCCGAACCAGGTGTCCGGGTCGTCGGGGATCGTCGCGCGCGAGTTCGAGGGATGCGGCGTCGTGCCGTCGGGCATCATCACCTCGTTCATCACCATGATGCCGTCCTTGCGGGTGATGTCGGGATAGATCGCCACCGGCTTCAGAATGCAGTCGGAAGTTTTCCCTTCCGCCTGCTGCGTCGAGCTTCCGTCAAATCCCCAATTGGGCAGATCCTCGAGTTTCGGGAAGCTGGCGAATTCCTTGATCTGTGTCTTGCTGCGGAGGCTGGCCATCGGGGTGTAACCGTCGAGCCAGATGTATTCGAGTTTGTATTTGGGCATGGTTAAGCGGTTTAGAGCGGGGACTGGATTGAGGTTTCCGCGCCGTGGCGCAAGGTTTTTGAGGCCCCTGAATAACTGCTAACGAAAATCTCGAAAACCAATTCAGCACCTTGTGTGCCAGATGCCGGTCGGGTTTTAATGTTTTCTTAATGTCGGAATAACCCCCTTATTTTTTGATGACCAATGGGCAATGTGCACGCGCTTGCCAGCCAGGATCCCAACGGGAACTGTCAGCGCCCTCCTTCCATGCATGAAATGAAAGACACGCCCCGCGCGCTGGTGCGGATCAGCTATGACGGGCGCGTGCACAAGACGTTCCGCGGGCACCTGGCCCGGGAGCGCTTCGATCAGGAGGTCCGGGTGCTGAAGTATCTGGAAAACCGCGCCTGCACGTTCGTCCCCAGGCTCCTCGAGTCGGATCCGGAGCAGCTGAAGATCATCACCACGAACTGCGGCACCCGGGTCGACCAGGTCAACCCGGAGAGGCAGAAGGAGCTCTTCGCCGAGCTTGAGCAGTTCGGCGTCCGACACGAGGACAGGGAGCTGCGCAACATCACCTACCGGGCCTCCGACGGCCGGTTCTGCATCATCGACTTTGAATTCGCCACGATCCTGGGCGACGGGGCCGACGCCTTCTCCCTGAAGCCCTCCGCAGCCCAGTGACCGCCGACACTCACCCCAAGCCCGAGGCGAGCGCCCCCGACCTTCGGTGGTCGGGCCTCACGGACACCGGGCGCTACCGGCCGAACAACGAGGACGCGTTCCTCGCCTTGAAGTTTGACGGGCACGAGGTCCATTTCCTCGGGAAAGACGGGGAGGCCTCGATGGCCGGATTCGACTTCGTGTTCGCCGTCAGCGACGGCATGGGAGGGGCCAAGTCCGGAGAGTTCGCGAGCAAGATCGCCGTCGACCGGATCACGCGCCTGCTTCCGCAGAGCTTCCGGCTCTCGGCCGCCGGGATCGCGGGCGGCTTCTCGGAGGTCCTCCTCGAGCTGTTCATGGCCATACACGCCGACCTCATCAAGCTCGGCCAGTCCTACGCGGAATGCGCCGGCATGGGCGCCACGCTCAGCCTGTGCTGGTTCCGGCCCTCGTGGATGTATTTCGCCCACGTGGGCGACAGCCGCATCTACCACCTCCCTAGGGACGGCGGGCTCGTCCAGGTGACGCACGACCACAGCCACGTCGGGTGGCTCAGGCGCAAGGGCAGCCTGAACGAGCGGGAGGCGCGCGCGCATCCGGGGCGCAACTCCCTCAACCAGGCGCTGGGCGCCGGCAACCAGTTCGTCGAGCCCCAGGTTGGCGCCGTGGCCCACAGCCCCGGCGACCGGTTCCTCATCTGCTCCGACGGCCTCGTCGAGGGACTCTGGGACCGCAGGATTGAGGAAACCATCCGCAGGCATGCGGACACGCCCGGGGGACCCACGGCTGCGCAGGTGCTGGTCCGCGAGGCGGTGCGGGAATCCGGCCGCGACAACACCACGGCCGTCCTGGTCGAGATACCGCGCCGCGCCGGAGAAAAGCCATGACGCTCATCTTTGTCTACGGGACATTGAAGCGCGGGTGCAGCAACCACCCTTTCCTCGACGGCCAGGCCTTCGTCGGCACCGCCGAGACGGCGCCCGGGTTCGCCCTCTATGCGCTCGACGGCTATCCCGGGATGGTCGCCGGCGCCGACAACGCGGCCGGCGTCAGCGGCGAGGTGTGGTCCGTGGACGACGCCTGCCTCGCCCGCCTGGACGAGCTCGAGGGAACCGACGAGGGCATGTATCGGCGCGAGGCGGTGCCGCTTCGAACGCCCTTCGCGGACCGGCGCGTCGAGGCGTACCTCTATCTCCTCGGCGTCGACGGCCGCGCCCGCCTCGGTAACTCCTGGTCCGAGTAGCCTTCCGCCAGCTCAACCCGGCCCGGTGCGGGCTGCGCCCTTCGCGTCGGCTCCGCCCTGCGCGGCCACCCTCCGGACGCCGGTGAACTTCGCGCGGAAGAGGTCGTCCAGGGCCGCGAGCACGGATGGGGGCACCCTCGCGACCAGTTCCTCGAGGGCCGGAAGCCTGTCTCCGATGACGGGGACGGACACGCGTTCGGCGGCCGGCGCCGCAGCCTCGCCGCGGGCCCCGGCCTCCGACAGGAATGCCGTCTCGTCGGCCTCGTCCGGCCACTCGTCGTCGCCGTCCCCCGGGCCGGCGGGAGCCCCGGCGTCGAGGCCCGCCAGGCGGGCCTCTAGGCGCTCAATCAGCCCTTTTTTTTTTCGCCGGGGGCGGGTGCGCCGCCGGATTCGGAGGCAAGCGAGGCCAGCTCCTTGATGAGGCTGTCGATGGCCCGGGCGCGGCTCGCCTCAAGGGCCTTGAGCAGCGTGACCTCGAAATTGATCTTCTCCGCGAGGCCCATCTTGACGCTCCCCTCCCCCTCGCGGAGCCCGTCAAGGAGGCGCGTCAGCTGCTCGGTCGTCATCGGGGAGCCGAGGCGTTCGCTGCTTCCGCCCGCGGAGATCGAGTCCAGCAGCGCCGCGCGCACCTGCGCCTGAAGGTCGTCAAGGAGGCGAACGAGGTCCCGGCCCGCTGAGTCGCAGTCGTCCACGATCGCGACGATCCGCCGGTGGTCCCCGGCGGCGAGGGCCCCGGCGAGCTCCGCGACCTTCGCCTCCGCCACGAGGCCGTAGACGTCGAGGACGTCGGCCTCGGCGATCTCGCTCCCGCAGAATGAGATCATCTGGTCGAGGATCGACTGCGCGTCTCGCATCCCCCCGTCGGCGAGTCTCGCGATGCAGGCGAGCGCCGCGGCGTCCACCTTGACCTTCTCGGACTCGGCGATCGCGCCCAGGCGCTTGATGATCAGGTCGTCCGGGATCGGCTTCAGGTCGAAGCGCTGGCAGCGCGAGAGGATCGTCGGGAGCACCTTGCGCACCTCGGTCGTGGCGAACACGAACTTCACGTGCGGCGGGGGTTCCTCGAGCGTCTTCAGGAGCGCGTTGAACGCGGACGCGGAGAGCATATGGACCTCGTCCACGATGTAGACCTTGTACCTGCCCTGGGCCGGGACGTAGCTCGCCGTGTCGCGCAGGTCGCGGATCTGCTCGACCCCGTTGTTCGAGGCCCCGTCGATCTCGATCACGTCCAGGTGTGTGCCTTCCGCGATCGCCACGACCTGCGGGTCCTTGGGGTCAAAGTCGGCCTTGGGGCCGCCCGTGCAGTTGAGCGCCTTGGCGAAGATGCGGGCGATCGAGGTCTTTCCCGTGCCCCTGGGACCGACGAACAGGTAGGCGTGGCCGATCCGCCCGCGGGTGATAGCGTTCCTGAGCGTGCGCACCACGTGGTCCTGGCCGACGACGTCGCCGAACGTCTGCGGGCGCCACTTGCGGGCGATGACCTGATAGCCTGTTTCGGGCAAGGGAGTTATCTAAGGTAAGAGGGAGTGGCCAGGCACTCCACGGCACTGGTAGGACGTCGGTACCGTTGCTGCCTTCCGGCCCTGGCGGGGTTCGCGCGCCTGCCCATGCATGGCGCCTGGCCGAGGCGCAACATGCCCCTCGCGGCGCCGCGCGCAACACCTATTTCGGCTGCGGCTGCCCCCACGACTGGCGCAGCTGCTGCAGCTTCTCGCGCTGGCGGGCGATCAGGAGCTCGAACTTGATGCGCTGCTCCGGCGTGAGGATGTCGGCGATCTCGTCCTGCATCTTCTCGATGGCGAGCGCGGACGTGAGCTGGACCTCGCGGCGCTCGTGGCTGAGCTGCGCGGCCGTGGCCTTAACGATCGGGCCGATCCTGGAGCGCTGCTCGTCGGTGAGGTCGAGCTGGTTCGCGAAGCTGCGCATGAGCTGCGGGCCGAACTGCTGCACCTGGCCCGGGCGGGGCCCAAAGAGCGGCATCGCCGCTGGGTTCACCCTGGGATGGCGGGCGATCCACTTGACGACGCCGAGCGCCGTCGCCCCGCCGGTCACGAGGCCCGCGATGAAGATGCCGACGGTGGCGAGGACGACTTGCCAGGTCTTGACCATGGTGGCTAGGAGCCGAGGTCCACGACCTCGGCGATCGGGTCGTCGGCGGCGGCGGTCGACGTGTCGTCGTCGAACGCGCCCATGATGGCGGAATAGTTGGCGGCGACGGCCGCGACGGCGAGGAGGCCGGCGACCGCGGCCGCGCGCAGCGACAGGCGCGCGAAGGCCGACTCCGGGGTCGACGGCCGCTCGAACGCGAGCGCGGCCACGCGCGTCGAGAACCCGAAGGGGGCGGATTCGTCGCCGGCCGGGGGCGCGCGGCGCGCGGCGGCGACCAGCTTCTGCCATGACTTATCGTCGGGGTTCATGCTCTTTCCTTCTCTGTAAGTTCGCGGTAGAAGCGTTGCAACTTCCGTCTCGCCCTGAAGGCCCGCACCTTGACGAGCGTCTGGTTCCAGCCCGTGAGCGCGCTGATCTCGGCGATGCTCTTCTGCTCGAGGTCTAGGTACTGGATGACCAGCCGGTCCTCGGGCTTGAGCATGTCGAGCATCTTGCCGACGATCTCCTTGGCCGCCAGCGCGTCGTCCGGTGCGACGTCGTTCTCGTTCGTGATCGCGGAGTCCAGGACGTCGGTCTCGCGCTCGGAGAGGTCGGCCCAGCGCAGCTCGGGCCTGCGCTTCTGCGCGCGCAAGTGGTCGATGCAGGTGGTCACGGCAATGCGCGACACCCAGTGGGTGAACGGGACGTTCCCCTGGTACTGGTCGATGCGCGTGAACATCTTCAGAAATATCTCCTGGGCAAGGTCTTCCTCTGCGACCCTTCGGGGAAGGTGGGCTCGCGCGATGCGGATGACGAGGGGATGGAGGTGCTCGACAAGCTCCCGCGCAGCGATCTGATCGCGCTTGCGAACGCGATCGAGACAGCCAGCCAGGTCAAACGACTGGTCGTCAGGCATAGGTTTATGGAGTCATTATCGTACACGCTCTGCAAGACGGCGGTTGCGCCGCCGCGGTTACCACAAGCTCCCATTCTTGACATTTCGGGCGCCCGGCCGGATGAATTCCCCCCAAGAGATGGCACCCGCCTCCCAGGCCCTCCGACTTACTTCCGCGCACGACCTCTAATGGACGCCGCGTAGCGGCGGGTCGTGCGTAGTCCTGGTTCCCCCTTTCGCCGCGGCCCTCGGGCCGAGACGGCGTTGTACTCCCGTCCCAAACCCGACAATCTCAGACCTCCCATCTCCATGCAGCCCGATCCCGTCTCCAAGTACCCGCCCTTCCCGCCCGTCAACCTCCCCGGCCGCCAGTGGCCCAGCCGGACGCTCAGCCGCACCCCGATCTGGTGCAGCGTCGACCTTCGCGACGGCAACCAGGCCCTCGCCCAGCCGATGAGCGTCGAGGAGAAGATCGAGTTAT
>Ga0302326_10002404_pt1 | contig 45769 bp, 45 predicted proteins | sample Palsa_T0_3_FD_202264 | JGI IMG/M metagenome (GOLD analysis project Ga0302326, IMG submission 202264) | Peat permafrost microbial communities from Stordalen Mire near Abisko, Sweden - Palsa_T0_3 | ecosystem: Environmental > Terrestrial > Soil > Palsa > Peat permafrost | place: Sweden: Abisko... | reverse complement strand
AGCTTCACATGGACGCCAAGATTGGGCTTGTCCACGAGTTGAGTGATGACGACAGACCCTGCAATGCTGACGAGCTGGTAGGCCTGATGCCTGCTGAGATTTTTCTGTGACACCAGGAAATCCACCATTTCCTGGATCGCGGCCTTGGTCGCGATCGTGAGATCGGGATCGGTGGCCATGCTGATAAAATCGGTTGCGGTTTCGGCGCGAGGCCATTTCAGCGTCATGTCCTTGCGGACGGTGAGCTGCAAGCGTCCGCGCAACGAGGTTTCGATGGCGGTTTGATCGACTTCGCCGTCTCCCTGGGCCGCGTGCCCATCGCCGATCTCGAACAACGCGCCGCGCGCAAAGATGGGAATATAAAGAGTGCTGCCGGCAACGAGTTCCCGATTGTCCAAATTTCCTGCATGGCGGCCCGGCGGATTGCTGCTGAGGCGTCCCAGTTCCGGCGCGGGAGCCACGCCGATACTGCCGTAGAAGGGTTTGAGCGGAATCACGATGCCCGGAAGGAACTCTGCCGTCATGGCCTTGCGGTCCAGGGCCAGAATCTTGACGGGTATACCGCTCTCGCAATTGTCGGGCAGGAAGCCGCTGCAGCCGTTGTAGCCATAATCAAGCGCGAGATCGATCGACAGAATCTTGACCTCGAGCACATCGCCCGGCTCCGCGCCTTCAACGTAGACAGGGCCGGTGAGGATGTGGCCGCCCGGACCGCGCCGATCGCCAGTCACCTCCGAGACGATCGCCTTGAGCGAGGACTGAATTTTGTCGTCGGGCACGCCGGCCTTCGCCAATCCCGTCGGCGTGTTGGTGAGCAACGTATCCACATCGATGATGTCGCCCGAGTCGATGTGCAGAACAGGCGGTGCCTCCGACCAGTAGTAGCCATAGGCCACGGTCGAGGGCGTGGCTTCGAGGCGGTACGTTTTGGGGGGATGAGAGGCGGCGAGCGCGGCGCTGTGCGCGATTACGCCGAGGCAAATTACCGCGAATCCTTTCATGGCAGTACGCTACCATAGCGATGGTCGATGGGCGGCATCGCTTCAACAATAAACGAGATCGTCGGGGGAAGTATGATCAAGTATCTGCAATGCGCAGCGATCGCTGCGCTGACGATGATTGCCATGGGCTCGGCTTCCACGGCGCAGGCCAAACCGGCCGGCGCTTCGAAGTCACCGCCGCTCGACCTGACGATCTATCATTTGGAAGGGCGCCGCTCGGAGCGCATCGTCTGGCTGTGCGAGGAGCTCGGCATTACCTACAAGCTCGAGTTCAAGCGCGGCGATCTTGCGGGATCGATGCAGACCATACGTAATCTGAATCCATTGATGCCCGTTGCCCCGACCGTGCGCATCGGCGATCAAGTAATGGTCGAGTCCGGTGCGATCATCGAACTCATTCTGGCCCGCGCCGGCAATGGCCGCCTGCAGCCCGCCGTCAATTCGCCCGACTATGTGTACTATCTGCAATGGATGCATTTCGCGGAGGGTTCATTCGCGGCCCGCGTGATCGCGGATTATCGCGTCGCTCTCATCCAGGGAAAACCCAAGACCACCACCGGCTACAAGTTGGTGGATACGGAAGATGTGCTCAAATTCATGGACGATTACTTGAGCAAGCATCCGTACTTCGGCGGAGCCGAGTTTTCAGCCGCCGACATCATGATGCTGTTCCCCACCAACATCACCGAGGCGTTCAACGTCGCGGATCTTGCGCAGTACCCGAACATCATCGCGTGGCGCACCAAGGTGGAAAGCCGCCCCGCGTACAAGAAGATGCTGTCGGTTGCGCGACCCGATGGCGTGCCAGGGGCACCGAAGCCCTTGCCGAAGTCCTGACGGCGAAGTCTGGCGGAACGGCAACCCACTCCGATTACGCCAGACTTGCGCGCGACTCGCCGGCGGTCCCCGCGATGCGCGCCAGTCCCGCGTCGATCGCCTGTCTGACGTCTTCATTGACCTTGCGCGGGTCCTTGCCGGCGGCCTCAATCGGTTCGCCGATGATCACGCGAACCGTGCCTGGCTTTTTTATCAGTCCGCGCCTCACCCAAAAGGTGCTCGCGTTGTGCGACAACGGCACGATCAATTTGCCGCTTTCCGTGGCCAGCAGTGCGCCGCTGACGCCGAATTTGCGGGTTTCACCGGCCACGACGCGCGTGCCTTCGGGGAATACGATGATCCACAGGCCATCCGCCAGGCGCGCCTTGCCCTGCTCGATGACTTGATTGACGGCTCGATGTCCGGCTCCGCGGTTGATCGAAATGGGCCGCAGCAGCTTCAGGCCCCAGCCTATGAATGGGATCCACAGCAGCTCGCGCTTCAGCACCCAGACCTGCGGGGGAAAGATCAGAAATTGCGCGATGGTTTCCCAGGCTGACGTGTGATTGCTCATGACGATGTGATTTCCAGCCGGAATGCGTTCGCGGCCTTCGACGCTGAAGTTCAGTCCGCACATCTTGTCCAGCACCCAAAACAAAATGCGCGCCCAGGTGCGCGCGATTGCAAATTGCCACCGGTAGGGTGCCCAAAAGCACAGGGTCATGAACGCGCCGAACAGCAGTGCGGAGACCATCATGTAAGCGGTAAAAATCAGTGATAGCAGCAGCTGCATGCGGTTCCGTCAACCCGGCAGGCGGGACAGATCGGCGACGCCGCCGAGCAGCACTTGCACGTCGCGCAGCAATGCGAGCCGATTGTTGCGGCGATCCAGATTTTCGTCCATCACCATCACGCGGTCGAAAAAATCGTTCACCGGCGCTCGCAAGGCTACCAACGCCTGCAAACTTTCGGAATAGCGGCGTTGTCTGGTCGCTTCGAGCACGGGGTGACGCAGACCCACGAGTGCGAGGTGCAGGCCCCGCTCGGCATCCTCGGTCAGACCGCCAGGATCCACGGCCAGATCGCCGCTCACCTGAGTTTTCTTCAATATGTTCGCAATGCGCTTGTTGATGGCCGCGAGCACGGGGGCATCCGGCAGCAGCAAGAATTCCTTCAGCGCAGCCAGTCGCGTGAGCAAGTCCAGGGGCGATGAGGGTCGATTGGCGAGCACGGCGTCGAGCATTTCCGGCGTCGTGCCCGGCTGTTCCAGCAGCATGCCGCGCAGCCTCTCGATAATGAAATCATAGACTTCGGCCACCGCGGCGGCACGCTGCACCGGCTGCGCTGCGGCAGAGGCGCTCAAGCACTCGATGAGATCCAACTCCAATCGCGCCTCGAGCAGAATACGCAGCACTCCTAAAGCGGCGCGACGCAGGCCGAATGGATCCTTCGCGCCCGTGGGCCTCTGCTCGATGGCGAAGATTCCGACCAGCGTATCGATCTTGTCAGCCAGTGCAACGGCCTGGCCGATTCTCGTGGTCGGAATGGAATCCCCCGCAAATCGAGGCCGGTAGTGCTCCTCAATGGCCAGGCTCGAGGCAGCAGGTTCGCCTTGGGCCTGCGCGTAGTAGCGGCCCATGGTGCCCTGCAACTCCGGAAATTCACCCACCATGGCCGTCATCAGATCGGCCTTGCAGAGCAGAGCCGCCTGGCGCACGAGCGGATCGGCGCCGATACGGCCGCCGATCAACTCGGCGAGCTTTACCAGCCGCGCTGTCTTGTCGGCGTAGCTGCCGAGCTTGGCCTGAAAAGTCATGCCGGCAAGCCTGGCCGCATGCGCCTGCAAGGGTATCCTTAGGTCCTGCTCCCAAAAGAACGCCGCATCGCTCAGGCGAGGCCGCACCACCCTTTCGTTGCCTTCCCGCACCTTCGAGGGGTCGCGGCTTTCGATATTGCTGACCGTGACGAACCAACCGGATAAGTTCCCATCGGGCGCCTGCACCGCGAAATACCGCTGATGATCCTGCACGGTGGCGATCACGACCTCGCGAGGCAGGGAGAGGAATCGTTGTTCGAATTGGCCGGCGATCGCAACCGGCCATTCCACCAGAGCGGTGACCTCGTCCAGCAGCGTGTCTTCGATCAACGCGGTGCCGCCGACTTCGGCTGCCGCGGCCGCCACCGCGGTGCGAATCAACTCTCGGCGCTTCGCGAAGTCCGCGATCACCTTTGCTCTGTGCAGGCGAGCTTCGTAGCTCTTGGCGGACTTGAGCGAAATGGGTTTTGGCGAATGAAAGCGATGGCCATGGGTGATGCGGCCGGCGGCAAGACCCAGGATCTCAACGGGGACCACCGTTTCGCCGTAGAGCAGCACGACGGCATGCACCGGTCTTACGAATTCTGCGCTGCGAGCACCCCAGCGCATGCGTTTGGCGATCGGCAGTGCCGCAATGACTTGATTGAGCATCGCGCCGAGCAAGGAGGTGGTCGCGGCGCCCGATTCGGTGCCGCGAAACTGCAGCCAGGATCCTTTGTCGGTGGTGAGCCGCGTGAGCTGCTCGACCGGCACCGAGCAACTCTTCGCGAAAGCCAGGGCAGCTTGCGTCGGTGCGCCTTGCGCATCAAATGAATTCGCGAGCGGCGGTCCGCGCCGCTCCACGGTCCGATCCGGCTGATGCTCGGCGAGTTTTTCGATGAGCACGGCGAGTCGCCGGGGAGTTGCAAATCCGTGCACGCTGCCATGCGCTATGTGGGCGGCGTCGATGCCGCGGGCGATGCCCTCGGTCAGTGCGTTCGACAGTTCCAGCAGGGTGCGCGGCGGCAGCTCCTCGGTGAACAGTTCGAACAGCAGATCCCGCGCACTCATCAGGCTACTCGTTGCGCGGCATTCTTGAGCAGCGGAAATCCCAGCGCTTCGCGGCTGTCGCGGTAGGCTTCGGCCACGCCGCGCGCCAGCGTGCGCACGCGCAGAATGAAGCGCTGGCGCTCGGTGACGGAAACCGCATGCCTCGCATCGAGCAGATTGAAGGTGTGCGAGGCCTTGACCATTTGCTCATAGGCCGGGAGCACCAATTTGTCGTCGAGCAGAGCCCGGCAGGCGGCTTCATGCGCGTCGAATTGCATCGACAACACGCCGGTATCGGCCTTCTCGAAGTTATAGGTCGATTGCTCCACCTCGTTTTGATGAAACACATCGCGGTAGGTGACCATGCCGAACGGGCCCTCGGTCCAAACGATATCGAAGATACTTTCTTTGCCTTGAATGTACATGCCGAGCCGTTCAAGACCATAGGTGATCTCGCCCATCACCGGGCGGCAGTCCAGTCCCCCCACCTGTTGAAAGTAAGTGAATTGCGAGATTTCCATGCCGTTGAGCCAGACCTCCCAGCCCAAGCCCCAGGCGCCCAACGTCGGCGATTCCCAATTGTCCTCGACGAATCGAATGTCGTGCGTCAACGGATCGAAGCCCAGGTTTCGCAGCGAACCCAAATACAGCTCCTGAAAATCATCGGGCGAGGGCTTGATGCAGACCTGAAACTGGTAGTAATGCTGCAGGCGAAAAGGATTATCGCCGTAACGTCCGTCGGTGGGCCGACGCGAGGGTTGTACGTATGCGGCGCTCCAGGGTTCAGGTCCGACCGCCCGCAAAAATGTCGCCGGATGGAATGTGCCCGCGCCCATTTCCATGTCGTACGGCTGCAAGATGATGCAGCCCTGGTCGGACCAGTACTTTTGCAGTGCAAAAATGAGTTCTTGAAAGGTGCGAGGCTGCAGGCGGGCGTGAGGCATCGCCGCCGAGTATAGCGATGCAGCATAAAGCTTGTCCTGGGATCGCCGTGCACTCAATTGGCTCATGGCGGCGCCCCTCGGCCTGCATTATGACAACTCGGGCCCACGAAGTCATAGTCTGCTCCAAAGTGGGGCAATGATTTTCCCTATTCGATCTACTATGATGCGGAGAGCCTGCTCAAGACTCGCAAGTGCTTGATCCGTCGATGCACACTAATGGCACATTTGCTGCATTGCTCAGAAGCCCCGGGGCCGGGAATATAACTATCAACTTTCGCGAGGATGCAAATGACTCCCGCTGATGTTCTGAAATTGATCAAAGAAAAAGAAGCGAAATTCGTCGATCTCCGCTTTACTGACACGATTGGCAAGGAACAGCACGTAACCATTCCCACACGGCTGGTGGACGACGGGTTTTTCAAGGACGGCAAGATGTTCGACGGGTCGTCGATCGCCGGTTGGAAGGGCATTAATGAGTCGGACATGATTCTGATGCCGGACCCGGCAACCGCCGTCATCGATCCCTTCTATGAGGAGACCACGCTCGACCTGCGATGCGATGTGATCGAACCGATGACCATGCAGGGCTACGAGCGCGATCCGCGATCGCTCGCGAAGCGCGCGGAAGCTCACTTGAAGGCCTCAGGTGTAGCCGACTCGGCGCTGTTTGGTCCGGAAAACGAATTCTTCATTTTCGACAACGTGACGTGGAGTTCGGGCATGAACGGTTGTTCGTACGAGGTCGACTCGTACGAGGGCGCCTGGAATTCCGGCAAGACCTACGAGGATGCCAACAAGGGTCACCGCCCCGGCGTCAAGGGCGGCTACTTTCCGGTACCTCCGGTCGATTCGCAGCAGGATATCCGCACCGCGATGTCGATGGCCTGCGAGGAGATGGGTCTCAAGTTCGAAGTCCATCACCACGAAGTTGCCACCGCCGGACAGGGTGAAATCAACGTCGCCGCGAATACGCTGACCAAGAAAGCCGACGAGGTGCAGATTCTGAAATACGCGCTTCAGAACGTGGCGCACGGCTACGGAAAAACCCTGACTTTCATGCCTAAACCCATCGTTGGCGACAATGGCAACGGCATGCACGTGCATCAGTCGCTGCAAAAGGAAGGCAAGGCGCTGTTCGCAGGCGATAAATACGGCGGCTTGTCGGACATCGCGCTGTACTACATCGGCGGCATCATCAAGCATGCGCGCGCGATCAATGCGTTCACCAATGCCAGCACCAACAGCTACAAGCGTTTGGTGCCGGGTTTCGAGGCGCCGGTGAAGCTCGCGTACTCCGCGAGAAATCGATCTGCTTCCATTCGCATTCCCTGGATTTCCAATCCGAAGGGCCGTCGAATCGAAGTGCGCTTTCCCGATGCGACCGGAAATCCGTACTTCATGTTCGCATGCATGCTGTTGGCCGGACTCGACGGCATCCAGAACAAGATTCACCCCGGCGATCCCGCCGATAAGGATTTGTACGATTTGGAGCCGGAGGAGGACAAGAAGATTCCGACGGTTTGCCACTCCCTCGACATGGCGCTTGACTATCTGGACAAGGATCGTGGATTCCTCAAGGCCGGCGGCGTCTTCACCGACGATTTAATCGACGCCTACATCGAGCTGAAGATGAAGGAAGTGACGCGCTTGCGCATGACCACGCATCCGATCGAAATGGAGATGTATTACAGCTTGTGAGGTTCTCTAGGGTGCTCGAGGCCTTAAGGTGACGGCGGTCACGCTGCCTTACCTAAGTTTTGTGGTCGGGAGGCGATAAGGCTATGCTTTGGACGTATGCACCCACGGACATTATGGATAGTCCTCGGCGGATTGGTGGCCTTTACCGCGCCGGCCGCGGTGATATACAAATGGGTAGATTCCGACGGCGTGACTCATTACTCCGATCAGCCAGTCGAGGGCGCCGAGAAGATCTTCACGGCGAGTGCACCTGCGGCCGCGGCGGGGCCAAGATCGGCGAACCTGGCGGGCCTGCCGCCGCCGCCCAAGAAGCCGGGCGCAATGAATTTCTCCCAATTCGCGATTACCTCGCCGGCCCCGGATCAGACCTTTTTCGGCGACGAAATTGTCGGCGTGAATTTGCTGTTGGTGCCGGAGCTGGCGGCCACTCAGACCGTCACGTGGCATCTGAACGGCAAGCAGCTCGCCGATCAAGCTGCCGATGCCACGCACTTCACGCTGCAAAACTTGGATCGCGGGGCATACGTGATCGCGGCGACCGTGACGGATCAAAAGACCGGGGAATCGCAGAGCACGGACAGCATCAGCTTCTTCGTCCGCCAGCCGTCCGCGCTGTCGCCGCAGCACAAGTAGCCAGCGGGTCTTCACCGGATGCTCGGCTTGTCGGCTGAGCTGCAACTAGAGACTTTGCGCATCGACGGCACCGAGCTGCTCGACGCCATGGTGACCAGCGTTTTTTTGCTGGACCAAGACCTGCATGTCAAATACCTGAATGCCGCCGCCCAGACACTGATCGGGGTAGGCGCCAATCAAGCGCTGGGCCGATCCATCACGGAACTCGCGCGCGGCGCCGAGACGCTGCTGCCGCTTTTCGATCGCGCCCGCAAGGGCGGCGAAGGGGTGGTGCAGCGCGAGCTTGCCTGGCCGGCACCCGGAGGCGTCGACCGCATCCTCGACTGTGCGGTGACGCAAATTGTTTTCGGGCAGGAAAGCGTCAGGCTGTTGGTCGAGATCGAGGACATCACGCAGCATCGGCGGCTGACCCGAGAGAACGCGCTTCTCGCGCAGCTGGGCGGCAGCCGGCTGATGGTCCGCCAACTCGCGCATGAAATCAAAAATCCCCTGGGCGGTTTGCGCGGTGCGGCGCAGCTGCTCGAACGGGAACTCTTGGACCCGGCGCTGCGCGAATACACGCGAGTGATCATCAGCGAAGCGGACCGGCTCACCAACCTGCTCGATTCCATGCTGGGGCCGGGGCGCCCGCCGGCCAAGCAGCTGATCAATGTGCACGAACTGCTCGAACGCGTCTATCACCTGCTGCGCAGCGAAGCGCCGGAGGGGGTCACCATCGACCGGGATTACGATCCCAGCCTTCCGCCCCTGACGGTCGACCCCAACCATATCATTCAAGCGATGCTCAACCTCGGGCGCAACGCCATTCAAGCGCTCTCAGGACCGGCAGTGCAAGCGCCTCGATTGATTTTGAGAACGCGCGCAGCGAGCAACGCCAGTGTCGGTGCGCAGCGCCACCGGCTGGTCGCTTCCATTCAGTTCGAGGACAACGGTCCGGGTGTGCTTTCCGAGATACGCGACACCATTTTCTATCCGCTCGTATCCGGTCGCGCCGACGGCACGGGCCTTGGTTTAGGAATAGCTCAGGATCTCGTCAGTCGTCACGGTGGCCTGATCGAATTTGACAGCGCACCCGGTAGAACGATATTCCTCATTTCCTTGCCGATGGACTCCGCATGAACTCGAAGCCTCTGCAGGTTTGGTTGGTCGATGACGATGCCTCGATCCGATGGGTGCTGGAGAAAGCGCTGAAAGGCAGCGGCATGCAGGCGAAGTGTTTCGATCAGGCGGACAACGTGCTGACCGCGCTGCGCAGCGACGCGCCCGACGTTTTGATGACCGACATCCGCATGCCCGGCCGCAGCGGCCTGGACTTGCTGAAGGAAATTCAGATGTCGCGGCCTGGATTGCCGGTCATCGTCATGACCGCGCATTCGGATTTGGACGCGGCGGTGGCAGCCTATCAAGGCGGGGCATTCGAGTACCTTCCCAAGCCTTTCGATATCGACAAGGCGGTGGATCTGGTGCGCCGCGCCGCGCAGCAAGCCACCGTATCGACGGATGTGGACGCCACACGGCGCAGCATTCCCGAACTTCTGGGCCAGGCAGCCGCCATGCAGCAGGTGTTTCGCGCGGTAGGGCGATTGTCGCGATCCAGCATGACGGTGTTGATCACGGGTGAATCTGGCACCGGCAAGGAACTCGTGGCGCGCGCTCTGCACCGGCACAGTCCGCGCTCCAGCAAAGCTTTCGTCGCGCTCAATACCGCTGCCTTCACGGCGGATCTTTTGGAATCAGAGCTGTTCGGCCATGAGAAGGGCGCCTTTACAGGCGCGGATACGCTGCGTCGCGGCCGTTTCGAACAAGCGGATGGCGGCACTCTGTTTCTCGACGAGATCGGTGACATGTCACCGGCGCTGCAGACGCGGCTGCTGCGCGTGCTGGCGGAAGGAGAGTTTTATCGCGTCGGCGGACAAACCCCGGTGAAAGTCGACGTGCGAGTGATTGCCGCGACTCACCAGGATCTCGAGGCGCGGGTGAAATCCGGTCATTTTCGCGAAGATCTCCTGCACCGCCTCAACGTGATCCGAATCGAAATCCCGCCGCTGCGCGAGCGCCGCGAGGATATACCGGAGCTGCTGCGCCATTATCTGTCGGTTGCCGGGCAGGAGCTCGGCGTCGAGCCCAAACTGCTGACCACGCCCGCCGAAACATCGCTCGTGACCTTCGATTGGCCCGGAAATGTCCGCCAGCTCGTCAACGCGTGCCGGCGCCTCACCGTCACGGCGCCTGGCCGCGAGGTGCGCGCCGAGGACATCCCCCCGGATCTTGGCGGCGCGGTGGCCGGCCAGACCACGAATCACGACTGGATGGCGAAGCTCTCGCATTGGGCTGAGCAAGAGCTGGACGCGGGCACGCAGCGGTTGCTGGATCAAGCGGTGCCCGAGGTGGAGCGAATATTGATTCGCGTGGCATTGCGCAAGGCAGATGGCCTGAAGCAGGACGCCGCCAAATTATTGGGCTGGGGCCGCAACACGCTGACGCGCAAAATGAAAGAGCTGGGGATGGAGGACGTCAGCTGATTCCAGGATTCGGCGGTCTATAATTACCGCCATGGGCGATTACCTTTCAAGAAAAATCGGCGCCGCGCAGGCGCTGCTGCTCGGCAACTCACTGACGGACTGGCTGACGGCCGCGTTTGTCGCCGTGGCCGTCTGGACGGCACTGTGGATTCTGCGAAATCTGATCGCCTCGCGCTATAAGCGCTATTCGAGCGGCGCAAATCCCACGCTGATCAGGCTCTTCGCCTATCTGATCGGCAACACCAAGCAGATTCTATTCTTTGCCGTTGCGCTCGACGCCGCGCAGGAGTTTCTCACGCTGCCCGACAAAATCCAGCGCGGGGTCTCGGCCGTCGTGCTGATTCTCATTTTGATCCAGGTCGGACTTTGGGCCGGCCGCAGCGTGCGCTTCTATCTGGAAATGAAGGAATTGGAGCGCGGCGCCGACCGGCTCTTCTCGGGCTCGCTCGACATCATCAATTTCGTCGCGCGCATGCTCATCTGGTCGCTGCTCATCTTGGTGGCGCTCGACAACGTCGGCGTCAACATCACGGCCCTACTGGCGGGATTGGGCGTAGGCGGCGTGGCGGTGGCCTTGGCGCTGCAAAACGTCCTGGGCGATCTTTTCGCGTCGCTGTCGATCGCTCTGGACAAGCCATTCGTGGTCGGCGACAACCTCAGCGTCGATACCTTCATCGGCAGGGTCGAGCACATCGGCATCAAGACCACGCGGCTGCGCAGCGAGGGCGGCGAGCAGATCATCCTGTCGAACGCCGATCTGCTGAAGAGCCGGGTGCGCAATTTCGGCCGGCTGGCGGAGCAGCGCATTCTCACCACCATACGCGTGACCTACGACACGCCCGCCGACAAGCTCCGAGGCATGCCGCAGCTGCTGGAGAGCATCGTTCGCGAACAAGCGCCGGCGCGTTTCGAGCGCTGCCACTTGAGGACCCTCGGCGAGGCGGCCTTTCACTTTGAACTCGCGTACTTCGTGCAGCAGCCGGCCGTCAATCCGCTGCTGGATCTGCAGCATGCCGTGAATCTTCGCATTATCGATGAACTCAGGCGGCAGGGAATAGAATTCGCCTACCCGACGCAGCTCGTGATACTCGACCGGCATCGGGGGACGCACGAGCACTAGCGATGTTCCACGTCGTGCTGTTCGAGCCGGAGATACCGGGGAACGCGGGCAACGTCATTCGCTTGTGCGCCAATACCGGGGCCACGCTGCACATGGTCAGGCCGTTGGGCTTCAAGCTCGACGATAAAAGCCTGCGGCGCTCAGGCCTTGACTACCATGACCTGGCGGCCGTCAACATTCATGACGATCTGCCGGCTTGTCTCAGAGATCTGCGCGGCGCGCGGCTGTTCGCGGTCGAGACGGGCGCGCGGCGCTGCTACAGCGACGTGTCCTATCAGACGGGAGATGCTTTCTTGTTCGGTCCTGAAACGCGCGGGGTGCCTGGGAATGTGCTCGCCCAAATCGGCATGGACAATTGCCTGCATATTCCCATGCGGGCGGGGAATCGCAGCATCAATCTATCCAATGCCGTCGCGCTCGTCGTGTTCGAAGCCTGGCGTCAATCCGGTTTCAGCGGCCGCGACGATTGAGAAAATCTGCGGCGGTAGTCGACGGGACGAACGCCGAGCTTCCTGCGAAAGTGATGCCGCAGGGTCACCGCGGTTCCCAGCCCGCAGCGCGCGGCGATGGCGTCGATCGGCAGCTCGGTACTTTCGAGCAGCTCGCGGGCGAGATCCACGCGGACCTGAGTGATCCAATCCGCCGGGCTTGCGCCGGTGGCCGCCCGAAATCGCCGCATGAACGTGCGCTCGCTCATCGCCGCAAGCCGGGCGAGCTCGGCGATGCGCAGCGGCTCGTTCACCCGGCCTCTGATGCTTTCGATCACGGCGGAAATCGAGCCGCGTTCGCGCTTGTCCACCGGGCGCTCGAGAAATTGCGCCTGACCCCCGTCCCGATGCGGCGCGATGACCAATCGGCGCGCCACTTGGTTGGCGATGGCCGCACCGAAGTCCCTGCGAACGAGATGCAGGCATAGATCGAGGCCGGCCGCGCTTCCCGCCGAGGTGAGCAACTGCCCCTCGTCCACATAGAGCACACCGGGGTCGACGCGAATCCGAGGGTAGCGGGCGCGCAGCTCAGGCGCATAGCGCCAGTGAGTGGTCGCCCGTTTGCCGTCGAGCAGCCCGGTGGCGGCGAGCACGAATGCGCCGGAGCAGATGGACAGCAATCGCGCGCCGCGCGCATGCGCTTTACGCAAGCCATCCAAGTTCGTCTCGGGGACGGGTACGTTGATGCCGCGCCAGCCCGGGATCACGATGGTGCCGGCCGCCGCGAGCAGCTCCAGGCCGCCGCTCGGGTTCATGCTCATGCCGTACTGCCCTCTCACGCGGCGGCCGCCAGCCGAACAGGTCTGGAAGCGATACCAATGCGGTCCCAACTCCGGTCTCGGCAATCCGAACACCTCGGCGGCGCACGAGAACTCGAAGGCGCAGAGGCCGTCGTAGGCGAGGGCCACCACCTGAGGATTGAGGGCCCTTCGAACAACTTTATTCATTGGCACGATTTGATCGACTTATGGCGATTCTGCCAATTGTGCACGTGGCGGCTGATGGCAACAATGGCTTCGTTGACAGATCAATCGGAGAGCCCCATGTCAAACGCCGTCACCCAAGTGCCCGCCGCCCGTTCCGATGCGGCCGCGCTGCATTTTGAATCCCAATTCGCCTTTGAAACCGACTGCTGGGACACGCATGACGCGATGGAGAGCGGCGCGCCCGGATTCATTCTGCTGGACGTACGCAATCCCGCGCTATTCGAGAACGGCCACATCGCAGGCGCCGTCAATCTGCCGCACGGGAAGATCATTGCCTCGCGAATGAGTGCGTATCCACTCTCGACCTTGTTCGTCGCGTACTGCGCCGGACCGCATTGCAACGGCGCCGCTCGCGCAGCGGCGAAATTAGCTCGCCTTGGCTTCCCCGTAAAAATCATGGCGGGTGGAATCACGGGCTGGATCGATGAGGGGTTTGAGCTGTTGCGGACATGATATCGGCCGCACTGAGGGTGCGGCCGGAGCATTGATTGGCGGGTATACGCGCGCGGGTCGGCTTACCAGATGTGCCCACGCCGCCATTAGCGTAAATTTTGCACGATGGACGTTCAGTACCCCCCGCGCGTGCCGCGCCCCAGCTCCGCTTCCTACCGGCTGTTCGCGGAGCAGGCATTGAGCCGCGCCGCCGGTGCTCCGCTGCTGGGGGGCAACGCAGTCGAATTGTTGATCGACGGCGCCGCGCATTTCGGCGCTTGGTTGAGGGCGATCCGCGGAGCCCGCCGGCGAGTGCTGCTGGAGAATTACATCATCCGGGATGATGCGGTCGGGTGCGAGTTTCGCGATGCGCTGACCGAGCGCGCCAAGGCTGGGATTCTGGTCGCAGTGATCGTCGATTGGGTCGGCTGCCTCGGCCAGTCGCGAAACGCATTTTGGGCTCCTCTGCGCGCCGCCGGCGGCCAAATCCGAATATTCAATCCACCGCAGTTCGGCGAACCCTTCGGCTGGATCAGCCGCGACCATCGAAAGCTGCTGGTGGTTGACGGGGCCGAAGGATTCCTCTCGGGAGTTTGCATCAGTTCAAAATGGCTCGGCGACCCGGCGCGCAACGTGCCGCCGTGGCGCGATACCGGCGTGGCGGTGCGCGGCCCCGCCGTCGCGGAAATGGAAGCGGCGTTCGCGGAAAGCTGGAGTTTCATGGGCGCCGCTCTGGAACCATTCTCAGAAGAGCCGCCGCCCGAGCAGGCCGCAGGCTCGGTGTCGATGAGAGTAATCGCCACTGCGCCGCCGAGCGCCAGTCTGTACCGGCTGGATCAGCTCATCGCCTCGATGGCCCGCAAGACCTTGTGGCTCTGCGACGCCTATTTCGTCGGCATGTCGCCGTACGTTCAGGCGCTGGTGGCGGCCGCTCGCGACGGCGTCGACGTGCGCATGCTGGTGCCCGGCAGCAGCGACCTTCCGATCGTCAGCGGCTTGTCGCGCGGCGGCTACCGTCCGCTGCTGCGCGCCGGCATCCGCGTGTTCGAATGGAATGGTTCGATGCTGCACGCCAAGACGGCCGTGGCGGATGGCCAGTGGGCACGCGTGGGTTCATCGAATCTCAACGTTGCCAGCTGGCTCGGCAATCGGGAGATCGACGTCGCGATCGAGGACGTGCCATTCGCCGGCCAGCTTGCCGCGCAGTACGAGCGCGACCTGGACAATGCAACCGAAATTGTGCTGGCACCGCGCCGCTATCGCGGCACCGAACCCATTCTCGCCGGCGACCCGCGGCGAACGAGGGTGAGCAAAGGCGGCGGCGCCTCCAGCCGCGCGGCTGCAAGCGCCTTGCGTATGGCGAACACCGTCGGCGCCACACTGGCCACGCATCGTGTGCTCGGCGACATGGCGAATGGGCCGCTGCTGACGGGCATGCTGCTGCTCACAGTCCTCGCGGTCGTGTCGTTTCTTTGGCCCGTGTGGATCGGCTGGCCTATCGGCGTACTTTCCGCCTGGGCAGCCGCCAACATGGGGGTGCGAGCTTGGCGGGTTTGGCGTCGGCGGCGGCGCATCGGGAAAAAATAACACCGATCGCGCCTCAGCGACTCCAGGGCCGCAACACGCGCCGGACCGGGTTGGTCACCGTTGCGGAGACGGCGGGATCCAGCAGGCCGCGCCTTTGCAAGTGTCGGATAGCAGTTTGTACCGTTGATTTGGACAATCCGGTGCGCGTCGCGATGGACTGCAGGCTGACGGAAACGGAATCTCGCTTCGACGCCGCGGCGCGGCGCAATAAATAGAGATATACGAGGAAGGCAGCGGGGCGTCGATCGTGCCCGACCAGATCCGGCATGAGAATGTCGACCACGTAGGCGTCCAGGTGCAGCCGCTGCATGTTAATTACTATACCGATAATCAGTATCGGGGAGCAGCCGAAGTATTCGATAATCAGCCTGTCGCATAACTCACCAACAACAGGAGCGCTCGCGATGATCACGCAGCTCAAATTTGCCGGCATCCCGACGCGCGATCAGGATCGCGCGCTCAAGTTCTACACCGAGAAACTCGGCTTCGAGGTATCGACAGATCAAAAGTTCAGCGACAAGCAGCGTTGGATCGAGCTGCGCATTGCCAATACCGCTACGCGCATCGTCCTGTTTACGCCCGATGGGCATGAAAGCCGCATCGGCACGTTTTTCAACGGCGCCTTTGCCTGCGACGATGTCCAGGCGACGCATCGGCAACTGCAGGCGCGCGGCGTCGAATTTGTCTCAGGTCCGCAAAAGCAGCCCTGGGGTGAGTTCGCGATCTTCAAAGATCCGGACGGCAACCAATTTGTGCTGTCCTCCTCGTAGTTCGTCAGAATTCACCACATCGCGAATTCACCGCATCGCGAATTCAACGGCTTGCAGCGATCGCGTTCGCAGCTGTCTTGACGCCAAGCTTCTGCGCGCTGATCCAGGCGTTGGTGCGCGCGTCCAAGAGATCGAGCGGCAGCACGCCGCCGTTGAGCATTTCGTCATGAAAACTGCGGATATCGAACTTCGGGCCCAGCTCTCTTTGCGCGCGCTCGCGCAGCTCGCGAAACTTGAGCTGGCCAAGCTTGTACGACAGCGCCTGCGCCGGCCAGGAAATATAGCGGTCCGTTTCGGACTGAATGGTGGGCTCGTCGACAGCCTGATATTTGCGGAAAAATGCCACGACCTGATCGCGGCTCCAACCCTCGGAATGAATGCCGGTGTCCACCACCAAGCGCACCGCGCGGAACAGCTCGCTGCTCAACCTGCCGTAGTCGCTCACCGGATCCTGGTAGAAGCCGACTTCCTTGCCGAGCTGTTCGGCATACAGTGCCCATCCCTCGATGTAGCCGGAATTGCCGGTGTGCTGGCGAAATTTCGGCAGGCCGGTCATTCGTTGCGCAACCGACAGCTGCATGTGATGTCCGGGGATGCCTTCATGATAAGCGGTCGCCTCATCATCGATGAGCGTGCGGTGCGCGAATTTGGACGTGGCGACGCTGACGCGTCCGGGCCGCTTGCCGTCGGGGGTGCCGGTTTGGTAGTGCGTGGCTGCCGCCGCCTCGAACTCCGGAATCGCTTCGACAGTCACCGGCGCCCCGGGGATGTAGCCGAACAGTTCCGGCAGTTTGGGCTGCATTTGCGCAATGTATTTGCGGAAATCATCCAGGATCTGGTCCGCGGAGGTCGGAATGTACTTGGGATTGGTCTTCAATGAATCGCGGAACGAGTCAAGATCCTTGAATCCCTGCTTCTTCGCGATGGCCCACATATCGGCTTGTATGCGTTCGATCTCCTTGAGACCGATTTCGTGAATCTGCTTGGGGCTGAGCGTGCTGACCGTCGTGCGGCTGCGGATGTCGTTGAGATAGCGCTGTTTGCCGTCGGGCAGCGACTCGATGCTCAAGGTGGTACGGCCTTGAGGGGCGTACTCGGCGGCGATGAAGGCTGAAAACTCCCGGTACGCGGGAATGACTTCATTGGCCACTGCATCCGTTATTGCCTTGGTCAGGCGCTGTTGGTCATCGGGCGAAATGGCCGCCGGAAACTTCTTGGTTGGCATCAAGAAGGGGTTCGCCGCGATGACGCCATCGCACTGCGCGGGGACTTTTTCGACGAGAAATCGCACCGGCATCAAGTTATCCTTCATTCCGGCGCGCAGAACAGCTTCGATTTCGGTAAACACCTGCGGTATCTGGTGCAAACGCGCGATGTAATCTTCATAGTGCTTCACGGAATCGAGAGGCACGGCGAGCGGAATATCCGCAAGGCGTAGGTGCGGCCCATCCATCTGGTTCACCGGCATCTCATATTCTTTGAAGCCGAAATTTGCATTGCGCTGCCTCAGGGCGCGCACCAGCACTTCGTGCGAAAGGCTGTCCTGGTCCGCAAAGCCGTCGGTCGAAATCGCATTGAGACGGGCGAGATAGCCCTCATCGCTGGCATGTTGGCGCTCGATGGCAGCCAGCGAATAATCATCGAGCCGATCATTATACCGATAGTCGCCGATGGCCGTCGCGCGTTCCGGATGGTTCTTGAGTTCCGCCTCGAAGTACTCCTCGAAGAGCGCATTCTGAGCGGCCAGCCGCGACTCCGCCGGGCCCGCGGCCCGACAGGCGGCTCCGTACGAACTCAAGATCAAAAAAGCGACGAACGCGAACTGTCGCAGCGCGAAAATGCTTGTCATTGGATTCACCTATTTCGCTGAGGCCGGGAAAGCCGGCAATTTATCGATGTCCCTCGCATCATGCTGAATGATCACGGTGGCATTCAAATTCGTGGCCAGCTTTTTGAATCGATCCAAGGATGCCAATGTATCGGCGCGGCTGGTATTGAACGTCGGAACGCCGTTGCTATCGTAATTTTCGCGAAAATGCGCCAGGTCGCCGGTGATCAGCACGTTGCCCATGCCTTTTAGCTTCACCAACAGGCTGTGATGGCCGGGGGTGTGTCCCGGCGTGTTCAACATGATAACGCTGCCGTCGCCGAATATATCTTTGTCGCCGGTCAGCGGCTCGACCTTGCCGCCGCCGCTGATCCAATTGGCAAAATTTGCCGGGTTGGCGGCAGGATTGGGTTTCGGATCAGTCAATAGATCCCAGTCGCCCTTGCCGATCAACAATGTTGCCTGCGGAAAAGAGGCGACCTGGCCGGAATGGTCGCCGTGATAATGGCTGATGCCGACATAGGTGATCTGCGCGGGCGTGAGCTTCAGCAGCGCCAGCTGTTCGATCAAGCTGGCCTTGGGCGAGGTCGGCAGCGGTTTGTCAGGATTGGCCGCCGGATTGCCAGTGTCCCATACCAGGTACTCGCTTCCGTGCTTGATCAAGTAGCAGCTGAAGGTCAGCTGGATTTTCAGAGCGCCGAAAGCCGCCGTGTCCGAGAAGCGTGCCACATCCGGCAATGTGGTTGTCTTTCCGCAATCGAGCCGCGTCAACGAAATGTCGGCCGCTGTTTGTGCGCAAGCCGAACTCGCGGCAAGCATGAGCGCCGCGGCGCTGATTGGCATCGAAAACGAATTCGCCATGCGCTTCGATCTCATATTGATCATGACTACTCCTGTTCCGAACGCACTTCTCTACCCATGAGGGCCTGCACCGCCGCTCTCACGGCCTTGTTCTCATACATGATTCGGTAGATCTCCCGGCAAATCGGCATATCCACCTCAAATCTCTCAGCCACATCGCACACGGCGCGCGCCGCGGGTACGCCTTCCACCACCTGATGAATGGCGGTCTGAGCCTGAGCCAGGGAGTGGCCACGTCCCAGCAGCATGCCGAAGCGCCGGTTGCGGGATTGGTCATCGGTGCAAGTCAGCACCAGGTCGCCGAGCCCAGCGAGCCCCATGAATGTTTCGCGCAGCGCGCCGAGCTTGACTCCGAGCCGCATCATTTCGGCCAGTCCGCGCGTAATCAGCGCGACGCGCGTGTTGGCGCCGTATCCCATGCCGTCCGCAATACCGGAGCCGATGGCAATCACATTCTTCACTGCGCCGCCGACTTCCACGCCCATGATGTCGTTCTGGGTGTAAGCCCGAAAACTCGGACCGGAGAGGCTCAGCGCGAGTTCTTTGGCAAAATTCTCGTCGCGAGAAGCGATGGTCATCGCCGTCGGCAGGCCGGCGCCGACCTCCCTGGCAAACGTGGGTCCCGATAGCACCGCTCCGGGTCTTGCACCCAAGACCGCATGCACCACTTGATGCGGCAGCAACCCGGATTCGATCTCAAATCCCTTGGTGGCCCAGGCGATGCGGGTGTCCGCCGCCAAGTGCGGCTTGATCCGCTCCAACGTCTCGCGAAAAGCATGCGAGGGTACGGCAATCAACGCGTCGCGCGCTCCTTTGAGCGCTCCGGGCAAATCAGCCGCTATGTGCAGCGATTCGGGAAATGAAGCCTCGGGCAGATAGCGCACATTGCTTCGCTCGAGGCGCATCGCATCCAGCTGCGCAGCGTCGCGGCCCCACAGCGAAGTGGCGTGCCCCTCCCGCGCCAACTGTATCGCGAGTGCGGTACCCCACGAGCCGGCGCCGATAACCGTCATCGGTTCTGCGCGCCGGGTCTGCACGTAGGCCTCTAGTTGACCGAGGTAGGCTGCTGCGATTGCGACGCCTGGGCGAACAAAGCGTCGAAGTTGACCAAGGGCAGAAGAAAATTCGGAAAGCCGCCCTTCGTGATCAAGTCGGAAACCACCTCGCGCGCGTACGGGAACAGTACGGTCGGGCAGAAGCTGCCGATCAGGCGCTTCAAATCCTCGGCCGAAGCGCCGGTGATTGAAAACAATCCCGCCTGTTTGACTTCCACCAGATAAAGCGTCGCGTCGCCTTGCTTGGCTTCCACCGTGATGGTCAGCAGCACCTCGCGCACCTCCGGCGACAATTCCTCGGCTGAGGTATTCATGTTGAGCTGGAACTTCGGTTCCCAGGCCTGATTGTTCGGCAGACGCGGACCATTAGGCGACTCATAGGAGCAATCCTTCAAATAGACGCTCTGCAAACTCACTTGGACGCCGTTGACGCTGGTCCCCGGGTCCGTGGTTCTAACCTCGTTCATCCTGCCCCCTGAATTAGCCGATCCAACTCACCACTCTGCTCCAGCGCGAAAAGGTCGTCGCAGCCGCCGATATGCCTGTCGCCGATAAAGATCTGCGGGACCGTGCGGCGGCCGCTGCGCGCAATCATTTCTTCGCGGAACTCAGGCTGGTCATCAACGTTCTTTTCGCTGAACACAACATTCTTTTGCGCCAGCAAGTTCTTGGCTCGCTGGCAATACGGACACCAGTCCGTCACGTACAGGGTGACCGCCGCCGGGGTCACTTCGAGCTACCCTTGCCCCCGGACGTCGTCTTTGCCAGCGGTAGATTGTCCTTTACCCAAGCATTGAGGCCGCCTTGAAGATTGAACACCTTGGTGAAGCCAAGCTTGATCAGCGCGCGCGCGGCACTGGCGCCGTTGGCGCCGCTGTCGCAATAAGTAATCACATTCTTGTCGCGCCACTTCCTCAATGACTCGGCCTGCGATTCTAGCTGGGCCGCCGGCACATTGCGGGCATCGCCGATATGCCCCGCATCGAACAAATCCTTGGAGCGCAAATCGATCACCAGTGCGCCTTGATTCATCAGCCTGACGGCCTGCATGGCGCTCACCGCCGCAAACGCTTGGACGCGTTCACGAAGTTCGTAAATGACAACGACGAGAGCGGCCGCCACGGCGGCCGCCGCGAGATAGGGATGATGACCAATGAATTCCAACAGTCGCTGCATTCAGTCCGCGCAATTTGGGTTTTTCGGGCGCGCAAGTATAGCAGCGGTCACAAGGCTTGTATGCTTGGGCGCAAGGATGAATACAGCATGCTGAATCGCCCGTTTTTTGGCCCCCGCATGGCCGTCTCCCTGGCCGCCGTGCTGTGCGCGAGTGGCTTGGGGGCGGCCGTGCAACCTGCGGACTCGGCACACGCGGACGCTGCCAAAGCCAAACTCGCCGCGGTACGCGCCAAAATCACCGAACTGACCAACCGCATGGGTTCGCAGCTCGCGCAGCGCGACACTTTGAGCGCGCGGGTTCGCGAAGCGGAACTCGTCATTGACGCGAAGCGTCAACGCGTCGACTCCTTGCACGCGGCGCAAGCCGCCACGGAACGGCGCCGATCGGAATTGAGCGCCGAGCAAAGGCGCGATGAAAACGCCGTACAAGCGGAGCGCGCTTGGCTGGCGGAGCAAGCGCGGGCGGCCTACATGATCGGCCGTCAAGAAGAACTCAAACTTCTCCTCAATCAAAGCAATCCCGCCAGTCTCGGGCGCACACTCACCTATTACGGGTACCTCGCGCAGCAGCGCGGCCAAAAAATCGCGTCAATCCAGGGCGACGAGGTTCGGCTGCAGCAATTGGTCGGCGAGATCGAGCAGCAAACTCAAAAATTACGGGCGCTCGAGGATGAGGCGAAGCGCGAGATAGCGGACTTGCGGCGCGCGCGCGCCGAGCGCACCGAGGCGGTCGCCCAACTTACAAAAAAATTGGCGAGCGGGAATCAGGAACTCGGCGATTTGAAGCGCGAGGAGCAGGCCGTGGAATCATTGGTGGCGGAACTGGCGCAGGTCATGCAGGACTACCCGGTCGATGCCGCGCAAAGTTTCGATCACATGCGCGGCAAATTGCCGTGGCCGGTCCTCGGCCGGGTCAGCGCACGCTACCAGGCGCCGCGCGACAATGGCGCGGCCGGCGTCCGCTGGAACGGAATGATGATCGAAACCGCCCGTGGCGCGAAGGTGCGGGCGCCTTTCTTTGGCCGCGTCGTGTACGCCGACTGGCTGCAAGGCTTGGGATTGCTGATGATCATCGGCCACAGCGGCGGCTACATGACGCTGTACGGCCACGCCGAAGTTCTTTATAAATCCGTCGGCGACTGGGTCGCGCCCGGCGACGTGATTGCGGCCTTGAGCGACAGCGACGCTGCTGTGCCGCAGCTATATTTCGAAATCCGTGAAGGCCGTAAAACGGTCGATCCAAACGTCTGGTTGAGGTCGAACCCGTGAATTCAAAAACACTCGCGGCGAGTCGTCCGCGCACGTATGCTGCCGTCCGATGATCAAGAAATCCAGCAATCTCCTATTACTCGCCGTCGGCATCGCCATCGGTCTGTCGCTTGGACTGGTCCATGGCGTGCGGGCCGACAAGCCGGCGGCTCTTGGCGCCGACCTGCCCTGGCAAGACGCCCGCATGTTGGCGGAAGTGCTGGAGCGGGTGAAGCATGACTATGTAAATCCAGTGGACGATCATCAGCTGCTGCAAGCCGCGATTCGCGGCATGGTGTCTTCGCTCGACCCTTATTCGGCATATCTGGACGGCGAAGAATACGATGAGCTGAAGATAAGCAGTTCCGGCCGTTATTCGGGCGTCGGCATCGAGGTATCGATCGAGGACGAGCAGGTGATCGTCATTGCGCCCTTCGATGATTCGCCCGCGGCGGCGGCTGGAATCCGCTCGGGCGACATCATCGTGACGATCGACGGCGTGCCGGTGAATACCAGCAATTTGTCGGACACGATCGGCCGAATGCGCGGCCCGGAAGGCACCACGGTGAAGATTGGCATCATTCGCGACGGCAACCCTGAGCCGATGTTGTTCACGCTGAAACGCTCGCGAGTAGAATTGCACAGCGTGAAGGCGGAGTTGCTCGAGCCCGGGTTCGGCTATGTGCGAATCTCCCAGTTCAGCGAAACCACAGGCGATGATTTGACGGCCGCGCTCAAGGATCTGCGCAAACACAATGGCGCGCCGCTGGAAGGATTGGTCCTCGACATGCGCGACAACCCGGGCGGCGTGCTGGAGGCTGCCGTGTCGGTCGCCGACGCATTCCTCGACAGCGGCGTCATCGTCACGGCAAAGGGGCGCACTCCTGACTCGAAATTCGAAATGGACGCCACTCCCGGGGACGCACTGAATGGCGCGCCGATTGTGGTGCTGGTCAATGGCGGGTCAGCCTCCGCCGCGGAGATTGTCGCGGGCGCCCTCAAGGACCAGCATCGCGCGAAGCTCATGGGACGCACGACCTTTGGCAAAGGTTCGGTACAGACGATCGTGCCGTTGGCCGAGGACCGGGCCGTCAAGCTGACCACCTCTCTTTATTACACGCCCTCCGGCGTCTCGATCAATCATAGAGGCATCGCACCCGACATCGAACTGGAGCGCGATCCCACCCCGGCGGTTGCCGTGCCGCAGAGCGCGCCGCTGATGCAGCGAGACGTCGAGGTCAGGCGTGCCGTGCAAGAACTGAAAACCATGCCCAACACGCGCACAGGGTCGGTTACGACCGCTGCGCAATTGAAGTAGGCGCGATGCGCAGCACGCGGTCCATCGAGATCCTGTGTTTAGCGCTCGCTGCCCTGGTCCTCATCTGGTCGAGGGCGCTGAGCAATGATGTGTGGCCCGTTCTTGGGCTGCTCACCGCGTTCGCGCTCGCCATCGTCGCATTTCGCGCCCGGCGTTTCTTTCCGGGACGCACTTATCCGAAGCTGCTGACCGAATCTTGGTCGATGGTGATTTTCGTCACCGGTGTGCTGTGGTTCTCCGGCAGGGCCGAAAGTCCGCTGCTGAATCTGTACTTGTTGCCCATCATCTTGAGCGCGCTCACGCTCGGGCGGCTGGTGACGCTGCTGCAAGTGGCCGTCATTGCGATTTGCCACCTGCTGCTGGCCGCCGCGACGCCGGGCTTGGAAGTGATTTCCCTGGCCTATGCCAGCCAAGCGGTCGGCCAGCTGGCGCCGTTTCTCCTGGTCGCGTATCTGACCACGACATTATCCGCGGACATCACTGAGGCGCGCGAGCGCATCGAAAATCTGGCGCAGACCGATTCATTGACGGGCCTGTACAACCCGCGCATGTTCAACGAGGTGTGGCAGCGCGCGCACGCCGCCGCCGAGCGCGGCCGCTCGGTGTACGCCCTGCTCATGATCGATATGGACAAGCTCAAGGAGATCAACGATGCGTTCGGCCATGAGGCGGGGAACAGTGCCATCACCTTGGTAGCGCAATGTCTGCAGAGAAGCATTCGCAGTACCGATCATGCCGCCCGCTTCGGCGGCGACGAATTTGCCGTGCTGCTGCCGGGCGCAACTCCCGAGGTCGCCGAGGTGGTGATCAAGCGCGTGCGGCACAATGTCTACAAGACCACCCTTGACCTGCGTTCTCGGATGATCCGCTGCAGCGTCAGCATCGGCGTGGTCAATTATCCGAAGGATTCGCGCGATACGCGGGAGCTGTTGAGCCTCGTCGAGGGCAAAATGTATCGCGACAAAGAACTGCGTCGCAGCCCAGGCGCCGAAGCAAACGCTTGAGGCTGCCCAAGCAAACGCTTGAAAGAACTGGACTTTCGCTGAATTAATGGCAAAGTTAGGGCTGCATCACGCCGCGGCGTGATTAACATATGGTCTGCTTCGATTGGATCGTTCACCCTTTTTGAGACCGTTAATGCAATCAAACAAGCTTCTGCTGCGCGCGTTTTTCGGTATTTTCCTGGGATTTTTAGCTTTCCACGCAACCGCCCGGGACGTCCGCGATCCGAAGCTTATGTCCAGTTCGGTGCTGGTGGTCGATCAAAACGACTCGTCGGTCCTGTACTCGCGCCACTCCGATGTCGCCGCGCCGATAGCGTCCATTACCAAGTTGATGACCGCTCTGGTGGTATTGGACGCCAAGCAGCCGCTCGATGAACCCATCCAAATTACCGATGCGGACCGGGATTTCCCCAAGGCGGCATTCTCCCGTCTTACCGTCGGGACCACCCTGACCCGCGGCGACCTGATGCATCTGGCGCTGATGTCGTCCGAAAACCGCGCCGCGCATGCCTTGGGCAACAACTATCCGGGCGGCATGCGCGCCATGGTTGCCGCCATGAATGCGAAGGCAGCCGCGCTGGGAATGACCAGTTCGCACTTCGTGGATCCCACAGGCCTGTCGAGCGAGAACGTGGCGAGTCCCGAGGATTTATCCAAGCTGGTGATCGCCGCGTCGAAGAATCGCACCATTCGCGAGTATTCGACCGATAAGAACTATTCCGTGCGAGTCCGCAGACACCTGGTCGAGTACCACAATACCGACAACCTGGTGGCCAATCCGACCTGGAATATCATCGTGCAGAAGACCGGCTATATCACCGAGGCGGGCAAATGCCTGGTCATGGCGGCCGTGATCGAAGGCCGATCCGTGGTGATCGTGCTGCTCGATTCACTCGGTAAGTACACCCGGGTCGCGGACGCCAAGCGGATCAAGACTTGGATGGAAGCGAGCGCAAACGCGCACCCCCAGGTATCGATGCGCTGAAGCACCCCGCGAAACTATCGCGGGTCAAATAATCGACGGGCGGCCCGCCTCGTGCGCGCGCCAACCAAACCCCATCCAGCTTTGCGCATCGTTTAACGGGTGACAAGCCTGTCTGGAATATTCAGACTGGCGTAAAACCGGGGGTATCTATGCGCTTGCCTCTCCTTTGCATTGGCTGGACGGTGTGTCTCCTGGCCAATCCGGCGTCGGCCGCCGACCGGGCAGTGTCGGTAACGATTTACAACGACGACCTGGCGCTGATCCAGGATCAGCGCGACATCGAACTCAAGGGCGGCCGGCAGCGCATTGAATTCGAGGACGTGTCGGCGCAGATTCGCCCCGAAACCGTATCGCTGGCCGCGAGCGATATCAGTATCGTGGAGCAGAATTTCGACTTTGATTTGCTGACGCCCGCCAAATTGATGGAAAAGGCGGTGGGCCAGGTGATCACGATTGTGCGCGTGAATCCGGCCACCGGCGCTGAAACTCGCGAGCAGGCGCAGGTGCTCGCCACCAACGGCGGCGTGGTCTTGAAGATCGGCCAGCGCATCGAGGTATTGCGCGACGATGGTCTGCCGGTGCGCGTCATTTTCGACAAGGTGCCGGACAACCTGCGGGCGCGGCCAACTCTGTCGGTCACCGTCAACGGCGCTCGCAGCGGCACCCGCCGGGCGACCTTGAGCTATCTCACGCCGGGCCTGGGCTGGAAGGCCGACTATGTGGCTCTGTACAACGAGAGCGACAGCAAAATCGACGTGCAAGGTTGGGTCACGCTGACAAATTCCAGCGGTGTTTCCTATGACAATGCTCAAACCCTGCTGGTGGCGGGTTCGCCCAGCCAGGTTGAGGGCGGCAACGGGCAGCAAATATATCGTCCGCAGCCGCGCCGCGCGACATTGCAGCAAGCAGGAACTGAAAGCGGCAGCCGCGAGCGTTTGGGCGACTACTATTTGTACCCGCTGGCGGAACGCACCACCATCGCCAATTTGCAAACCAAGCAGGTGAGTTTTCTCGACGTTCACGGCGTACCCGCCGAGCACGGCTACGAATTTCACAACTACTGGCTGGGAACCGCGGACAAGCCGGTCAGCGTCAAGAGTGTTTATAGTTTCTCCACCAGCGCCCACGCCGGGCTCGGCGATCAACTGCCGGCCGGCATATTGCGATTCTACATGCGCGATAAACGCGGCGACCCCCAGTTCATCGGTGAAAGCCGCATCGATCACACGCCGATGGGATCGACGCTGTCCCTCGCCACCGGCGATGCCTTTGACGTGAAGGTCCAGGCCGTGGTGGACAAGCGAACGCGCCTGTCGCCGTTCGATTGGCAGACCGACATGCGCTACGAGTTGACCAATGCGCTGCCTCGAGCCGTTGCCGTCAAGCTGCTTCAAGACGGTCTATGGGGTGACTCCAGCATCAAGACCGAGAGCCAAAAGAGCACGCGGCGCAGCGCCGAGACGGCCGAATGGACTGTGAGCGTGCCAGCCAACGGCAAGACCACGGTGACGGCCAGTTTCGATACGAAGTATTAGGCCGCGTCATGGGATTGCGCAGGAGATTGCCGCGACTCGTGAGCGCTCCGGCGTTCATCGCAAGTTGCGCGATCGCGGCGGCTGTAAACGGGGCTACTGTAAACGCGGCGGCCGCCAACGCGGGGTTGGCCGCGGCCGATGTCTTGGCGGGGCAGCCTTCGAATCTCTCCGTGACTGTCTACCGGGCGCCCTATCGCAATTCGGGCTCGATCAATCTCGATGCTCTCCAGGGATTTGCGCTGATCAGTGAAACCCGCACGGTCCACTTGCCGGCGGGCTCGAGCCGTCTGCGATTCGAGGGCGTCGCCGATGGCATCGAGCCGGTCAGCGCCATCATCTCGGGCTTGCCAGGCGGGGTCATCGAAAAAAATCGCGATGCCCGACTGCTGAGTCCCGAGGCGCTGATTGCGGCCAGTGTCGGCAAGCCGGTCGAACTGCTTCGCACCAACCGCAAAACCGGCAAAACCGAGCGCTTGCCCGGGACGATTTTGTCGGACGCAAAAGGCGGCGTTGTATTTCAGACCGCTGAAGGTATCGAGGCCTTGCGCTGTTCCGGGTTGCCGGAAACCTTCGATTTCACTCCCACCGGCGCATTGTCAGCCCATCCCACTCTGTCGGTCCTGGTGCGCACTGCCCAGGCCATCACCCAGCAAGTCACATTGTCCTATCTGTCGCGCGGCTTCGACTGGGCGGCCGACTACTCGGCAACGCTGTCGGCCGACGGCGAGACGCTCGATCTCGGCGCATGGGTGACGCTCGCGAACTCGAACGGCGTGGGCTTTCCGTCCGCGCACACCCAGGTGGTCGCCGGCAAACTGAATCGCGAGAACGATGCGGTCGAGCCCATCGATGAAGGCGGACCTATACTGGCGAATTGCTGGCCGCGCGGCTCGACCAGCGGCTCGCCGCCGCCGCCTCCGCTGAAGTATCGCGAGATGCGGCTCAGCGTCAATGCGCCAAGTCCCATGATGGCGCGGGCCGGCGCCTTTCAGGAGGTGGCCGTCACCGCACAAAAGGTCACTCAGGAGCAGCTCGGCGATCTGAAACTCTATCGGGTGCCGGAGCGCACCACCGTGGCCAGCCGCCAATCCAAGCAAATCCGGCTGATGGATAGATCCCGCGTGCCCATCGCCACGGTGTACGTCGCCGACCTGCCCGGGCTCGCCACCGCATCTGAAGTCCCCGCCAACCGGCTGCTTCGGGTGATGAACACCGCGGCGAATCATCTTGGCCTGCCGCTGCCCTCCGGCAGCGTGGCGGTGTTTGCTTCGTACGCCGGCGAAAGATTGCTGGAGCACGAAACCGGCCTGCGCGATACCGCGATCGATGAGGAGCTCGAGATCGATATGGGTTCAAGCCCCGACGTTGAGTTTTCGATCGTCGCCGAGAAACGCAGCGTCGACTCGATGCACGCGGAACTGCTGCCGCTGCTGCCCGGAGTCGCGCAATTGCGCTCGGTGAAGCTGGATGATGTCCGTCGGGTCGAGATCAGCAACGCGCGCTCAGGTGAAGTCGCATGTGAACTGCGATTGCGGCTCGACGAAGGGGCTCGCGTGGTTCGCGCCGACCATCCGCTCGGCCAAAAAAACGGCCGGCCGATCTTCAAGCTAACCATTCCCGCCAACGCAACGGTGACGCTGCGCTATCAGACGCAGCGATCTCAGGACAGGGTAGCCCCGGTTCGATAGCCGCGTCACTCTTCAGCGCAGGCCCGTTGGCTTACACTAGCGACATGATGTTCGCGCTTCATTCCCAGGTCCAGCCGCGATGGTGAGAAGCCGCCAGTCGCGGATCAAGAATTATTTCGCGGAGAGCCGGCTATTTACGATTCGCAGCATCGTCGCGGGGGTGGTCGCGACCCTGTTGCTTCTCGCCGTTGCCGGCCGCCTCTTCTACCTGCAGGTGCTCAAATTCGACTACTACGCCAATTTGTCGCAGGGCAACAGCATCCGCACCGAGCCCATACCCCCCAGCCGCGGCTTGATCCTGGACCGGCACGGCGTGGTGCTTGCGGACAATCTGCCGGCCTTCAATGTGGAGCTGGTTCGCGAACAGGTGGGCGACATCAAGGCGCTCGATGCCACGCTGGCCCAGCTCGTCAGCATCGGCCTGCTGCGCGGCGATGAGGTGAGCGGCATTCGCCGGACGATTCTCGTGCACAAGGTATACGAGAGCGTGCCGGTGAAACTGCTGCTGAATGAAGAGGAGATGGCGCTGTTCTCGGTGCATCGCTATCAGTTCACCGGAGTCGATATCCGCGCGCGCTTGGCGCGCCACTACCCGCTGCGGGAAATCGGCGTGCACGCCATCGGCTACGTCAGCGCCATCAACGAACAGGATATGAAGCAGATCGACAGCGCGGAGTACGCGGGCACCAGTCTCATCGGAAAACTGGGAGTCGAGGGCGCGTACGAGGCGCAGCTTCACGGCAAACCAGGCTTCCGAGAACTGGAGGTGAACGCCGCGGGCCGGCCGGTGGAGAAGCAAGGCGGCTACGCACCCAAGCTCAATACCCGGCCGCCAATCGCGGGAGAGGATTTGATCCTCGGCATGGATGTGCGTGTGCAAAAAGTCGCCGAGGAGGCGCTCGTCGGCAAGCTAGGAGCGGTGGTCGCTCTCGATCCCAAAACCGGCGATATCATTGCGCTCGCCAGCACCCCGGGTTTCGATCCCAATGATTTTGTCCGCGGCCTCTCCGTGGCCGAATATAGTGCCCTGTCCAACAACATCGATGTCCCGCTCCTGAATCGGGCGCTGCGCGGAGCCTATGCGCCGGGCTCGACGGTGAAGCCGCTGTACGCGCTGGCGGCACAGAAATACGGCGTCATCTCGCCTTCGCAGGTCATGTACTGCCCAGGGTTTTTTACCCTGCCGGGCAGCAGCAACAAATATCGAGACGACGAAGTTCATCATGACGTGGACATGCGCAGCGCCATCTCCAGGTCCTGCGACGTCTACTTCTACAGGGTCGCGGAGAAGATGGGCATCGATCACATGCATGAGTTCATGAGCGCCTTTGGCTATGGCGAGCTCACCGGCATCGACATCCCCGGCGAAAAACCCGGACTGTATGCCTCGCCCGAATGGAAGCGGCGGGTATTCAAACGCAAGGCCGAACAGGTATGGTTTCCCGGCGAGACCGTCAGCATGGGCATCGGCCAGGGCCCGATCACGGTGACGCCCCTGCAGCAGGCGCACTTTGCCGCTGAAATCGCCGAGCGTGGTCAAATCGTCGCGACCCCCCGGCTGGTCGCGGCCACGCGCGCGCCGGGATCGGTGACCATTAACCGGCGCGATCCGACATTCCTGAAACCGGTCAACATTGCCAACGATGAGCAGTGGAGCGTAGTTTTCGACGGGATGGAAGGGGCAGTTTCGCCGAGCGGTACGGCGCACGCGGCAGGCGCCGGATCCAAATACAAATGGGCCGGCAAGACGGGCACGGCTCAGGTCGTGACCGTCAAACAAACCGAAAGTACCAAGCACAAGGAAGCCGATGAACGAAAACGCGACCATGCGTGGTTCATCGCTTTCGCACCCGCCGATGATCCGAAGATCGCGATATCCGTGCTGGTTGAAAATGCCGGATTCGGCGCGACTTCCGCGGCGCCGATTGCGCGCAAAGTGCTGGATTCCTATTTATTGGCGGATGATGCCGCAGACGAGCCCAAGAAGACGCCCTGATTTGCGCGGCTAGTTCGCTGACACTCCTTGCTGCGCGAGATAGCGCTCGACCAGAGGTCCCCAGATCGTCGAACTCCCAGGCAACGAATAGAGACCGTGCCCATCCTTGCCGATGGGCCCGATCTGTTCGAAGTCTCCCTTACCGCCCGCCGCGGAGAATGCTCGCCACAGCGCGCTGGCGAGATGCGGCGAGAAGAAGCTGTCGTTCTGCGCGTAGAGCCACAACATGGGAGTAGTAGCGCTCGCCCCGTAACGGCCGGCCGCTTGGACCAACACATCCTCGCGGCAGTTGCTGTGGGGGATGTTGTCGCGGTGTCCGCCCCTGCCGCCTGAGAAATTGATGAGTGCCGCCACTTTGGGATGCGGCCTGCTGTCGTAGGCGATGGTGCCCCAGCCGCCGGCGGAATGGCCCACCACCACCACGCCGTCGGCACGCACAAAGGGCAGCGCGGTGGCATAGTTGACGATGGCATCGATGTCGCGTGCCGTTGACAAGCCGCCGCGTTCGAATTGGGGATTCGAACATTCGCCGTAGCCTTCGGCCCATTCGCCGCCCGTCGACCCGTACCCCGGCCGCAAGGCGAATACGACCACGTAGCCGCGCGTGAGAAACCATTGCGCCGCTTCCTCCGCGCAGCGGCCCAGCTGCATGCGGGGACGGTCGGCAGGGTTCGCCGGCGATCCATGGTTCAGAACAACCAAGGCTGCGGGAGCGTCGCCCGCCGGCCTGCAAATTCGAGCGCTCAATTCGACCACGTCACCGCGAGAGTCGGTAACCGGAATGGAGTGGAGTTCGTCGCGCGAATCCGCGAACGCCGGCGCCCAAACGGATTCGCCGAGCAGCGTTAGGCTGAGCGCGCAAAAAAGGTAGGTCCAATTCATTGAAGCTGCCAGCATCTCAGGCCCCGTAGGCCACCCCAGCAGATGTCTGAAAGACTTACATCAAAAAGAGCGCGCGAACCGCCCCGATCAGACCGCCAACGACCAAGATGACCATGGGCAAGAAGGTAACCCCGAAGCCGACGGAGCGATTGGCTGGATCTTTCACATAAGTAAACGAGTAGAGCTCGCGGCCGACCAAGTAGACCACCCCGAGCGCCGCGGCGACCCGCGGACTCCAGTAGTGGGCGAACAAATATATTCCCGGCAAAAAAGCAATCAACTGCTCCAAGGTATTTTGCTGGACGCGAAAATGGCGCTCGAAAATTTCGTTGCCCGTAATGGCAGGCGCCTTGATCCCGTACTTGCCCCGGGCCCCCCCTACTTTGAAGCCGAATATGATGAACTGTAGAACTGCGAGAGCAGTCACGATATCGACATAAGCCATGGACCTTCCTCCCCTGTTGTTAGATTCTAGCACTCCGGCGCCGGCAGCTTTCAGTCAGGCTGCCGAGATCTTCACTCCCAAGGGCCCAAAGTCCGCATGAGCTTACCGCGAAAATCTACCCGAAACGGCAATCGTGGCTATGCCCACCTGGTTGAAATCGATGTTCCCGTGGCCCGTGTTTGGCGCGCCCTGACCGATCCGGGATTGATACGCATATGGTCGGGCCAGGAATCCGAGATCGATGCACGCCAAGGCGGCTTGTATCGGATCGGCAAGCGCGGTGCGGGAGCGCGGGAAGCCCACATCGATGTTTTCGAGGTGAATCGGCGCCTCCGGCTCATCTACTTGAACAGCCCGGACTCGCCGCCGAGCGATACCGCCGCGGTTGATGATTTCATCTTGGACATGCGCAAAGGCGAAACGAAGACATCGCTGAGGCTGCTGGGCTCCGGATTCTCCGAGGACTCCGCCTGGGATCAGCGCTACGTGAAAATTCGCATGGGCTGGGAGCGCTACATGGCGCGCATCAAGGTGACGCTGGAAAGTCCGCCCGTTCCGAAGAAGCCGGCCAAGGGTGAATCGAAAGATCCGCCTCTCAAGGGGCTGGATTATTGAGAGCGCGGGCCCCTTCCTTGATATGCTTCGCGTGTAGCGGGCGTTTCACGGAGGGGTGCATGCTCGGATTTCTCATTCGCGCGATGCTCGTGGCCCTGGGTCTGTGGCTGGCAACGGATTGGGTTCAGGGCGTCTCGATCGACACTCCCGCCACGCTGGTTCTCGCCGGCATACTGCTCGGTGTCGTGAATTCCATCGTTCGGCCCATCGCCATACTGCTCACTCTGCCCATGACCATCCTCACTCTCGGCCTGTTCCTGCTGGTCATCAATGCCGGCATGGTGGCGCTGGTCGCCTGGATGCTGCCCGGCATGCATGTTGCCGGATTCGTTCCCGCATTTTGGACCGCCATACTCGTGAGCTTGGTCAGCATGGTCGGCTCGTGGTTCGTGGGCGGTAAGGGCAGGGTCGAGATCATTAGGAAGCGCGGTTAGGACAGGCTCCCGGGCTCATACTCCTAGGGCGACGAAGACAATTCCAGCGCCTCGAGGCGCGGGCCCGCCAATTTGCCGATACGCTCGGATGCGTCGTACAGCACCGCGGCGAAAACCAACAGCGCAATGAAAATGGCGATGGACGCCTTCACATGGCGCGATTCGAACGTTCGTATCGCCGAGGCAAAGCCAATGAGGCCAAAAAGTGCCGCGACGACGATGATGGCATCGACGCTCGCCCGCTGCCAATAGCTGCCGCCGAGGTGCAGCCACATGCCGAATTCATCGAAAGTCAGCGCCATGGCAACGCCATAGGCCAGCGCTGCGACGCGCAGATCTCTGCCGCCGCGGATGCCGAACAATAGGTACGCACCGACGGCGGCCAGCAAAAAGATCCCGTAGTTCAAATGATGAACGTGTGTGCCATTCAAGAAGAAATAAAGATTCGGCATCTGATGCGACATGATCAGCAGCACCACGGTGCGCGCCGCGATGAACGTAAGAATGAATCCGAACAAAGCCCGGCGGCCGAGCTTTGCCGATTCGTCGACGGGGGGGGCGCACTCTGCGGCGGGTATCGGTTCATTCATGGCTACTGGGTCTTCGGTTCTGCCAAGGTTTTAGGATCCGCGAGGCTTCCGCCCGGCAGCGTCAACAGGCACACGCCCACGATGATCACCACCATACCGATGAGTTGCACGGCGGAGAGACGTTCATGCAGAAACTGCCAGCCCAAGAATGCGGCGATCGCCGGATTCACATAGCTGTAAGTCGATATGACCGCGGGAGCGGCGTTCAAACTCAACCAGCCGTAGGCGGTGTACGCGAGGCAGGAACTGAAAAAAGTAAGGTAGCACGCTGCAATGACTCCTGGCGTACTCGGTGGCCAGGGCATCGAGCCGCCGCGAGCCATGGCCACCGCCAACAGCATCAATCCGCCCATGAGCATTTGCAGCGCCATGAACATCATCGAACTCAGCTGAGTATCGATGCTGCGATAGTACAACGTGCCGAGCGACCAGGAAAAGCAGGCGGTGAGCACTGCCGCCTGTGCCAGCAATGCCCTCGAGGCCGGCGGCCCCTTCGGGATCAACATCAACCCGGCGCCGATGAACCCAATGACCAACCCCAGAACTGCCGAGCGGGTGAGGGGATGGCCGCGGCGTCCGAATACCCCCAGGCCGGCAATCCAAAATGCCGAGGTACCATTGAGCAGTGCCGACTGATTGCTGGGAATGTACTGCATGGCCCAGGTATTCAAGCCATTGCTGATGAACACCATGAAAAAGCCCGCGATGAGGACGTGGCGCCATTCGATCAGCTTGGTTGGCCACTGGTCGCCGCAGATGCGGGCGATGGTCATGAGAAGCATGCCGGCGGCGGCAAATCGCACGCCCGCGAACAGGGCCACCGGCAGATTGTTGACGGCTATCTTGGTGAAAATGAATGCCGAGCCCCACACCAGGTACACGGTGCCGAGGCACAGTATGAGCTTGGTGGAGTGGCGTGGGTCGCGCAAGCTACGCCGCGCGGCGCGGCGTTCCGGCGCGGAAAATCCAATAGCAAATTCCGAATAGCAGCACCGCGGCGATCCACTGTGCGGCAGGCAACTTGACTCCCAGATCCAGCACGCCGGGCTTGTTGCTGACCCAGATGCAGATGGCGATGAAAATGCCGACCAAGGCTTCGCCGGTAATCAAACCCGCCGAGAACAACATGCCGTTTTGCGCGAGCTTTTCATGATCGTCGGTCTCATGCCGCCTGCGATGAAAACGGGCAACCATTTCCGCGACGACGCCGCCGGCCAACACCGGCGTGGAAACCTCGAGCGGCAGATAGATGCCCACGGCCACGGCGAGTACCGGCGCGCTCCAGCGCGATCCGCGACGCTTGAGGTACAGATCCAGAATGATGATCAACACGCCGATGACGGCACCGATGCCGACCATGATAAACGGCAGCGACCCGCCGAACATGCCCTCCGCCACCGACTTGACCAGGTTGGCCTGCGGCGCCGGCAAGGCTTTCACGCCGGGATGAGACGGCTCGCCGATGCCGTAAGCAAACAGCAATACATTCATCACCGGCGCCATGACGGCTGCGCTCGCCACCACCCCGACGCCGAGCATGACCTGCTGACGCCAGGGTGTTGCGCCGACGATCTGACCGGCTTTCAAATCCTGCAAGTTGTCTCCGGCCACCGCGGCGGCATTGCACACCACCGCACCGATAAAGACCACGGCTACCGCGCCAATGGCGGATTTGCTGCCGACCATCGCGATCAGCACCAGCGAGGCAAATAAAATGGTGCAGATCGTGATGCCGGACACAGGATTGTTCGACGAGCCGACCAGACCCGCCATGTAGCCGCTCACCGATGAAAACAGAAATCCCGCGATGATCATGATGATGGCCATCGCCAGCGCCACGCCCAGGCTGCCGACGACCAGGTAATACAGGACAAACAGCGGTATCACGAACAGTGCGATGCCGATCAGCACCGCGCCCATCGGAAGATCGCGCTCGGTGTGCACGCTGGCGGCGGCGCCCTTGGCGCTTGCCTTGAGACCGCTGCGGACAGCTTTCAACAGGGATTTACGCAAGGACCACAAGGCCCAGAAGGCCCCGGTGAGCATGCAGCCGACGCCGATGTAGCGCACTTGCGCCCGCCAGATGGCAAAGGCCGCATCCTCGGGATCGAGACCCACCAGCTTGTGCAGCAGTACGGGATCGTGATTGAAGAAGAAACTGTTGTATAGCGGAATTGCCAACCACCAGGAAAACAAGCCGCCGGCCGCGATCAAGACCGCGACATTGAGACCCACGATATAGCCCACGCCGAGAAGCACGGGCGAGAACGAAAAGCTGAAAAATGCAATGCCGCGCTCGCCGATAAAAGACTTGGCGACGAAGGTCTCGGGCAGCAAGCCGAAGCCGGAGGTGACCAATTTGAAGAGTCCGGCGACGACGCTCGCGATACCCAGCACTTTCGCGCCCGCGCCGGGGTTGGCTCCTACCTTGAGCACTTCGGCGGCCGCCACGCCTTCAGGGAACTTGAGCTTCTCTTCGATGATCAACGAGCGGCGCAGCGGCACTGAGAACAGCACACCGAGCAAGCCGCCCAGGCCGACGATTGCGAAGGTCCACCAATAATCGAATTTCAACCAGTGGTGCAGCAGAATCAGCGCGGGCAGCGTGAAGATCGCTCCGGAGGCAATTGATGAGCCGGCGGAGGCGCCGGTGGCGACTATGTTGTTCTCCAAGATGTTGGTCTTGCCGAACAGCGGCAATAGCGCCATCGAGATGACAGCGGCGGGAATGGCCGTGGCCACCGTCAATCCGACGAACAAACCCACGTAGGCATTGGCGGAGGCGAGAATCACCGTCAGGATCAGAGAGAGAACGATGGCCTTCAGCGTGAGCTGCGGAGCAGGAGCGCCCGCCGCTGCGCGCGCGTTCACTGCACGTTCCCCATCAGTTTTTTCACCGGCCGGCTGAGCACCAGCAGCACAGCCCCCAATCCCACCGAGAAATAAACGATGTGCATGTATTGGCCGGGCATCGCCGCGACATTGTTGGCATCGAACTCCCCGGCAATCAATCCCGCCAAGAGATTGCCGAGCGAGGTGGCGAGGAACCACATGCCCATCATTTGTCCGACGAATCGCTGCGGAGCCAACTTCGTGAAATAGCTCAAGCCCACCGGACTCAAGCACAGCTCGCCAAAGGTGTGCAGCAGATAAGTCATGAGCAGCCAGTAAGGGAGAACCTGAGAGCCATGCGCGACAATGGTTGCGGCCGCTGCCATCACCAGAAACCCGGAGCCCATCAACATCACACCCACTGCGAATTTGGCTGGTGCGGAAGGGTTAAGGTTGCGGCGCGCGAGCGCAATCCACATCCATGCGAAGAACGGCGCAAACATGATGATGAAAATGGAATTCAGGGACTGGAACCAGCCGGTGGGGATCACGAAGTTGAGCCAACCGATGGTGCGGTCGGTATATCGCTCGGCAAACAAATTCAAGGAAGAGCCGGCCTGCTCGAATCCGGAGAAGAAGAGCGCGCAGCCGCAGAACAGAACCAACAGCGCGACTCCCCGCCTGCGCTCTTCGCGCGTAAGGTCGGCAAAGATAAAATAGTACGCGAAGTAGAGCACGCCCATGCCGCCGATGACATAAGCAGCCGCTTGCGCCAGGCGCACCGGATCGACTGGAATCAATCGCACATACACCGCCAAAATCACCAGTACAAACGCAGCCACACCAATCCATAAGCGCAGCCATTCCTTCGAAGGCGGCACCAAGGCTTTGCTGTTGCCGGCGGCGTGGATGGGCGAAGGAGCAACCCCGGATTGCCCGAGGTATTTGCGCGTGAAATGAAATTGCAGCAGTCCCAATATCATGAATATCGCGCCGACGCCGAAGCCAGCGCGCAAGCCGAAGTAGTGCTGCGCCAACGGAATGACCAGCGGCCCAAGAGCGCCGCCGATATTGATGCCGATATAAAAAATGGTGAAAGCGGAATCCAATCGGGCGCCGCCTTCCGGGTACAACCCCGCTACGATGGCGCTGACGTTGGGTTTCAGCAGCCCTACGCCGATGATGATCACCACCAAGCCGATGTAGAAGCCGGCGGGACTCGTGGAAATCGCCAGCAGAAGGTTGCCGGAAGTAATGGCAAGGCCTCCCAGCATGACGGCGCGCTGCGCTCCAATCAGGCGATCGGCGACCCAACCGCCGGGGAGTGCCGCAAGATAGACGCTGGCGTTATAAAGACCGTAGATGGCCGTGGCGGTCTTGTCATCTAGCCCTAAGCCGCCGCTCGCCACCGAGGCGACCAGGAACAGCACCAGAACCGCGCGCATGCCATAAAAAGTGAACCGCTCCCACATTTCCGTGAGAAACAAGGTGGCAAGTCCACGCGGGTGACCGAAAAAAGTCGCGGCCAAGCTATTCCCCGTCTTTCTTCTGTTCGGCTTCTTCTTTCTCGCGCGCGGCGATTTTATCTTTGAGCAGCAGTCCGGCCATGATGATCCCTATTTCGTAGAGCAGGTACATCGGGATCGCCATCGCACTTTGCGACACCGCATCCGGCGGCGTGACGAAAGCTGCAAAGATGAATATCCCGAGCAGTACAAAACCCCGATTCTTCTTGAGCGTCCTGATCTTGACGAAGCCCGTCCACACCAATAGTACAGTAGCCACGGGCACTTCGAAGGCCAAACCGAATGCCAGCAGCAGCACCATCACGAAGTCCAGATAGCTGCTCATATCCGTCATCATCTGCACGCCATGCGGAGTGGTGGCGACGAAGAAGCTCAGCATGACCGGGAACACAGCGTAGTAGGCGAATGCCGCACCGAGATAGAACAGAATGATGCTGGAAATGAGCAGCGGTACCGCCAGTTTTTTTTCGTGCTTGTACAGACCCGGCGCAACGAATGCCCATGCCTGGTACAGCACGAAGGGGATGGCAAGGCCGATCGCCAGCACCAGCGCCAACTTGAAAGGCACGGTGAACGGAGCCACGACGCTGGTAGCGATGATGGTCGCCCCGGCCGGCAGTTTGGCTTGCAGCGGAACCGCGACGAAGGTGAACAGCTGGTTCATGTAGAACACGCACGGCACGAAACAAATGCCTACCGCCAGCATCGCCTTGAGCAGGCGATCGCGCAGTTCCAACAGGTGCGAGATCAGGGTACCTTCGGCGAGCCCGCCCGGTTCGCCGGGATCAGCCATTGCCCGTTTTTGCGTCTGGTGGGCTTACCTGCCAATCGGCGCCGTGCGGCATGGCGGCGGCTTCGGGTGAGTAGGAATCAGGGGCGCTCACGGCCGGCGGTGGGGCTTCTGCGGGCGCGGGAGCAATGGCAGTGATGCCAGCGGATTGCGCGCTCGACGCCGGCGGCGAAGCCGGGGGCGACGGAGGAGGCTTGGCGGAATATTTAGTCTGCTCCTTGAGCAGTTCCTCCGCGCTGACTTCGCGCTCCAATTGTTCCGTCAATTGACGCGCCATCGCGCGGGCACGTCCGATCCAATTGCCGACCTGCCGCGCAACTTTGGGAAGCCGCTCCGGGCCCAGCACGATGAGTGCTATGGCCGATGTGAGCAAAATCTCGGAGAAACCAACATCAAGCATGCGGCATCAAGCGTTGGTTTTCGGGGGTGCCTTGGCGTCCGTTTCACGCGCTGCGACGCTCGGATTGAAGTCCGCGTCCTTGTCTTGGCCGAGCTGCTTGGCCTTTTCTTCTGATTCGCCATCGTTCATGGCGGACTTGAAGCCTTTGACGGCAGCGCCCAAGTCTGAGCCGATGCTGCGCAAGCGTTTGGTCCCGAAAATGACCAAAGCAATGAGCAATACGACTATGAGCATTTTTGAATCGAACATCTCGCTTCTCCGATTCCAGGTGTAACTGATTGGGGCGCCAATATACGCCAAAGATATTATGACATTCGACCGCAGAACGCCGATGCGTGTTCGGTCGCATTTGCAGTTCTCGCTGAAATTAACTCTCCAACCACACGGTGACGGGTCCGTCGTTAGTCAGAGACACCTGCATATGAGCACCAAAGATACCGCTTTCAACGCGCCCGTGCTGGGTACGGGCTGCCTGAAGCAGCACGTCGAATAGTCGGCGGCCCTGCTCCGGCGTGGCCGCGCTCGAAAAGCCAGGCCGCAATCCCTTGCGTGTGTCGGCCGCCAAGGTAAATTGCGGCACCAGCAGCAGCGCGCCTCCAACCTGGGTCAGGCTTAAATTCATTTTCCCCTCTTTGTCCGCGAATATCCGGTATTGCAGCAAACGGCTCAGCAGCCGCTGCGCGGCCGCCTCGTCGTCCTCCGGGCGCACTCCCACCAGCACCAGAAGACCCGGGCCGATGGAGGCCACAGTTTTATCTTCAATGCGCACCTCTGCGTGGGAAACGCGCTGCAACAGCGCAATCATGAGCCGCTGAGTTCCACAATAAGGCAATATTGTCGATTATTTATACATTTTCGACCCACTTTGATTGAAATAACTAGATGTGGTAAATAATTACCCGATACGCATCTGCACCGCAACAATATGTTCTTTCCCGCCATAAGTGCCATTAGTATTCCCATGGAGTGGGAATTTAGGTGATTACTAAGCTCGATTCATGCCAATTATGCCCAATCCGCGCTGCGCCGAGCAGGCAAGAATGTAGGTAAGCGGGAACGACGCGGTTCCCCTAAGCCTTGCTGCTGATTCGAGCAATAATCAGCGGGAAATAACCCGCACTTCGACAGCATTTCGGCCCGGAGGGATGACATGAAAGCTCCGCGCATTAGCCCGACCGACCCGCCTTATCCCCCGGAGATACAGGCGGAGTTCGACAAAATCATGCGCGGGGCGCCGCCGCTACTTCTATTTCGTACCGTTGCACGCAATCCCCGCGTCCTACAACGCATGATGGCCGGCGGACTGCTCGATCGAGGAAGCATCTCGATTCGCTGCCGAGAACTCATGATCCTGCGGACGTGCGCCCGCTGCGGCGCGGAATACGAGTGGGGTGTTCACATTGCGACTTTCGCCGCTAAGGCCGAATTGACGGCGGAACAAATCCGATCATCTGTGCATGGAAACGCCGACGACAGCTGCTGGTCGATCGAAGACCGCTGCGTCATCCATCTCGCCGATCAACTGCACGACAAATGCACTGTCGAGGATGCGCTCTGGCAGGAAATCTCAGCCCACTTCGCGGCCGACCAACTCGTCGAACTCTTGATGTTGGCCGGGCTCTATCGCGCGGTCTCCTATCTGGTCAATGCCTGCGGCGTTCAGCGTGAAGCATTCGCGCCCGAGTTTCCTGTAGTAGCCTAGTCTCGGAGCGAGCGAATCAACGGGAGAACTTGGTGTCGATACCGCGCTTCATGTGGCTGCTGCTTGGCCTCGCCGCGGCGTCGGCGGTCGATGCCGGAGGCTTTGACACGCCTGAGGATGCCGTGCGATCTCTGGAGCAGGCCTACATTCAAAAGGACGCGGATGCCGTAATCGCTGCGCTCGATTTCCTCGAGGGCGGCAGGCAAATGCTTCAAGAGACGAATCCATTGCTGGCGAACGACCCCGAAACCATCCAACAAACCGCCGAGGTCCTGGAGCTGTCATTTCGCAATGATCTGCGCACAAAAGGCTTTCCCGACTTCGCCAGGCTCACATGTTCGTTTGTAGCGAAAACTCAGATTGCGCCGGGTTTGATCAAGCTTGCGGAGCAATGTGTATTTCCGGGCGGCGGCAAATCAGTCCACGAGCAGATCGTGATGAAGCGAAATCTCGGATGGCGGGTGGTCGCAGTCGCGCCCGTTTTCTAGGCATCGCGTCGAGCGATCGCGGGTTGTATCAAGGACTCGCCAAGGGCACGGCTCGCTGCTTCCCGAAATGCGCTGTCGTCCCATGCATCGGATGTTTCACACTCGACCGTAATCATCTCCGCCTGGTCTATGGTAATGTTGGTCACGGTGAAGCAGGTCGCGTCAGTGCCATCACTGATCACAAAGCGCGCCGCTTGATTCTCATCATCGTATGCACGTGTATTCAGGGGCTGCATTGCGCCAAGAAGCTCGGCAAGTGCTGCCGAGTCGGGAATCGATGCCAAGAAGTTGGACATGGCTGTCGGATCGCCGATGCGGGCCGTGCTGGTGAGAATTTCGATCTCGCTACCCATCAGCGGCGAACGATCTTTCATGCGGCTATTGCGCCTGGCGCACGCAATTGAGCCTCGAAATCTTCAACTTTAAGATTCATGCGTCGGTCGATGCGGCGAAAGTCGGGCCGCTTTGGGGAGTGAGCACCGATACATTACCCCTTGAAGGATTGGGTTGCCAAGCGTGAGGTCTGCATAGGAGTACCCGAAATGCCCAAGAAATCGACGCCCAAAAATATAGATGAGTACATCGCAGCGTCGCCACCCGAGGTTCAGCCGCTCCTCGAGAACATCAGGAACACAATCAGGGACGCGGCACCGCAGGCGGAGGAAACCATCAGTTATGGCATGCCGGCATTCAAGCAGGCCGGTATTTTGGTGTACTTCGCCGCCTTCAAGAAACACATTGGCCTATACCCGCCCGTACGAGGCGACGCGAAGCTCATGCGCGATGCCGCACCTTTTGCAGGAGACAAGGGCAATTTGCAGTTCCCACTGGGGGAGCCCATTCCCCATGATCTTATCCAGCGGATCGTGAAAAACAGGATCATGGCGCTGAAATCTAGGGCACCCTCCTGACGGGCCTGGGCGGCGAGACGCAGCCGCTCGCGATCAGTCCCGTCACCGCCAAGCCGACCAGCGAAACACAATTTGAATTCATTTTCGCCACAAGGTGGGAGTGAACAGCACCAAAATCGTGAAGACCTCGAGCCGGCCAAGCAGCATGGCCGCCGAGCACACCCAGGTCTGAAAATCGTTCAACGTCCCATACGTGCTGCCCGGACCCACCAATCCCAATCCAGGACCCGCATTGTTGATGCAGGCGATGATGGACGAAAAGGATGTCATGAAATCCAGGCCGCTCGCCAATTGCAGGAAAACCAGAGTCACGATGCTCATGAAATATAGAAAAACGAAGGCCAGCACCGCGAACACCACGCGGTTGGCGATGATGGTGCCGCCCACTTTCAGCGGCCTCACCATGTTCGGGTGCACCAATTGATTCAGTTCGCGATTTGCCTGCTTGGCGAGCACCAGCGTGCGGATCATTTTGATGCCGCCGCCGGTGGAGCCCGAACTCGCGACAATGCAGCTCAAGAACATCATCCACATGGGCGCGAAAATGGGCCAGCGCGAATAGTCCTGGGTATGCAGGCCGCTGTCGGTGGCGACTGAAATCAAGTTGAACGTCGTGTAGCGAAGCGCGGTCGGGAAATCGCTATAGCTTCCCTTCAGCCACAGAAACAGCGCCACGCCGATGCAGCTGCCGGCCAGCACGCCCAAGATCGCCTTGGCCTCGGCATCGCGAAAATACGCCATCACTCCGCGCTGACTCCATGCAAGGTAGTGAGTGGCAAAGTTCAACGCCGCCAGGATGGTAAATCCCGTCATCACCATCTCGATCGGCAGGGAATTGAAATGCCCGATGCTGGCGTCATAGGTCGAGAAGCCGCCGAGCGAGAGCGCGGAAAATCCGTGACAGACCGCGTCGAACCAGTTCATGCCGGCAAATCTCAACGAGACTATGCAAGCCGCGGTCAAGCCGGCATACACCGCCCACAGCAGTTTCGCCGTTTGTCCGATGCGCGGCGTCAGTTTGCTGTCTTTCATCGGCCCCGGCATCTCTGCGCGATATATCTGCATGCCGCCGACGCCGAGCATGGGCAGTATGGCGACCGCCAACACGATGATGCCCATGCCGCCCAGCCAGCTCAAAAGATGGCGCCACAAGTTGATGGAATGCGGTAAGAATTCCAGGCCCGACAGAACCGTGCCGCCGGTGGTGGTCAATCCCGAGGCCGCTTCGAAATACGCTTCCGTGAAGTTGATGGGCAGGTAATTCCACAGCGGAAATCCCGCCACGGCCGGCAGCGCAACCCAGGTCAGTGCAACCAGCATCAGGCCGTCGCGGGTCTTGAGCTCGCGCCTGAAGCGCCGTGTGCCCAGCCACAGCAGCGCGCCGAGAACAAAGGTCGCCACGGCGGAAATCACGAAGGACCACAAAGCGGGATCCAGTTCCCACACGGCCATGACCGATGGCGCCAGCATCGTCACCGCGAACACCATCATGACGAGGGCGAATACGTGGGCGACCGGCAGTAGAATGTCTTTCACAGAAAGGAGGCGGAGCCCTGGAAGAGTTTCTCGACGGCCTCGATGTGACGCCGATCGGTGAGGAACAAAATCAAATGGTCGTCCGGCTGAACCGTGGTGTCGTGATGCGCGATGATCACGTCCTCGCCGCGAACCACCGCGCCAAGGGTCGTTCCCTGGGGCAGCGAAATGTCCTCGATGCGCCGGCCAATCACCTTGGAGCTATCGGCATCGCCATGCACCACCACCTCGAGCGCTTCGGCCGCGCCGCGCCGCAGCGAGTGCACGCGCACCACATCTCCGCGGCGCACGTGCGCCAGCAGCGAGCCGATGGTCACCGTTTGCGGCGAAATCGCCACATCGATGGAGCCGCTCTCGATGAGCTCGGCGTATGAGGGCTTGTTGATCAATGCCATGACTTTGTGGGCGCCCAGGCGCTTGGCGAGCATCGCCGACAAAATGTTCGCCTCCTCGGAGTTGGTGAGCGCGGCAAAAATATCCGCGCTGTCGATGTTCTCCTCGAGCAGCAACTCTTCGTCGGCCGCATCGCCGTGCAGCACCGTGGTGCTCTTCAACAGCTCGGAAACGCGCCTGGCGCGCTTGCCGTCGCGTTCGATGAGCTTGACCTGATTTTTGCCCTCCAATTCGTTGGCCAGGCGAAGACCGATGTTGCCCCCGCCGGCGATGACCACGCGCCGCGCGGGCGCTTCCTCGCGGCGCATCTCCTTCATCACGACGCGGATGTTTTCGCGCGCCGCGAGAAAAAATACTTCATCGCCGTCTTCGATGACGGTTGTGCCCTCGGGCTTGATGCTTTTGCCGGCACGATAGATGGCGGCGACGCGCGCATCGGCGCTGGGGATGTGCTTGCGCAAGGCGCTGAGTTCGTGGCCCACCAAAGGTCCGCCCTGCAGCGCACGGATGCCGACCAGGCGCACCCGGCCATCGGCGAAATCCAGGACCTGCAGCGCGCCGGGATAGCGAATGAGCCGCGCCACATATTCGGTGACCAGCTGCTCGGGGCTGATCCAAACGTCCACCGCGACGCCATTCTCGCCGAATAGCTTGTCTCTTTCGGTGTAATCGGCGGAGCGCACGCGGGCGATCTTCTTCGGCGTGCGGTACAGCGTCCAGGCCACATGGCAGGCGAGCATGTTGACTTCGTCGCTGTTGGTCAGCGCGACCAGAATGTCGGTGTCTGCAATCCCCGCCGCTTCGAGAATGCGCGGGCTGGCCGCGTTGCCGTTGACGGTGCGGATGTCCAGGCGATCCTGCAAATCGCGGAGGATCTCCTCGTTATGGTCGATGACGGTCACATCGTTCGCTTCTTCGCGAGAGAGGTGATACGCCGCCGTGCGGCCTACTTGTCCGGCACCCAAAATGATGATTTTCACGGCCAGGAGCCTGTCTGAGTATTCCCTTTGAGCCGCATTACTCTACACGACCTCGAGATTGGCGTAAGACAGCATCAGCCACTTGGTTCCCTGGCTTTCGAAGTTCACCTGGATGCGGGCGTGCGGGCCATTGCCTTCGAAATTGAGCACCACGCCGTCGCCGAACTTCGAATGCCGCACCCTGCTGCCCATCCGCATGGAAGAGTGCGTTTCCTCGAGAGTTGCGCTGCGTTTGACAAATATCGGCCGTGAAATCTGCAGCCTTGGCCTGATTTCTTCGACCAAGTCCGGCGGCAGCTCGCCGATGAAGCGCGACGGCTGGCCGTAGGTATCCACACCGTAGAGCCGGCGCTGCTCCGCATAGGTGATGTAGAGATGGCGCATCGCGCGGGTCGCGCCGACATAGCACAGCCGCCTCTCCTCCTCCAGCCCCGCCAGGTCGGCAACAGAGCGCTGGTGCGGAAACAAGCCGTCTTCCATCCCGGCGAGAAATACCACCGGAAACTCCAAGCCCTTGGCCGAATGCAAGGTCATCATTTGCACGCAATCGTCATAAGGATCAGCCTGTCCTTCGCCGGATTCGAGCACCGCATGCGCGAGGAAAGACTCGAGAGGCGAGAGTTCCACCTCTGCCTCGCTCTCTGGGGAGAATCCGCGCGCCGCGCTCACGAGCTCGAGCAAATTCTCGATCCGGCCTTCGCCGCGCTCG
>Ga0302326_10002403_pt1 | contig 45784 bp, 44 predicted proteins | sample Palsa_T0_3_FD_202264 | JGI IMG/M metagenome (GOLD analysis project Ga0302326, IMG submission 202264) | Peat permafrost microbial communities from Stordalen Mire near Abisko, Sweden - Palsa_T0_3 | ecosystem: Environmental > Terrestrial > Soil > Palsa > Peat permafrost | place: Sweden: Abisko... | reverse complement strand
GGGTTTTCCCCGTATTGGGTTTAGCGGGTGGGGTGGTCCACCCTGGGGCGGGGGCTACCGCCGGGGGGTTTTTGTTCTAAAAAACAAAAACCCCGCTGGCTTACCCCCGCGCCACATCGCCGCCTAGAACATATTTTGCAGCCAAAGCTTGATCTGGCGTCCCCCGCTGATCGTGACGGCCCTCGATATGCCGAATCGAGGTTGACACCAATCGAAAATCCGGCATATGGTTTTCGCGGAAACCCATGCCATCGCTGACGAAGAGACCTGTGCGCGCCGTTCGCGTCGCCTCGCTGCATGCGGTCGTGGATCGCCGCGAGAACGGCGTGATCTACGTCCGCTCGCCGCGGCCGCTTGGCGCGTATCCCGCGCGCGTCACCGATCGCCTGGAACAATGGGCGGAGCAAGCCCCCGCCCGAATCTTTCTTGCGGAACGGGCCACGGACGGGAATTGGCGCACCGTGACATACGCCGAGGCGCTGCAACGCGTGCGCAGGCTCGCGCAAGGGCTGCTCGATCGCGGCCTGCCGTCCAGCGGGCCGCTGATGATTCTTTCAGGAAACGGTATCGAGCACGCCCTCCTGGCTCTGGCCGCCATGTACGTGGGAGTTCCATACGCACCGGTCGCTCCAGCGTATTCGCTGGCTGTGAAGGAGTTCACGGCGCTTTCTTATTTGTGGCAGAACTTAGGCCCGGCCATGGTGTTCGCGGACGAAGGCGCGCGGTTCGCGCCCGCGCTGAAGGCAGTCTCGCGGGGCGAAGCGGAAATCGTATTTCACAAATCGCGCCCGGAGGGCATGCGTTCGACCTCGCTCGAGGAATTGGAAAGCTCCGCGCTATCTCCGGAGGTGGACGAAGCAAACCGGCGGACCGCACCGGACTCGATCGCCAAAATCCTCTACACTTCCGGGTCGACCGGCCTGCCCAAGGGCGTGATTACCACTCACCGCATGCTCTGCTCGAACCAGGAGATGCTCCTGCAAATGATGCCGTCGCTCGGAGACGAGCCTCCGGTGCTCTGCGATTGGCTGCCCTGGAACCACACGTTTGGAGGAAGCCACAATTTTGGCATCGCCCTCTACAATGGCGGCTCCCTTTATATTGACGCGGGCAAACCCACACCCGAATGGTTTGGCGAGACGGTCCGCAACCTGAGCGAGATCGCGCCCACCGCCTATTTCAATGTGCCCAAGGGCTACGAAATGTTGGTCAGCCATCTGCGAGCCGACGCAAGTTTGCGCAGGAATTTTTTTAGCCGGTTGAATCTCCTTTTTTTCGCCGCCGCCGGGCTCAGCCAGCACATCTGGGACGAGCTTCAGGATCTTGCGTTTGAAAACTGTGGGGAAGAAATTCTCGTTGTCACCGGGCTAGGCGCAACCGAAACCGCTCCCTTCGCGCTTTCCACAGGGTCGGAGGGCGCCGTGTCGGGCGCCCTGGGATTGCCTGTTCCGGGAGTCGAGCTAAAGCTGGTGCCGGTGGAAGAAAAGCTCGAGGCGCGTTTGCGTGGACCATCGATCACCCCCGGCTTTTGGCGCCGCCCGGAATTAACGGCAGCCGCCTTCGATGAGGAAAGCTATTACCGGTTGGGCGATGCGATCAAATTTGCCGATCCGCAGGATCCGTTGAAGGGCTTTATTTTCGATGGGCGATTGAACGAAGATTTCAAAAATTCGGCGGGAACTTGGGTGAGAGTCGGCCCCTTGCGATCGCGCCTGCTCGCTCATTTCGGAAATCTCGTTCAGGATGTCGTCCTCGCCGGGCCCGACCGTGACTTTATCGCCGCCTTGTTTTTTCCGGCTTTGGGAATGTGCCGCACGCTTTGCCCAGGATTGCCGCCGAACGCGCCGCCAGCGGAAGTTCTTGCGCGCCCCGAGGTCCGCCGATTGTTTCAGGAAAAGCTCGATTCATTTGCCATGGCCAGCACGGGGAGCTCCACTCGAATTGACCGGGCCATCCTGTTGGACGCCCCGCCTTCCATCGAAACGCAGGAGATTACGGACAAGGGTTCCATCAATCAAAAAACGGTCCTGAGAAATCGCGCCGCGCTCGTCGAGGATCTCTATCGCGAACCCATCCCCATGCACGTGCTCACACTTACGAAGGAGTCAAAATGAATTCCCTTCCGCGGATCGATGCCGACTCGCTCGCGGCCTTTGACGTGCACGTTCACCTGGAAGCCAATGAGGATGGCACGGCGGCGGACACCGCCGCCAAAAAATACTTTGGCGACAGCGGCGCCCCGCGGGAAGCGGACGCCCTCGCCGAATACTACCGATCGAGAAAGATTGCTTTTGTGATTTTTACGGTGGACGAGCGCCTTACGGGAAAGCCGCACGTCTCAAATGAAGAGGTCGTCCAGTTCGCTGAACGGAATTCCGACATCGCCATCCCCTTTGCGAGCATTGACCCAAACCGCGGCGCTGAGGGCGTAGAAGAAGCCAAGCGCTTAGTTTCCGCAGGAAAAGTGCAAGGACTGAAGCTCCACCCGCCGATCCAGAAATTTTTCCCCAACGATCCTCTCGCCTACCCTCTCTACGAAATTTTCGCCGAGGCCAAACTGCCCGTGATTTTCCACACGGGGCACAGCGGCATCGGCACAGGGATGCCCGGCGGCGGAGGCGTCCACCTGAAGTACGGCCACCCCATGCCCATCGATGACGTGGCCGTGGATTTTCCTTCGATGCCCATCATCATGGCCCACCCTTCCTTCCCCTGGCAGGACGAGGCCATTTCCATCTGCCTTCACAAGCCCAACGTCTACATCGACCTCTCCGGCTGGTCGCCAAAATATTTTTCGCCAACGCTCATTCAGTACGCGAACACTTTGCTCAAGCACAAGGTTCTGTTCGGTTCCGACTATCCCTTGATTACGCCGGATCGTTGGCTGGCGGACTTCGAGAAGATCTCCATTCGGGACGAGGTGCGGCCCATGATCCTTAAGGAGAATGCGGTCAAGCTGTTTGGGTTGAAAGCTTCAGGCGTCCCGCCGGTGTAGAATGGCAACCGCCATTGCCATGCACGGCGCACGTTGCGGGCAACATGCTCATGAAGCGGTCGATCCTGAGAAAAATTGCGCTGACAATCCTGATCGGTGGCGCGGCCACAAGGGTGAGCTGGCGATAAAGGAGATTCAATGCTTCCCACAATCAAACCTGCGTTGTGGCGACGTGTTACGCATTTTGTCTTTCCGGCGATCCTACTGGGGATGATAGTACTCACGGCGAGCTCAGCATTCGCGGCCACCTGCGATAATTTAATTTCCACTACTCTGCCGCATGCGACGGTCACGGCGGCAGCGGTTGTCCCTGCAGGAGCATTCATGCCACCAATTCCGGAAGGCGGCGGAGAAGGCGGCGGCCCTCCCCGGTTTGACGCCCTGCCGGCGTTCTGCCGCGTCACAGCGACGGCGAAGCCCACCGCCGACTCCGATATCAAGATCGAAGTCTGGCTGCCGGTGTCCGGTTGGAATGGCAAGCTGCAAGGCACTGGAAACGGCTGTTTCGGCGGCGCAATCAGCTACGCCGCAATGAAGGATGTACTTCAAACCAATACTGCGGCCGCGGCTACCGATACGGGTCACGACTCTCATAAAGGATGCTTCGTGTCTGGTGACGGGGCCTTCGCTCTTGGACATCCCGAGAAGATAAAGGACTTTGGAGCGCGCGCGTACCATGAGATGACTGTGGACGCGAAGCTACTCGTTTCCGCTTTTTACGGCAATGGTCCGAAGCTCTCGTTCCTGGATGAATGTGGAGGAGGCAGCCGCGAAGCCATGAGCGAAGTGCAGCGCTATCCGGAGGATTGGGACGCCGTAGCCGCCGGCGGGCTCGTCGGCTACTCGACGCACCACGTCTTGGCGCAGTTATGGGCTTGGCAGGCCACGCACAAGACCGAGGCCAGCTACATTCCGCCGGCCAAGTATCCCATGATCCACGACGCCGCTCTCGCGGAATGCGACACGAAGGATGGCGTGAAAGATGGTGTGATCGCGGAGCCGTCTCGTTGCAAGTTTGATCCGGCCGTATTGCAATGCAAAGGCGCGGACGCCCCGACTTGCCTGACCGCGCCGCAGGTCGAAGCTGCACGTACTCTCTATGCCGCGCCGACCAATCCCCGCACCGGAGAGAAATTATTTGGCCCTCTCTATCCAGGCAGCGAGCTTGGCTGGGGCGCGGTAGCGGGCCCTCAGCCGTTCGCTTATGCCATCGACTTCTTCAAATATGCGGCTTTCAAGGATCCGAACTGGGACATCAAGACCCGCCCCATAAATTTTGATAGCGACGTGGCGCTCGCCGATGCCGAGGAAAATCTCGTCATGAACGCGAGCGATCCGGACATCTCAAAGTTTATCGATCGTGGAGGGAAACTCTTCATGATCGGCGGGTGGAGCGACACTCCCGTCGCTCCCTCGAGCAACTCGGACTACTTTGACGCTTTGATTGCCAAGATGGACAAGAAAAAGCTCCGGGATTCGGTGCGCTTTTATATGGTGCCCGGCATGGGGCATTGCCCGGGGAAGCAGGGAGCCAGTGCCTTCTACGTCAATACCTCCGAGATTATCCAAGATTGGAAGGTGAATGGGAAAGCCCCGGACCCGCTCATCGCGACCCACTATGCCAACGGCACGGAAGACCGAAAGGTCCTGATCTGCCAATATCCGCAAGTCGCCGTGTATAAAGGATCGGGCGATACGAAGGATCCTGGAAACTTTTCCTGCAAGGCCCGCTGATTGCGTGGCCTAGCCATTGGAAGATATGGGCCAATTTGCGTTTGTAGGACAGCCACTCTTGGCTGTCCTCGCTCGTTGCTGCGAACGGATTGAATCCCCTGACGAGAGGAAAAAAAGATGAAAACACGCCTGCTTGCAATCGCGATCGCTGTCTTGGCACTCACCGCGTTCCATGCGCTGCGCGCGGCCAACCCGCCGGCCAGCCGCCCCGTTGTAGCTCCGGCCGCAATGCATTCCACATTGCCCTCGGAAAAAACCGCGAAAATGGTGCTGAACTCGACTCCTCGACACCGCGAGTGGATCAACGTGCGAGTCGGCTCGGCCACCGTTTGGGCGTTTCTCGTGTATCCCCAGCGCTCTGACAACGCTCCTGTCGTCGTGATCACCGCAAAGAATCAGGGAGCGAGTGACTGGATCCGCGCCGTGAGCGATCAGTTGGCCGCGGAAGGATTCATCGCGGTTGTGCCGGATGTCTTGTCAGGCCTCGGGCCGAATGGCGGCGGAACCGAATCGTTTGCCAACAATGACGCAGTCGCCACCGCGCTGCAGCGGTTAGGCCGCGACGAAGCCGCGCGCCGCGCCGAGGCGGTACGCCAGTACGCCGTGTCGCTCCCCGCTGCCAATGGCAAAAGCGCGAGCTTCGAGTTTTCTCCCGGCGCGGGTGATGATGCCTGGCGTGAAGCGATTGCGGTGCTTGCCAAGGAGACCGGCAACAACCCGGTGTTTGGGATCAACCCACATATGAGCGCGGACATGATGTCAGGGGAAGATCACTCGGCGCATATGATGATGGCGATGGCGGAACCTCCCGCTGCTGCCGCGCCGCCCGCCCAAGGGGCCCCAGTGGGATACCCGTTAGGAAAACTACCCAATCTCCCTGCCGGCATATTCAATGCCAAGTCCACGCTACTGCATTCAACTCTGCGCAAGGAATTCGTCGACATTCCTGCCGGAAATATTAAGCTCCACATCTGGGTCGAGTATCCGCAAGGAAACGACAAAGCCCCGGTGATTCTCGTCATGCAACACGGCCCGGGCCTCGACGAATGGCAGCGCTCGCTCGCCGATCAACTGGCCCTCGAAGGTTTCATCGCGGTTGCGCCCGATCTGTATTCCGGCCTGGGGCCGAACGGCGGCAACTTCGATTCGTTCGACGGCAGCGACGATGCCATGCGGTCCTCCGCGAAACTCTCGCAAGACGAAGGCATCCGCCGCTACAAAGCCGCCTACGACTACGCCATGAAGCTGCCGCGCGCCAACGGCAAGAGCGCCACCTTGGGCTTTTGCGCGGGGGGTAGTTACAGCTTCCGCTTCGCCGGGGAAGTCCCCGATATCAACGCAGCCGTGGTCTTTTATGGCACTCAGCCCAGCGACGAAATTATGGCCAAGATCAAGGCTCCGATCCTTGGCTTTTACGGTGACGACGATGCGAGGGTGACCTCCACCGTCGAACCCACTATCGGGGCCATGAAGAAGTTAGGAAAATCCTACGAGCCGCACATTTACCCGCACGGCACGCACGGGTTCCTCGAGTATCAAGACCTCGCTGGAAACCCCGCGGCCGTCACCGATTCCTGGGCGCGCACGATCGCATTTCTGAGACAGCACATGGAATAAAGATCGCGGCCTGCTAGCGAAAAAAAGTGGACATCGTGCGAAACACCATGTTCGTCCGGGCAAAAGTCTTGGGCAGGATACAGAAAACACAGTCCGAAGGCCAATTCCGTCTTCTTATTGGGTTTTTTTCTTTGGTAACGATGCCGGGAGTCCCTCGAAGCACGTAGGCCTTTTCATAACAATATTGGAAAAACCGAATGCCGCAAAGGGTTTTCGGACGATTTCCGATTTTTGAATGTCCATCAAAATTGGGAAATGTTCCCCCGTTTTATTCGAAAAAATAGTCTCAAACAGTCCTTCCAACGCGGCGAAGCCGCTGCGCATGAACGATACGACCGGACTGGTGTGAGCATCATTACACGAAACCATAAACTCTTCGGCTTACCCTGAGACCGACTTCCGCTTGTCGGCAGCGCGATTATCGCCACCCGTCGATCTTGGCATCGAGGCGGCAGAAGAAAACAACGGAATGAGACCTTCAACCAGAGTTGGGTGGGTCAAAACGCTATCGCGCAACATGGTGTACGGTGCGCCGCAAGTCATCGCGATTTGCACGATACCCATTATTTCACCTGCGCCATCGCCGAAAGCATTAAAACCGATAATGCGATCGCCGTCGGCCTCAATGAGGGCTTTTAAGAATCCTCGCGTTTCGGAAAGTGTGCGTGCGCGGAGCACCGCGTCCATGGGAACTTTAAATAACCGGTAGGGCACGCCTTTCGCCTGGGCTTCCTTCTCACTCAGACCAATGCGGGCAAATTCCGGATCGGTAAAAAGACAAAACGGAACTTGCCTGCCGGTCGTCACCCTACTGCCGCCGCTCAGGCCCGCATGCACTACGCGGAAATCATCAATACTGATATGGGTGAACTGAGGGCTGCCGGCTACTTCCCCGATCGCCCAGACGCCCGGTGCTGTGGTCTGAAGCCGCTCGTTGACTTTGATGTATCCTTGATCTGTAAGTTCGATTCCAGCCATCTCTAGACCGATATCTTCGGTGTTCGGGATGCGTCCCAGAGCAACCAACAGATGACTGCCGCCTATGGTTGTCACCGCTCCGTTTTCCTCAAGATCGACCTTAACGGACTGGCCCGTTTTTCCGGAGATGCGCTGAACGTGCGAATTGAGAGCGAATTCGATGCCCTCGTCTTCAAGCACAGCCTGAAGGCCTTCTGTGACGTCGTCATCTTCTCGAGGCAACAAGCGCTCGCTCCGTTCGATCACGGTTACTTTGCTTCCAAATCGGCGCATTGCCTGGGCCAATTCCAAACCGACGTAGCCGCCGCCGGCTACGATGAGATGGTCGGGGATTTCGTCCAGTTCGAGTGCCTCAATGTGCGTGAGAGGCGCAGCTTCCGCCAGCCCAGGGACTGGAACCATCGCTGCATGCGTCCCTGTGCTGACAATCACATTGGTTCCGCGAAGCTCGCGCCTGGATCCATCAGGAAGCGTGACTTCCAATGTCCTCGGCCCGATGAAACGTCCGGAGCCCAAGATAAGTTCCGCTCCAGTTTTTTTGTAGTTCTCCAGATACATGGCATTCAAGCCGGATACCATCGCTCGTTTCCGGTTGCGCACCACGGACATATCCACTCGGAAGCTGTCCTTCATAACCCCAAATTCTTCACTGCGGCGGATGTATGAGGCCACCTTTGCGCTGTGGATGATGTTCTTGCTGGGCAGACAGGCGATGTTCGGGCAAGATCCACCGATATATTTGCGGTCGATTACCGCAACCCGCTGCCCTTGGCCGGCAAATGTCCACGCGGCAACCGTCGATCCCGTCCCGCCGCCAAGGATCACAAGATCGTAATCTTCCGGCTTCGTCTTCACACTTTGGGATGAAGATATTTCCGTAGCGTTCATTTATCCCTTCCTCTGGACCGGTTTGATTCTTTCCAATGTATTCAGTTGAGGGTTCGAGGGAGATTTTTCGACACCAATGATTGGTTGAGCCTCTCCCTTCGTGATCCATCGACGTGCTCGTGAGCCGATTGGGAAATGACAACTATCGTTGGTACCCTTTAAGCCTTATAGGGTAGATGATTTGGAAACTGAGAATGGCTCCATTGGGCACGAAGATTCGGCTGCCTCTCGTAAGCACCTGCCCCGGTTCCCCGGCTCCGCCGACCCACTTCGCTGTGCGTTCAGTGGATCCAAGTCCCCCGTTCCGCTGAGGCTGTGCCGTTTTCGCTGGGTAGCTCACACCGCCCACGGTAATGTCGCGAACGCCAAGCACCAGTTCCGACATCCCGGCACCACCGGGGCCTATATATCCAAACGAAAATACGCTCAGATTAATCGGCGACTCTTTGGGGATGAGCACCTTTCCGTTTTGGTCCATGATGTCCGCGGCCAAGCTTGCGGCGTAATTCGCGTCGCCCAGCGATCGAGAGGTGCTCACAGTGTCGTTGCATTGAATTACAAGTTGAGTGCCTGCGGGTATGACCCCAGGCTCGGTTGTGACTACGCGTTCAATTGGTACCGGCGTAGCGCGGTCAGCGCGGAGACTCCGCACACTGGCGATAAGCGATACGGCAGCAAGCAAAATAAAACCAATTGCTTTACTTTTCATGGCAACCCTCCCTTGGAAGATATTCGACAACGATAATCAAACTCCGGCCGCACCAAAATTCTTTTTCGATGAGCTACTTCTGAGAGACCGCTTGACTGGTCATCAACGGGGCAGTGCCAAAATTGACGCTGAACCGTTTGCACCACACCGAGACCGCGCGATATTTCGACAAGTCCACATCGGAACCGAGGGCATAGTTTTGATCGCCAACATTTCCCTTGATGGATCCCAAATCGATGAAGCCGGCGCGCAGCACGCTGGCGCTGTCCTTTGCGTCGTCCGCGGCCACCATGTAGACGTGAACGTCCGGGCCATTCGAAGTCATGAAGTTCGTGAAGCGCAGAACGCGAGTGCCATCCCCCATGCGATAGATCGTTGCGGTGCCTTCTGTCGGATGTAGAACACCATAAAAGCTTCCGGACTCCAGGGCTTGGGTTGGTGAAGAAGCTGGGGCGGTAGGCATGGCTTCGTCCACACGCTGATTGACGACCAGACGCTCCGGACGAAACGCGTGCCACGCACCTGCCAATACGACGACAACGATAGGAACAATAATCTTCCACTTTTTCATTTTCCGATCTCCTTTAAGTTACGCGTCGTGACGAACGGCCGTTGGATCTTCATGGCGGAATATGCAGCGCTTGCCATTGTCGTGGAAGAGCTTTGCGCAGTAGGGACCGGCCCCTCTACGGACCCGAAGAAAAACTTCCCCCGCAACCAACATGCCCAATGCGGGCGCAATGAAATAAATCCAAAGTCCGTTCCAGTAACTGGCGTGGAATGCGGGGCCAAATGTCCGCGCGGGATTCATGCTCATCCCGGACAGAGGCGATTCAAATGTTATGAATGTCGCGTAGAGAGCGCCAACGAAATAAGCCGAGTAATGGGCCAGGGCTTTATGATTGGTGACGAACAACACCGTGGTCATCAACAGAAACGAAATGACCAGTTCGCCCAGGAAAGCCGCTGTGTATCCATACACGCCGGGCGCCGTCACCGCGTAACGTACCGCATCATTCCGCGTCGCGCTTTGTAGCACATGTGTGGCGATTGCGACGCCGCACATTGCACCAAGAAACTGTGCGACTCCATAAAGCAACGCATCCCAGGAGGCAATTTTTCCGAGCCGGAAAAACGCAAACGTCATGGCAGGATTGATATGTCCGCCTGATTGCTTTCCCCAGGGACTCATAATGAGCGCGAAGACAGTTGCGCCGACGGCCAATCCCATCAGCGCGCGGCGGGCGACGCCGCTGACGAAAAAATGCCTGACGGGAGAAGCCGGGTGCTGCACCAATGTGGCGAATGAGCAGGTACAAAACATAAACAAACTCATTTCGCCCGCTTCCATCAGGTACTCGGGCCAGTGCAGACGCAGGCTGGCCGCCACGCCTAAGACGTTGTTTGCGGACGCAGCCTCAGGCGTGCTCAGTGGACCGATATTGTTCGCCGCTTCCTTCACCGGCTTACTCTCTGTCATCGCTTGCCTCTGTGGCGAGGAACTGTTTGACGATAAGGGCAGTGTCGTCGGGGTTTTCCTCAGGGAAAAAGTGGCCGCCCTTCATCGCCTGGCCGTGCGCCTTCGGAGCCCATTGCCGCCAAATTCCCAGCGGGCCTCCGTCGCTTCCGTAGAAAGTGTCGAGCGGGCCGCCCTCGGCCCAGAGATGCAACATCGGGCATTCGATTCGCTTGCCGGCTTGCTTGTCGGCGCGATCGTGTTCGACGTCGATCGTTGCCGCAGCGCGATATTCTTCACAAATTCCATGAACGCGGGCTGGATCGCGATAAGTCGCAAGGTATTCGTCGAGCACCTTCCGGCCGAATGAACCCTGCCCAAAAGGATTGTGGAATACAGCTTCGGGGGCGCCGAGCAGATAACTCTCTGGAAGCGGCTGCTGCTGCGAGAGCAAGATCCAAGGCCAATAAGTCCGTGCAAAACGCGCATCGCATCGGTTCCACGCTTCTAGTATTGGAATCACGTCGAACACCGCGAGACGCTCCACCGCCTTCGGATGATCCAACGCCAGTCGATAGCTGACGCGCCCGCCGCGGTCGTGGCCAATCAGCGTGAACTTTGGAAAGCCCAGTTTATCCATCACGCCAACTAGTTCCGCTGCCATGGCGCGTTTTGAATAAGGAAGATGATCGTCCGTAGAAGCGGGTATCCCGCTTTGGCCGTAGGCCCGCAGATCGACGCAGATGACCGTGTGATTTTCCGCGAGCTTTGGCGCCAAGAAGCGCCACATCAGGCTTGTACGCGGGAAACCATGCACCATCAAAATGGCCGGCCCTTTCCCGTAGCGGAGCACAAAAATTGTGTTTCCTGAAACTTGAACTTGAGAGGTCTCGAAGGAAACGGGAGGAGTTGCCTGTGCGTCGATTCGTTCGTTGTTTTCTGCTCGCGCAAGTCGGGTTAAAGAGCTCTCAAACAGGACGCCGACTGATGCGGCTGTGAGAACTCCCAGAAAGTTGCGACGTTCCATTGCTTCCTCTTCGCTCCGGGTACCTTTCGCTGCGGAAAGGCCGGACAATAAGGCGGGCCTCTGATTGACTCCTGTGTAATTCGAATTTGGGACTTCCATTTGCTCCTCCAGGCTGTTGCTCGAGGCGAATGAACTTGGATCCCGCCATCACCTGCGCTAAATGCCCTTTATTCGCCTCCGTCCATGCGTACCGAGGCGCCCGTCATCCGCTTCGGCGGCTCGGAATGCTCTGTTTCTTACGGCTCTCGTAAGAATTGGGCGAGAATTTTGTTTTCGTTCACTTCGGCCACTCCCTTATGGAAAAGATGCGGCCCAACCAGAGAATCGTTTTCACGCGTTGATGGCTCGAGTGTTCTCGCGAGAGCCCAACGCCCCCATCCACCCGGCGATCGCTTGCCCGATCTCGCCTGGGGAATCTTCCTGGACATAATGCACCCCGGAAACCGTGACTTCGGTCTGCACCGGAAGCTTGCGAGCGAAGTCGAGATTCGCTCCGCCGGTGTTCGACGAAACGATAGGAGTTGGGGCCACTGTTCGGCAGCTTGTCGGAGTCGCCCATACCGATCAGGTCGGGAGCGATGCACCGGCCCAATGACTGCATGTGCGGCAAGACGTTGCGCCATAGGTAGGACGATGTGGGATTGCCGTGCAGACACACGATGGGGTCGCCCTGTCCCACCTCGACGTATGCCATCTCGCTGCCGAGGACCCGCTGCCGCCGCTTCTGGTGCGGAAACGTCGCAGAAATCATGTCGGTTCTCCTGAAGAAGCCTACTCTTCGGAACCCAACTGCTGGCCAATGCAAGTCACAATGAATTGCCCGACTGAAACGAACGTCCCTAGCGATTTGCCGCTCGCCCAGATACTTCGCTGTCGCCGAGAGTCAAGCGCGCCGCCTCCACGATCACGTCGACCACAACTTTTGGCTCTGAGTACATCGGAGTGTGGTCCACGCGATGGGAATGTATTTTCGCGCCCATGCGTTCGGCCATGAAACGCTGCGTCTTCGGGTTAATCATGCGGTCTTCTTCCGCCACCAGATACCACGCCGGTTTTGTTTTCCAGAGCGGCTTTTTGACCGGCTCTTGAACGCACGGAAGAGCGATGGGCCGCTGCAGCGCGGCCGCAACACTTGCCTGATCGGCGGAAGCCTTGTGAGCAAGCGCCCGGGCAAACGCGTCTTCCGGCATCCAGACAAGGTTATGGGAATCGGGAACCATTTTCGGCTGATCTGGATGCGGCTCGTCGCGATAAAAAACCTTCGCGACCGGCTCGCCTTCATCCGGTGCCAGGGCGGCAACAAAGACCAATGACTTCACCCGATCCTCCTGTACCGCAGCGATCACCGCGCCTGAGTAGGCGTGCCCCACCAGGACTACCGGGCCGCTGGTTCGTTCCAATCCTCTGCTCAACGTGGCAGTGTCATCGCTTAGGGTTGTCATCGGTATCGGCGCGCAGATGACGCGGAGACCGCGCTGTTGCAGAGGCAAAATGACGTTGCTCCAACACGAACCGTCAGCCCATGCCGCATGCACCAAGACGATCGTTGAGTTCGGGGGAAATTGACTTTCCATCTCACTCTCCTATCCCAATCAACCTTTGTGGCTGATACCACTCGCGGCCAGGAAGTTCTTCATCGCGGAGGCAATTTCAATGATGTGCGTTTCGAGCGCGAAATGTCCGGTATCAAGCAACTGAACCATGGCGCTCGGTATGTCTTTGCGGAAAGCCTCAGCTCCTGCCGGAACGAAGAAAGGATCGTTCTTGCCCCAGATCGCCAGTAAAGGCGGTTTTGACTTGCGAAAATATTCCTGGAATTTCGGATACAGTTTGACGTTCGACGCGTAATCCAGAAACAAATCGAGTTGGATCTCTTTGTTCCCCGGGCGCTCGAACAGAGCCGTATCGAGGGTGTAGGACTCCGGCGGAACGCTTTCCGGATTCGCTACGCCGTGGGTGTACTGCCAGCGCGTTCCGCCCGCCGTCAAAACACTTTGCCGGATTATGTTTCGATTTTCTGCCGTGGGTGAGCCCCAATATTTGCGGATCGGGCCCCAAGCGTCACCGAGCCCTTCCTCGTATGCGTTTCCATTCTGCGAAACAATGGCAGTCACCCGCTCGGGATGGGCCATCGCCAGCCGAAAGCCGGTCGGCGCACCGTAGTCGAACACGTAGATTGCATAGCGGTCGAGTTTGAGAGTTTGCGTGAAGGCGTCGATCGTGGCCGCCAATCCGTCGAAGGTATACGAATATTTTCGTTCCGCCGGAACCTCGGTGAATCCGAAGCCGGGAAGGTCCGGAGCGATTACCCGGTAGTGACTGGCCAGGCGGGGAATTAGTTCGCGGAACATGAAGGATGAGGCCGGGAATCCGTGCAGCAGTAGAACGACGGGCGCGTTCGCGTCGCCGGCCGCACGATAAAACACCTGCACTCCATCGGCTTCGACCCGTTGGATAGATGTCAGTGGAATGCCGGTCCGCGCCATGTCCTGCTCCGGAGCCGCGCGCTTGGCGGCTGTTCGTGAAGTCGCTTCCGTCATGAAATACTCCCCTCATTCCTTCGGCAGTTAGCGCAGCTTAGCTGCCAAAGAGGCGCGGCGTGCTAGTGGGGAGAACATTCACTGCAAATGATTGTGTTGATTGACGTTTCCAAGGAAGGATTCGGTCGAAATTTCAAACTGTACGTGACAGATATCTGACAGATGTCCGCCACTGTCGAATTTCCGCCGGGCCCGTTGCCACGGTCAAGTGGCCCATGTTGCGGCGTGGAAAATTCAGTCTCCGCCGGCCGCACCGGCGGAGCGGCGTTTCTGTAGGTCCGCGCCAGGCCGGCTTATGCCAAGCTTCTTCATACGGTAGACCAATGACGTTCGCTTCATCCGCAAGCGCTCGGCCGCGCCATTCTGCCCTCCGATCACCCAATTGCTCGCTTCCAGAGCACGAAGAATATGATCCCGCTCTACTTCCGCGAGACCATTCATGGGGACATTGCTTTCCTGGGGGACGTGGAACGGCTCAAGCTCGGAAGTTGGCGCACGCAATGTTGACTCCGAGGAGAGAATCACCGCGCGTTCGATAAAATTCTGCAATTCGCGAATGTTGCCGGGCCATTGGTAACGCATCAGCGTCTCTATCGTCTCCGGCGGGATTACTTCAACCCGTTTGTTCATGCGCCGGCTGTAAAGTGCCGCGAAATGCCGCACCAGCCGCGGAATATCTTCCGTGCGTTGCCGCAAGGGCGGAACGTGGATCGGAAACACTTTCAGCCGGTAATAAAGGTCTTCGCGGAATGTCCCTTGCTTTGCCATGGAGGCCAAATCGCGGTTCGTCGACGCGATCAGGCGGACGTCCACCTTATGCGTGTGGTTACTGCCGAGCCTCTCGAATTCCTGCTCCTGCAAGACGCGCAGCAGTTTCGCTTGAAGCTCCAGAGGTATATCGCCGACTTCGTCCAGAAATAGTGTGCCTTTGTCGGCGAGCTCGAAGCGCCCCGTCTTCTGGGCGATCGCGCCGGTAAATGCTCCTCTTTCGTGGCCAAACAGCTCGCTCTCTAGAAGGCCAAGAGGGATCGCGGCGCAATTGAGTTTCACGAATGCTTTTTCGCCTCGGTTGCTCAGCCTATGAATCGCGCGCGCAACCAGTTCCTTCCCGGTTCCTGTCTCTCCCTGGATTAGCACGGTCGAATCCGTAGGCGCCACCACGGAGACGAGGCTCAACGCGGTCTTCAATTCACGGCTCTCTCCGACGATTTCTCTGAACTCCGCGCGAATTTCCTCCTCGAGATAGAGCCTCTGTTTCGTCTCCTTGTCCCTATCCTTGATCGCCGTTTCGTAGTCCAACGCGTTCTCCACGGCAATGGCTATTTGGCGGGACACCTGTTCGAGAAATGCGACGTCCTCTTTCTCAAAGCCCCTTTCCGACCGCTTTCGGGCGCTCAACACACCGACAACGCCTCTTCTGCCAATCAGCGGCAGATCGCAACCTGACCTCAAACCTTCCGCCGCAACCCGCTTGTAGAAAACGCGGCCCTCGGTATTTCCGAAACTTTCAGGATCGTCCCGGACTTCCTCCAAATTGTCAAAGTGCTGGATTTTCCCGGTACGAAACGCTTTCCCACCTATCGACCCGCGGATCGGCATGATCGTTCCGTCGCAGATCGAGCCTCGCGACTCCGGGTTATACAGAATCGTTATGCGCAATTCCCCGCCATTGGCATCCGGTAGAAGCAAGGCGCAAAAATCGCATCGCGTCACGCTGAGCAGATTCGTAGAAAGCACATCCACCAAGCCCGGAAGATCCAGCTTAGAAGTCATGCTGTTCGTAATTTCGAGCAACAGTTGAAGTCTGTCGCGTTCACGCCGTAGAGCTTCTTCCTTCATGTGCCGCTCGATGGCAATCCCGGTGATATGGCTGGCGTTCTCGATCAACTGCAGGTCGTCGGCATCGGGGCTGCGAGGTTCACGATAATTAAGAGAAAAAGTACCGAGGGCCTTGCCTTCGCTGGTGAAGAGTGGTCGCGACCAAACGGAGCGAATTCCAAACGGCAACAGGCGGTCATGATAATCTTCCCAGAGAGGGTCGGTCAGGATGTCGGTCACATAAACCGGCTCTCTCCGATAAACCGCTGTCCCGCAAGACGCCCCTTTTGCACAAACAGCCATGGCCCCTGCTTGGCCGATAAATCCGGGAAGACTAGGCGCCGCCACACAACGGAGTTGCCTCCCCTGCTCGTCTGGAAGCCAGATCGTACACAGCATGCCGTGGGCTTGCGATTCAACTAATTCAGCAATGTGCGTAAGAACTTCAGACAGAGGAGAGCCAGCAAAAATTAATTTTTGCAGGTTGAGAACAGACTCGGTTGGAAACAGCCCTGACTCGCCCATTGCCGGCCTGCTTCGGGATGCGATTTCTTCGGGAGTTCGGATGGCTCTCTCCATGAATGGTACTCCCTGACCGGATTAGATTCGGCTACTTGCCCAATAGTCCTAAGAATGTCAGTCAGCGTCGGCCAGAAGATCTTCTGCCGTTGCTACAGGAAGTCGAGGTGCGTCTAGGGAAAACGCGTTTCATAGCGCCAACTTAGGCCTGTCACGCACTACTTTAAGCTGGAACGGCCGAAAGTGCCAAACCTTAAGATTGGGTTCCTCTGTCGCCGACCCCAAGGAATATGCGCTCGTTTCCAGATCCGTCAGCAATCGGAAGAACACGAAATAAGCCTGGAGTGCGGTTAAACGTTAGCTGAATCAGGCATGGCGCGATTACGTCCGGTGTCGCGACAGTTTTGACGCAGACTGCTAAGTTTCCGGTTTAGGATAAACAGAAACGCCTCTATGCAGGTTGCTTAAGGCGAAGATTTGGCAAAGAGATGAGACACTCAAAAACGCCGAAGCGTAACGCATTCCCTAGGGAACATCAGACGATCCTCGTGATTCACCTTACGGATGCAGCAAAATTTTGCCAGCGCTGCCCTTTGCGACCGCAGCGTGTGCTTCGGCGGCGTTTCGAAGCGGAGCTTTCCTTCCAATAGGGATTGTCAATTTGCCCGCCCTCACGCCTTCCACCGTGTACTCGAGGTTCTTTGTGTCCTGCTTGGATACAAACGCAATCGTGCGGACACTGAGATATTTGGCCGCATTTGCAGGAGCGCCCGTTAGAGAGGCAAACGTCCCGCCTCCCTTCACCTTTCCGAGAAGGTCTTCCGCTGTCTTTCCCCGAACTGCATTGGCGACCACATCAACGGACGGGAGGTCCTTGAAGGCTGCGGGAGCCGGCTCGGCGGAAACGCCAGGGGCGCCAATCGCCTTAAGTCCGCCTATGCTCAAGGCCCCGGCGAACGCGACCCCTCGCCTTAAGAGCTCGCGCCGAGTCGCGGGCTGGTCGTCATTGGCAGGCTGGCCTGGGCTCGATTTGTCATATTTGTGGCGCGCCATGCAGTATTCCCTTCTGTCTTTCGACTGCTTTGACGCTCGTTTCACCGGCCGTCCCTTACCAGGCGAAAACATATTTCAGGCCGGCATGGAGGACTAGTAGTGAAAACCGCAATTCATCTTTCCAAAGGTGGAACGATAGTTAATTAAACCGTTATTACAGGCCGCATAAACTTCCGGTCAGGCAACGATCGACATTTAGGCGGGAAGGTTCGGGAAAAAGGCAGGCGCCTTCTTTGCGGCAAAATCTATGAAAACGCGAACGGGCCTGGGTACAAAACGGTTTCCAACGTGGCATAGCGACAGGTGAAATATCCGGAAATGCCACTTCGGCATCACCTCGACGAGCCGCTTCGACCGAAGCAGTTCGGGTTGCACAATCGGGGGAAGGTCGCCGATTCCTGTGGCTGCAAGCAGCGCATTCGCAAGACCGTTGTACTCGTTGATCGCTAGGTGGGGCTTGAACGTAATCGATTCCTGGTCTTTTCCGTTGGCGTGAACAAACTTCCAGGTGTTCTCAGGCCGCCAGAAGGAGAAGGCGAGTAGTCGATGCCCAAGGAGGTCTTGTGGTGTTTTGGGCATCTTGTTCTTCTCCAGGTATCGCGGGCTTGCAACGAGTTGGTGGCGGTAGGTCAAGATCCGGCGAGCCACGAGTGACGAATCTTGCAGGTCACCCACGCGAAAGGCGATATCGACACCTTCGGCAATCTGGTCAACGATTCGTTCCGTGATGAAAACTTGAATGCGGACATCGGGATAGTCCCTTTGGAAGGCAACGACGATAGGCGCGAGCAGCGAATCGGAAATGCTCGGCGGGGCGGCAAGCCGCAGATTCCCCGAAATCTTTGACAGGTGATTCGACGCGATGTTTTCTATTGCTTCGCTGATCTCAGCGCCGCGATGGGCATACTCGAGCACCTCTGATCCAACGTCGGTAAGACGTAAGGAGCGGGTTGAACGTTCAATCAGACGAACGCCAAGCGCCTGTTCGAGCTCGGCAATCCGCCGGCTGATCGTCGAGGTCGGCATCTTCAGGCGCCGGGCCGCCTTGGAGAAGCCGTTCGCCTCAACCACGTGGGCAAATATAATCAAAGAATTGAGGTCTGGCATCGCCCTTCCAAGCCTGTGAGATTCGTCGTTCGCGATTCAGGAGAAGTAGCGGGCGCAGTCCGCATGTTGGCGCCGCTCAGCTGATCATACCGGATCAGTAAGTTTCGTTGGAAATCATCTGACGCGCCAGTCGGCAAAATCGGAAATCTCCGTTCCATGTTTGGAGCGACCCGTCCTGAGCGGTGCGGAGCCAGCCCGCCATCAGTCTCCAATCATCGTTTTGTGCTTGTGCGCGTGTCAACGAGTGGATTATTCCAAATTCGGGAAAGCCTTTTCCCCGTTGTCTGGCTAGTCGGTGAGCTGGCTACGCCAATAATGGCGGACCTACCCGATGCTGCAGATTACTCAAGAAGATCAAGTCCCAAGTGAAATTCTCAAATGCGATACCGCTCGATCGAGGCGGCCCGAAACAGAACGCCTCCACAACGCTAGGTAAGTACCACAATCTTCCCTCCAGCCTTGTTTTCCTCCATGCAGCGGTGGGCCTCGACGATTTCGTCCAAGTGAAACACCTTGCCCACCTGAACGTGTAAATTGCCCGCAGCGATCTGTTCCACCAATTCCTCGAGAGGCATATTCATGAAATCGTCGGCCTCTCCAGCATAGGTTGTAAGACTCACAGCGACCGGAATGACTTCCATGGGCTCAAAGTTTTCGATCGACCATTTGTTTCCTACCATGCCAGTCATGCAAACGATTCCTCCCTGCTTCGCACAGTGCAACGAGTCTTTGAGCGTCGTCGTGCCAATGAGCTCCAGCACATTGTCCGCACCGCCGGGAAGCAGTTTTTTCACATCGCCCGCAATCGACCCCGTGTCAATAAAGACCGCGTCAGCCCCTGCCTTGCGCAAGAGTTGTTCATGCTGGGGGTTTCGCGACGTGGACGAAACGATTGCTCCTCGGCTCTTGGCAATCGCAGCCGCGGCGAGGCCGATTGACGTGGTTCCACCCCGGATCAGCAGTTGTTCGCCCTTCATGAGACGCAGCGACTTGAAGAGAGATCCCCATGCGGTCTGCAACATCTCAGGGATTGCGCCGAGGGTCTCCCAAGGCAAACGCGTTTTTATTTTCTGGACTTGAGCGGCTGGAACACAAGTGTATTCCGCGTAACTTCCATCAAACACCCGTCCCATGCCGCCCATTACAGTTGCGACAGTATCGCCTTTCGAGAAATTGGTTCCAGGAGCGTCCTCGACGACTCCGACGGCCTCTATGCCGAGAATGCGGGGAAACTTCACATTCGGCGAAAAACCCTGCCGGGTGAACAACTCAGAACGATTTAGGCCGAAGGCCACGACTCGAAACAGCACCTGACCGAGCGTTGGCGTGGGGATTGGGCGCCGCTCAATCTGCAAGACCTCCGGACCACCCGGCTTGTACGTCACTGCTGCTTTCATGTCGGCCATGCCTTGCTCCTTGGACGGAATCGAGACTGCAAAACCAGAAGCGTCCGATCGCGCCTGAGCTCGCATCGAACGACGGGCTCCCTCAAAATTGCAAGGGGCAGCAGGTAGTAGAACAAACTCGTTCGGTTAGTGGCGTGGCGGATTCGTTGGCGAAAAGCTGTATCGAGCGATCTTCCAGGGACCACCATGGTCCTTTTTGAAAATAAACAGCTCCTGATTGCCTTCAGCGCTCTTCTTCCCGGTTGCATGGTCGATGGTGGTCCCAGCGGAATTCGTCCTTGCAAAAGCCCAGCCCGGTCCAAGCTCAAGAATCTCTGCGATCGTGAACTTGACGTTCAACGTAATCGCCTTGAACACTCCATCGTACGCCTTTCGGACAGCTGCCGAACCAACCGCCGACTCGCTATAGGGGGGCATGAACACCCCATCCTCCGCATAGAGCGGCATCACGGCATCGGTACTCGATGCATTCAACGCCTCATTGTATTTTGCAAGAAGAGCTGTGACGCCCTCAGTGGTCGCGGTCATCTGTTTGTCCTCACTTTCGGTGACCTTTCGCATGCCCAAAATAGGTCCAATCGGCGCGTCAGACTAGCTGTGTAAATTGGAAAAGGCCTTTCCAAATTCGGAATAATGCTTGTTCTTGCGACCCGGTTTTGGCCTTGCCTGCGCAGTCCATCGTCCATCTTTGCCGCAACACAAACGAGTAGCTCCCTGTTCCGTCGCCCCAGGCAAAGTGTTTGAACGAGGATCGCTTGCAGTCCCCGCTCGCTAAACCGTTTCACAACGGTCGAGGAACATTCGTGCCGTTGTTGATTTTTCCAAATTTGATAAACGTTTTGCGGGCAAGTAACTATCTGCTTGTATCGATCAATGAGACTCGCGGACCGATGACTCACTCTCAATTTATCTCAACGAGACTCCGTTAAGGTCGCTGTCAAAAAAAAACGCTGTGACGTTCTTGTACCTCGGAATGAATCCAGATTCAAGATCACGGCATCCAATCATCATGAGCGAAGCGGTTCGGGTGCGTCTCGCGCCCTCCGAGCAATCAGTAGCGGCGCGTTACGAGGCGCTTATCCGTGTGTCTCAGGCTGTTAGCGCCTATCGCGAGCCCAGGAAGCTTTTCGGCGCACTGGTCGATGAATTGCGCCCTGTTGTTGAATTTGATGGGTTCGGAATTGCCCAATACGATGAAATTAAGGACGCGATTGAGTGGCACGTTTCGATTCACTGTCGCGAGCCCAATCCGGCTCTGAAGGATAAGTGCGCACAAAAACAGACCATGACGTGCTGGGTATTTCAGAACCAACAGCCGCTCGTGATTCCATTTGTAGATCAGGAAACGCGCTTCCCCGACACGATCGAATTCTTGAAAAAACATAAATTGCAGTCTGTTTGCATGCTTCCTCTGACTACAGTGCATCGCCGTATCGGAAGCATGTTTGTTGCTAGCGGGCAGACCGACGCTTATTCCATGGACGAAGTCCGCTTTCTTGGGCTGGTTGCGGACCAGATGGCCCTGGCAATTGATGATGCCTTGAATTTTGATGCCTCGCGTACCGCCCAAGAACAGTTAAAACTTCTTCTGGCATTAACGAACAGTGTTGTTTCTACTCTAGATTTACGGGAGTTATTGCGAAGTGTTTCTGGGAACCTCCGCCGCGTGATGAGCTGTGATCTCGCCGGGGTCGGAATGCCCGACCCGGAAAGCGACAAGCACCTGCGCGTCTATGCGCTAGAATTTCCCGACGGCAAAGGATTTGTAAGGGAAGAAGTCCAAATCCCGATCGAAGGGACTCCCTCAGGAACAGCCTTTCGGACCGGCGAACCCATCGTAGGAATGCTCAGAGATTTATATGACATGATTCCGGATTCGCCGGCGATCGCCGAGGGCATGAAAACAGCGTGTGTCCTGCCGTTGGTGAGCCGTGGACGGACGCACGGAGTCTTGCTTCTCGGCCGCCGTGATGAAAAGCCCTTTTGCCCGGAAGACATCGCATTTCTGATGCAGTTAGCGGGCCAAGTGGCTATCGCCGTGGAGAATGCGCTCGCCTACAAAAAAATCGCCGAGCTAAAAGAGAAACTCACTCACGAAAAACTCTATCTTCAAGATGAGATCCGCACTGAATTGAATTTCGAGGAGATCGTCGGGAAAAGCGCCGCATTGCGAAGCGTCCTCCAGCAAGTGGCTACTGTGGCGCCGACGGATTCAACAGTCTTAATCTACGGCGAAACGGGAACCGGTAAAGAATTGATTGCTCGCGCTATTCACAACTTGAGTTCACGACAATCGAACGCATTTGTAAAACTGAATTGCGCCGCGATCCCCATGGGATTGCTCGAGAGTGAGCTATTCGGCCACGAAAAAGGAGCGTTTACCGGCGCCATCGCGCAGCGCATCGGCCGCTTCGAGCTTGCGAACGGCGGGACGGTTTTCCTCGATGAAGTGGGCGAGATTCCGCTGGAATTGCAGCCCAAACTTCTCCGCGTGTTGCAGGAGCGCGAATTCGAACGGCTGGGGGGCACGCGCACCCTCAGGACGGACGCTCGGCTAATCGCGGCGACAAATCGCGACCTCGCTTCCATGGTGGACGAGCAGAAATTTCGTTCTGACTTGTTTTATCGCTTGAACGTGTTTCCAGTTCGCGTGCCATCCTTGCGAGAACGTCCGGAAGATATTCCGCTGCTGGTCCGCCATTTTGCTGAGCAGTGCGCCCGGCGCATGAATAAGAGGATTGAGACGATTTCCAGCGAAGCGCTTAAGCAGATGCGGCAATATCATTGGCCCGGGAACATTCGAGAGCTTCAGAACGTAATCGAGCGTGCGGTGATCCTTTCGGGTGGACCGGTCTTGAATGTCCCGCTGGCCGAAATTCAATCACGCCCTTCGCCAATGGCATTGAAACAGGCCGGGGAACTGGGCAAAGAGTCCCGGTCCACAACTCTCCAGGATATTCGGAACGAACTGGAAGATACCGAACGCAAACACATCCTCCGCGTTTTGGAGCAGACCAACTGGGTCGTCGCCGGTCCGAATGGCGCCGCAACTCGCCTGGGAATGAAACGCTCCACTCTTCAATTGCGCATGCGAAAACTGGGACTCTCCCGCGAAAACTCTCAACCTGTCTCGTAAGTTCCTACTTCAATTAGATGTCCGTATCTCCAACTCGGTTCTAGAAATTCGCAGTGCCACGAAAATGGCAGACTGCCACGAAACTGGTAATGGCATTGACGGTGCCTGTGTTTCGGTTCGATTCTCTCTTCCCTCTATCTCGTGAATCTCCATTACTTTCGGGAAAATTATTTCCGGATTTGAGAATGGCATGGCGCGTGCAACTTCGATCTCCGAACGGAGTGAGCCATGTTGAGGACAACTATGTTCGACGAGCCCACGGAGCAACGATGGACGTTGCAAGGGCGGCTCTCAGGGCCGTGGGTTGCGCAACTCAAATCGGAATGGCAGAGATTCCACTGTGAGAGTGGCAAACGAAAATGCGTAGTGGACCTAAGCGGCGTGACATTTGTGGATCTGGAAGGAGAACGAGTTCTCGCAACGATGATGAACGATGGCGCGGAGTTCATCTCCTCAGGCGTATACATAACGCACATGTTGGAAACGCTGGAGAGGCGGCGCCAGCGTGGGATTCGCAAATTGTTGGGCTGTTCTAAGCCGCGACGTACTGCCGCACTCCCAGTTTATGACCATTACAAATCGAGCTGAGAAAGCAGGAGTTCTAAGTCATGACGATGTACGCACTCATATTTGTATTAGCGGTCGCTTTCTTTCTCGTAGTAATGGGTGACGGAACGAGGCAATCGAAGTAAGCGGCCGAGAGCGACGGAATTTAGTGGTTGTCACTCATGGACGCAAACCTAAGGGGGTAAAACCAATGATAAGGAAGATGTTGATTCCAGGGCTTCTTGGAGTGGCGCTTCTTGTATGTTCGTCCGCCAGAGCACAGGAAGACGGATTCATGCGGAATGAGGTTGCTGTGCAAGGCAACGGATTCTTCACTAAGGACTCGCAGCAAAACGGAACGTCCGAACATTCCACAAACACAGGCGGCTTCCTGGTGAACTATCGCTTTCATTTCAATGGCTGGCTCGCCGCGGAGGCAAGCTATGGCTACGATCGAAATACACAGGAGAGTGTTACTCCCGGTGGAAACGTCGGCATTCAAGCGAACGTGCATCAGGCAACGGGCGCACTTGTCGTTAACTTCCCCATTTCAGTTCACAGGTTGAGACCCTACGTACTCGCGGGAGCCGGAGCGCTTGTATTCGATCCTACGGGCAACGCCGGAGGATTTGTTTCTGGAGCGCGGTGGCAGGGCCGCCCGGCGTTCGTCTACGGAGGTGGCGTGGATTACAGACTCGTACGCCATGTCGCGCTTCGCCTAGAGTATCGAGGATTTGTCTATGACCGCCCTGACTTCGGAATTGCCGGCCTTAGCTCAAGTATAACCACCCACACCGCGGAACCGTCTGCCGGACTCGTGTTCCATTTCTAACAAACACACAGTCGAGCTTGCGGGCAGCGCTCACAATCTCTATGGTGCTGCCCCGAACTTTCGGTGCTGTTCATTGCAGCAATACGGCGTGGATAGAGCGCGGCGCGCATGCACGCCTAAGGGGCGCTTCATCATGCACTTGAATACTAAAATTGCAGAGCGAACCGAAATGAAAGATGGAATGTTCAGCGAAGATGAAGTTGGCAAAGGCCTGCGCATAGAAGAAATCTTGCATCGCGCTCACCAGATCCATCGCGCCCGGGGCGGGCTAATTGGATACGATCTCGAAGATTGGCTCCAGGCGGAACGGGAACAGATCGGATAAATCAGCCAGAAACAAAATTCAAGGCAGTGTGCGTCGTTTTGAAAATTAAAACGCAGCACGGAGACGCGGAGGAAATGTCGCCGCGCTTACTCACATCCGATTGCGCCCTGGCGCTGCTTAGAGTCAATTTCAAATCAGAGACGAGGAGGGATGGAGAAAAAGCTTTTAATTTCATCGGAAGCTTTGTGTCCTTCCCTCATCGTTCTTGAGTGTCTTTAATGCAACCAGAGACCAGTCGGTCTCATCCAACCACTAGAGTAGGAAACCGATAATACCGCTGAACTCTAGGAGTGCTTGCGTGCGAAAAGGTGAGCTGACCCGGCAGGAAATCATCCGAAAGGCTGCTCCAATCTTCAATCAGAAAGGGTATGACGGCGCCGCTCTCTCGGACCTCATGCGGGCGACAGGACTGGAAAAAGGTGGAATCTACCGGCACTTCGTGAGCAAGCAAGAACTCGCCGGAGAAGCCTTCGATCACGCTTGGAAAATCGCCATGGATGCACGCTTTCAAGGAACGCAGGAGATTCCCAATGCCGTTGACCGCCTGAAACAAATCGTTCGGAACTTCCGGGAACGGCGCGGTAGTGTGATCCCGGGAGGATGCCCGCTGCTGAACACGGCTGTCGATTGCGACGATGGCAATCCTCAGTTACGTGCGAAAGCACGGCAGGCCCTCAGTTCGTGGCTCGATCGTATTCAAACGATTTCTGAAGAGGGGAAACGACGAGGGGAGGTCCGCTCCGGGGTCGATTCCGCGAAATTGGCCATGCTGATTGTGAGCACACTGGAAGGAAGCTTCATGATCCGGAGGCTGCAGAAGAAGGATGGACCCCTCGATCTCGCGTGTGATCATCTGGATGAATACCTCGAAGCCAAGGTTCGCGCGAGGCGATCGAAGGCCAAGGTGGACGAGTCCTGAGCACTCAAGAAAATCCTTTGCGACCCTAACCCACCGATGAGGAACGTGCGCGACCTGGACGATGCGCCCCGCTTCCAATCGATACGAGACAAAGCTATTGAAACACCCATCCAGCACGCAATGACCGATTCGTTCGGCTTCGGCGGAACGAATGCGTCCCTCATCTTCCGCGCTCCGGCGGGCTAGAGAGACGGATCGCGCAAGCCCCGACACTAGATCTTGCCAACGCGCACAATCCGTCACAGGCACAGACCCGCCCGCTCACTTCGGCCCAGCGAGTCTGTGCGACGCTAAAGGACCAGTCGGTCCCATCCCGATGTAGTTGTGAAATAATATATGCGACCGAACGGTCTCTATCTGCATCAGAACGTGCAGGAGGTTGATCGTGACGGTTCGATGCTCCTGCGGAAAGCCGCAATTGGTGTCGGGACTTCTCGTAGGAATGTCTTTAATGGGAAGCACCCTGGCCGCTTGGGGACAGATGCCGGAGGCGCTCGGCTACTCAATTGCTACCACTAGACCAATTCGTCCAGCCGAAGGTACGACAAACCCCAGCGCACAAACCACACAAAGTCAAAACCCATACCTGGGCAGCGTGCCTTCCGGGAATACGGGCGCGCGAATCGACCTCACACTGATGAATGCGATCGAGCGGGGACTTCGTTTCAACCTCGGGTTGATTGAATCCAGCCAAGCGAGCGCTAGTATCCGTGCGGAGCGCCAGCGGCGCATTGAGAACACAACGAAGTGAACGATGGAAGACTTTCGATACGGATATTTATTTTGAGGAGTGGCAATGATCAACGAACCTAGCTTCATCTCCACAGATACCATAGACCACGATTCCTACACACGCTCGCAGACTCGGGAACGCGATCTAAACGCGGCCATCATTCGGGCCGACATCAGTGAAAGCTTCGAAGAGTATCTTGAAATCTTCGACGAATTTTATGCCGACAATATTGAGGTAGGAAGCGAAACCGGGGAAGGATCGATTGGTGGAAAAGCGAACGTGCGTTCCTTTATCGCCAACTTCCTGGTTCCGCTCCACGTAATGGGCGAAATCGGCGGCTTGCTGATATCTATTCGACAGACCCCGATTCCGGGAGACGCTCCGGACGAGACCCATTCCGCGTGGACACTCGAACTGGTCGGTGTTTCCGGCAGGTCGTGCACTGTGAGTTGGCGCGCCCTCCGGAAATGGAATGGATCGCACGTCGTGTACGAATATCACTATGATCATCAGCAAAGCGGCGGGCCGCTGACATCCGTTGACCTTAGTTTCGATGCGCCCACGTCCGCTGCAGGGTTTCGAAGACCTTCATAACGGGCTCTAAGTTCCGAGAAGAAATCGATCGAGGAGATTCAACTCGTTCAAGGGAGGAGCAGAAATCATGCGTGCAATGAGAGCAGAAGGATTCAGCGGTTACAAGGATTTGAAGCTGGTGGACATTCCGAAGCCGGCAGTCTCGGATGGCCGGGTTCTGGTAAAGATCACGGCGGCCGGGGTCACGCCACTTGACCACACCATTCTGTCCGGGGGATACACACGAGCGAAAGCGCCACTGGTCTTGGGAAACGAGGGAGCGGGCGTGGTGGAGGAGGGAGGCGGAAAGGACTTTCCTGTCGGTTCACGTGTGATGTTTACCGGGCCGTATGGTGTTTCAGAGAATGGCACCTACAGTGAGAGGCTTGCAGTCCGAAATGAAAATATTTGCTTGATTCCCGACAACATCGAGGATGTTTCAGCTGCCGGTGTTCCCGTCGCGTATCTCACTGCTCAAATGACGCTGACCCTCGCCGGATTTGCGAAGGGTAAGACGGTGCTGTCGCCCGCGATTGGAGGGTCGGTCGGAAACGCAGTCACTCAATTAGCGCGTGCGCAAGGTGCGAAACATGCGATATCTACGACGACCAATCATGCGAAGGCGCAACAAGCACGCTCTGTCGGTTTCGACGAGGTGATCGACCTTTCTGTGGAGAAGCTTAGCGACGGCGTTCGTCGGATCACGGAAGGTTATGGCGCCGACATCGTGATCGACGCAATCGGCGGAGAAATCCTGGGCGAGGCTCTCGGCACGCTCGCGATGGGGGGAAGTCTGACTACTTTGGGCTACTCCGCGGGCCGCAAATCAACCATCGACGTCACGGATCTGATCTGGAAGGGCGCGAGCATGAAGAGCTTCTCTCTGTTCGCACAGCCTGCGCTGGCATGGAGCGCCGCATGGAGCCTCATTATTCCACTGCTTCAATCCGGCGCGGTCAAGCCCATCGTGGCCAAAACGTTCTCGCTGCCCGAAGCGGCGGATGCTCTGCGTTACTTGGTTGAAGGCCGCCCCTTCGGCAGGGTGGTACTCACAATCTGACAGCCATTGATGAGAGGAGAGAAACAAATCACAGCCGGAGGTTACGTGAGGTTCGTGAAATTAAGTCTTGGATGGTTGCTTACACTTTTAGAGAAAGAAGGAGAACTGTATGAGCAAGCTCGAAGGAAAAGTTGCGCTAATTACGGGCGGGAATAGCGGCATTGGCCTTGCGACCGCGAAGCGATTTGTCAGCGAAGGTGCGTATGTCTTCATCACGGGGCGCCGCAATGCGGAACTGGCTGCAGCCGCGAAGGAGATCGCGAAGAATCTAACCGGCGTGCAAGGAGACGTGTCCAAGCTAGATGATCTTGACCGCCTCTTCGCACAAATCAAGCGGGAGAAGGGCAAGCTCGATATTGTGTTCGCGAATGCCGGGGTGGCGAAGTATGCGCCGCTCGGCAAGATCGATGAGGAGCTCTACGACTCGATCTTTAACACGAATGTGAAAGGTCTACTCTTCACAGTGCAGAAGGCGCTTCCGCTGTTGCCGGATGGAGCCTGCATCATCCTAAATGCGTCCATCGTTGCCAGCAAAGGGCTGGCGGCGAATAGCGTTTACAGCGCCACAAAAGCAGCCGTGCGCTCCTTCGCGCGGACATGGACAACGGATTTAAAGGATCGCCGCATTCGCGTCAACGCGGTGAGCCCCGGCTCGACCGACACGCCCGGACTGAATAATCTACTGGCTTCCTCAGAGACAGGGCAGCAACGCTTGAAGATGATTTCCAATAGTGTCCCGCTCGGCAGGCTCGGCACACCCGATGAGATCGCGAAGGCCGTGGTGTTTCTCGCATCCGACGACAGCAGCTACGTCACAGGAACGGAATTGTTTGTAGATGGAGGTTTCGCACAAGTATAGGCCGCTGATGGGTGACGGACCCTTACTGCCCTCCATCGGACATCAATTTCGTTCCACAATCCTGCCGAGGGATTCCGCCCAAAAAAATCTCCCGCCCATTCGATCAGATCTGTGCTCTGCCGCCGTCCACGAACAGTTCGATACCCGTGACAAAACTGGAGTCATCCGACGCCAGAAACAACGCTACCTTGGCAACTTCCTCGGGTTCTCCCATGCGTCCCATCGGGATGGTGGACACCATCCGTGCAATCACGTCTGCGGATTGCCGGTTCGCCAGCAGCGTATTGATCGGGCCCGGACTAACAACGTTTGAGCGAATGCGGCGGTCCTTTAAATCTGTAGTCCAGGTCCGCGCGAAGGAGCGGATTGCAGCCTTACTAGCAGCGTAGACTCCGAATGCGGCGGTACCCTTTACACTCGCCACCGAGCCGTTGAGAATGATTGAGCCACCATCATTGAGCAGCGGTAAGGCCTTTTGCACCGTGAAAAGCGTTCCTCTCACATTGAGGTTGAACAATTTGTCGAAATGCTCTTCGGTGACCGCTCCAAAGGGAACAAAGCCGGCGTTGGCGAAAACAATATCGATTCGCCCCTTCACCTTAGCGACGGTCTCGTAAAGACGATCGAGGTCAGCTAATTGGGCAACATCTCCCTGAACTCCGGAAACCGTTGTGCCGATTGCCTTCACGGCCTCATCGAGCTCCTTATGGCGGCGGCCAGTGATGAAGACATAGGCACCCTCCTTGGCGAATAATTTCGCGGTAGCCAACCCAATCCCTTCGGTCCCGCCCGTGATAACGGCGGTCTTACCTTCGAGCTTTTTGGTCATCGTCTTTCTCCGAATTGTCCAGCCACCCCCCGCTGAGCCTAAGCGGTGGTAGCCTTCCCCTGATACGCAGCGACAAAGACATCCTTCACAAAGGTTTCGAACGTAGTGGATGTACTGTTCTGCGGAGAACGCGGCTCCTGCGCAGCAAGGACCCCATCGTTAACGGCCTTGAACATCTCGATGTACACCGCGGCTTTCCGCTGCGAAAAACCCTCTTGCATCAACGCCTGTTGCACTTGGTCATACGAAAATTGCTGGTAACGAAGCCCGGGATTGCCAATGCCGCGCGCAATCACAGCGGTCGCTTCCGTCATCGAAAGGTCGCGCTCGCCGAGCAGCTCGTGCGTTTGTTTGCCGGAACAATCCAGGTGCAAGAGGCGCTGAGCGGCATAGTCCCCGATGTCTCGCGTAGCGATCATGGGCAGTTTCAGGTCAGGTAACAGTGCATGTCCGACAATAGCCGCCCCCTGAATCATAGGGATCGCCGCCAGATTGTTTTCCATGAAGTAGCCGGCGCGCAGATGAAAAACGTTCAAACCGCTGATCGCGTTTAGTTTTTCCTCCGAAGAATGCAGCCCTGTGACCGGCCCCGTGCCTTGCGGAACATGCGCGCCGTAGCTGCTCAAGTGCACCGCGTCCTGCAGGCCGGACTCTCTCACTGCTTTTGCGATCGCATCGCTTTCTCGCTCCTGGTCCTCGCGGGAGGTGATCGGCGGCAACATCAGGTACGCGGCGCGCGCACCATGGAAAGCTTTGGTAAGTGCAGCCGCATCGCTCAGGTTGGCCGTGAACGCCTCCGCGCCCTTGCGCACGAAGCGCTGCAATCGGCTCGCATCGCGCCCTATAACGCGCACCTTCTTGCCTTTCGATAGCAGAAAACCGGCGATGGTCGAACCGGTGTTCCCGGTCGCTCCCAAAATCACATACCTGCCATCCGTTATTGCAGCCGCCTTGTCCTTAGATCCGGTCATATTCGTTTCTCCTTTTTGCGTTAATTGTTTGACGCCAATCAAGAACCGTACAAATTCGGGTTTATGTTCGAGTGCTGCCGATATATTGTTCTACTTATCTGCACAATTTAAATCAAAAAAAGTCAGTGCGCCTTTTGCCGGATCTGACGAACTAGATCTGCCACGGTTATTTTCGAGAGCGATCTCTCGAAGCTTTCCTGAGCTTGAGAAAGAACCCCCGACATGCACTCCTTGAGGTTGCGACTGACCGGACACTTCTTTTCCACGGGATAGGAGTGAATCGAAAACGCCGGTGGCGCCGCACTGGCACGGTATACATCTAGCAGCGTGATCTTTCGCGGAGGACGCGCAAGCACGCTCGCTCCGCTCTTTCCGCGTTTTGTCACGACCAAGCCCGCTTTCGAGAGCTTGGAGAGCGACTTTCGAACGAAGGTGGGGTCGGCGTTCACGCTTTCGGCTAGGGTGGCCGAGGAGGTTTCCTCGCCCGGGAAGAACCCGAGCACAGCCATGATGTGCGCGGCAACCGTAAATTGGACGCTCTTCACCGATTCTTTCCCCCACTTCGATATGTGATGCTCAACAGCACAATTGGTTGCACCTTTTTCGGGTTAAATGCGAAAAGCGATCGGCTAAACTTCCGGGCCGAATCGGAACCTCGCTGCGAGCAGCATCACCGTCAAACGACGTGTCCGCAAAAAGAAAAGTCGGCGGAAACGTCACGAAGCAAGGGCTAGCGCCACCATCTCATTTGTATATTGGGAAAGTCTTTCCGAACATGGGAGCGCCACTTTTCGATTGCTCCGCAGTGGCCTCATCCTGAATGACGTCCCAGTGCTCGACGAGGATTCCGTTTTGAATGCGCACAATATCTGCGGCGATCCAATTCACAGGAGCGCCGAAATTGCTAAACCGGCCGTGCACGATTACGAAGTCCCCTTCAGCCACGACCGTTCCCGGTTCGTACTTCAATGTCGGCGGGATGCTCTTTATAAGATTGAACAGGCCGTCGCGGCCAGGTGCGATGTGCGTGCTGTGCTGAATGTAATTAGGCGACCAGAAACGCTCGGCCGCTGCATAATCACGCTTGTTGAACAACGTCTCGAAGGCTTCTAGAACAAGGGCTTTATTTTTCGATTCGATCTTTTCACTCACAACTTCCATTTTTGCCATTTGCCGTTCCTCCTCTTCTCAACCAAACAATTCCAGCTGGCGTTGCCAAAACGCGGGCGCTCAAAGCTTCGATCCGCCGTCAACCGGTATACTCGCTCCCGTGATCCAGCGCGCTGCATCTGACGCCAGGAACGCGACCACGTCCGCAACGTCTTCTGGCTTGCCGATCCGCTTCAATGCTTGCATTCCAAGGATGACGTCTCGGCCTGCTTCGGTCTTTATGAAGTTCGACATGTCCGTGTCGATCGCTCCTGGCGCGACCGCATTTACGCGGATGCCCCGGGGCCCCAGGATGGCAGCCCAGTTTTTGACCAATGTTTCCAATGCTCCCTTCGTCGAGGCATAGGCGAGGATCGAAGGGTTGTCCAAACCGGGCTTCCCAACTACGGCGTGCGCCCCGAGCGAAGAGATCATAATGATGTTCGAACCTTCACCGAGGACGGGCAAGAGTTGCTGCACCAGAAAAAATGGGCTGCGCACATTCGTCGCAAAGAGATTGTCAAAATCCTCCACCGTATGATCCTTGATGGTTGCAGCCTTGCTGATTCCGGCGTTGGAAACGAGCACATCCAATCGCTCCCCAACGATCGAGCGAACATCTCTAGCCAGCTGAGCTGCTCCATCAGGAGGTCCCAAGTCCGCCTTGATTGCATCCGCGCGTCCTCCTTTAGCGTGGATGGCGGCGACTAACGATTCCGCATCCTGCCGAGAACGGCCGTAGTGAACCAGAACACGCGCCCCAGCCTCCGCGAGCGCGGAGGCCGTGGCGCGACCGATTCCGCGTGACGCGCCGGTCACCAGCGCAGTTTTACCTTGTAGCGAAGCCATTGATAGACCCTCCCATCTCCGAAGAACTGAAATTCTGCTGTTATTGTTTAGTGCAACGAACGCTGCCCGCCTCAAAGAATCGGGTCAGCGCGGTCTGGTATATCTAGCTAGTCATAAGAAGCCCCAGAATTAGTCCGCGGTCATTCCTCCGTCGACCGCCAGGGATGCACCTATGATGTAGGATGCCTTGTCAGAGGAAATGAATACGATGGCGTTTGCAATTTCTTCGGGTGTCCCAATGCGCTTGTTAGGAACTTGTGAGTCGAGGAAATTCGCTTTGTTTTCCTTCGTTTGCGCAAAGTGGTTGAACATTCTGGTTTCCACCGGTCCAGGGCCAACGATGTTGACGCGAACGCCTGTGCCTGCGAGTTCGAGCGCCGCCGACTTCGTGATCCCTTCCACGGCGTGTTTGCTGCCGACATAAGCCGCCGCGCTCGGGCCGCCGACTTTCCCATACGCGGACGAAATGTTAACGATGCTGCCTTTGCCTTGCCGAAGCATTGTCCGAATCTCGTACTTCATGCTTAGAAGCACGCCAAGCACATTTGTGTCGAAGATAGCTCTGTAGTTCTCGGTGTCTGCGTCTGCAGTGGACTCGGGATTTCCCACAGTGCCTGCGTTATTGACGGCGATGTCGAGGCGTCCAAAACACGCGATCGTTTTGTCGATGAGGTTTTTGACTTCCTCTTCATGCCGCACATCGGTGCGCAGAAATTCCGCCTCGGTGCCGAGCTTGCGCAGTTCCGCGGCTAGCTTCTGGCCTTCATCGTCGTGCCGCCCGGAAACAACGACCCGCGCTCCATCGCTTGCGAAGGCCAGAGCCGTGGCACGACCGATGCCCGTCAGCGCGCCCGTAATTAAAACAACTGGTGAACTCATATCATTGCCTCCTTGATCTGGTCGGCGTGCAGGCCAGGCATGGCTAAGACTCCTGCCTAAGCCGCTCCGGACTAGCTCAGATCACTTACTTAGATTGCGATGCCGGGCGGTAAGAAGCATACTTTGATCAGCTCGCATCAATGCTTCACAAGCATGGGAGGGGCAATGGAGCTACGGCATCTCCGCTATTTCGTGGCGGTTGCTGAGGCGGGAAGTCTGACGGTGGCGGCAGCGCGAAAACTGCACACGTCGCAACCTTCGCTGAGCCGTCAGATTCGAAACCTTGAAGAAGAGGTAGGCGCGCAACTTTTGACGCGCCGCGCTCGCGGCATCGATCTGACACCGGCAGGCCGGGCCTTTCTCGATCACGCACGCTCAGTGCTTTCGCAGGTTGAAGCGGCCGGCGAAGCCGCACGCCGAGTCGCTCATCCGGCCAAGCCATGTTTCTCAATAGGCTTTCTGACTGGACACGAATTGACCTGGATGCCAGAAGCTTTGCGGATCTTGCGCGACGAGCTGCCAAATATCGACGTGATGATATCGAGTCAATACTCGCCGCGGCTCGCGGACGGCCTTTCGAAAGGAACTTTCGGTGCGGCTTTTCTTCGGCGCGAGAAAGGGGTGCCAGGGTTGGCGTACCGCCTCCTCGTGAAAGAACCTCTGATGGTGATCTTGCCGAGCGACCACCGTCTCGCTGCATTAAAGGCCATAAGTCCAAAGGATCTTTTGGGCGAGACCTTCGTAATCGTGTCGAACACGGCCCCTGTTCTGCGTGAGGTTATCGACAATTTCCTGAAGCGGGCCGGAGCCAATATAAAGGCAGCTCACGAGGCAGACAATCTCATCATGGGAATGTCCTTAATAGCTTCGACGGGCGGCGTAGGGCTGTTACCTGCTTATGCACAGAACTTTCTCCCTCAGTCCGTAACGAGTCGCCCTCTGAAAGGGGATGCGCCAACTATCGAACTTGTCCTCGGCTACAAAAAATCGAACCAATCCCCCATCCTAAAGCTTTTGCTTTCGAGATTGGACGAGCTAGTCGCTCGTGCGTCAAATAAGGACCGATAAAACGCGAACTGCAGGAGCCCTGCTTCCAATAGCGGATGCGTCGTCTCCGCCCAACCGATCCGCTCAGTTTTCGCGCGGCCGGCACCGTCAGACTTTCTGCCTCGGCAACTGCAACGAAATAGCGAAGATGCGTAATTCCATTCCTGCTCCCGTGCTTGTGAGGCATGGGTGTCAGATTCGCAAAGTATGTCTCCTGCTGCTCAACACCGCAATCTAAACGGTTGATCTGAACTGCGAGAATCGAAAGGAACTGGCGCAGGTACACCGTGACAAAAGATTCTTGCATCTAGAGACCGATCGGTCTCATCTCATTTTCGTGGATCGCGAGGCCGCTTCGCGGTTTGCGTGTAAGGAGTCCTTCTGATGTGGATCGTTCGAGTGGCTCTGGACCGGCCGTACACCTTCATCGTTCTGGCCATACTCATTTTGGTTCTGAGCCCGGTCATGATCTTTCGCACCCCGACCGATATTTTTCCGAATATCGACATCCCGGTGATCGCGGTGGCTTGGCAGTACACCGGCATGAACCCCGAGGAATTAGAGGGCCGGCTCACGAATACGTTTGAACGGCTGACAACCATCGTCGTCGACAACATCGAACACATCGAATCGACTACAGTGAACGGTCAAGCCATCGTCAAGATTTACCTGCAACACGGGGCGAGTTTGGACACCGCGAATGCCCAAGTGACCGCGGGATCCCAAACCATTCTGCGATTCCTCCCGCCAGGAACCTTGCCTCCGTTGATCATCAACTATAGCGCTTCGACCGTGCCGATTCTGCAGCTGGGCCTTTCCGGAGACGGACTCTCCGAGCAGCAGTTGAACGACCTCGGACAGAATTTCCTGAGGCCCCAACTGGTGACCGTACCTGGGGCCGTCATTCCGTTCCTTTATGGCGGGAAGCAGCGCCAAGTCATGATCGATTTGAATCCCGGCTTGATGCAGTCGAAAGGTCTGGCGCCACAAGACGTTCTCAATGCCGTGCAGCAGCAAAATCTCATCTTCCCTTCCGGGACGGCGAAGATGGGCCCATTCGAATATGACGTTCGACTGAACGCCAGCACGAGGACCGTGCCCGAATTAAACGACCTCCCTGTCAAGGTCATTGGGAATTCCACGATTTATCTTCGTGATGTAGCGAACGTGCGCGACGCCTTCGCGCCACAGACCAACATCGTGCGCCAGGATGGCCATCGCGGCGTTCTCGTGACCGTGCTCAAGGCGGGCAACGGTTCTACAATCGACGTTGTGAAAGGCATTCGTGGCCTTCTTCCGCGTGTCGCGCAGACCCTGCCGCCAGAATTCAAGATTGTGCCTCTAGCCGATCAGTCCATCTTCGTCCGAGGAGCCGTGAACGGCGTCATCCGCGAAACAGTCATCGCCGGCTGTCTTACGGGGTTGATGATTCTGCTCTTCCTGGGAAGCTGGAGGAGCACGTTGATTATCGCCGTCTCCATTCCGCTATCCATCTTGACGTCGGTCATGATCCTCAGCTTTCTCGGCGAGACCATCAACATCATGACCTTGGGAGGCTTGGCGCTTGCTGTCGGCATGCTCGTCGATGACGCCACCGTCGAAATCGAAAACATCAACCGCAACTTGGCCATGGGCAAGGAGACCGTCAAAGCAATTCTGGATGGCGCGCAACAGATTGCCGTGCCCGCCCTGGTATCCACGCTTTGCATCTGCATCGTGTTTTTGCCGATGTTCTTTTTGGGCGGCGTAGCGCGATATCTGTTTGTGCCTCTTGCGGAAGCTGTGGTGTTCGCGATGCTCGCGTCGTACTTGCTTTCGCGGACGCTCGTTCCGACGCTAGCAAGGTATCTGCTCCGGCCGGAACAACAGGACCCCGACGGTCCAAGGTATCCTCTGGTACGGTTCCAGCAAGCATTCGAGCGAGGATTCGAACGCCTTCGGAATGCCTATCACGCGCTGCTCAGTGCGCTTGTCCGCCGGCGGGTCCTCTTCGTCCCAACATTTCTTTTGACCTGCACCGCGGCCTTTCTTCTCATGCCATGGCTCGGTCAAGATTTCTTTCCGAATACGGACAGCGGTCAATTCATCCTCCATCTCCGCGCCAAGAGCGGCACTCGAATCGAGGAGACCGCGAAGCTGTGCGATTTGGTTGAGGGCACAATACGCCGCGAGGTCCCCGCGCGCGAGGTGGACAACATCCTGGACAACATCGGTTTGCCTTACAGCACGGTCAATTTCATGCACAGCACATCGGGCCTCATTGGCGCGGGCGACGCCGATATCTTGGTCTCTCTTAAGGAACATCACCATGCCACCGATAGTTATGTGCAGCGCTTGCGGGAGACTCTGCCGCGTGAATACCCGGGGACGACGTTCTACTTCGTACCCTCGGACATCGTCACTCAGGTCCTAAACTTTGGATTGCCGGCGCCCATCGATATTCAAATCGAGGGAGCCGATATTGAGGGCAATCGCGAAGTCGCAGCCGGGATGTTGCACGAAGTCGAGCGGATCCCAGGCATCGCGGATGCGCGTATACAGCAAGCGTTTGACTACCCTGAATTCGATGTAGCCGTGGATCGCACGAAGGCGGCCCAGGGCGGCTATACCGAGCACGACGTTGCCAACAGCCTGCTGAATTCACTCAGCGGCAGCTTCCAACTCACCCCGATGTTTTTCCTAAATTACAAGAATGGCGTCAGCTACAACCTAGTGACCCAGACTCCGCAATATTCGATTCAATCCCTGGAAGATCTCCAGAACACTCCGATAAGCGCGCCAACTGCCGCTCGCCCTGAAATTCTTGCGGACGTCGCTTCTATCAAACGGGCAAATGAGATGGAAGTGATCAGCCACTACAACATCCGGCGCGTGGTCGATATTTACGCGGCCGTTCAAGGCCGCGACTTGGGAGCGGTGGGCCGCGAAGTCACGCGCATCGTGGATGCCAACCGAAAATCCTTGCCTCGCGGCAGTTTCATCACCGTTCGAGGCCAACTGCAAACCATGCGTACCTCGTACCTTGGTTTGCTGGGCGGACTCGTCTTCTCCGTCGTCCTGGTCTATCTCCTGATCGTGGTGAACTTTCAGTCGTGGCTCGATCCGTTCATCATCATCACCGCGCTCCCTGCCGCGCTTGCCGGCATCATCGGTTTCCTGTTTGTCACGCACACAACGCTCAGCGTTCCGGCGTTGATGGGCACCATCATGTGCATGGGCGTTGGAACGGCAAATAGCGTCCTTGTCGTGTCTTTTGCGAAAGAACGGCTCCAGATCCACGGAGATCCGATCGAAGCCGCGATCGAAGCCGGTTTCACCCGGTTTCGACCCGTCCTGATGACCGCGCTGGCTATGATCGTCGGCATGATTCCCATGGCCCTCGGGCTGGGCGAGGGCGGCGAGCAGAATGCGCCGCTCGGGCGCGCCGTCATTGGCGGCTTGTTGTGCGCCACCGTGGCCACGCTGATTTTCGTCCCAGCGGTCTTCAGCTTGTTACACGGACGACGTGATCCTTCGGCGATTCAAGAACAGTCCGGCGGCGAGCCAAAACGAATTCAAGCATAAGGTAAATCAACACAATGGTACCAAGCGAGGAAAATGTGACCACGACCCCTGAAACAGAAACGATCGAAGTGCACACCCTTCAAGCGAGTCAGGGCGAACCTCCATCCCGGCTCAAAATCAGTCGCAAAAAAGCGACTCTGCTAGTGGCCGCCGTCTTTGCTGCCATCGCGCTCCTGATTTACTCCGGCATCCATTCGCGAACGGCCGCCGAATCGCGGCTCAAACAGCGAACAGAAGAAGCCGCACTTCCAACTGTCGGCGTAGTCTTTCCTCAGGAAGGCGCCCCCACACAGGAAATTATCTTGCCCGGCAATACGCAGGCATTTAGTGACGCGCCCATCTATGCCAGAACAAATGGCTATCTCAAGCATTGGTATTTCGACATTGGCGCGCATGTCCAAAAGGGTCAGATGCTCGCGGAGATCGAGACCCCCGAAATCGACCAGCAGCTGCAGCAAGCTAAAGCGGAGCTGGACACCGCGCAGGCCAACCTGAACATCGCCAAAATCACCGCTGCCCGGTGGCAAGATCTCGTGAGCACTGGATCCGTATCTCAGCAGGAAACCGACCAGGCGGTCAGCAATCTCAGCGCGGTGAAAGCCGCGGCCGAATCCAGCGCCGCCAACATGCGGCGTCTCGAACAACTGCAATCGTTCGAAAAAATCTATGCCCCCTTTGACGGCATCATTACCGCTCGCAATACCGACATCGGCTCACTTATCGATGCGGGGGCCAGCGCGCAGCCGAGGGAACTGTTTCACATCACCGCCATTCGCACACTTCGTGTATACGTTTCGGTGCCCGAGGTGTACTCCCGTGCCGCGCGCCCCGGTGCGCCCGCCGCTCTGACCCTCGACGAATTCCCAGGCCAAACTTTTCATGGCACTCTCGTACGCAATGCCAATTCTATTGACATTGCTTCGCGTACGCTGCTTGTCGAAGTCGATGTTGACAATCCCACCGGCCAACTTCTGCCCGGGGCTTATGTCTTTGTACACCTCAAGCTCCCTGACCAGGCTCACTCGGTAACCATTCCATCGAATACGCTGATCTTTCGCAAGGAAGGCTTGCAGGTAGGACTGGTTCGCAACGGCAAAGCTGACTTGATTCCGGTGAAGATCGGTCGCGACTACGGCATCGCCGTGGAAATCGTTTCAGGTCTACAACCAACGGACGCCGTCATTATCGATCCATCGGACTCTCTGGTTGCCGGCTTGCCAGTGCGCCTCAACAGCAAACCGACAGGTGGATCCGGGCGATGAGATATTTCTTTGGCGAAACGCGCGTTATCTCCACCGGCACACTCATTGTGTCTCTGGCCCTGCAGCTCGCCGGGTGCACTGTCGGTCCCCGGTATGCCAGGCCCACCGTTCCGATGACAGAGACCTTTAAGGAAGAAGTACCAACTTCATTTAAAGAGTCAGAGCAATGGCAACCCGCGCATCCTGCGGATCAGACGAGCCGAGGAAAGTGGTGGGAGATTTTTGGCGACGAAGAACTCGACAAGTTGGAGGAGCAGATTGCTAATTCCAACCAGACTCTGAAAGTGGCGGAAGCGCGTTTCCGTGAAGCTCGCGCAGCGATTCGCTTCAATCGGGCCTCGCAGTTTCCGTCCATCTCTACTGGTCCGAGCGCCGGCTATGTCAAGAGTCCGGATTATTCGCCGAACTCTCCGTCGAAGATCCAAGAAGTCAGCACGGGCGATTTCGTGCTGCCCTTCGACCTCTCCTATGAACTGGATCTTTGGGGCCGCGTACGGCACAGCGTCGCTGCCGCACGAGAGGAAGCGCAGGCTACAGCCGCTGATTACGAGACTGCAAAGCTCAGTCTGGAGGCGGAACTCGCCCTGGACTATTTCGAATTGCGCAGCGCCGATGCTCAAAAACAACTTCTTGACGATACGGTGAGGGCCTATAGCGACAACGTACAGCTCACACTCAATCGTTTCAATAGAGGCGTGGCTCCAAAGTCCGATCTTGCGCAAGCACAAACACAGTTGGACACCACGCGCGTGCAAGAGACCGACGTCACTGTGCTGCGAGCGCAATTCGAACACGCCATTGCGATCCTGATCGGAAAGCCCCCCGCGGAATTCAGCCTCGCCACAGCACCGCTCAACTACCAACCTCCCAGCACTCCGATAGGGCTTCCTTCTGAACTATTGCAGCGCCGCCCGGACATCGCTGCGGCAGAGCGCAGAGTGGCGGAGGCAAACGAGCAGATTGGAATCGCGCGCGCTGCTTACTTTCCCACAGTCTCTCTGGGTGCAACCGCCGGATTTGAAAGCACGCACATCGCCAACCTTCTCGATGGGCCGAGCACTCTCTGGGCTGTGGGTCCAGCCCTCGCGGAAACCCTGTTCGACGCGGGGCGCCGTCGCGCCACTTCCGAATCGACGCGCGCAAACTACGATGCCACGGTGGCAACCTATCGCCAGACCTCGCTGACAGCGTTCCAGGAAGTCGAAGACAATGTCTCCGCCTTGCGCATCCTGGAGAATGAGACACGGCAGCAACAGCAGGCCGTCGCATCATCCCAGGAATCTCTTCAACTTTTTACGAATCGATACAAAGGTGGTGTCGACACGTACCTCCAGGTCATAACCGCGCAGACGATCGAGCTTGCCAATGAGCGAAATGCCATTGATATCCTGCGGCGGCGGTTGGACGCCAGCGTGCTTCTAGTTAAGGCGCTGGGTGGAGGATGGGATGTCTCGAATTTGCCTCGGTTTTAGGGAGTGCTAAAGAGAGTTTCATGAACCTGGATGTTGTGGTGAACCTGGACACTGTTTTGATCACCGGCCTAACAGCCGAAGCCGCGGATTCAATAAAAACACAAAAGGAACCCGTCATGACGAACGAGGATTTGTACTTAGCGGTTGCACTGCACGGATGGAAGGGAAACATCGAAAGGGCCGACAAAGTCTTTTTGGGCCTCAGCGACCAAGAAATTCTGAAGGAAATCGCGCCGGGAAAAAACCGCTTGATCTATCTGTGGGGACATCTCACGGCCACTCACGAAGCGATGCTCCCTCTGTTGGGTATTGGGACGCGGCTCCATCCTGAGTTTGATGTCGCGTTCATTTCCAATCCCGATAAGACGCAGGCCGGAATTCCATCTGTCGATCTGGTTCGGAATGCCTGGAGAGAAGTCAATGGCAGATTGTTCGATGGGTTTGCAAGTCTCTCGGCAGCGGACTGGCTAAAGAAGCACGGCGCCGTTTCTGAGGAAGCCTTTGCCGAAGAACCGTTGCGTAACCGGCTCGCCATCCTGCTGAGCCGTACCAATCATTTGTCCTATCACCTGGGGCAGACGGCTCTGCGACCGAAATAGTCAGATGAAATTAGAACGCTCAGGAACCATCCCTTCTCTGCTTTTACCTTGAGTGCCTCGCCTAGTGTGCGGCAGGTTGTGGGGTGCCCCTGTTTCCTCTTGCCCTCATACCATGAGACGCGGAATTTGCCTTCACGTTCATCCTTGAGGTAAAGCGTGTCATCCGACTTCAGCTTCGGAATCTCGACAGAAACAGCAGCCCACTTCCCTTGGGCTTTCGCACGCTCGTAGATTGTGACTCTCTGATCGGCCATTGAACTGAAAACACTGGGCCACCGCGAATCAGTGAATCCGCTGAAAAATAGTCCAAAAGTAGTACAACGGCAGAAAGAATATTCGGAAACGCCAGAGGGTGGGAGAGTTAAGAATCTTTGGTAGCGATACCGGGATTCGAACCCGGATTTTGGCCTTGAGAGGGCCACGTCCTAACCCTTAGACGATATCGCCGCCGCGAGCCATACCCACGCCCGCGCGAACTTAAAAGACCCCCGTTCGATCCGAAGCAATTGGCGCGGCGTAGTGGATTGCAATTTTCGCACGGACACAACACCGGCGCAAGCCGCGCATAGGGTGATACAGGACGCTCCATGCGGTCGGGAGAATTATTGCACCGGCATGCTGGACGGCGGCGCGGCGGATGCCGGCGCGGACGCGTCCTTCGGTCCAAAGTTCTTCGCGAGGTATTGAACGAGGGTGTCGATCTGTTCCGCGGGAACGTTGGCTCCGCGATCGATCATGGTCTGCACGGTGTCTTTCCAATCGTCCAGATTCTTATGGGCCTTCGTAATATTCGTAAGCTTGTGGCAGACCTGGCAATTTTCCATGACGATCGCTTTGCCGTCCCCGTCCGGCAACTCAACGGGCTTGGCCGGAGCGGTGGCCGGTGCGGCCGTCCCCGCCGCGTCTGATGAGGGCGGCTTGGCAGCAGAAGCAACGGCCGCTGCATCCGCGGCGGGGGCAGCGTCCTTCGGCCCGAAGTTCTTTGCGAGATAGGCCGCCAAAATGTCAATCTTGTCGTCAGGAATGTCCGAGCCGCGGTCGATCATGGTGTGGATGGTGTCTTTCCAGTCGTCCAGGTTCTTGTGGGCCTTGGTTATATTGGTCAGCTTGTGGCACATCTGGCAATACTGGGTGGCAATGGGTTTGCCGTCACCCTCAGGCAACTCCACGGGTTTCGGTGCGGAGGGCGCCGCGGGAGGAGCGGCTTGTCCAGCGTCCTGAGCGGCGGCCGTGCGCGGGGCTTCCGCCGGAATCGCCTTCACTCCATGTATCATGGAGCCGAGCAATGTGGTCCGTGATGCCACTTCGTCCCATCCCTGGCTTTTGGAAGGCGTGGCCAGGATCCCAAGAGCAAATAGGCAAATAAGACCAGTCAAAAGGGCCGAATAGAATGAAGAACGATTATCTGGTATGCGCACTCTTCCAAATCCTCCCGCGATTTTCGCGTCGGCAATTGGGTTTCCCACCTATCCCGTTGGCCTAAATACCAGTTTAAGCGAATATTTAATCAGCTCGAAAATCCAAATTCCATTCTGATATGAACAAGCGAAAGAATCAAGCGGTGACTCGCCGTCGCATCTGCAAGCCGGCCATGATTTACGGGGTCTTTACATTTCTTCACGCGGGCAGGATCTGTTAACCAGACTCGCCGATTCGGCAGTTTGCCGGTTACGAACGGGTTCCGTCTTGATGGACATACTTAACGACTTCCACCTCGGACGTCGCAATCAACCCGTCCCGAAGCATCTCATCCAGGAACGGAAGCAGCATCTCAATTTTTTCAGCGGAATCGACCACGGTCACCATGATGGGCGCGTCGGAAGAGAACGATAGCAGGTGAGAGCGCCGAATCAGCGTGCTCGCGCCATATCCTTCGATGCCGCGAAACACGGTGGCGCCGGCGATATCCATTTCCTTGCACTTTTCCACGATGGCGCGATACAGCGGCTTTCCGCGCCACTCATCATTCTCGCCAAAGTGGATGCGCAGCAATTTGGCTTTCCCTTCGAGTTTCATTTCGCTTCCTTCGATTCACTCTGGGCCTCGGGCACCGTATGCGTGTACTTGACGATGTCCACGTCGGACAGAACCACCAGGCCCTGCGTGATCATGTCGTCTAGGATGGGAGTGAAGGCGCGCAATTTCTCCTCGCTATCCACAATCGAAAGCATGACGGGCCGGTCGTGGGAGAAGGTCATCGTCTTCTGCTGATGAATTCTGCGATTGGCTCCGTAGCCCAGAATTCCGTGGTAGACCGTCACTCCCGCGATATCGTTTGCGCGCAGGCTTTCCACCAGCGCCTGGTAGAGCGGTTTGTTGTGCCACTTATCGTTTTCGCCGATGTAGATGCGCATCAGCTTGGCCTTGCCCGTGCGTTTGGTCGCGGGGAGCAAGCCAACGGGATCTTCGCCTTCGCGGGCCTGCGCAGGTTTCAAGATCGTGACGTCCTGCACCTCGATCAACCCCACGCCCACCATGTCATGAAGTTTTGGAAGAATTTCCTGCAGTTTCTCGGGCGTCTCGACAAATTCGATTTTGACAGGCAAATTTTCCGTCAAGCGCAGGATGCGAGCGGTGTGCATCTTGTGGTCCGCGCCGAATCCGGCGATGCCTCGCACCACGGTGGCGCCCGAGACGCCCCGGTAAAACAAATAATCCAGCACGGCGGAGTAGAGGGCCTGGCCGTGATACTGCTGGTCCTCGCCCAAATAAATGCAAATTTTCTTGGCCGGCCCTTGTTTTAGCATTTCCTTTCACCGAATCCTGTTTGAAGTAGGCGCGGTCTCCACGGTTTCATCCGAGCGACCTCCCCGTGACGACTCCCAGCCAAACCGCGATGAACCCGATAATCACGCTCAGGATCACATTCAAGAACGCAACAAAAAGTTCGCCATCCCGGAAGTTCTGAAAAGTCTCGAACTCGAACGTGGAAAAAGTGGTGTACGCTCCGATGAAGCCAATCGGAATCAGGTAGCGCCAATTCGCGCTCCAATGCGTCCTCTCGGCGAGGACGGTAACAATCAATCCGATCAGGAACGATCCCGAGATGTTGATCACAAACGTCCCGTACGGGAAACGCGCTCCCATCCGGTTGCTGATATAGCCGCCCAGCCAAAAACGTGCGATGGCCCCGAGGAATCCCCCAAAACCCACGACCAGATATTTATTCATGTAAATTCCCGCAACCGCCGGTTGCCAGCTCGATTTGTCGCACGGACGGCTCCTTCTGGCTTCTTACGAAAATCCTGACAATACTCTAACGCACAACCATCACCGGGCAATGCGCGTAACGCAGAACCTTTTCCGAGGTAGATCCTACAATCATCTTTTCGAACCTGGACAATCTCTTCCGCCCAAGCACGGTTTGGGGACCTCCTCAATTCGCCTCGAGTGCGCCGATGAACAATTGAGCGACGGTGCCGACAACGATTTCCGTCAGCGCCGTGCAGATCTTGAACCAGATCGCCAGCAGGGTTGCCAGGAGCGCCAGCCCCACCCACAGGGAAGCCAATGCCCAGACATTGTGCATGCCGGTCCTCACTTCGGATTCGGATGTGGGATCGTTGCCGGACGCATGACTCCGCGACAAGATCCTTGTCAGGAGTCATCATCTGTCCGGTCAAAGGGACAGCGGTTGTAAGGCGAACTCCATCGCCTTGGGTAATCATACGTTTCGCGCCAGGGAAGTCAACCCTCAGCTGGCAGGACAGCCACTCTTGGTTGTCCTGCCAAGCAAGCCGCCCCACTACCCTCCGGGGAGATTCAGTCGGAAAAAACGGCGCTATTCCGGGACGGGATGAGATTCCGTCCTTGGTTCGACGGGCTGTTGCGTGGGGACAATGCGGCGGTAAACCCGAAAAGAGAAAAAACGATTGCGGCACGGGGCGCAGCGATACGCGGGAGCGCGAAACAGGCGATAAATCAAGGCGAGCGGGCCCATGCCGTGTTCGCTCGAAATGCGCTGCAAGTCCATGTTGCCGCACAATCGGCAATGCACGTTCCAAACATATCCGATGGGAGTCGCCCAGGCGTAAAAGCGCGCGTCACAAGCTCGGCACCGCCACGGGCGCAGCTTGCTCAATCCCACTAAGTAGTCCTTCACGCTATGCCTGCGGGAACGGCGGGGACTGTCGCTTTGACAGACCGGACACAACAAGATTTTCTTCTCCCCTGAGAGGTCTACAAGGATACGTGAAGGCTTATGCCCATGGCAAGTTCCATCTGTGCATGGGAGAGCCTATGCACATCGTATCCCCCTGGCGAGGTTGAAATGTATGAGTGAGAAGCGGTGGAAGGAATTGGATTTATGTTTGGGAACGGGTCGCGCGGCCCG
>Ga0302326_10002402_pt1 | contig 45796 bp, 38 predicted proteins | sample Palsa_T0_3_FD_202264 | JGI IMG/M metagenome (GOLD analysis project Ga0302326, IMG submission 202264) | Peat permafrost microbial communities from Stordalen Mire near Abisko, Sweden - Palsa_T0_3 | ecosystem: Environmental > Terrestrial > Soil > Palsa > Peat permafrost | place: Sweden: Abisko... | reverse complement strand
GCGAGCATTTCCCCAAGCATGGACTCGTCTTCGTCCAAGGCCCGCAAGGCTTCCGCCAGAAGGCCCAGATCTCGAGCCGCTGTCGCTATCCGTTCGTCGGCCTGCGATACGGCAGTTAAAGTCCCGTGGTCCCTCTGCTGGGTAAGTTGCATGCGCGCGCCGAGAATCCAGAAAGCGTGTTGGCCGTCCTTGGCGAGTTCGACTGCGATGTTCAACTACTGCTAGGGGAACTCCGGGTGAACCGAAACGTGGAGGTCGGTGTTGTCTAAGGTGAGCACCAGACTCCTTTTCCAAGGCGGCTGGCTTACCCAACGCAGCGTGGCATTGCGGCTACCGCGGATCCCGCGAGCCGCCATCGCGTGAGCGCCTGCCAGCATGCGGTTGAACGAGCGCAGACCGGCGGGATGCCATCGTGAAGGGGCGGCGCGCATTTAGAGCCTGTCAAGAAATAACTGTTTCACTTCTGGTGTGGCGCACGCACTCTCGCGTGCAGCGCCGTCACTCATGACTGCGCTTGGTTTGCCCACAAGAAAGGTGTCGAGACGAGTCTCGACACGGCTCGCACGAGTACGTGCGCCACGTACGAAATCGTAGAAATTTGGCATGGTTATTTTTTGACAGGCGCTTAGTCTTGTTTACACCACCCTGCGGACGAGCCAAACGACTAGACAAATCACAATAATGGTTCCAACCAATCCTAATCCAAGCATTTTATTTCTCCTTGTCGATACCGCCACTCCTTCTAAGGCATGAGGATGCCCGAACGTCGGATGGGGAGGAGGCTAAGGTGGCTTACAGCCAAACGCCTAAACGGCGTGCGCGGTGCGCATTTGAGGCCTTCGGCTGATAACGATATATGGTCATGTGACCGAGTGTGGTTACGGCGGAGCCTCCTCGAAAGGGATTGTGAAGTTACTCGGAGCGTACGTCCGGCTTCTCTAACAGCATCGCATCTGTCTGTACATATCGGATCTGTCTGTACATAGAGAATGGCGGCGGTCCAACTCCCGACCCATTCCACCATCATGCGGACTATTTGGACCAACACCTGCCATGCATGGAGACCGGAAGCTCACGGTTTCAAGTGTGTTGCAATGCGTTTTGCCACCCCCGAGGATTTGCGCAGAGCGATGGTAAGTTGCCGCGTCTTGTTTGAAGACCTTTTGGACCAAGCTGTGGAGAAACCTGAGCTCACCTCTTTGCGGCGAGCTTCTCGTTGTTCGTCAATGCCCGCAGAGCTTCCATCAGCTCGTCAGGCATCGATTCAAGGAGGAGGAAGATTGAGGAGGAGACACTATGTTACTTGACCGGCAAAGGTTTGTTCTCGCTGTCCACCAGGCTCTTAAAGAGCACGACGAAGAGAAGGATAAAGCAGTGGATTCTGGTGGACATAATATAGCCGTCGACTGCGATACCGAACTGGAACAATTTGCAGACCGCATCCTGGAACTAATGGAGTAACGCCGACGAGTCCCTCCGGCTGCCGAAGCGGCATCCGTTTCGTCGACCACCTGCCTTAGCGCGCTACATCGACAAGCACAGCGAAGGGCGGCAGGCAGACGAGCAAGCTGCCCCGGAGGGGGGTTCGCCGGCTTACTGGAGGCGCATGCACAATGATGGGGGCAAGCCTGCAAGTGTAGACCCGGAATGCGGTCCCACAGCGCCAGCTAGAATAAAAGTCGATGCTCAAATGGCCCGATGTTCTGAATTTGGCGAAGCGCGGCAACCCTGTGCCGGATCGCAAGGTCGTTAAAACGGACGCCGAATGGCGCGAACAGCTAAGTGCCGAGGAATACTACGTCACCCGGCGGGCTGGAACGGAGCGCGCCTTCAGCTCGGAAATGTGCAGCCTCTTTGAGCCGGGAATTTATTCCTGTCTCTGCTGCGACACCGTCCTCTTCGATGCGTCGGAGAAATTCGAGTCGCATACTGGCTGGCCATCCTTCACACAGCCCATCAAGGATAATGTGATCGCTTACCGCTTTGACGGGCCCGCGTTTTTGGAACGCATCGAAACCATTTGCAACACCTGTGACGCCCACCTCGGCCACGTCTTCCCTGATGGCCCGGCGCCCAGCGGTCTGCGATATTGCATGAATGCCGTGGCGCTGCGGAAGGCCGCCAAGGTCTGATAGCCGTGTGTTTTTCAGCAACCGCGAACTTTGTCGGCAGTGCAGCTCTGGGCGCCCTCGGCGTCGTCACATTGACGAAAGTGAAGCACCGGCGCGAACTGCTTTTCGCGGGGCTGCCCACGCTATTCGCCATTCATCAGTTCATCGAGGGATTCGTCTGGCTGGGACTGGATGGGATTCTTTCGCCCGCGGTGGCGCACGACATGGGCGCGGCGTTCATGCTGTATGCGCAAGGACTCCTCCCTTTCCTGCTGCCGCTGAGCGTACTCTTGTTTGAGCCCGACCTGGGGAGCCGCCGGCGCATGCTACCGTTCCTCATACTGGGCGGAGCAACGGCCCTATACATCCTGTGGGCCTTGACGGCGTTCCCGTTGCAGTTGTACATCCGGGAAAACAGTATCGTGTACATTAACCAGGCAACCAACAATACAGCGGTTGCCGTGCTGTACGTCATCGCAACGTGCGGTTCGCTGTTTATGTCGAAGATCAGGCCGATGATAATCTTCGGCGCGGCAAACCTGGCGATTCTCCTGGTTGTAATGGAGGTCAAGCGGTACGCGTTCACCTCGTTGTGGTGTGCGTACGCGGCGATCGCAAGTGTGATCATCCTCGCCTACTTCTGGAGGAGCAGCGGAAACCGGCCGTTCGAATACGCACGCCCGTTGGTAGGGTAGACGTCCCATACCGTAACTCGGCGTCAGACCTCTCGGTGGAGCGCTTTTTTGCCGAAAGAAACATAGGCGTTAGAGATCGGAACGGATATGAAATATTTGGCCTGGACCGTGATTTTGCTGTCGAACTTTTCGCCCGCCGGCGGCGCTGACCAACCCCAGTGGCACGGTACTTGGGCAGCATCGGGCGGCGGCGCCGCGTTCGCGGGAACATGGAATGCGGCTCCCGGGGAAGCCCCGGATACGGTGGCTGGGACCTGGTCAACTCGAGATCAGACGGCGCGGAGTTGGCAACGGGCACCTGGGCCGCCGGCAAAGACGGCAAATTTTGGAAAGGAACCTGGCAGGCCCGCCGCCCATCCGGCCAGGTTTACGACGGTACCTGGCGAGCCCAGGTCGAACTTCCGGTAACTTCGCACTGGCTGGACCTGTTCGAGGCGGCGATGACCAATGCCGTAAACGGGAGCTGGCGGTTGGGCAACTATTCGGGGCCCTGGACGATCCGCGCCCACGCGGGTGCTTGACCTGGGTGCCTTGACCTGGGGTGCCTTGACCTGGTTGAACCAGTCCGGTACAGTGAAAGGCAGCTACGACTGAGCGGTGCTGTAGAGGATCTAACCGGGAGGTCTTGCGATGCGGTCCAAACTAGCTATTTTGATTGCGGGCGTGAGCTTGCTGCTGGCGCCAACGATGGTGCTTGCGCATCATGCGTTGCAGACGCAGTTTGACTTGAAGCGAACGATCACCCTGACAGGTGCAATCACCAAGATGGACTGGAGCAATCCCCATGTGCGTCTCTATCTTGATGTCAAAGACGAGAGCAAGACGGTAACTTGGGAGCTGTACCTGGGAAGTCCGAACCAGCAAATAATGAACGGCTGGAAAATTGACACTTACAGGCGCGGCGACCGCGTGACCGTAGACGCCTATCCAGCCAGAGATGGATCGAGCGTGGGATTTGCAAAAAAAATCGCTGCCGTTTCCGAACGAACTTTCTAAAAGAAGCGCTCCGCGCGGCGCAGCCCCGACGCGCGGCGCAGCCCCGAATGGAGGGGCGCGGTCGATCAGGAGTTTGGATTCCAAATATCGACGTGCCATTTCCAGCGGCCGTCCTCCTGCCGCCAATACACGACGTATTTTACTTCCAACACCGCCGCATCCTGTCCCTCTGGCTGGATAGTCAGAGCGGCGCGCCCAATCTCGACCACGCCGTCGCCGGCGGGCATTACGTCTATCGATGAAAGCACCGCGGATTTGGCGTTGGCCGACAAAATAAGGTTCGACCAAAATTCTTTGATGGCTGCCCGGCCCGAAATTAAAGGTGCGCCCGGGGGAAGAATAGTAGCGCTCGCCGTGTAGATTTGATCCAAAGCGGCGAAATTCCGCTTCTGAAATACCTCAGAGTTGAAGATCTCGTTGGTGCTCGCCATGGCGAGCTTGATTTGATCGATCGCGTGTGTCGGCGTGGCCATGCTGATGAATCTATCACACGCCAGCGATTTGTTCATCCCCTTCTAGTCTCCCGCCCATGTAGGGCGGTCCCCTGGACCGCGGCCGACGCCCTCGTCGGCCTCTCGTTCGCGTGTTGGCAAGGGCCGGACTAGGGGTCCGGCGCGGACGCGGGCGTCCGCCCCACCCCCGATTTATGATACGAACCATTGGGGCAGGAGACTAGCTCTCCCGGCCCAATGCCCCGGCTGGTAAAGTGTCTTCTGTGTCCGCTCCCGACCTCCGCTACCCCATCGGTCCATTTGTATTCGGGCTTCCGGTCTCCACCGAACAGCGCTCGCTCTATCTGGCGCAGGTGGCGGAAGGGCCGGCCAAGCTACGGGCCGCGGTGGCCAACCTTTCGGACGCTCAACTCGACACTCCCTACCGCGCCGGCGGCTGGACCGTGCGTCAAGTGGCCCACCACCTTCCGGACTCGCACCTGAACTGGTATGTCCGCGCCAAACTTATATTGACCGAACAGGAGCCGGCCATCCAGCCTTTCGACGAAAATCTGTGGGCCGAGCTTCCGGATGGCCGGGCCGGCGCTATCGAGCCGTCGCTAGCGATGTTCGATGGTCTCCACGCGCGTACCGTGCTGTTCTATGAATCGCTCGCACCCGAAGATTGGACGCGCAAGCTTTTCCATCCCGAACGCGGCATCCTGACCATCCAGGATATTCTTCCGGCATTAGCGTGGCATTCGCGGCATCACACCGCGCATATTATGGAATTGGGCAAACGCATGAGCTGGCCGTGACCAGTACTAACGAACAGCGGCAATGGCCGCGGTCAGCTTGCGCACCAGGATTTTCAAATTCATCCCGGTGTTAATCGTCCCGTGATCTCCGGGAACGTCTTCGATCCGCAGCTCGGAAAGAAAGCCGCCCCAGCCCAAATCCCGGCTGGCGTCGAAGAATTCCGGCCGCGATTCGGCCCTAAAAAGATAGACCCGGCCCGGGTACGGCTTGGCGCGATAACTCTCGGCCGCAAGCAGCTGCCGGCCGGCAATGTCGCTCGCAATTTTCGGCACCTCGACCCCCAGCGTGGTGGAGACCTTGTGCATCACGCGAAACGAGCGGGATCGCAACCGCTCCAGCAAATGACGCACGCCCGCTGCACCGTAGACGATACGATTCAGGTGATACCGGTAACGCCGGATGCGATCCTTCCATGACTCCTGAGCTTTGCTGCCTTCCAGGTAGGCCGCGTCGATGAGCGCCACCAGCGGCGGTTCGGCCCCATTTTTCCTCAACTGGTGAGCCATCTCCACGGCCACCAAACCGCCGAACGAATAACCGAGCAGGCAGAACGGCCGGGGCTCGCCCCATTGCCGAAGCTGTTCGATGTAGCTGGCCGCCAAGGTTTCCACGGTGGAAAGGCGGTCCACCAAACTGAATGGCTGAAGTCCGTAAAGGGGCTGGTCAGGCCCGAGTTCCAAAGCCAGCGGCCGGAATAAAATCACCTCACCGTTCAGAGCGCCGATACAAAAGATCGCCGGCTTTGTGCCGTTGGGTTGAATGGGGACGACGGGCCTGGCCGCTTGAACTCCGGAGTCGCGAATTACGCCCGCCATGGTCCGCACCGTAGGAGCATAGAACAGCGTCGCCAGCGGCAATTCGATCTGGAAACAGAACTTGATCTCGGAGAAAAGGCGCAGCGCTAACAAGGAATGGCCGCCCAGATCGAAATAGTTGTCGGTGACACCGACCCTGGGGATTGACAGCACCTCCTGCCACACGTTCACCAGGCGTTCCTCGATATCGTCCTGCGGCGGAACGAACTCCCCTTGCGTGGCTGTCCCGAACTCAGGGGCCGGCAACGCGCCGCGGTCCAGTTTGCCGCTGCCGGTTTTGGGTAGCGAATCCAGAACGAAGAAAGCCGACGGGATCATGTGTTCGGGCAGGCGCTCACCCAGGAACAGGCGCAACGACGGCTTATCCAGCGCAGATCCACGAGGGACCAAGTACGCCACCAGACGTTGGCCGCCGCCGTCCTCCTTCAACAACACGGCGGCGGCCAGGACCTGGCTGTTTTGGAGCAGAGTTGCTTCGATATCGCCAAGCTCAATACGGAATCCGCGCAGCTTCACCTGATTGTCGAGACGGCCCAGGTATTCAATATTGCCGTCCGCGAGAAAACGCGCCAGATCGCCGGTCTTGTAAAGACGCCGGTGTGGACGTGGATCGAATGGATCCGGAATAAATCGCTCAGCGGTGAGTTCGCCCCGGTTCAGATATCCGCTTGCGACTGCGATGCCGCCAATGTGCAGTTCGCCGGCGACGCCGATGGGAACCGGCGCCAGATGCCGGTCCAATATGTACACTTTTACGTTCGAAATCGGCCGTCCGATGGGCACGCTTGCCCTGGGCGCCAGGTTGCCGCAGTCCCAATAGGTAACATCCACGGCCGCTTCGGTAGGGCCGTACAGATTGTGCAACTGGGCTCCCAACCGTTGATAAATTTTTTGCAGCAGGTCGGCGGGCAATGCTTCTCCGCTCGCGAAGACATGTTTGAGCGAGCCACAACGCTCCAGGTTCCCAGCCTCCAGAAATTCACGCAACATGGAGGGTACGAAATGAATGGTTGTGATGAGTTCGGCGCCGATCAGGTTGGCGATATAAGCCGCATCTCCGTGGCCGCCTGGCTTGGCGATGACCAGTGTAGCCCCCGAGATAAGAGCCCAGAAAAATTCCCAGACGGAGACGTCGAAACTGTGGGGAGTCTTCTGCAACACCCGGTCGCTCGGTTGAAGCGGGTACTGATCCTGCATCCACAGAATGCGATTGGCCACAGCTTCGTGAGAATTGATGGCTGCTTTGGGGACCCCGGTGGACCCGGAAGTATAGATGGCGTAAATGGCTGAAGTAGGTTCCACGGGTATACGTGGATTCGTGGCCGGTTGCGAGTCCAGGCCTTCACAGTGGGCATCGAGCACCAACGTGCGCCCCGAGTAGTCCGCCAGGCGCGCCCTGAACTTTTGCTGGGTGATCACACAAACCGGACGGGAATCGTCCAGCATGCTGTTCAGGCGGGATACCGGAAGCTCCGGGTCGTACGGCACGTAAGCGGCGCCGGATTTCAAAATGGCGAACAGCGCCACAACCATTTCGAACGACCGCTCCAGGTAGACGCCGATCAGAGATCCGCTCGCCGCTCCGTTTTGACGAAGGTACTGCGCCAGTTTGTTGGAGCGGGCGTTCAGCTCGGCATAGCTGAGTTGCTGCCCGCGAAAAACAAGCGCGGTGCGATCGGGGTTCGCCTCCACTTGAGCCTCGAACAGCTCGTGTATGCGCACGTCCGGGAAGCTTTTGCCGGTGTCATTCCAATCCACCAGCATGGTCCGCAGTTCGTGCTCGGTGAGCAAGGGAACCTCTGAGACAGCTTGGTCGGGATTGGCAAGCAACTGCTGCAACAACCGTTGAAAATGTCCTTGGAAGCGCAGCACGGTGGCGCGATCGAAAAGGTCGGTGCTATATACGAACCGCCCGGCCAAGCCTTCAGGCTGCTCCGCAAACTCGACGAAGAGGTCGAAACCGGACGCACCGCTGTGAACTTCCATGTCGGTGAGGTCCCAGCCATCCGGATGATCGGCGAAGGGCGCGCGCATCGAGAATAGAACTTGGAACAAGGGGTGACGGCTGAGGTCGGGCTGGTGGGCCAGTTCACGAACGACATGCTCGAACGGAATCTCACTGTGAGCCAGTGCGCCGAGCACGGTGCTCTTGACGCGTCCCAGGAACTCCCGGAAGGAAAGCTCGGCTGCAATGGGGTTGCGGAAGACAACCGTATTCACAAAAGATCCCAGTAAAGGCTCAAACTCGGACCGGACGCGCGTGTTGGTCTTGCCGCCGACGATGATTTCATCTTTTCCGGAATAGCGATAGAGCAGAACCTGGAACGCGGCCAGCAGAATCATGTAGGGCGTTGCACCCTCGCTTGTGCCGAACTCCTTCAGTGTCTCCATCAGTTGCGCCGGTATGGTGAACGGCTCCATTTCACTCCGCCAGGTTGGCTCGGTGGGACGCGGCCGGTCCCCAGGCAACTCGAACGGAGGCAGATTCTCCGACAGGTTCTGGCGCCAGTATTCCAATTGGGCGGCGTGACTGCCGCTCGATATCTGACGCTCGATCCACGCGGCGTAATCGCAATATTGGAAAGCGACTTCAGGAAGTGGAGACGGTCGGCCGGCGGAATACGCGCTGTACAGAGCCGCCAGCTCTCCCATCAACACACGATCTATGGACACGCAATCGAACATCAGACGGTGTACCGTGAGATAAACCCGGTGGTAATCTTCGGCCCAGCGAATCAGGAGCACGCGAAATAGAGGCGTCACGTTGAGATCGAAGGGACGCCGAACATCGTCCGTGGCGATCCGAACCGCCTCGGCTTCGCGCTCCTCAACGGGAAGATGGCTGAGGTCGATGAGCGGCAGATGCACCCGAACGTTCGAATCCACTCGCTGAACAACTTTCCCATCGCGTATCGGGAACGCGGATCGCCAGACGGCATGCCGCCGGGCAATCTCGTTGAAACAGCGCTCCAGGACCAATGGATCGAGCGGTCCCCGTTTGTGAATGGTGAACGACTCGTTATTGATGGGAGCGCCGGCGGACAAGTGGTCTTGAGACCAAAGCTGCTCCAGCCCCGGCGACAGCGGAAACTCCGAACCAGGCGGCTGGGGAATCAGAGGTGCAAGCGCTCCGCTCGAAGCCTGCAATTCGCCGCGCCGAAATTTTTCGAGCAGTTGCCGCCGGGCTTCAGAGATTGTTTCGGCGCTCGTCATCTTTTTTTAGTTGCTCCGCGCCTCGAAGCGAACCGGCAAGCCGCTCAGTCCCCGCAAACCGAGATTCTCGCGCCAAACGAAATCTTCAGACGCCAACGTCAGATTCTTCAGCCGCCGCAAGAGAGTGCTGAAGGCGAGCTGCCCTTCCATGCGCGCCAAAGGAGCGCCGAAGCAAAAATGCGCCGCCCAGCCAAACGCCAGATGCCCCTTATCCCCGCGCTTCAAATCGAGCAGGTCCGGATCCGGGAAGCGCTCCGGGTCGCGATTTCCGGCTGCCAGAACTGCCACCACGGTCTGACCGCGGCGAATCAGTTTACCGGCCAGCGAAATGTCTTCGTGCGCCACCCGCGCCGTATGCTGGATGGGGCTTTCATAGCGCAGCAACTCCTCCACCGCCGAAGGAATAAGGGACGGGTCGTCCAGAAGCATCCGCATCTGATCGGGATGCCGCAGCAACGTCAACAACCCGCTGCCGATCAGATTTGTGGACGTCTCCTGTCCACCGATCATGGTCAGTATGCAGTTGGCGATGATCTCCTCTTCGGTCAGCCGAATTCCGTTCACTTCCGCCTGAACCAGGGAGTGCACCAGACCTTCATGGGGATCGGTCTCCTGCCGGCGGATGGCCGCGCGGAAGTAATCGGTCATGTCGCGGACACTGGCCGCCACGCGCGCCACGCGATCCGGTTGGTGTTGAAAATTTCCCAAAATCTCCGCGAAGTCGATGGACCATTGCTTCAGCTTCTCGTGATCGCTTACCGGAACGCCCAGCATTTCGGCGGTGACGATGGCGGGCATCGGCGCGGCCAGATCCTCCACCACGTCGGCCCCTCCCTTGCCGATGAAACGGTCGATCAAACGGTCCGCTATCTGTTGAATGTGCCCGCGCAGCGCTGCGATCCGCGCCGGAGAAAACGCCGCCGCGCACAGAGTTCTCAGGCGGGTGTGATCGGGTGGATCCCGGAACAGCATTTGCCGGGCCATCACCTCAATGATCGGGTTCATCGCCGCCAGTCCCATGTGGTCCAACTTCTCCGCGGTGAGTGTGCGATCCGCCGAAAGACGGCTAAGGACGGTTACGATATCCGCATACCGGGTGACTACCCAGGCATGCAGGAAAGGATCCCAGTGTACCGGATCGGCTTCACGCAGCTTTCGATACAAGCCGTAGGGCGAAGCCATGACCGCCGGCTCCATGAGCCGGCACAAGCTGATTTCGGCATCCATTATTGTGTCCGGGTTAACGACTCAGATAACGGGCAACCTCCTCATCGCTCATTGAATTGAGCTTCTCCAGGAGCAGCCGATCCAACTCGGCAGCCAGGCGCGCCACCGTTTTGGCCTCGAACAGATGCCGCAGTCCGAGTTGAATGCCGAAACGCTCGTGTACGCGGACGGCCACCTGAGTCGCAAGCAGGGAGTGGAACCCGAGCAGGAAAAAATTGTCGTCTGCCCCCACACGATCCACTTCCAGCAGAGCCGCCAAAATCTCGGTCAGACTTACTTCGGTGGGCGTGCTGGGCGCTCGATAACCGGCGTCCTCGATGCGATTGCCGGCGGCCGGCTCGGGCAGCGCGTCGCGGTTCAGTTTGCCGTTCGAATTAAAGGGGAGAGCCGAAATCCGAACGAACGTCGCCGGAACCATATAGTGCGGCAGACTGGCCGAGAGAAAATCGCGAAGGCCGGACGCCGTCAGCACCGTAGTTTCAGGTTGAGCCTCGCGCGCCACCACATAGGCCACCAGGCTCTTGGCGCCACCGGTCTTGGCACTATCGTGCCTGCGCGCTACCACCGCACTGGCGGCAACGGCGGGATGACGGTTCAGCGCGCAAACAATCTCATCGGGTTCGACGCGGTAACCGTGGATCTGTACCTGACTGTCCACACGGCCGTGGAACGCAATTTGCCCGTCCGGCAGAACACAGCCCAGGTCGCCGGTTCGATACATTCGGGACCCAGGCGTGGGATTGAAGGGATCCTGCAAAAAACGTTCGGCGGTGGTCTTCGGATTGTTACGGTACCCGCGCGCCACCCCGTTTCCAGCAATATAGATTTCGCCCACCTGGCCGGGCGCCACCGGACGGCCCTCCTGGTCGACAATGCGGATTTGCGTGTGCGCGATCGGCTTGCCGATGGTCGGTGCTTCCGCTCGGCCTTCGGCTGGAATCACCGTGGATGTCGCCACCACGGCACACTCGGCGGGACCATAATTGTTCACTACCGCGAAGGGCAGCCCGGGCGAGGGATGGCGATGCAACGCTTCGCCACCCGTCAGCAAATATCGTAATCGAGTCTCCGCCGGCCAGGAATCCGCCAGCATGGATTCAGCGAGCACGGTGGGGACGAATGCCACAGTGATGCGTTCCTTCGCCAGCCAGTTTCGCAGAAGATCCGGGGACGTGCGAGTCTGCTCATCCACCAGCACCAGGTTTGCCCGGGCTGTCAGATGCGGCCAGATCTCCCACACCGCGGCATCGAAGCCGACTCCGGCAAGATGGCTCGCCCGGTCGCCGGCCGTGATCCCGAAGGTGTTGCGATGCCAAAAGATGAGATTCAAAAGATTGCCATGCGTCACCTCCACGCCCTTCGGCTCGCCAGTGGACCCAGAGGTGTAGATGATGTAGGCTAGCCGGTCGCGCGTAACAGCGACGGGTTCAGCTAAAGGATCGCAGCGCTCAATGGCGCCGGCGGCTGTGTCCAGATCGATGGTGCGTGTTCCATTTGCAACCGCGAGTCTGGCCAGGGCGCCGCGCGAAATGACGAGTGGAGCTTGGGCATCATCCACGATTGTGCGTAGACGCGTTGCCGGCCAACTGGGGTCTAGAGGCAGATACGCCGCGCCCGCTGCCAGCGCCGCCAGCGCCGCCACGATGAAATCGAAGGAGCGTTCCAGACACAGAGCAACTGGTACGTCGGGCCCGGCGCCGAGTTCAATAAGATAGCTCGCCAGACGTCTGGATCGAGCCGCCAGTTCGCCGAACGTCATGGCATCCGCACCGGCCGAGAGTGCGATGCTTTCTGGACAAGATTTCGCAGCGTCCAGCACCAGATTCGCTACCGAGAAGCGCCGCCTGTCGTTTCCATCCCTTTTCCATTGGGGAAATGATCCCAGCACCGACGCATAATCGCTACCAATCGTGACCGACCGAGGTAAAGTGGACATATTTGAGTAAACCCAGTATGCTCGTGCGCCAGCCGGAGTTGAATCATCCATCCGTACTGCAACCGCCGCCGGGGTTCTGCAATTTTAGTACTGACGGGCTCTCTTCGTGGAGCGTGGTTTCACTTTGGAAACGGTGAGAATCGTGCCATCCCATCCGCGGTGGCAAAGGCTAATACGACAAAAACCCACTCAGGGTTCTCCCTTAGACCTCTTGGAACCAATCCTAGCATCGTTTCCGGCAACCTGAAAACGAATTTGAAGATCCCGCGAGCTCTGGTAGTACTAGTAACCGTAGTGCTGTCACGTATGTGGGCGCATTTTAGCCCGGGCGCTTTCGGCTATTCTTTGCCTTCCCGATCGCGCCCCCGCAGGACGGCGCGCCGCAGGAGCAGGGAAACGTCCGCACGTCTTTATCGAAGTTGTAGTTCACGGTCAGCTCCTCGCCGGGCCGAATGGTGCGCAGGCTCATATAAAGGACGTGGCCTTTCATGATGCGGCTCACCAGGTTTGGACTGCAGCTATGGTTGATGATTTCCGCGCCGCTGCCACCCACTGCGCCATCCAGCGTCCAATAGGCATCTACCGCGAACAAATAGGTGTAGTCGCCGTCGCCGCGAATCTTGGCTTGCTTGCGGTTCAAACGAGCGCCGGTGTACTCAATCACCTTACGATTGGCGGGAATACGCTGATCGGCGAATACTCCGTAGCGATGAATCTTGGAGCGCCGGATCAGCAGCTTGAAGGAGGCGAAGTTCTCGTTGATTCTAGGCGTTTTGACCAGATCGGTTCCCATGCGATTTGATCTATTCTAGCGAACCATTTGAGGTCTGAGCTCTACTGTTTTCCACCAGATCCGCCGATCAATAAGGTGTCCGACCTAGGACTGAGTACAACTGAGTACAACAGACGCCGTATGCCGACCTCTGACTGCCTAACAGACATAGCACCGCCGGATTCACCAGGTGTAGACGCTCAAATTGAGGGCCCGCTGGGGGCTTCCCACGAAGCTTCGAAGCCGCTCAGGGGCTTGTTCTTCGGGTTTGCGGCCACTGTGACCATTGGGCTGGCGCTCGGGAGCTGGTATGTCGGCCTTCGCATCGTAGCCACTAACCAAAGCGTGGCCGCTAACCAAAGCGTAGCCGCTGACCAAAATGTCGCCGCAGGAGTAGCACCGGTAAGCAAGGCTACCGGTATCCCAGTGAATTCCGATCCCGCTCCGCCGCCCCCGGCGTCCCTGGCGGCCGCGCCCATTGCCGGGGACAGTTCCATGGCGGAAGCATTTTGGTACACGGTGCCGCCAGCCAATCTCTATTTGCAAATAGCCGCTCTTGAGCCCAAACAAGACGCGGGCTTCGTCAGATCGCTCCAACACAAAGGATTTCGCGCACAGGTTCAGCAGGGAAACAACGGCGATGCGTGTATCTTAGTTGGACCTTTCTCCACTCGTACCGAGATGGAGCAGGGGCGGCAAAAGCTGCTGGCGGGAGGTGTCCTGGCCGTGGAAAAGACGTACTGACTTACTCAGTCCGGGCGGCAATTGCTGGCTGGAATAATGGCGACTCTGGTATCCTTCAATTTTGGTGGGCAATTTCGGCGGGCGGCGAAGCCCACCTACCGCCGCACCCCGGCGCCGCGCGATATAGGGGACGTACAGGGAGCATTCTCATGCAAGACCGGGCGCCAATGTCCCTGAAAATACGAATTCGCGGCGCTGCCGGTCCCCTTCGTTCCACAGCTACTCGCGGATACCGCATTCGCCCCTCTTCCTTCATTCTCTCCATTGCGTTCCATGTGGTGGTAGTCACCGGCTTGCTGCTCGCGCCGCACGCTGAATCCGGCGATCCGGCGCACCCCAGACCGATCTATGACGAGCTGATCAAACCCGAAGAGAAGAAGATCGTATGGTACAGCCCTCCCAAGTCTCCTCCCAAGAAAGCCCTGCCGGACGTTTCGGCCCAGCAGCGAATCGGGACGTTCCCCACGCCCCGCGCGCCCAGGAAATCCCCCACTGCCATTATAGCCACCGCGCCCAAGCCTAAGTCGGTGAAGCAATTCATCTGGCAGCCGGTGCCCAAGGTGGAGATCCATCAGGACCTTCCCGCGCCTAATCTGATTGCCCGCGCCGCGATGGCAATCCCCGCGCCGCCTCCGCCTCCGGAGCCCAGACCGAAGGTGGACAAACCAGACACGCCAGGCGTGAAAGCTCCGCAACCCAACATTTCGCCGCCCACGCTGAACGGGGACCCCAACAAAGCGCAGCAGATCGACACTCAACCGGTGGAGATCCCGAAGCCGCGCAAAACTTTCGTTCCGCCTCCGCCCGTCGAGCGGCCCGTGCGCGTGGTGATTCCGGTGCAAACGGCGGATGTTCCCCTGCCCGATGCAAATATCACGGGGGCTGCCGTGGCGCGAGCGGCGCTGCCGGATGGAATAGGCGCACCCTCATTCTCCAAGGGCGCGCCACCGCCCTCCAATGGTCCTCCGGGTCCGGCCAACGTGGCCGGCAATGGCAAGGTGGATATTGCGGTGGTCGGTCTGCATCCCAACGACAAGGGCCAGGTGCCCGCCGGGTCGCGGCCGGGCCAGTTTGCCCAAGCGCCGGAGGTAGGCGAGATAGCCACCGGAGAAGTGAAAGGCGGTTTCGGAGTGCCGAATCTGACCATTCACGACGACCGCAAAGCCGTGGCGCCGCCGCATGTCGATGGTCCGCGAAAAATAGTGCTGTATTCCGATCGTTTGCGCAGCCTGCCGGTCTCTACGCTGTCGGTTCCGTTGCACCCGGCTTCGCGCAGCATTCCAGCTTCGATCGAGGGCAGATTCCGCGGCCGTAACGTGTACACCATGGTGATTCCGATCGAGAATCTGGACGAGTACAGCTCAGACTGGATCATTTGGTTCGCCGGGCGCGATTCCAAGCCTGGAGCCAGTGAAGGTCTGAACATGCGCGCGCCTATTCCACTGCGTAAGTTCGAATCGGTGGAACCGGTGCCGCCGGGCGCGAGAACCGAGGTGCGGGTTCAGCTGGCCGGGGTCATCACGAAGGATGGCAAGCTGGAAGTGCGTGCGCTACTCAGGAATCTCGCTCCGGCGCAGGAAAGCGCCGTGCTTCGAGACGTGCAATCCTGGGAATTCAAACCCGCCACCGAAGACGGAGCGCCGGTAGATACCGACGTCGTGATCGAGATTCCATTCAGCCTTCCCCCTCAGGTGGCGCAAAGCGCGGGCCGCTGAGGGGCGGTGGTCTCCCCGGCTACGCGTTCGCTTGCGCGGCGCGCCGCTTCTGATAAACCATGCCCGCTAAACCGAGCAAGCCCGCCAGCAGCAAGCCGTAGAAACGCGGCTCGGGAGTTGCCGCCGTGACGCCTGGGCCTGTGATGGTATCCAGCAGCAGGTAACGGCAGTCCGCCTCAATCGCGATAAACTCGGTGCCCGAAGTGTTCTTAGTAATGCTGAACTGGGGCGTCGTGCCGTTGGTGGAGATCTGTCCATCTGTAGTTGTCACAAACTTGGTCATGATGCTCGGACTTACTTGCGGATTCGCGGTGTCCTCCCAGTACGCAGACACGGTGTCGGTGGCCGCATTGATGCCGGCTTGCAGCAGAAACGAGAGCGAAGTTCCCTTCGCAATGTTGGAGCCGAGCTCCAGAACTAGAATGTTGCCATAAGCGTTATTTCCGTCGGCGGCGGCCGTGATGCCGTCCTGGGTGCCGAAATGCGTCCCGGTGACCTCGGAAGGGTCGAAAGGAGCAATGCCAATGCCCTCATTGTACACACTGTCATTGGTTGAGAATAGTCCGTCTATCGCAGAGTTCGAACTGCTGTAGTAAGTCCCACCGCTGGCGCTATTCTTAATTTCTTCGGAGAAAACCGTGATACTACCCAGACTGCTGGAATAAGTGGTTCCGTTCGTTACCTGCTCGGGATTGGATCCAAAGCACCACGTATTTGCCGCGCAAGTTGTGGCGCTCGCCACTGCCGCAAAGGACAGGGCGCCGGCCAAACCAATGGCCAAAAAATATGATCGCATCATTACGTACTCCTCCGACCTAATCTTCCAATTAAGCCTTATAACACTGCTATCATAGGGGACCTTCCCCGAGAATGCTAGAGCAACGGGTACCAATAAAAACCCACTCCGGTACCGCAGTACTTTTTCATCCACGCGGACGTTACAGAGCGGCGACCGTAAGGGAGCCGGTTTCGACACAGCCTTTTAGACACATTGACTTAGTTTATTCGACTGAGTAAGTCCCTGGCGCCCGATTCGATCTCCTTGCTAGGTCTTAGCTCAAGAACATGTGACAGCAGCGTTCTTGCTCTGGCCTGGTCTCCCTTTTGATACCAGGCCATGCCGGTGTGGTAAGCGCAGGCGGGATCGTCCGGATAGCGGCGAATCAGACGATCGAAAATATCCAACGCCGCATCGTTTTGGTCGCGCTTGAGGTAGACGAAGCCGAGGGTGTCCAGGAAGACCGGATTCGTGGGCGCTTTACTTACCGCGTTGCGGGCCAGTTCAACAGCTTCGTCCAGACTGTCGCCAGTCTCGGCAAGCAGATACGCGAGATTGTTCATCGCAACCGCATCCTGGGGCTGCGCGGCAAGGGCCCGCCGGGCTACCTGTTTGGCTTCCTGAGCGCGGTTCTCCATCTCCAGCAGGAACGGAAGCAGGGCGCCCGGCCTGGGGTCCGTGGGTTGGAGCGCAGCCGCTTTCTCCAGAGCCGCGATGGCGTTGTGAACGTCCCCCTTGAGCTGGTAAGCGTTGGCCAGTTGGATCTGCCAGTCGATGGAATCGGGCGTCAGATTGGCCAGGTCACGAAAATTTTCGATGGCTAGATCATATTTCCCGCTTCTCAAAGCCGTAGCCGCCAACAGAGAACGAATGGCGGGGGAGCCATGGGAACGCGTCAATTCCGCGTCCAGGCGGGACAACGCCTTTTTCTGATGATTTTGGGCCAGGTCGGTATCCAACAGGCCCTCCACCGCCCTCCACTCGCCCGGGTTCGTTTTCAGAATTTTACAAAAGGCGCCTTCCGCCTCTCCGTAATTTCGTTTCTTCAAGGACAGGTAGGCCAGCTCCAGGCGTACATCCACGGATTCCGGTACCTGGTGCGAGAGGCTGCCCAGCACCGCGCCGGCTTCATCGAGATTACCTTGCCGGAGCAAGGCCCTGCCCTTCAGCACACGGGCCCGCAAGTTCCCGGGATCTACTTCCAGCGCGGCTTCGGCCTGTTGGATGGCCTCCGGCAGATCGTGTTGTTGGAATGCGACGTCGGCCAGCAGGATACGAGCGTCCAGGAATTGGGGCCGCAGCTTGACGATTTCAAGCAAGCGCATGCGCGCCTCCGGGAGGTTTTGGCTCTCGGCCAGCCCACGTGCCAGCAGAAACTTCAAGAAGAGATCGTTCGGATCCTTTTCTAGGAGAGCTCGCAGATCCTGAACGCCTTCGCCCGGTTTTCCAGCCCCGGGCTGGCCAACCAGAAGCGCGGCCCGCAAAGCGCGTGCCTCCGCATCGTCAGGATACTGTGCGAGCGTCTGGTTGAGCACCTGGAGGCCTTCCTGCGTGTTCTTCTGCAACAAAAGAACTCGAGCGATCCGGTTTTGATAGAGCAGTTTGTCCGCGGAGCTTCCGGCCCGGTATTGCCGCAGAGCGCCTTCCAGATCCCCCACTGAGGCATAGAAGTCGCCGGCCTCCACGTGAACCTTCGAATTGTTCGCTCCTTGGGCCAGAAACCTCTGCATCGCTTGATCCATCTCGCGCGTCTGGTGTTCCCCCGCGTAAAAAGCGGCCAACTGCAGCAGGTAGGCGTTCTGGCTGGGATTTGCTTCTACCTTGCGTTTAAGAATCCGCTCTGCGTCCTGAATGCGATGGGCCGCCACATACATCCGGAACAAGGCGTCATAGACGTCCCCGGCGTTCTTATCCGTATCCAGAAAATCCAGGCCGACCCGCTCCGCCTCCCCAGGCTGGTTCGCGCGGAAAAGAGCATCCATCAAGCCGTCGACCATCTTTTCATCCCGCGGGTCAAATTGATGCGCGCGGCGAAAAACTGTAACTGCTTCCTCGGGCCGCCGCTCCAGCATGGCCAAGTATCCCTGGATGCGCAATCCTTGCTTGGAATTGGGGTCGCTTTTCAGCCATTTCTCACTGAACTGAACCAATAAATCATAGAGAAACCGGGGATGCTTGGGATCGCCGATGTAAGCGCCCAGCAGCAGATTGGTCAGATCGGTCCTGACCGCCTGATTTTCAGGCATCAGCCGATCCGCTTGCTTGAAATCTTGCAAGGCTTCGGCCGCCTTGTTCTGTTTGAGTTCCGCCAGCGCGGCTCGATAGTAAGCTTCCCCGAAGGCGGGATCCTTCTGCACGGCTTTCCCGTAGTTCAACGCTGCTTCTTCGAATTTCCCCTGAGCAAAAACGGCATTGCCCTTATCCAGATAGCTATTCGCGCTGCGGCATCCCGCCAGCCCAAGCATTAACGTCAAAGCAAGAAAGGTCAACCGGCCTGGGAGGATTCGCCAATTCATCGCACAGCCAGTTTACATAACGATTACCGCCCGCACTCAGGACCCATAGTAATGAACGTACCGGCCGTTTTCGCCGCAAAAGGCTGCGGCGCAGCTCTAGCGAACAAACCATTGTCCGCAAAGTACTGGTACGCCCACCGGTAGGGTCATGACTAGCGCCTCATTGCCCATCCGGCCGGCGGCCCGTAATCTAAAGCTGCAATGAACAGCAAATCAATTCTGGGAACCGGATTCGCACTCCTGTTCATGACTTTAGGCGCGAGTGGCGGAACCGTTCCGCTCAATACAATCAGCTACAATTTTCAGCTGGCCGGTGGTGGAGGCGGGGCTACGGCCACGCTGAATGGCGTGCCGGTGGAAATCTTTTGTGACGATTTTGCAAACGACCTGGGCGTGCCTTCCGACAACTCGGCTGACGTAACCATCCTCGGAACCGGAGCGAACTTGAGCGAGACCAGATTCGGCGGCGTCTCCTCCACCGGCTGGGCCGCAATTTCCATCAGTGACGGCAATACTACACTTGACAGCCAGGACGACGCCTTCTTTAACAGTGGAAACGGATCCAGCGCCCTGGCGCGTTACGAAATGGTGGCATATCTGGTGTCCATCTACAATCTGGGCCAAGGTGGCAATACTTCGAACAATCAAATTCAAGAAGCCATCTGGACCATCATGGACCCCACCGCCGAAAAAGCCCTCATCAACCCCGACAATGTGAACGCGGCCTGCTACCTGGAACAGGCCGTGAGCTGGTATACCAGCATGAATGCGAATCAGACTGCTCTCAACAGCTTCCTGTCGCAGTTCGAAATCGTAAGCGGCTCCAACATGACCTTCACCAATGGGCTGGGAATCGGCGGGTTTCAGGAGCAGATTGTAATGACTCCGGAGCCCCGCGGTGGGGCATGGATACTCTTCTCACTTCTGGCGGCGGGCTTCCTGCTGATGAAGCGGAGCCGGGTGGCCGGAACAGAAGGCGTCAGACTGTAAGATGTCGTGCGTCGCTATTGACCCTAAGACGCCGGTATTGGCGCTAAGATGCCGGTCTTAGTTGCAGGCGGAGCGTACTAGTACGAGCTAGATTGAAATGTTCTTGGTTTTAAATGGTTTCGGGTGTGAAATAGTATGGTAGGCGGAAGCCGGGCGGCTTGGATCTCGTTGTCCATTAGCAACCGCTTCAGCGGTACCAGTTGGTTTTGCACCCTTAGCCGAAGCCAGTATCTTTAGGAGAATGCTTTGTTTCTCATATTCACGCTAGGTGCTCTCGCCGCAGTCCTGGCCTTGATTCTTACTCCCTTGGTGCGAGACTACGTGGGCAAGTTGGGCTTCCTGGATCATCCGGACGGAGTGCGCAAGAAGCACGCGACGCCGATTCCCCGGGTGGGAGGAATCGCCATTGTTCTTTCTTACGTCATCACATTTGCAATTGCACTGGCCTTGCCTTTTACCTACACCGAACATCTGCATCGCGCCCTTCCCGACATTCTTCCGCTGGCTTTCGTTGGATCGGTGGTGTTCCTGACGGGCGTGCTGGACGACCTGATCGGGCTGGCCGCCTGGCAGAAGCTGATGGGAATTGTAGGGGCCAGCGTGCTGGCGTACTTCGCCGGCATCCACGTGGACGTGCATTTGCTGCCTGGGTTACCCCAGTGGCCTTGGCTCGGATTCGCGATCACCGTGATCTGGCTGGTGGGCTGCGCGAACGCGTTCAACCTGATCGATGGAATGGACGGCTTGGCCGCCGGCGTCGGTCTGGTGGCCGCTGTAACCATGCTGGTGGCCGCGCTCACGCAAAGCAACCTGCCGCTGGCTTTGGCTACCATGCCGCTGGCCGGCTGCCTGCTCGGATTCCTCCGTTACAACTTCAATGGCGCTTCGGTCTTCCTGGGCGATAGCGGAAGTCTGTTGATCGGTTTCATGCTGGGTTGCTACGGTGCGTTGTGGAGCGAAAAATCGGTCACCTTAGTGGCGCTCACTGTGCCGCTGCTGGCCGTTTCCATTCCGCTCATTGACGTGGTTCTTTCGATCTTACGGCGTTACCTGCGCAACCGGCCGATCTTCCAAGCCGACCGTGGGCACATCCACCACCGGCTTCTGGATCTAGGCTTGAGCCCCAAGAACGCGGTCCTCACCATGTACGCAATCTGTGCCGTGGTGGCGGTGCTGTCGCTGCTGGCGAGCGCTCTGCACAACCAGTTCAGCGGATTGATTGTGATTGTGTTCGGCGGTGCGGTTTGGATCGGCATCCGGCAATTGGACTACACCGAGTTTGCTTCGGCCAGCCGTATGTTCCTGGGCGGAAAATTCCGGCGGATTATCGACGTCGAAACCCGCGTGGCCGATTTTGAAAGCTCGCTTTCGAAAGCCGCCACCGTGGAAGAATGCTGGGCTGAGATTTGCTCGGGCAGCCAGAGTTTCGGATTTCACGAAGTGCGAATGTGTCTTAATGGCCGCGTATTTGAGGAGGCCCGGTCGGGCTCGCCGAAGCCGCGCTGGCAATTGAGAATTCCGCTATCCAATTCGCAATATGTGAATTTCGGCCGCGATTTCGATTCCGATATGAACCCACTGGTCCTGAGCGCCTTTGTGGAGGCCGTGCAACGCGGACTGGAATCGCGCGGCAAAGCTACCGCGGCTGAAGTGATCCGCATGCCCGCGACCACAGTAACGGCAGGCCGTTTCTACACCGCCGCAGCATCCGCCGAGCTCGAGCGCGTGGCGCGCTAAGCTATTTTGATCCGCCCGCGTCGGCGAGCGTCTTGCACAGCGCCGCTTCCACCGCCTCGCAAATAATGTGATACGTCACCGCATGCGCTTCTTGGACGCGCGGCGTCACTGACAGCGGCACGGCCAGCAGCACATCCGCGTACTCGGCCATCGCGCCGCCGCCCTGTCCGGTCAGGGCGATCGTGGATGCTCCCCTTTCCCGCGCCGTCTTGAGCGCGGCCACCACGTTCTTGGAGTTCCCGCTGGTGGAAATTCCCCACACAATGTCCCCTGGCTTCGCCAGAGCCTCCACTTGTCTCGCAAACACGGACTCGTACGCATAGTCGTTGCTCCACGCAGTGAGAACCGTGGGGTCGGTGTTGAGGGCGATGGCCGGCAGCGCCCGGCGCTCTTTGAAGAAGCGGCCAACCAGTTCGGCGCAGATGTGCATGGCGTCGGCGGCAGACCCGCCATTGCCGCAGACCAGAAGCTTGTTGCCTGCCGAGAACCGTTCCACCAGCAAATCGATAGCTTGGGAAATCTGTGCTGGATAAGACGTGGAGCAGATCGATTGCAGGCTGCGCGCAGCTTCTTCAAAGGCGCCGGTTGTAATGGCGGGCTTCAATGCTTCGGTGTGCCTCCTTAACGAATGGTAGCCTATGGAGGAGATGGCCCATTCGAGCGCTGGTGTCGCAAGTCGGAAGTTCCACACCACTTCTGGTGGGGCGGACGCCCCCGTCAGCTCCGGGCCCCTGGCCCGGCTCAACCATCGCACGAAAATCAAAGCCGACGGGGGCGTCGGCTGCGGTTCGGGGGGACCGCCCCACATTGCGAATTCTCCCATGGACTTGCGACCCGGGGACACTAGCGGAACATGCCGAAAGTAGTCGTCACAGGCTCCTGCGGACTGATAGGCTCCCAGGTTTCCCGGTTCTTTGCCCGCCAGGGCTTTCAGATTCACGGGATTGATGACAATCATCGTTCGGTTTTCTTTGGCCCCGAGGGCGATACCAGCTGGGTGCTCGAGCACCTGCGCCGGGAGATCCCGGATTACCGGCACGCCGCGCTCGACATCCGGGACCGCGAGGGTGTGCTGGCGTTGCTGGACCAGGTGCGCCCGGACTTGATCATCCACACCGCCGCTCAGCCTTCGCACGACCGCGCCGCCGCCATTCCTTTTCTCGATTTCGAAGTGAATGCGCTGGGAACGCTGCATCTTCTCGAAGCTGCCCGGCGATCCTGCCCCGAGTCGCCGTTCATCCACATGTCCACCAACAAAGTCTACGGCGACCGGCCCAATGGGATCGCGCTGCGAGAGCTCGCCACGCGCTTCGATTACGACGACCCCGCTTTCGAGAACGGCATCCCCGAGGATCTTTCCATCGATCAGAGCAAGCATTCCCTGATGGGAGCTTCCAAAACTGCCGCCGACATTCTGGTTCAAGAATACGGGCGCTACTTCAACATGCCCACCTGCTGCCTGCGCGGCGGTTGCTTAACCGGCCCCGATCATTCCGGCGTCGAGTTGCACGGCTTCTTGAGTTTCCTGATCAAGTGCAACGTTCAGGGGCGTGAATACAAGGTCTTCGGTTACCAGGGCAAGCAGGTTCGGGACAACATCCACTCCGAGGATGTGGCGCGTTTCATGTTCGAATTCTGGAAGGCTCCGCGCCGCGCCGAAGTGTACAATCTGGGCGGCGGGAAGGGCAATGCCTGCTCCATTCTCGAGGCTTTCAGCCTGGCCGAACAGATCACCGGCCGCGCCATGAGCTATCTCTATGTGGATGAAAACCGCATCGGCGATCACATCTGCTATTACAGCGACCTGCGCAAGATGAAGGCCCACTATCCGGCCTGGGACATCGGCAAAAGTCTGCCCCGTATCTTCGAAGAGATCGCCGCCGGATGGATGGAGCGGAGGACGGACAAAACCGCGGGAGCCACGCGATGAGATGGCCCGCATGAAACTGTTGATCACCGGGATCTGCGGCTTTGTTGGAAGCTCGCTGGCCCAGGGTCTGCTGGAACGCCGAGCGGGGATTTCCATCTGCGGCATCGACAACCTGATGCGGCCGGGTTCCGAACTGAACCGCGCGCGGCTTCGGGAGGCGGGCGTTCAGATGGTGCATGGCGACATTCGCGTCCCCAGCGATTTTGAAACGCTGCCCGCCGTGGATTGGGTGATCGACGCCGCCGCGAATCCGAGCGTGCTGGCGGGCACGCAATCCGGATTTAGCAGCCGTCAGTTGATGGAGCACAATCTCACCAGCGTTGTAAATGTGCTGGAGTATTGCAAAGCTCATGCAGCGGGTTTGTTGCTGATGAGCAGCAGCCGCGTATATTCCATCCCGGCGCTGGTTTCTTTGCCGCTGCGCGCCGTGGGGGATGCCTTTTGTCTGGATGAAGCGGCCGAACTGCCCGACGGCGTCTCAGGCCAGGGCATCGGCGTGGACTTCTCCACTCGCGCCCCGGTCTCGTTGTATGGCAGCACCAAGCTGGCGGCCGAGGCTCTGGCTCTCGAATATGGCGAGGCATTCGATTTTCCGGTTTGGATCGACCGTTGCGGCGTCCTGGCGGGAGCGGGGCAGTTCGGCACGCCGGATCAGGGCGTGTTCTCGTATTGGATTCACGCCCACGCCCGCCGCCGCCCGCTGCGCTTCATCGGAATCGATGGCACGGGCAAGCAAACTCGCGACTTGTTTCATCCGCGCGATCTCACCGCTCTGGCCGATGCTCAAATGAACTGCCGGCGCGCTGGCGGCCAGCGCATCTATTGCGCGGGAGGGGGCCGCGGAAATGCGATTTCGCTCGCGCAGTTGACCGCTTGGTGCGACCGCCGCTTTGGCAAACATGCGCCCACGGCCGACACTGCGCCCCGGCCGTACGATATTCCCTGGGTGGTCATGGATTCGAGCGATGCGGCGCGCGATTTCGGCTGGCGCGGCGAGTTGCCGCTGGCCAACATTCTGGAAGAGATCGCGGAACATTCCGAGCGTCACCCGGACTGGCTCGAAAGAAGCGCTCCATGAAGCAGCGCCGCCCTCAGCCCCAGGAGCCCATTCGTCTGCTCTCTGTCGTCATTCCGGCCCGCGATGAAGAAGTCCGCGTAGGCGCCGCCGTCGAGCATCTTTATGTGGAGCTGCGGCTGCACCTGATCGAGCACGAGATTGTGGTGGTGGACGACGGCAGCACCGACGGTACCTGGACGGCGTTGCAGCAAGCCATGCAGCGTGTCCCCACCTTGCGGCCGGTTCAGAATACCGGCGAGCACGGCTTCGGCCGCGCGGTGACCTATGGCCTGGCGCAAGCCCGTGGCGACGCGCTGGTGGTGATGATGGCCGACGAATCGGACGACTGCCGCGACGTGGTCCGCTACTGGGAGGTGCTGAACGAAGGGTGGGACGCCGTGTTCGGCTCGCGCTTTGTGCGTGGCGGCGGCGTGGTGGACTACCCCCGGCACAAACTGGTTTTGAATCGCTTGGCAAACCTGTTTCTGAGGATCATCTTTCACGTCCCGCTCAACGATTTCACCAATGCGTTCAAGGCCTACCGCCGCAAAGCGCTAGAGGGCTGCCAGCCGTTTCTGTCTCCGCACTTCAATTTGACGATCGAGATACCGCTCAAAATTATCGTGCGCGGCTATTCGTGGACCGTCATACCGATCACCTGGCGCAACCGCCGTTCCGGTGTCTCCAAGCTCAAGATCCGGGAGATGGGCAGCCGGTATCTGTTCATCGCGTTATATTGCTGGTTGGAGAAGTATTTTTCTCGTGGAGATTTCGTAAGCAAAGACAAGCTACCGAGCCGCGACCGTGAGGGAGCCGGCGCCGCGCGTTAATATGGTTAATCAACATGGTTAATCAACATGGGTAATCTATGAGAATCATCGTGACGGGCGGGGCCGGGTTTATCGGCTCCTGCTTCGTGCGCCTCGCTCTTGACGATCGCTCGCGTGAAATCGCAAACCTCGAGATCGCCAATGTCGATAAGCTCACTTACGCCGGCAACCTGGAGAATCTCACGTCGGTTGCGGACAACCCGCGTTACCGCTTCTTCAAGACCGATCTCTGCGATCTCGAAGCGCTGCGCAGCGTCTTTGGTGAAGTGAAGCCGGACGCGGTGGTGCACTTCGCGGCTGAATCCCATGTGGACCGCAGCATTTTTGCGCCGCAGCCGGTGTTCGAGACCAATCTGCGCGGCACTTTCAATCTGCTTGAGACCATGCGGGCGCAGCGCGTGGCGCGATTCATCCATGTTTCCACCGACGAAGTGTATGGCAGCCTGGAAGCGCCGCTCGAAGCCGACGAGCAGTTTCCGCTGCAACCCAGCAGTCCTTACTCGGCCGGCAAGGCTGGTTCCGACCTGCTTGCTCTCAGCTATCACACCACCTACAAGCTTCCGGTGATCGTGACTCGCGCATCCAACAACTACGGCCCGTATCAGTTTCCCGAGAAGCTGATCCCGCTCATGATCACGCACGCCTTCGACAACCGGCCCCTTCCGGTCTATGGCGACGGAATGCAGATTCGCGACTGGCTGTGCGTGGAGGATCACTGCCGGGCCATTCTCACGCTGCTCGATAAAGGCCGCGACGGAGAGATTTACAATATCGGCGGCAATCGGTCGCTTCCGAACAAAACCGTGGTGGAGCAGATCCTGGCGATCACCGGAAAACCATCCAGCCTGATCGAATACGTAACGGATCGGCCGGGCCACGATCGCCGCTATGCCCTCTCGAGTGAGAAGCTGATGAAAGAAACCGGCTGGTCGCCGAAGATGGACTTCGAGCGTGGTTTAAAGGCTACCGTGGATTGGTATCGCCAGAATCCCGAATGGATCGCGCATGTGCGAAGCGGCGAATATCAGTCGTATCACGACAAAAACTACGCGAATCGCAACCGAGAGCTGCGCGAAATCTCCACTTCTTAGTTGGCATCCGCTGGGCGGAACCATCGAGCGCTTCACCCTGGAAGACATGTGCGCCGCGCAGTCCTTCCACCGGTTCGCTGCGCCCTGGCAAACACCGGAACCCAGCGTGACGAAGTCCTCAGCCGGATCCCCGAGCCTTAGCGACGGATTACGGCTGCTCTGTCTCCGAAAGGTTAGCTGGCGCCGCCGCGCGGGGCTGTATACTAGAGACTTCAATGAGTTTCAAACACTTCAAGGTGTACAGATGAAGGGCGTCGTTCTCGCCGGCGGTACCGGTAGCCGCATGTTCCCTCTTACCAAGATCACCAACAAACATCTCCTCCCCATCTACGACAAGCCCATGATCTACTACCCCATCCAGACGTTAGTCGATGCGGGCATCCGGGAGATCCTAGTGGTGACGGGTGGCCGGAACTCGGGCGATTTTCTGCGCCTGCTCGCCAATGGCAAAGAGTTCGGTCTGAAGCATCTGGACTACACCTACCAGGAAGGCGAAGGCGGCATCGCGGACGCCCTCGGCTTGGCCGAGCACTTCGCCGACGGCGGTCCCATTTGCGTCATTCTGGGGGACAATATCATCGAACGAAGCATCCGCCACATGGCGGAAGACTTCCGGCGTCAGAAATCCGGCGCCAAAATCCTGCTGAAGGAAGTCCACGACGCCGAACGCTTCGGCGTGGCGGAGATTCGCGACGGTCACATTGTCGGGATCGAGGAAAAACCCAAGGCGCCCAAATCGAATTTCGCCGTGACGGGTATTTACATGTATGATCAGACCGTCTTCGACAAGGTTCGCCAACTGGTGCCCTCCGGCCGGGGGGAACTGGAGATCACCGATGTCAACAATGCCTACATTCGCGAGGGCGCGATGACCTACGCACATTTGGAAGGCTGGTGGACTGACGCGGGAACGTTCGATTCCCTGCTGCGCGCCGGGAACCTGGTAGCGGAAACCAGGCGTAGCGCTGCCGTCGAGGTTGGAGCGCGCAGCTTATGAGTTCCGCGGCGCGAGAGCAGCCGGCCCCGGAAACATCGGCCATGCATGTCACCACGCCCAGCTGCGACAAGGGGATCGGCAAAGTGATCGTCGCGCCGGACTCCAAGGATCTGATCGCCGGGGTGCGCATCCAGCCGTATCCGGTGTGGGCGGACGATCGCGGCTATTTTCTCGAAATCGCGCGCATGGGACAGGGTCTCCCGGCGAGCTTCCCGAAAGAGACCACGCAGATTTCCGCCGCGCTCAGCTATCCCGGAACCATCAAGGCGTTTCACTTCCATCGCCGGCAGACCGACCTGTGGGTGCCGCTCAATGGCATGCTGCAAGTGGCGCTGGTGGATCTGCGCACCGAGTCGCATACCTTCGGCGTCCGCAATACGATGTACCTCGGGGCGCTGCGGAGATGGCAGTTACTGGTGCCGCCCGGCATCGCGCATGGCTACAAGGTGATCGGCCCGGATCCCGCCATGCTGGTCTACCTGACCGATCGTTTCTACGATTCCGAGGACGAAGGCCGCATTCCCTACGACGATCCCCGGATTCAATACGATTGGGAGACGCAACATAAGTAACCGGGCCGGGGAGAGTCCATTGACGCCGGATGCGTCGCCACTGCGGCTTTCCTTGCGGGTGTTTTTCCTTTTCTCGGCCGTCTATTTGAGCACTTGGGCCGGCCACTACACCAGCGGCGACGGACGTCTCAAGATAGATTGGGCGAAGGAGATGTTTCTTGGCCGGTCCGCCGCCGGTGTCGGGCAGAATGCCGTCATTTCGAAATATGGCATTGGCCACTCATTGCTGGCCGTGCCGCCGCTTGCGATCGCATACATCGTAAACAAGAAAACCGGAATCCGCTGCGAAGCCGCGCTATATACCCTGATGTTCGTGATCAACGGTGCGCTCTTTCTGGCGCTGCTCGCGTTTTACCTGGCGCACTTTTATCCCGCACGCTCGGTGTGGCTCACGGTCCTTATCGCCGGCCTGGCCACCACCTGGTGGCCGTATACCAAGCTGGATTTTTCCGAACCGCTGGTGCTGACCATTGTATTTCTAGGCTTCGTGCTGATGCGCTTCGGTTATCCGTTTTGGGGGATGTTGATAGCGGCGTTTACACTCGCCATCCGCGCGGATTCCATCGCCGTGGTGGGTCCCCTGGCCATCTGGTACCTCCTTCAAAACCGGTCTGTGAGGGCCTGCGTCCGCATGGCGATCGCCGTTGCTCCGTCCATCGCTCTGGTCATGCTGGCGAACTACGTCCGGTATCGCTCTTTGTTCGATCGCGGCTATGCGGGGGAGCGATTTTCGAGTTCGTTCCTGGTGGGCGTGTATGGCATTCTGCTCTCGGCGGGGAAGAGCATTTTTCTGTTTTCGCCTCCGCTGTTGCTGGGCGTCCTGGGCTGGAAGGCTTTCGCCGCCCGCGCACAACTGCGTTCCGACGCCTGGCTGTTTCTGGGGATTTGCGCCACGCAAGTGCTGCTGTTTGCGAAATGGTGGGATTGGTCCGGTGACGACGCGTGGGGCGTGCGCTTCCTGATTCCCGGCGTACTGCTCATGTGCATTCCGGTGGTGGCCATCCTGCGCCATCGCGCGCTCGTAATTCCGGTGGTCGCCGCGGGCATCGCGGTGCAGCTCTTGGCCGTGCTGGCCGGGCCGCTCGATTTCGTGTTGCTGCTGCGGGGGCAACCCTTCGAGCGTGAAGCGCTGTACCTGGGCGGGCGCGATCGTGTCGATTTTGAGGATCTGCGCTTCAATCCGAGTTACAGCCAGATTGTGGGCAACTGGATTTTGGTCCGGTATCTCTTGCACCTGCCGCCTGCTCCCGAAAATCCCAGCGATGTTCCCCGCGTGGGAACGCGTTTGTTCGACGCCATCCCGGCACAGGCCTGGCAGTCGGCAGCCGCTTGGGATTTTGTTTGGAATTTGCATCGCAACAGCCACACCAGCGGCGCAGTGACGCCGGTAGGTGTGAAATAAACCATGGCCAGCGCGTTGTCAGGCAATGACCACGGCGTCGTCTCACGCATCGGCCAGGTCATCCATTCGTTCGCTGCATTCGTCGAGAAACATAAGGTTCTGGTCGTTTCGTGCTATTCGCTGTTGTTCTTAACCATTTGCACACTTCTGGCGGCCACCAGGCCGATGTGGTACGACGAGATGGCCACTTATTACCCGGCTAAGCTGCCAACCGTTGGTGCGTTAGTAGATTTTTTCTGGAAAGCTCTCGATATGCACACACCGGCGGCATCCCTGGCGGTGCGAGGGGCTATCGCGCTTTTCGGCGACAATCCCGTTGCCGCGCGCTTGCCCATGATGCTCGGGTTTCTGGTGTTCTCCATTTCTATCTTTATCTTCGTGGCCGCGCGGTGTCCGGCAGTTTATGCGCTCGCAGCCATGATTTTCCCCGCTGTCACTTTGATGTTCTACTATTCCACCGAAATGCGCTGCTACGGCTTGGTGCTGGGGATGGCCGGCCTGGCGCTGGTTTGCTGGCAGGCTGCGGCGGATGGCAGACGGCGCCGGCTGGCCCTGGCGGGCCTTCTGGTTAGCCTGGTCGGCGTTGTCTGCTGCCATTATTACGCAATATTTTTGTGGATTCCGTTGGGCCTGGCCGAACTCACCCGTACCTGGATTCGTAAGCGGATCGATTGGCCGATTTGGTCCGTGCTTCTGGCCTCGCCGCTCGTGCTCCTGGTCTTTCTTACTCCCATACGTTTGGCCCGCAATACTTACGCCGCGGGAATGTTCTCCAAACCCCACTGGAGTGACATAGCCAGATCCTACCAATCGTTGCTCGGCATTTCGGACCTGCCCATCTTGGGAATTGCGATTTTGTGTCTTCTGCTCGGGCCCCGTTTCTCTCGCGCCGTTCCCGGCTGGGTGGCTCCCCCGCTGGCGGACTGGGTTTTGGCCGTTAGCTTGTCCCTGCTCCCCGCGTTCGTGGTGCCGGCATCGTTTCTTACGGGCGCATACTTTGACCGCTATTCGTTGTCTTGCGCGGCCGGCGTCGCAATTTTACTGGTGTTTGCACTTTGCCAAGCGATGCGCGGAGACCGCGTCGTGGCTACTCTGCTGGCGCTGGGATTGCTCGGCTGGTTCGTCTTCAAGAGCGTCCCACAAGCCCGGGCCCAGGCGTTCGAAAACGGAGGCCTGTCTACACCGGTCGGCCAGTCATTTCGAACCGCGGGCTGGGTGCGTGAACTGGAGCGGTCCCAACTGCCGATTGCCGCCAGCGGAGCGCTGTTCTACATGCAGCTGCAATACTATGCCCCCGGCCCGGTGCGGCGGCGAGTTTACTATTTGGCGGACGCGCAAATGGAGCTACGCTACGAAGGCGCATCCAGCACGGATATTACCCTCCCGCGCTTCCGTCAGGCCTTACCGCTCCAGGTGGTGGATTTCCATGAGTTTGTTTCCCGCACGCCCCATTTTCTGCTGTGCCTGGACACTGCTTGGCCGTATTGGCTGAGTTCCGCGCTGTTGGATGGCGGCGCCCAGCTTCGCCTCCTCAATCAAAGCGATCCCTTCTCAGTCTACGAAGTGAACATGCCGCCGCAGGCGTCCCCACCGGTCACTACTCCCGGCGCCGGTAAAGACGCCAGTGGTCCGACTCGGCGACGAAAGTAAAATGGCTGAGCAGATACGGCCCGTATTCGCGGAACAGCAGTTCATCGGAGGTAGCGTGCGTGGTAGGCAGATATTTCGGCGTCATCACCACCGTGGCGTCTCCAAACATCCTGGCGTCGCTGAGCATGTGGCCCGCCGATATGTTGTTATCCAATAAAAGCCAGGTGCTTCCAGCGCGGGGCGGCCGACGGAGCAGAGCGTAGGGAAAAGGATCGTGAAAGCTGAGGCTGGCGACAATGTCGCTGGAAGTAGAATACTTCTTCAACAGATCGATGCCGTCGTTCAAGTAGGCGGTATAAAAACGCCCGTTCTCTTGCCTCGCCAAGTCGCTTTCATCCCCTCTGTCGTAAAAGGCCAGACTTCGCAGATGCTCGCCCTCCACTCGATAGGCGGCCGCTCTCAAACCGGTGTTCGTCTTGTAAGTTGTGAGCAGCGCCAGGCTGCGTATGTGATCGAAGAAAAGTTGAGCCATCAGGCTGAGACCGATAACAATCAGAGCCGCTGCGAAGGCGGCCGAGATTCGCTGGCCGGTACGAAGTGTGTTTCCAAGGTCGGCAAGTAGAATGAAGGTGAACACGGCATAAAGAGGGAAAACGTATGCGTGTATGGAGTTAGTTCGAACGAAAAGAGCTTCCGCCAGAATTGTGTAAATCGCCGCGGCCGAGAGCCAGATCCTGTTTCTACCGCCCGCATCTTTTAGCCCCAGAAAACACAAAGCCACAGCCAGCGCTAGCAGCGATGCCGTGCTCGGGTCGAAGACATCGGCGATTCCAAAGTGGGAAATGCGGGCGCTGCGTGCGCGGATGGTGTCCGCCAGATCGTGCCCCAATGCGCCCACGTCGAATCTGAGAAACGCCAGCATCGCCAATGTAATTGGAACCAGGCCACAAGCCGTCGCAAGCAGCCGGCGAACAGTTCTGAGGTCCGCGAAGGCCAGGGTGGTCAGCAGCGTGAATGCGGCCCCGACCCCGAAGTAGGAAATTTTTAGGAAAAACAGAACAGGCAGGATTGCGCCGCTGACCATCCCGGCGAACCACTCCTGCCGGGCACGCGCTGCCAGCTTCTGGGGAGCCAGCAGCTGAGCTACAAATAAAATGCTTAATAAGCCATAACCGAAACGGTTATAAATCATGGCATAACTCAGGTCGAGCGAACTATGCGCGCCCAGGGGCATGGGTGCTGTACACAGCAGGAGGATGAACGTAGAAAAAAGAATCGAACCCGCCGCCGTCATTCGGGGCCGGGATATCAGAAACGCGAACACCGCAATAACTGCGCCGAACGAAAGAAAACCTATCATAAGTCCGCTGGCTGAATTGTGCGCCAGCCGTAGTCCCGCGGCAACCACCATATAAATAATCGGGCCTAAAGACAAATAAAAATCGTGATTGGGGGCTTGGCCGTTCAGGAGGCGCCAGCCCCCGTCCAGATAGAGAAAGGCGTCGTTGCCGTACAAGGTTGAGGGTGCCGGCCCCAGCAGGAATAGATAAGTCAGATAGCCGGCGAACAAAGCTCCCAGGGCCGCCAGCGCCGCTGGTTGAGCCAGATAATCTCTGGTCCAGAACGCTACGATGCGTGACGCCAGCGGTTCGCCGGACGCGGGCGGTCCGAGAGCGTCATTGGTTGACTGAGGGCCGCACGCTGAATAATCATGCATTTTCGGTGGCTTGGACATTTATTGCGTTCTATTTCCTCTTGAGCGCCGGACTTGCGGCCCGCGGCGGCACACGCCGGGTTATTCGTTTATCCGGAGTCGCATTGGACCGGCGGCTCTGAGAGCCTCTCCGGCGTCCAACGAAAGCTCGACCAGTTCTGGCGCGCCCAAAACCGGCCGGTGATTTAGTGCCCGAGCGAACACGCACCCACGCCCATCCCGGCGTCCGCGTAAGCTTCCGCCAGAAGTTTGGTGCGGTGCTTGCGGACCCGCCACACGAACAAAAACGCGGTGGCGTAGTTCCATACCGAGCCGATTGCAATCCCGGCCAGCGTGGCCGCGGCCCAGTTCATGCCCCCGGCGCGGAGACCGCTCGAAACCGTGACCTGGGCAAACAATCCGATCGAACAGCAGACGTAGAAGATTCCCAAGCCTGCCAGGAACCGCCGGCCGCGCAGCCTTGTGGAGCGGAACGTAAGCCGATTGTTCAGCACGAAATTGATCGCAATCGTGATGAGTGCGCCAGCGAACTGGGCGGACTTGAAACTGAGATCGAACGAGTAGCTGAACAGACCCGCCAGCAGAAAATTGCACGCTACTCCTACCGAGCCCATCAATCCGAACAATAAATAGGAAACCGGGATCGTTCCGCGTGTCAGTTTGTGGAGCAGCAGCTGCAGGTATTCCAGGCCCACCACAATGTCGAGTTTCGATTCCCCGTGTAACCGGTTGCGGAAACAAAATCCCACCTCGCCCACCCGCACCGGTTCCCGCGAAGAAGCCAGCAGGTCCACCAGGATCTTAAACCCGACGCAACTCAGGTGGTGGGCTACGCGATGAAAATATTCGCTTCGCACGATGAAAAATCCACTCATGGGATCCGAGATCGCTGTTTTGCAGACCATGGAACTCAAGATACGGCCCGCCCAGCTCAGGCCCACTCGCTCCTGGGGAAACTCGCCCATGCTGCCGCCCTCGGCATTGCGGGTAGCCACCACTACGTCCAGGTCCTCGGTCTTGATCTTTTCGAGCATGGCGGGGATGACGCGCTCGTCATGCTGTAAATCAGCGTCCATGACCAGCAGGAATGGCGAACTCGCCGCCAGCAGCCCTTCCACGGCGGCGGAGGCCAGACCGCGGCGGCCAATCCGCTGTATCACGCGAATCCGGCGATCATACTGCGCTAGCGAGCGTGCGGCCGCAGCCGTACTGTCCATGGAATCGTCATCCACAACGATCGCTTCGTAGTCCATTTCGCCCAATGCGGCGGTCAGGCTAGTCAGGAATGGAACCAGGTTTTTTCGTTCATTGTAGGTGGGAACGATAATGCTGAGCTCGGGCACCCGGAAGATTCTCTGGCGAGAAGTATAACATTGGGCTTGAAAGACAGGAATGAGGTATTCCAGGGGGTGGTCTTACGGATTTTCTGTCACCGCCTACGGTTTGCTCTGAGGCCGCAACCGGCTCCTGCGCTGCTGAAACGCCGCTGTCACCGAAGCCATCTCGGGGCCGGTGAGCAAAGAGGGGTCACAGGCCGGAAGACCCTTCTTACAGGACTCCACATTTCGGCTTCGAAAGCCGGCGCTGGCCGCGCTCAATGCGGCCGGCCGCAGCTCCAGAGGCTGGCAACTCGCTAACCCATCGCTACAGGAGGCCTGGTTACGTCTTTCAAAGGTGGCGCGCACCGCCTTGGCTTCCGCCTCCGTCAGCAGAGTCGGATCGCAACTGAACAGCCCGTCCTGGCAGTGCTCCAGGTTGCGCCGCTCGGCCGCCGCCTTCACTACGGAGGCTTCACCGGGAGTAAGAACCAGCGGATCGCAGTTGGGCGACCCCTCGCTACAGCGGTCCAGATTGCGGCGTAGCGAGGCGGCCTGGACGGCCTTATTTTCGAGCGGCGTCAGGCGAGTGGGGTCGCACGTCGGAGAACCCTCCAGGCACTTGTCGTAGTTCCGTTGCGCCACCTTTTTGAGAAATGCCTGCGCATCCTTGGGAGTCAGCAATAGCGGCTGGCAGGTGGGTGAGCCGGTGTCGCATTTCGCCAGATTCCGCCGGTAGCGGGCAACCTGCACCGCGCCCGCCTCGGCCGAGGTCAGCCGTGTGGGGTCGCAAAGCGTGGAGCCTTCCATGCAGGAGTCCAGATTCCTTTTCCTCGAAACCTGGGCAACCTGCTTGATTTCGTCAGGGCTCAGCGCTGAAACATCGCACCCGGACAGCCCATGGAGACAGATCTGGACGTTGGATTGGGGCAGGTCCACGGCAGCCTTGGGCTTGGGCTTGGATTGTGACGCCGCCCATGCCGCTCCCATCGTTCCCCGATTCAGGCCGAGCAGGCCCAGGCAGAGTAGCCCCAAAACGAGTGTTGGTCGCACCATCCTTTACCAGTTTCTCGCAATTTTCCTTGTTTGTCATGAACATTGCCGGTACCAGTACGGCCTAAGGACCTCCTAGGTCTTCGAGTTCATTGACACTTGTCATTGAGATCCGCCATACTCCAGAAGAAGCACGCTGACGTTTGTAAAAGGCAGGAATATTTAGCTATTTCAGGCGTGCCGTCACCAGCAGTTGAAGCCGTCCCGCTACTGAAAACGGTACCCAAATGGGACCGAAAGGGCGGTAGCTTGTCCGGGAGGGTCGTAGCATCCACCCCGTTATCGATTTAGGAGGCATCCGTGGCCGTATTGAAACCCAGGGAACGATTAGTCTATTTCCGAGTCTCAGAAGACGAATTCCGTCAATTTGTAAGCGTCTGCGAGCAGGCCGGCGCTCGCAGCGTGTCGGACTTGGCCCGGAACGCCGTGCAACGGCTGATAGCCGAGGGCCAGCGGCAGCGCGATGGCAACCAGCTGGAAGAAAAGATGCAGGTGCTGGAGCGTCTCATAACGGCGGTGACCGAGCAGTTGCAGCTGTTGTCCAGCCAAACCAGGGAAGCCGCTGAGGCGGCGTTACCCGGTGGCGCGGACCGGTTCTTTTGGGAGACCAAGCGAGCCCAGAACGGCAGGGGAGAAGAATAACCATGCGACTCCTTTCCAGCGGCCCGGATGACCCGATGAACGGCTTGGTGCATGACGAAGGTCCAGTGTTTCCAACCATCTCACACCCGCCTTACGTCTTTCCCCATAGCAACGAGGAGCAGAATACCCAACAGCCCGTCAATATTTTTTCGTTATTGAAAAGGTACTGGCTGCTATTTGTTTGCTTGTTGTTTGTCGGTGCGGCGGCGGGATTCGCCTCCATTGTCTTGAGTTCACCCTTGTACAAGACGCTGCTGCTCATTGAGGTGCAAAACACCAGCAACGGGCTGCCTCAGATCGGCGGCTCGCAGAGTACGGAGACCAGCGAGGTGGACATTCAAACTCAGGTGAACATTCTGCATAGCGACAGTTTTCTGCGGCGCGGCGCCGAGCGGATGCAATCGGATAGCGCGCCGCCGCTGGCCCCCACCGGGCGGGACATCTTCTCGCGCTTGCGCCAGCGTATTCATCCGGTGACCCAGGATCCCCTGGAAGCCTACAAGGCCGGTCTCAACATGGCCGTGCAGACATTTGAAGCGCGGCCGGTGGTCCGCACCCGGCTCATCGAGCTAACCTGCGAATCCACCAGCCCGGATGTGGCCGCGCAATTCTTGAACGCCATGGCGCAGGAGTTTGTCGAGGAAACCTCCCATTCGCGCATCCAGACCGCGCAAAAGACCAGCGAGTGGCTGGCGGCCCAGATCGAAGAAACCAAATCGCGGGTTCAGGAAGCCGAAGAGAAGCTCCGTGACTTCGTGCGGTCCTCCGGCAATGTGTTCGCCGGACCGGACGCGACGCTCGACGACACCAAGCTGGCTCAGCTCAAGGGCGAGCTGGCCAAGATTCAAAACGAGCGGATCGCGCGCCAGACGCGCTATGAGCTGACGGTGAAGAACCCGCCTGAGTCGCTCGCCGAAGTGCTCGAAGATTCCGTGCTTCGCGGCTATAAAGGACAGCTGGAAGGCCTCAAGCGGGACCGTGCCATTCTCGCCATCACTTACACCGATAAGGACAAGAGAATCCAAAAACTCGACGCCCAGATTGCCTTGGTGCAAAAGTCCTATCAGGACGAGATCGCAAGCACGCTCAAACGCATCAAGAACGATTACGAAGGGTCGGCCCGGCAGGAGAAGCTGCTGACCTCCGCTTACGACACGCAATCGCAGCGAGTGGGGGCTTTAGCCGGTAACACCGCGCAATACAATTCGTTGAAGCGCGAGGTGGATACGCAGCACAACATGTACCAGACGCTTCTGGTGCAACAGAGCGAAGCAAACTTGAACAGCTCGGTGCCGGTGAATCCGATCCAGATCAGAGAGGAGGCCACGGCCCCCGAAGAGCCCTATAAGCCCAAGCCGGTACTCAACATTTCCTTCGGTACTCTGTTCGGCTTGGTGGTGGCCGGAGGCATCGTTTTCCTGAGGGAGCGGTTGGATCGCAGCATTAAAACTCCAGGCGTCTCACGGCGAATGTTCAACGCGCCCGAGTTGGGCGTCATCCCCAATCTTGGTACCAATGCCATGCTTCCCAAGGCGAATGGCCGCTCATCCCACGATCTGCTTCTGGAGGGCGGCGACGAGGACCGTTCTACCGCCCTGGCCACCTGGCAAAGCGGGCCGGCGTTCATCACCGAGTCGTTCCGCGGCACGCTGGCGTCCATCCTCCGCAATCAGGCGTCCAATAAGAACCAAAAGATGATTCTGATCACCAGCCCGGGACCCGCCGAAGGGAAGACTACTGTGGTGCAGAACCTGGGAATCGCCTTGGCCGAATCCGGCCGCAAAGTGCTGCTGGTGGACGCCGATTTTCGCCGTCCCCATCTGCATCGTAAATTCAGCCTCCCCAATGAATGGGGCTTGATCGACGTGCTGTGCGAGGATCGCCCGCTCAGTGAATACTCTCCCGAACAGCTGGGCGTATTTACGGGCTTCCCCGGCCTGTCGATTATGCCCAACCGGGTTACTCAGAATAACGTATCGAAAGCGCTGTATTCGCCCCGGCTGCGAACCATTCTCGAGACGCTGGGCCGCCGTTACGACATGGTGATCGTGGATGCGCCGCCGATGTTGAGTGTGGCCGACACGCGGATCGTCGCATCGCTCACCGACGCGCTTATTTTAGTCTTACGGTCTGGCGTCACGCAGCGTGAGGCCGCCATGGAGGCTTACCAGCTTATCCAGGAAGACGGGTTGGCGCTGCTCGGAACCGTGCTCACCGACTACGATCTCAGCTCCGACCGGCGGCGTCAATACTATTACGATTATGGCGATACCACTCGAGCATAAAGCGGCGACAGGCGCGACCGCCCACACGGTGAGCGCCATTCAGTTCGTGGCGCTCGACGCGCTCCTGATAGCCGCGTTCTGGCCCGTATTGGTCAGCATGTATGGGAGCTGGTTTGACGAGCGCTCCTACATGGAGCACGGCATCCTGGTGATTCCCGCCGCGGCCTACATGGCGTGGGCCAAGCGCGATCGGCTGGCGGCCATTTCGCCCCAACCGTCCCTCTGGATCGGCATGATTCTGGTGGCCGGGGGGGCGTTGCAAGCCATGCTGGGCACGCTCGGGATGTGGGTATGGGTCAGCCGCATGGCCTTCCTGGTCTCTTTTGTGGGATGCATCGCGCTGGTCTACGGCGTTCGCATGATCAAAGAGCTGGTCTATCCGCTGTGTACTTTGATTTTGATGGTCGCTCCGCCCAATTTCGTTTTTGAGCGCCTCACTTTGGGATTGCAGCTGCTGGCCAGCCGTTTGGGCGCCGACGTCCTGGAGGCCCTGGGATATTCGGTGCTGCGCGAGGGCAACGTTCTAGAGATGGTGGGGATCAAACTTTCGGTGGAAGAAGCCTGCAGCGGAATTCGCTCCCTGGTCGCCATTGTGTTCATGTGCGTGCTGTACAACTATTTCTTCGTGGAAAAGAAGTCCATGCGCATCTGGATTCTGTTGTTCGCGATTCCCATCGCCATTCTCGGAAACGCGGTGCGTATCGTGGCCACCGGCATCGCCGGCCAGTACAACCATGACTGGGTCAGCGGCGGCACGCACGAGGCCTTCGGCTACGTCAGTGTCGTGGTGGCGGCGCTCGGTTGCATCGGCGTCCACATGGGGCTGCTGCGCTTGGAAAAAATGCGGGAGGCGCGTCATGTTTAGTCCGAGGTTTAGTGAGAGGTTGAATTCGAATCTGTTTCGTTCCGCTCTGAAGGGCTGGCTGCTGCCGGCCGCTTTAATACTTGCCGCGCAGGGAGCGGCGCTGCATGTGCTTTCGGTCCCGGAGAACAGCATCGCCATTCCCCGGCTCGACAACGTGCCGGCCGAGCTCGGTGAATGGAAAACAGTTTCCGAGCAAGCTCTGGAACCGACGGTCCAGGAATATCTTAAGCCGGACTCCTACATTCTGCGCGACTACACCAACCAGGCCTCCGGCAGCACAGTGAACGTGTTCGTGGCCTATTTCAAATCTCTGCAGAGCGGCTATGGCCCGCATTCTCCGTCGGTCTGCCTGCCCGGCAGCGGCTGGCTGGTCAAGGACCGAAACATCATCGATATTTCAGTACCGGGGCGCGAGGCCGGCATTCCGGTAAACAAGTTTGTCCTCGAAAAAGCCGGCCAGCACATCCTGGTGCTTTATTGGTATCAGAACGACCGCAATGTGTGGGCCCAGGAGTTCCAGGGAAAACTCAGGCTGCTGCCGGACCTGATCAAATACAAACGATCCGACGTCAGCCTGGTCCGGCTGGTCCAGCCGCTCGCAGGAGACGATGCCGGACAGGCGCTCATCGAATGCAGGCAGTTCGCCAAGGCCGTCTTTCCGGCGCTTTCTGAGGACTTCCGCAGAGCGGACTAATGTGGGGCGAACGCCCTCGTTCGCGCCGGCCCCCCGGTCCGGCTTCCGTTCTTCTTCCATGCGAATCGTTTATCTCAATCCGTGCGGCCAAATGGGCGGCGCCGAAATGAGCCTGATGGATCTGCTGGCCAGCCTGCGGGCGGCGGAGCCAGGGTGGCAGCTCTATCTGGTGCTCGGCGAGGACGGTCCGTTGGTCGATCGGGCCACCGCGGCAGGCGTGCAAGTGATGGTGGCGCCTTTTCCCCGCGCGCTGGCCCGCTTGGGTGATTCTGGAAACGGCCCGCTCCCGGCGCTCTGGTCCTGTCTCAAAGCCGCTGCCGGAACCCTGCGCTACGCCTCGAAACTGCGCCGGACACTGGCGAAACTGGAACCCGACATCGTGCATACCAACGGATTAAAGATGCATTTGTTAGGCGCCTGGACACATCCCAAAAACGCGCCCGTGATCTGGCATGTCCGGGATTATGTGAGCACGCGATCGTTGATGAAGCGCCTACTCCGTATATGCTCCGGCCGTTGCGCGGCCGCGATCGGGAATTCAGCCAGCGTAGCCCAGGATGTTCGAAACGTGTGCGGCCCGCAACTGGAGACGCTTTCGGTCTACAACGCGATCGATCTGAACCGCTTCTCTCCGCTGGGTGAGAAGCTGGACCTCGATTCGCTGGCTGGTCTCGTCAACGATATCCGCGCGGCGCCCCAGGGTACGGTTCGCGTCGGACTTCTCGCGACACTCGCCCATTGGAAAGGACATGCCGTTTTCCTGCGAGCGCTGGCGCGTCTGCCCAAAGACCTTCCGATTCGGGCGTACGTGATCGGCGGCCCAATTTATCAAACTGAGAACAGCCAGCGAACCGTCTGGGACTTGCGGGAACTGGCCGCGGAGTTGGGAATCACCGATCGCGTCTGTTTCACAGGCTATGTCGCCGACACCGCGGGCGCGATTCGCGCGTTGGATATTGTGGTCCACGCCAGCACCCAGCCCGAGCCTTTCGGCCGGGTGATCGCCGAAGGCATGGCGTGCGGGCGCGCCGTTATCTGCAGCGACGCCGGTGGCGCTGCCGAGCTGATCGCCGCAGGCCAGGACGCCTTGTCTCATCCGCCCGGCGATGACGCGGCTTTGGCCGCCCGCATCATCGAACTGGCGCGCGATCCCGAGCTTCGCGCGCGCCTCGGCCGCGCTGGAAGAATCACCGCCGAGCGCCGCTTCGAACCGAGCCGGCTGGCCGAAGAAGTGATCCCCCTGTATCGCAAGCTCAGCGGACATCTCGCGCGGCAGCCGGAAGCGCAATTGGCGGCAACGCGATAATATGTGTGGAATTCTTGGAGCCATCGGTCCGAACGCGCCGCAGATGACCGAGCGCGTGGTGCGCGCCGCGAATCTGATGATTCACCGCGGTCCGGACGACTGGGGTGTCTACACCGACGACCATGCCGCACTCGGATTCCGCCGGCTCTCCATCATCGATCTTTCGCCGGCCGGCCATCAGCCCATGGTGAGCCAGGACGGCAACACGGTGCTGGTCTTCAACGGCGAAATCTACAACTACCTGGAGCTGCGCAAAGAACTGGAGCCGCACTACCCGTTCTTTTCACAAACCGATTCCGAAGCGCTGCTCCATGGCTATCGGGCCTGGGGTTGGGAAGAACTGCTCAGACGCATCGACGGCATGTTTGCGTTCGCCATCTGGGATAAGCGCGCCCGGCGCGTCCACATGGCTCGCGATCGGGCAGGGAAGAAGCCGCTATTCTACTCTCCCTCGGGCGGCCGGCTGCTGTTCGCATCCACGCTCAACTCCATTCTCGAGTTGCATCGTTCCAAGCCCGAGATCGACCCCCAGGCGATCGACGCGTATCTGGTCTACCAGGCGGTGCCGGCTCCGCTCACCGCATTCCAAGGCGTCCGGCAATTGCCGCCGGCGCACCATCTCACCTTCGATGTCGATAGCCAGAAGCTCGACGTCAAGCGCTATTGGGACGTCTCCTACACGCCGAAGTTGAAGCTGTCGGAAGAAGAGCTTCTCGAAGAATTGGACGCCCGGCTCCGGCGCGCCGTACGCCAGCGCCTGATGAGCGACGTGAAGCTGGGCGCGTTCTTATCGGGAGGCGTGGATTCGAGCTTAGTGGTAGCTCTGATGGCGCAGGAAATGCGCCAGCCGGTGGAATCCGTTGTGATCGGATTTGCCGATCCGGTATTCGACGAACGGCGTCACGCGCGCGCCGCCGCCAAGCACCTCAACGTTCATCTGCACGAGCACGAACTGCCGGTGGACGCCCTCGACAACCTGCCCGAAATCATCTGGCATTACGGCCAGCCGTTTGCCGACCCGTCCATGGTGCCCACCTACTATGTCGCCAAGTACGCGCGCCAACATGTAACTGTGGTATTGAACGGCGACGGCGGCGACGAGCTGTTTGGAGGTTACTCCCGTCCGGTTATCGCACGCGCCCTGGCGCCCTACAGGAAGCTGGTTCCCGCATCCATCCGGCGCTCGGCAGGCGATTGGTTTTCAGGCGCTCAAAACGGCCTGCTGCGCAAAGCCGGCCTGCTGGTTCGGGCCGGGCAGTTTGACGGGTATCGGGCATTTCTCTACGAACGAGGCTTCGAGGAATACCGCGATCTGATGTATACCGACGCCTTCCGCGCCGAGACCGCAACGCTCGCTCCCAGCGAATACTATCGCGCGGCGTGGGAGCGGGCAAACGGCTCCGACGACGTGGATCGCGTGCTGTACCTGGATTTCGAGACCTATCTTCCCGATCAGTTGCTGACCAAGATGGACGTCTCCACCATGGCGCACAGCGTGGAAGCGCGGTCGCCGCTGTTATCGAAAGAGCTGATCGAGTTCGCGGCTTTAATTCCTACTTCCTTGCGCCTGCGCGGCTACCACACCAAGTATCTTTTGAAGAAGCTGGCGGCGCGCTACGTGCCACCCGAAATTGTGTATCGCAAAAAGCGCGGATTCGTCATGCCGATTTCCGGCTGGCTGCGCGGCGAGCTGGCCGGAAGCATGAACGCGGTGCTCAAGAGCCGGTCCTTCGTAGACCGCAACTGGATTCGGCCGGACTCGGTGAATCGCATGATCGGGGAGCATTCCAGCGGGCAGCGCAACTGGAGCGAGCAGCTCTGGACGCTTTTCGTTCTGGAACTGTGGGCGCGGACGGCGCTGGATAATACGCTCGCGCGCGACGTGCCTCTGCACGCGGTGGCTTAATGCAAGTCGGAAGCTCACATTCCGATGTGGGGCGGACGCCCTCGTCCGCGGCCGACGCCCCCGTCGGCCTCCCCTGCATGACGGACCGGGGGTCCATCGCGGACAAGGGTGTCCGCCCCACGAGTACCACCTTGCGAGTTCTCCACGTCAGCAGCGGCAATCTGTACGGAGGCGTGGAAACCGCGCTGGTCGCTCTGGCCCGGTTCCGGCATCTTTGTCCGGCCATGCAGCCGGAGTTCGCTCTCAGCTTCGAAGGCCGCCTCAGCCGGGAACTGGCGGAAACCGGCGCGCGCGTGCATCAACTCGGCGAAGTTCGGACCCGCAAGCCTTGGACTATTTGGTCGGCTCGCGCCAATCTGCGCGCGCTTCTCGCTGAGCAGCCGTTCGATGTCGTGCTGTGCCATATGGCTTGGCCCATGGCCATGTTCGGAAGTACGGCGCGCAAGGCTGGCAAGCCCCTGGCCTTCTGGGCGCACGATGCCGCCAACGGCAGCCATTGGCTGGAACGTTGGGCCAGCCGGGTGTCTCCCGATATCGTGATCGGCAATAGCGAATTCACCAAAGGAACCTTGCCGCTTCTGTTTCCGAACGCGCCCTGCAAGATCGTTTTCTATCCCGTGAAACCCACCGAGCCGCCCGACGCGCGGAGTTGCCGCGCCGAAATCCGCCGCGCGCTGGGAGTGTCCGACGATACCGTGGCCATCATCCAGGTGAGCCGGATGGAAGCCTGGAAGGGGCATCATTTGCACTTGGACGCCCTCGCCAAATTGAAAGACAATCCACGCTGGATGTGCTGGATGGTGGGCGGCGCGCAGCGTCCCGAAGAGCTGAAATACATGCGCGAGATTCAGGAAAAGGCCGTCCGGTTGGGAATTGGCGACCGGGTGCGTTTCCTGGGACAACGCTCCGACGTTCCCAGTCTGCTCGCGGCCGCCGATATTTTCAGCCAGCCCAACCTGGGCGCGGAGCCTTTTGGAATCGTATTCATCGAGGCGCTGGCGGCTGGACTGCCGGTGGTGACAACAGCCATGGGCGGGCCCAAGGAGATTATCGACGAGTCATGCGGAATTGTCGCCCCTCCCGGCGATGCGGATCAAGTGGCGGCGGCCTTGCGGCGTTTGATTGATTCGGGCGAGTTGCGTTCCCGGCTGGGCCGGCACGGACCCGAACGCGCCCGCGAGCTATGCGATCCGGCCGGCCGCATCCCCGATCTTTACAGCGCGCTCGCGGGCGTGGCGAAGAATCAGGTGGTGAAGAATTAGCATGCACGCTCCCTGGGTCATCGTCGCCGCCGGTTTCCATCAAAAAGGCGGGATGGATAAGGCGAATCTGGCGCTGGCCGAATATTTGTTAGAGCGCGGCACCCCGGTGCATTTTGTTTCTCACGGCATTGATCCGTCGCTGACCAAGCATCCGCTGGCAACGGTGCATCTGGTGGCACGGCCGGCGAATTCGTTTTTCTTGGGCGAGTTCGCTCTCGCCGCGCGCGGAAGAAAAGTAGCTTGTCAGGTTATCCGCGAGCATCCCTCGGCGCAGGTAGTATCGAATGGCGGAAATTGCGTGTGGCCCGGTATCAACTGGGCGCACTACGTGCATCGCGCCTGGGCAGGTCCGAAACGAGGACCCTTAGCCTACCGGCTGAAGGACGCGTTAGCGTCGAACCGGGCCCTCCGCACCGAAAAGGCCGCTTTTGAGCGGGCGCGGCTTATCATTTCCAACTCCAAACGCACCACCGATGAATTGGTGAAATATTTCGGCGTAGATCGGGACCGCGTGTACACGGTTTATCTGGGGAGCGATCCCGGTTGGGGTCCGGTTTCACCCGGCGAACGCGCCGCCTCCAGAAAGCTGCTGCAGGTGCCCGAAGAGCGCAGTCTGGCGGTTTTCGTGGGAGCGCTAGGATACGACGATCGCAAGGGTTTCGATGTGCTGTTCCGCGCCTGGCAGATACTTTGTTCCAGGCCCGATTGGGACGTGGATTTGATGGTCGCCGGCAGTGGTCCCGCGGCGTCCCCCTGGCAGGACAAGGTGAAGCAGGCGGGATTGGGCGATCGCATCCGGCTGCTCGGGTTTACCGAGCAGGTCAAGAGCGTGCTGGCGGCGGCCGATATACTGATTAGCCCGGTGCGATACGAGTCCTACGGATTGAATGTGCAGGAAGCAATTTGCCGCGGCGTTCCGGCCATGGTGTCCGCTTCGGCGGGCGTAGCCGAGCAATACCATCCCGAATTCGCCCCGCTGCTCATTCCCGATCCGGAGAACGTCGGCGAAGTTGTAAAGCGTTTGCTTGCCTGGCGCTCGAATAAGGAACAGTGGCATGCCCGTATCCAGCCCTTCGGCCACCGGCTGCGCAGCCGCGGCTGGCGCCATACGGCCGCGGATTTTGTGTCCATCGTCGAAAATGAACGTCCGGCTGAGGTGCCCGCTTTATCGCGTCTGGTAGGTCATCCAAACTCATGATCGCTCTTCTGCTTTGCATCGTCGGCGCGCTGGCGGCGTTTTTCGTAGGACGCAGGTCGCTCGGTGCCGGAATTCTGGTGGTGCTCGCCGCCGGGTACTTTTACGGAATTCTTCGCGCCAATCTGGCCCCGCCGTTCTCCCATTTCATTTTCGACGTGGCCTTAGTCGGTCTTTATGCGTCCCAGTTCGTCGGCCGCAATAAGAAACAGATAGCGCCCAACAATCCCTCGCTCAATATGTGGATGTATCTGCTCATGGGCTGGCCTCTGTTGATCGTCTTCATGCCGTTTCAGCCGCTTCTGGTTTCCATCGTGGGTCTGCGCGGCAACATGTTTCTGCTGCCCGCCGTCTTCCTGGGTACGCGCCTCAAAGGCGAGGATTTGCGCCGGATGGCATTTGGCTTGGCCGGCTTGAACCTGGTAGCTCTCGGCTTCGGCGTGGCCGAATACTTTAAGGGGATCGAACCGTTCTTTCCGTACGGGCCTATGACCTTGACGATGTACAACAGCATTGACTCCGCGGGAGGGTCGCGCATTCCTTCGGTGTTTCAGAACGCGCATACCTACGCGGGCGTCATGGTGTTCACGGTGC
>Ga0302326_10002400_pt1 | contig 45839 bp, 39 predicted proteins | sample Palsa_T0_3_FD_202264 | JGI IMG/M metagenome (GOLD analysis project Ga0302326, IMG submission 202264) | Peat permafrost microbial communities from Stordalen Mire near Abisko, Sweden - Palsa_T0_3 | ecosystem: Environmental > Terrestrial > Soil > Palsa > Peat permafrost | place: Sweden: Abisko... | reverse complement strand
ACAGAGCCTCGAGGCTCGCGAACGGGCCGCGCGCCTCGCGTTCTTGGATGATGGCGCGCACCGCCGCCTCGCCCACACCCTTCACCGCCCCCAGGCCATAGCGGATGCTGCGCTCATCGGCGACCGCGAACTCGTACAGCGACGTGTTCAGATCCGGCGGCTGCACGGCGATACCGAGCTCCTTGCACTCCTGGATCAGATACACGACCTTTTCGGTGCGATCCATGTCGGCCGTCAGCACTGCCGCCATGAACGCGGCGCAGTAGTGCGCCTTCAGGAACGCGGTCTGATAGGCAAGCAGAGCGTACGCCGCCGAGTGCGATTTGTTGAAGCCGTAGCCTGCGAACTTTTCCATGAGATCAAATATGTGCGCGGCGCGTGCGTGCGCAACGCCGCGCGCGACCGCTGCCTCCACGAACACCGAGCGCTGCTGGGCCATCTCATGGGCATTCTTCTTGCCCATCGCGCGCCGCAGCAGGTCGGCGCCGCCGAGCGTGTAGCCCGCCAGCACTTGCGCGATCTGCATGACCTGCTCCTGGTAGAGGATGACGCCGTAGGTCGGCGCCAGAACGCTCTTGATGTCCGGATGCAGATAGTCGATGGGCGTGTTGGCCGGGGCGTGCTTGCGCTCGATGAAGTCATCGACCATGCCCGATTGCAGCGGCCCGGGGCGAAACAGCGCGACGAGAGCCACGATGTCCTCAAAACGGTCGGGCTGCAGGCGGCGGATGAGATCCTTCATGCCGCGCGACTCGAGCTGAAAGACCGCAGTCGTGCGGCATGATTTGATGAGCGCATAGGTCTTCGCATCTGCCATGGGCAAGGCATTGATGTCGAGCGGCGCCTCGGCGCGTGCGGCGCGCACGGGATTGATGGTGCGCACCGCCTTGTCGATGATGGTAAGCGTGCGCAGTCCGAGGAAGTCGAACTTGACGAGTCCCGCGGCCTCGACGTCGTCCTTGTCGAACTGCGTCACGACACTGGTCGCGCCCTCTTCGCAGTAGAGCGGGGCAAAGTCGGTGAGCGGCGAGGGTGCGATGACGACGCCGCCCGCATGAGTGCCGGCGTTGCGCGTCAATCCCTCGAGCGAGCGCGCAAGATCGATGAGATTGCGAACCTCGTCTTCGGCTTGATAGAGGCGCGCAAGTTCCGGCTCCTTGGCGAGCGCGTCGGTGAGCGTGATGCCAAGCTCGAAGGGGATGAGCTTGGCGATGCGGTCGACAAAGCCGTAGCTCATGCCGAGCACGCGCCCGACATCGCGCACCACCGCCTTCGCCGCGAGCGTGCCGTAGGTGATGATCTGCGAGACGCGATCGCGGCCGTATTTGTCGGCGACGTAATCGATGACGCGGTCGCGTCCCTCCATGCAGAAGTCGACGTCGAAGTCGGGCATGGAGACGCGTTCCGGGTTCAAGAAGCGTTCGAAGAGGAGGTCGTATTCGAGCGGGTCCAGATCCGTAATCCCCAGGCAGTAGGCCACGAGCGATCCGGCACCCGAGCCGCGCCCCGGCCCCACGGGAACTGCGTTCTCGCGTGCCCAGCGAATGAAGTCTGCAACGATGAGAAAGTAGCTCGCGAAGCCCATCTGGCAGATGACATCAAGCTCGCTCTGCAGACGCTCTTGCCGCTGTTGGATGCGCGCCGCGTCGCTCTCGGCTCTCAGCCGGCGCGCAAGGCCGCCTGCGGCATCCTTGCGCAGATAATCCGTCGCACTCGTCCCGTCGGGAACGGGATAGTGCGGCATGTGCATCTCGCCCAAGCGCAAAATGAGGCTGGCGCGGCGCGCGATCTCGACCGAGTTGGCCAGCGCCTCCGGCAGGTCTGCGAACAGCAGCGCCATCTCGCGCGGCGTGCGCAGGTACTGCTGTGCCGTGTAGCGGCGCACGCGCCCAGTGTCGGCGAGCAGTGCGCCCTCGTGGATGCATACCCGCGCTTCGTGCGCCTCGAAATCGTCGGGTTTGAGAAAGCGCACGTCGTTGGTCGCGACCACGGGGATCGAGTGCTTGGCGGCGATGGCCACTGCGCCTGCAATGTACTCCTCCTCACCCGGCCGGCCGACGCGCTGCAACTCAAGATAGAAGCGATCCTCAAATAAGGCGCGCCAGAATGCGCAGGCTCGCTCAGCTTCCGCATCCTGGCCGTTGACGAGCGCGCGACCGACATCGCCTTCAGCAGCGCAGGAGAGCGCAATGAGACCGCGCAAGGATTCCGCGCTCAACCAGCGCCGGTCGACGAGCGCGACGCCGCGCTGCTGGCCTTCAAGATAGGCGCGGCTTAGGAGCCGCGTCACATTGCGATAGCCGACCTCCGACTGGCACAGGAGCGTCAATCGCGACGGCTGCGCGCGCTCGGCGCTTTCGCGCACCAGGAGATCCACGCCGACGATGGGCTTGATGCCGCGTTCGAGCGCCGCCCGATACAGCTTCACCATGCCGAAGAGATTGTTCTGGTCCGTCAGCGCGATCGCCGGCATCTCGGCGGCAAGCACCGCATCTACGAGCTCTTCGACGCGGACTACACTGTCCACGAGCGAGTACTCGGTGTGCAGACGCAGATGGACGAACGTGCAGTTCATATTTGCAATAGTAGCGCCGCGAGCGCCTCGCGCACGGGCTCAAAGGAGCGCCGATGCAGCGGCGTCGGCGCTCGAGCCTTCAGAGCCGCCAGATGCCCGGGCGTCGCATAGCCCTTGTGAGTCGCGAGGTCAAACCCCGGATAGTGCGCATCCATGCGCTCCATGAGGGAGTCGCGGAACACCTTGGCGAGAATCGAAGCGGCGCTGATGGCGTCGACCGTCGCATCCCCCCCCACCACCGTCTCGACCGTGCAGCCCCCGAGGAGATCCATCAGGCGCGGCGGCCGATCACCGTCGACCTGCACGTGCGTCGGAGCAAGCGGCAGACACAGGAGCGCGCGCCGCATCGCAAGCAGCGTCGCCTGCAGGATATTGAGGCTGTCGATCTCCTCATTATCGGACCAGCCGATACCCCAGGCGAGCGCCCGTACCCGGATGAGTCCGGCGAGGCGGCAGCGCTCCTCGGGCGGCAGCGTCTTTGAGTCCGCAAGCCCGAAAATCGGGCGCCGCGCATTGAGAATCACCGCCGCGGCCACCACGGGCCCCGCCAGCGGTCCGCGCCCCGCCTCATCGACGCCTGCAATGCGCGTACGCTGCGCTCTGGCCACGGCGCGCGTCACGCGCGTACCCCTGCGCATTCGAGGATCGCCGTCGCGGCGCGCTCGGCGGCGCCGCAGCGCAGCTCGGCGTGTATGCGGCGAAACTCGATAGCGAGCGCCGTGGCGCGTGCCGGGTCGTCAAGCTCGCGCAACAGCGCAGTCCCCAAGGCCGCGGGGGTCACCTCGTCCTGAAAAAACTCCGGCACCAGGGCGCGGCCGGCAAGGAGGTTGGGCAGCGCCATGTATGGCGACTTCACGAGCGCAAGTCGCCGCGCCACGAACACCGTCGCGGCGGCAAGCCGGTAGGCGACGACCATGGGCCGCTTCGACAACAAAGTCTCAAGCGTCGCAGTGCCCGAGGCGACGAGTGCGACGTTGCAGGCCGCGAGCGCCTCGCGCGCGCCGCCGTCGATGAGGCGGATGCGCGGCAAGATGGCGGCTGCCTCGCGTTCGAACACGCGCCGCACGGCCTGCGTCGCCATCGGGGCAATGAATTGCACCGCGGGTCGTTGCGATGCGATCCACGCCGCCGCGCCGGCAAAGTCTGCGCCCAGGCGGGAGACCTCGGCCACGCGGCTGCCCGGCAGGAGCGCAATGAGCGTCGCGTCCTGCGCGATGTGCAGCGCGCGGCGCGCGGCGCCCCGATCCGGGTCGAGCGCAATCTGATCCGCGAGTGGATGCCCGACGAACACCGCGTGCACTCCGTGGCTTGCGTAGAAACTTGTTTCGAAGGGTAGCAGGCACAGTACAAGATCGCAGGCGCGCCCGATGGTGCGCACGCGTCCCTGGCGCCATGCCCAAACCTGCGGGCTTACGTACTGCACGGTGCACAGGCCGCGCGCCTTCAGCCGCGCAGCAAGCCCCAGATTGAACTCCGGTGCATCGATGCCGACAAAAACCTGCGGTCGTGCCGCGACGAAGCGCGCGATGAGCCTGCGCCGCAAACGCAAGAGCCGCGGCAAATGCCGCAACACCTCTGCAAGTCCCATCACGGCGAGTTCCTCGGCGTTCGCCCACGCCTCGCATCCCGCGGCAATCATCCGCGGACCCGCGACGCCAAAGCACTGCATCGCGGGCACGCGCGCGCGCAACGCATCGATCAATGCCGCTCCCAACTGATCCCCGGAAGACTCTCCCGCCACGAAGCCGATGCGCAGCGCTCCGCCCGGGGCGCGCTCGCCGGCGGCTGTGCTCATCTGACAAGGCTGCGGGTCGAGGTCCCGATAAAATCGACGAACACGCGCACTTCGGGCTGCGAGACGGCGAGCGCCTGCAAGCGCTCGACCGCATCGACAAGCTTCAATTCCGACTGGTACAGGATGCGAAAGGCGTTGCGCACGTTGCGGATCTGTTCAGTCGTGAAGCCGCGGCGCCGCATGCCTTCGGCGTTCACCGAGTGCGGCTCTGCCGGCTGGCCGACCGCCATGACAAATGGCGGCACATCGCGCGTCACCGCCGTGTTATTGGCGATGAAAGCGTGCACGCCGACCTTGGAGAATTGGTGCGCTGCCGACAGGCCGCCCATGTGCACCCAGTCGCCAAGCTTCACGTGCCCGGCGAGAGTCGCGCAATTGGCCATCACGATGTGGTCGCCCAACACGCAGTCGTGCGCGACGTGCGTGTAGGCCATGAGGAGGTTATGGCTGCCGATGCGCGTCACGCCCTGATCGTTCGCGGTGCCGCGATTCACGGTGCAGAATTCGCGGAACACGTTTTGATCGCCGATTTCGAGATAGGAGCGCTCGCCGCGGTATTTCTTGTCCTGCGGATCGCTGCCGATGGAGGCGAACTGAAAAATGCGATTTCCGGTGCCGATGCGCGTCGGCCCGTTGATCACCGCATGCGCCCCGATGCTCGTGCCCGCACCAATGACGACTTCGGCATCGATGACCGCGAACGGGCCGACGGTAACGTCGGCTGCAAGCTCAGCCTGCGGCGAGACGATCGCATGCGGATCGATGCGCGGCTCTTTGCGCAGGTCGACGGTGGCCTGCGTGCCCACGCCCACACGTCGGATCACTTGCCCACCTCCACCTCTGGAGCCACCATCATGTCCGCGTGCGCGACTTCGTCTTCGCCCACAAGCGCCACCGTGGAAAAGCGCCAGATGCCCTTGAAGCTGCGCTCGAGTTGCGCGCTAAGGAGCAGCTGATCGCCCGGCTCGACGGGCTTTCTGAAACGCGCCTTGTCGATGCCGACAAAGTAGAAGCGCGTCGCGTCAGTCGGCACGATGCCGCTCGTCAGGAATGCGAGTATGCCGCACGTCTGCGCGAGCGCCTCGATGATCATCACTCCGGGCATCACCGGCCGCGTCGGAAAGTGCCCTGGAAAGAAGGGCTCGTTATACGTCACGTTCTTCAACGCCCTGATGCTGTGACCGGGTCGGCACTCGAGCACCCGGTCGACGAGCAAAAACGGATAGCGATGCGGCAGGCGCTCGAGAATTTTCATGATGTCGAGCTTGATCGAGTCACTCATCCGCATCGCTCCGCGCAGCATCGCCTCGGATATTCGTCTTCCGTTCCACCGCTGCGAGGCGCGCGGCCCATGAATCCATGCGTTTGATGCGCGCGACGATCCGGCGCCAAACGCCTGCTTCCTCGATCGGAATGCCGCTCGAGTATACGCCGGGGCGCCTGATGGAATGACTCACCAACGAATACCCCGTGATCACCGCCTCGTCACAGATGCTGAGGTGTCCCACGATCCCGACTGCGCCGCCCACCATGCAGTGTCGCCCGAGCGTGACGCTGCCCGAAACACCGACACAAGCCGCCAGCACCGAATGCGCTCCAATGCGGCAGTTGTGGCCGATCTGGATCTGATTGTCGAGCTTGACGCCTTCTTCGATGATGGTATCGCCGATGGCGCCGCGATCGATCGTCGTATTGGCCCCTATTTCCACATCGGCGCCGACCTGCACTCCACCTAATTGCGGGACTTTGACCCATGAGCCGCCTTCGGGCGCGAATCCGAATCCATCGCTGCCAAGCACCGCCCCGGGATGCACTAGGGCTCGCGCGCCGAGCACCACGCCCTCAAGAAGCGTCACGCGCGCAACGAGGCGCACATCATCGGCGACGCTGGCGCCCGCAGCGACGAAGCAATGCGGGCCTATATAGACGCGCGCGCCGATGACGGCGCCTGCGCCAATCACCGCGAAAGGGCCGACGTGGCTCGACGGATCGACGCGCGCATCCGCACTGATGACGGCGGAGGCGTGAACTCCAGGCGCCACAGGGGGCAGCGGATGCATCCATGCGGCCAAGCGCGCGTAGGTCGCGTAGGGGTTCTCGCACACGAGGTATGCAACCGGACATTGCGCGGCGCTCGCGGCGTCGAGAATGACAGCGGCCGCATGCGTATGCGCAAGCTCGCGCCGATAGCGCGAGTGGGCGAGAAAGGAGATTGCATGCGCGTGGGCTGAAGCCAGTGCAGCAACGCCATCGATGCGCGTATCAGGGTCGCCGTGAAGCTCGCAGCCAAACCGTACGGCAAGCTCCCCCAGCGAAACGGACATAACGGGGCCGGACCGCAGGCGCCGCCCGGCGTTCCTCAGTGACTCGGAGTCTTCGGACTCGTCGCCGGAGTCGACGTGCTTGGCGTCGTGGCGGGCGCCGCGGACGACGCCTTGCCCGCATGAGCCTGCAGAGCGGTCAGGATCGCCGGAGTGATGTCGAGCGTAGGCGTCGAATAGATGACACCATCGGCAAATACGAGATCAAATCCCTGCGCCTTCGCGTAGGTACGCACTTCTTCAATCAGCGTGCGTTGCAGGCGCGACATCTCCTCGTTCTTGCGTGCATTGAAGTCGTCCTGCAGCTCGCTCTGCTTGCGCGAAAAATCCCGGGCACCGTCACGCAGTTCTTTGTCGGCGCGCGCGCGCTGATCCTGAGTCATCGTCGCGCCATCTTTCTCGAGGCGGTCTTCCCTTGCCTTGACCGCGGCCTGCTGCGCCTGCAGATCGCGCTGGCGTGGCGTGAACTCATTTCTGAGCGCGTCCGAGACCGCCTTCGCCTGCGGCGCCTCCTGCATCAACTTGCCGTAGTCGACGACCGCAAACTTCAATTCCGCCGCCCACGCCGGTGCAGCGCTGAAGAGCAGCGCAGCGCCCAAACCCAAAACTATCGAATTGACAACGCCCTTCACGGCACAGTTACCCCTTAATGGAAGGCAGGCATGCAAATGCCTGCCGCTAGCGACAATTTATCATACGCGAAGTCGGCCGGATCTGCGCTTCGTTTGCTCAGTTCAACTGCCGCGCGATGTCGTTGAAGAGTGCGACGCCCATGAGCAGGACGAGGAGCGCAATTCCCACCTGCTGTCCCAGAACCTGCGTGCGCTCGGACAGCGGCGTGCCTTTGAGCCATTCCACGAGCTGAAAGACGATCTGACCGCCATCAAGGATGGGCACCGGCAGAAGGTTCAAGAATCCGAGGCTGAGCGAGATGAGCACAAGGAATCCCAAGAAAGGCGCAACCCCCGCCTGCGCCGAATCGCCCGCGTACTCGGCAATGCTCAAGGGCCCGCTCAAATTCTTGAGCGACACCTGACCCATGAGCATCCGCCAGAACAAACGCCCCTGCAGCACCGTCATGCTTTGCGCTTCACCCGCGGCACGTGCGAGCGCGGCGAACGCCGTCAAATCCGTGTGAGTCAGGTACGAGTCGGGAAGCTTCACGGTAGAGGCGGTCGTCACGCGGATGCGCCCGACCAATCTGCCCTCAACGCGCTCGCTGGCGACGCTCACCCGAGTATCGAATTGCGCGCCAGCGCGCAAATAACGCACGCTGATCGTCTCGCCGGGGCGGCCGGCGACGCGCGCGATCACATCATGAAAGTTGCGCACCGGCGCGCCATCGATCGCCGTGATCTCATCGCCCGACTTAAGGCCCGCGCGCGCCGCAGGTCCATCGGGCAGCACGCGGCCGAGCACGGCCGGAACGGTCGGCTCCCAGAACTCGAAGCCCAAGCCCTTGAAGAGCTCGGTAGGTTCGGTGAGCCGGCGCCGCTCGGCGGAATTGGCCACCGCCAGAGTTGCCGTGCGCGCCTCCCCGCCAGACCCATGCACGGCGAGCAGCGCCTCGCCCTGCCCGCTCATGGCATCGAGAAGTCCAAAGACCACATCGCGCTGGCCCGCCACGGGACTGCCGTTGATGGCAAAGATCTCATCCCCGGAGCGCAGCCCGGCGCGATCCGCGACCGAGCCCTTCACGACATCACCGACCAGAGGCCTGATCTCGGTTTCGCCGTTGGCCCAGAACATGCCCCAGAGCACGATAATGGCAAACAGAATATTGAAGCCGGGTCCGGCGAGCAGCACGACGATGCGCTGCCACGGCGGCCGGCGGGTAAAGGAGCGCGCCAGATCCTGCGGCGGCACGGGTCCCTCGCGCTCGTCGAGAAGTTTTACATAACCCCCGAGCGGAATGGCGGCAATCACGTATTCGGTCTGATCGGCGCCCGCGACCATCTTAAATAGGGGCCGGCCGAAGCCGACCGAGAAGCGCAGCACTTTGAAGCCAAGCTGGCGCGCCACCCAAAAGTGCCCGAATTCGTGCACGGTGACGAGCAGGCTCACCGCTACCACGAACCACAGGAGATACCAAACAAAATTCATACTGCCGCGCGCCTCGCAACGGGCTCGGGCGCTGCCAGCCCGGCGCGGGCGCGATGCCGCGCCTCGGCGTCTGCCGCGAGCACATCGTCCAAGCTGCCAATGGCCCCAGCCGACATTTGCGTGATCACGCTTTCAATGACCCGCGGAATGTCAAGAAAGTTCAACTGGCGATCGAGAAAAGCCTGCACGGCAACCTCATTGGCGGCGTTGAGAATGGCGGGCATCAGGCCGCCGGCGCGCGCCGCCGCCTGTGCCAGCACCAGGCTCGGGAAGCGCGCCAAATCCGGAGCGCAAAAATCCAGGCGCGCGGTTCGGATCAGATCGAGAAAGTTGACACCGCAGGCAATGCGCGTCGGCCACGCGAGCGCATGGGCAATGGGCGTGCGCATGTCGGGCGAGCCCAGCTGGGCGAGCATCGAACCGTCCACATATTCGACGAGCGAATGCACGATGCTCTGCCGATGGACCACCACTTCGACCTGTTCCGGCGCAAGCCCAAAGAGGAGGCATGCCTCGATCAACTCGAGGCCCTTGTTCATGAGGGTCGCCGAGTCCACTGAAATCTTGCGGCCCATCACCCACTTCGGATGCGCGCACGCCTGCTCGGGCGTGACGGCCGTCAGCGCCTCGTGGGGCGAATCGAGAAACGGACCACCCGAGGCCGTCAGCAATACGCGCCGTACGCCCGGCGCGCTCACCCCCGCCGTGCTACCCGGCGGCAAGCATTGGAATATCGCACTGTGCTCGCTGTCGACGGGCAGGAGCGTTGCCCCGCCTGCGCGCACCGCCGCGATGAGAAGCGGCCCCGCCATCACGAGCGATTCCTTATTGGCGAGCAGCACGCGCTTGCCCGTATGCGCTGCCGCGAGTGTCGAGCGCAGGCCCGCGGAGCCTGAGATGCCTGCCATCACGACGGCAGCCTCCGGCATCGAGGCAATCTCAATGAGACCCTCCTCGCCGACCAGCACGCGCGTGGCAGTTCCCGATCCGGCGAGCCGCTCGACGAGCTCGCGCGCCGCCTGCGCGTCCGCAAGCACTGCGAACAGGGGACGCACGCTCAAAACCTGCTGCGCAAGCTTCGCGGCGTTGCGGTTCGCTCCGAGGGCCACCACTTTGAACTTGTCCGTATGGCGCGCGAGCACATCGAGCGTGTTCTCGCCGATGGAACCCGTCGAGCCCAATACCGCAACGCCAATCATGCGGCCACCCCAAACGCCGTCAGTCCAAACAGCAGCACCGGAGCTGCACCCGTGACACTGTCGATGCGATCCATGACTCCGCCGTGACCTGGAAAGACGCTGCCGCTGTCTTTGACGCCCGCGAATCTCTTCAGCAAGCTCTCGGTGAGATCACCGACGATTGAGAATGCCACACCGGTGAGACACAGCGGCAGAAAAAACGCGAGCGGAATTTGAAACCAGACACTGCCGCACACCGCAACGCCCATGGCCAAGAAAACCCCGCCGAGCACGCCCTCCCAGGTTTTTCCCGGCGAGACCGCAGGCGCAAGACGCAACCGCCCGTACCGTCCGCCAAAGAAGAACGCGCCCATGTCTGCAACCCACACTAGGATGAGCACAAATAACAGCCATTGCGCGCCGTTCGGCAGATCAAGGCGCAGCCGCATGAGCGCGAGCCACGCGGGTACGAGGGCAAATACGCCGGCGAGCGCGGCCGACCAGGGCGCCGCGCGCCGCGGGGCGAGGAGGATCCAGCCGAGCGCGACCAGCCACCACGCAAGCGCCAGGCCCAGCACGAGATCTCGGCCGGCAGGCTCGGCCGTCCAGCGCCAGGCGAGCGCGAGCAACACCGCAATCGCCGCGACGTAGGCGACGCGCACCAACTTCGCCGAGGCGCGCAGGAAAGCCGACCACTCCCACGCGCCCGCAAGCACGCCAGCCGTGAGCACGATCACCGTCGCGACCGGCGGCAACCACAGCACGATCGCAAGCATGCCGGCCGCGAGCACCAGCGCGGTCATGACGCGGGATCTCAACGCCTGCGTCACGAACCCACCTGCCCGGCCGCGGGCGGCGGCGAAGGACAGGTGAGACCGAAGCGCCGCTCACGCTGCGCGAAAAACGCCAAGGCTTCCTCGAGGTGCGCGACCGAGAAGTCCGGCCACAGACTGTCGCTGAAGTACAGCTCCGTGTAGGCGAGGTTCCAAAGAAGGAAATTACTGATCCTGCGCTCGCCGCCGGTGCGAATGAATAAATCAGGATCCGGCACGTCGGCCAACTCCAGAGCAGCGCTGATGTGTGCCTCGGTAATGTCGCGCGGATTTAATGCACCGACTAAGCATTGTTCTGCAAGTCTCTGATTGGCCTGTACAATATCCCACCGACCACCGTAGCTCACCGCCAGCTGCAGGCGCAAGCCGTCGTTGCCCGCTGTCTGCGCGTGCGCCTGCGCCACCAGCGCCTGCAAACGCACTGGCAGCGTACGCCGTTCGCCGATTATGCGCACCCGCACGCGATTGGCATGCAATTGCGCCGTTTCGCGCTCGAGCGCGTCCAGGAACAAGTTCATGATCCCAGAAACCTCGACGCTCGGCCGCCCCCAATTCTCGCTGGAGAACGCGAACAGCGTTAGCGCTTCGACCCCGCGCCGCGAGCACTCCTCGATCACCATGCGCACCGGGCTGATGCCCGCCTTGTGCCCGGCATGGCGCGGCAGACCGCGCGCGGCGGCCCAGCGGCCATTGCCGTCCATGATGATAGCGACGTGGCGGGGCGTCGCGCTCAAACCTGCATGATCTCCTTCTCTTTCGCCGCGAGAACCTGATCGATTTCGGCCACGTATTTGTCGGTGAGCTTCTGCACCTCGGTCTCCGCGCGCCGCTCGTCATCCTGCGAGATGAGCTTCTCCTTCAGGAGATCCTTGATGTCGCTCATCACATCGCGGCGCACGTTGCGCACTGCGACGCGCGCGCCTTCCGCATCATGCCGCACCACCTTCGTGATCTCGCGGCGGCGCTCTTCGGTGAGTAGCGGCATGGGCACACGGATCACCGTGCCGGCGGTCATCGGCGTCAATCCGAGATCGGACTTGTGGATCGCCTTCTCGATCGCGGGCACGACCGTCTTCTCCCAGGGCGAGATGACGAGCGTGCGCCCGTCTTCGACGTTGATGCTCGCCACCTGGTGCAGCGGCACCTCCGCATCGTAGTAGATGACCTTCAAATGCTCGACGAGGGATGGATGTGCACGGCCGGTGCGCTGCTTCTTCAGTTCAGCCTGGAAGGTCTGCACGCATTTGGCCATGCGATCGCGTGCGTCCTTCTTCAACTCTTCGAGCATGCTGGCGGCTCCTACTCGACCGTGACTTCAGTGCCGACGTCCTCGCCGCGGACGATGCGCGTCAGGTCACCCGGATTATTCAGATTGAAGACGCGCAGCGGCAGACGGTTGTCGCGGCACATGACAACCGCCGTAGCATCCATCACGTTCAGCTTATCCGCGAGCACCTTGTCGAAGGTAAGCTTCGGATAGCGCACGGCGGCGGGATTGGTGAGTGGATCGTCGGAGTAGACGCCATTGACCTTCGTCGCCTTCAGCAGCAGCTCCGCATTGACCTCGATGGCGCGCAGCGACGCTGCGGTGTCCGTCGTGAAGAACGGATTGCCGATGCCGGCGGCAAAGATCACGACACGGCCCTTTTCAAGGTGGCGCACGGCGCGCCGCCGGATGTAGTCCTCGCACACCTGATTGATGCGGATGGCGGACATCACGCGCGCGTAGAGCCCAAAGCTCTCCAAAGCGTCCTGCATGGCAAGCGCATTCATGACCGTCGCCAGCATGCCCATGTGGTCGCCGGTGACGCGGTCCATTCCCGCGCGCGCGAGTCCCGCGCCGCGGAAGATGTTGCCGCCGCCGATCACAACCGCCACCTGCACGCCCATCTGCGCGATGTCGTTGATCTCGCCGGCGATGCGCTTCAGTACCAGCGGATCGACGCCGTAATCGCCCGCGCCCATGAGGGCCTCGCCCGATAGCTTGACGAGGATGCGGGAGTAGCGCGCTCGTTGGCCGTCGTTCATTGTTTGCCCCGCTTCAGCGGAATTTCAGAATGAGTTCGAAGCGGCTCGGCTACTCTTCAGCTGAGCCCTCACGTCAGTGACTCTCCTGACGCTTCTCGATTCCAGCTCCCACCTCGAAGCGCTCGAATGACGTCACCGTCGCTGCCGCCGCCTTTAAGAGCTTCTCGATTGAAACATCGGGGTCCTTCACAAAAGGCTGACCGGTCAACGTGATCTCGTTCAGAGTCTTGCGCAGTCTGCCCTCAACCATTTTTGCAACGATTTCCGGCGGCTTCTTCTCTCCGTGCGCCTGTTCGGTAAGGAACGCTCGCTCCTTTTCGATGACCTCCGGGGCCACGTGCGCAGGGGAGAGGTATTGAGGATTGCTCGCTGCCACATGCATGGCGAGATCATGCGCAAGCGTCGCTTCGGCGCCCTCCAGTGCGACCAGTGCGCCGATGCGCGTGCCATGCACATAGGCGCCCGTCCGACCCGGTGCCTGCACTACTGCGTACCTGCGCAGACCGATGTTTTCACCGATCTTGGCGACGAGCGCCCGGCGGCGATCATCAACGGTTTCACCGCTTTCAAGCCGCAGCGCCAAAAGCGCCTCGAGAGAAACCGGGCGCTGCGCAAGGGCTACATCCGCGACCTCCTGGGCGAACGCTCGAAAACTCTTCTCACGCGCCACGAAGTCTGTCTCGCAATTCACCTCCACCATTGCCGCTGCGCGCCCGTCGGCCGTTTGAGCGATTGCGATTACGCCTTCCGCGGCAACGCGCGCTGCCTTCTTGTCCGCCTTCGCAAAGCCCTGCTTGCGCATGAGCTCTGCGGCCGCATCCATATCGCCGGAAGTCTCTACCAGCGCCCTCTTGCACTCCATCATTCCTGCACCGGTGCGCTCGCGCAGCTGCTTGACCGACTCTGCCGTAATCGTCATGCGCTAATCCTCACTCGCCCTGCGAGCCGCTCTCGTCGTCGCCGCGGGGTTTGCGGCGCCCTGGTGAGGGCAGATGCTCTTCAACCACCAGGGGGGCCACCACAGCGGCGGCGACCTCCGCCTCCTCGGCGTCATCGAGCTCATCGAGGCCATCGCCTGCGGACTCCTCGCTCTCCGGCAGGACCTTGACCGGCGCAATCCTGCGCCGCACCGGCGCCTTCTTGCGCACCGTCGCCTGGGGCCGTTGCCGGCCACGAGCACTCTTCTTCTTAGGCTGGCCGCCCTCGTCCAATTCGACGAATTCGTCCTCACCGACCGCGACGATCGGAACCGAGGCCTTGCCCTCGATCACCGCTTCCGCCATGCCGCCGGCATACAAGCTGATGGCGCGCATGGCGTCGTCATTACCTGGAATCACGTATTCGATGGAGTCGGGCGAGCAATTGGTATCGACGATCGCCACGACGGGCACGCCGAGCTTCTTTGCCTCATGCACCGCGATCTTCTCGTGCCCTACGTCCACGACGAACAAGGCATCCGGAAGCGATGTCATATCCTTGATGCCGCCCAGGCTGCGTTCAAGCTTCTCCATTTCACGGCGCAGCTGCGTCGCCTCCTTCTTGCCGCGCTTCTCCAGAGCACCGCTCGTGGAGAGCTCGGTGATCTCCGCCAGTCGCTTGATCGATTGGCGAATCGTCTTGAAGTTGGTCAGCATGCCGCCGAGCCAGCGCTGGTTAACATAGGGCATCGCGCAGCGCTCGGCCTCCTTGCGGATCGCGTCGCGCGCGGAACGCTTGGTGCCTACAAAAAGCACCGTGCCGCCATCGGCGATGACACCCTTGAGAAAATTCGCCGCCTCCGCATACATGGGCTGCGTCTTCTCGAGATTGATAATGTGGATCTTGTTACGTTCGCCGAAAATGTATGGGGCCATTTTCGGGTTCCAGAAGCGGGTTTGATGTCCAAAATGGACTCCCGCCTCCAGCATCTGTCGCATGGACACGCCGGGCATGAAAAGCTCCTGTTTGGGTTGGGCCTCCGCGCACCCCGAGCGGCCATCTGCGCAGATCGTTAGATCGGCGAAAACACCCAGCCGCCTGGTTGGTGGTGCACGTGTGAGTTACGTTGCCAAAAAAGGCCGCGCTTTATACCATGAAGGTCCCGTCCGAACAACGCCTTACGCGACCCAGCACCCGGTCGCCTACCCTGCGCCATGGTCACTATTAAGACAACCGACGAACAGAAGAAGATGCGTGTCGCCTGCCGCCTGGCGGCCGACGTTCTCGACATGATCGGCGAGCACGTGCTGCCCGGCGTGACAACGGAGGAGCTCGATCGCATCTGCCACGACTATATCGTCAACGTGCAGCAGGCGATCCCCGCCAACGTCAATTACCGCGGCTTTCCGAAGACCATCTGCGCATCCGTCAACCATGTGGTCTGCCACGGTATCCCGAGCGACAAGCGCCTGAAGGCCGGTGACATTCTCAATATCGACGTGACGGTGATTCGCGATGGCTTTCACGGCGATACCTCCCGAATGTATTTCGTCGGCAAGCCACCCGCGCACGCGCAACACTTGAGCGAAACCTGCCATGAGGCGATGTGGCGCGGAATCGAGGTCGTGCAGCCGGGCGTGCACCTGGGCGACATCGGCCATGCCATCCAGTCCTTCGTCGAAGAGCGGCATTTCTCGGTGGTGCGCGAATACTGCGGCCACGGCATCGGCCGGGTATATCACGAGGATCCGCAGGTCCTGCACTACGGCGAGCCGGGCACCGGAATCGCCTTGAAATCCGGGATGACCTTTACCATCGAGCCCATGGTGAACGCCGGCCGCCGACATGTGCGTCTGCTGCCCGACGGCTGGACTGTCATTACCAAGGACCATTCGCTGTCTGCGCAGTGGGAGCACACCGTGCTGGTGACCGACACAGCCTTTGAGGTTCTGACGCTCGGCGCTCGCGGCCGCCATTGACGCACTTCGATGACGTCCGTTGACGTGGATCTCATCGAGGACACTCACGCGGGCACCGCGCGCCATGCGCCATGGCCGCTCCTCGCGCGCCTGCCGGCGCTCCTTGCCGAGGCGCAGGGCGCGCCTGCCGCCTTCCGCGACCTCCTGCGCCAGGCCCATGATGATTTGCAGGCGCGCTTCCTCGCCGAAGAGCCGGTTGAGACTCTGGTCCACGCGCGCGCCGCGCTCATCGATACGGTGCTGCGCGAGGTATGGCGGGCGCAGCTCGGCGCCGCCGGGCGTACCTGGGCACTGGTCGCGGTGGGGGGTTACGGCCGCGCGGAGCTGCATCCCGCATCAGACATCGACCTTCTGGTGCTGGTGCCGGCGCCCGTCGATCCGCAGGGCCGCTCGCGCATCGAGTCCCTGGTTGCGTTTTTGTGGGACATCGGCCTCGAAGTGGGCCACAGCGTGCGCACGATCGAAGAATGCGTGCAGGAAAGTGCGCCCGACGTGGGGGTGATGACGACTCTTCTGGAAGCGCGCCGCGTCAGCGGTGATCCGCAGCTCTTTGAGGCGATGCGCACGGCACTTGCACCGGAGCGGGTCTGGCCGGTGCGGGAGTTCTTCGAGGCGAAGCTCGCCGAGCAGCACGATCGGCACTTGAAGGCCAACGACACGGCCTACAACCTTGAGCCCAACGTCAAGACCGGTCCCGGCGGCCTGCGCGACATCCAGACGATCGCCTGGGTCGCGAAGCGGCATTTCGGCGCGAACAGTCTCGATGAGCTCGCGAAGCAGAATTTTCTCGCCCCTGCGGAGCTGCGGCGCTTGAAACAGGCGCAAGCGTTTCTTTGGAAAGTGCGCTTCGGATTGCACGTGATGACCGGACGGCATGAGGACCGCTTGCTGTTTGATCATCAGATCAAGCTCGCGCGCACCTTCGGCTACGAAGATGCCTCCTACACCCTGGCGGTCGAGCAGTTCATGCAGCGTTACTACCGCACGGTCATGGATGTCAGCTTGTTGAACGAGCTCCTGCTGCAGCTCTTTCGCGAGGCCATCCTCACGGAGAACGAGCCGCCGCGCCCGCTCAATGCGCGCTTCCAGGTACGCAACGGCTCTTTGGAGACGACGAGCGAAGAGGTCTTTGCACGCACGCCGTCGGCGCTCCTCGAGCTCTTCGCGATCCTGCAACAGAACCCGCAGATCAAAGGCGTGCGCGCGTCGACCATGCGCGGCGTGGCACGCAACCTGTGGCTGATCGATGAGGAGTTCCGCCAGAACCCGCGCCATCATCGCCTCTTTCTCGAGATGCTGCGCGCCAGCGTCGGCGTCACCCATGAGCTGCGCCGCATGAATACCTACGGAGTGCTCGGGCGCTACATCCCCGCCTTCGGCCGCATCGTGGGGCGCATGCAGTACGACCTCTTCCACGCCTACACCGTCGATGCCCATACGCTCTTCGTCGTCAGCAACCTCAGACGTCTCGCCCTGCCCCGCTATAATCAGGAGCTGCCCGAGCTGTCGCGCATCATGCAGTCGCTGCCAAAGAGCGAAATCGTCTATCTTGCCGCGCTGTTTCACGACATCGCCAAGGGCCGCGGCGGCGATCATTCCGATCTGGGCTCGGTCGATGCCGCCGCCTTTTGCCTGGAGCAGGGATTGTCGCGCTACGAGGCGCGCCTCGTCGCCTGGCTCGTCGCCAATCATTTGAGTCTGTCGATCACCGCGCAAAAGCAGGATATTGGCGATCCCCAGGTGATCACGGCATTTGCGCGCCACGTCGGCGATGAGACGCATCTGGATTATCTCTACGTACTCACCTGTGCCGACGTGCGCGGCACGAACCCGCGCCTGTGGAATTCCTGGAAGGCCTCGCTCTTCCACGAGTTCTACGAGCGCGTCAAGCGCGCGCTGCGGCGCGGCCTTGAGAGCCCCATCGATCAGGAGGAGCTCGTGCGCGAGACTCAGGATGCCGCGCGGCTCGTGCTCCTCGAGCACGCCGTGCCGCCGGAGGCGATCGAGCGCACCTGGACGCGCTTCTCCGCGCCGTACTTTTTGCGCCACACCGCCGCCGAAGTTGCCTGGCATACGCGCCTGTTGGCCGAGCGCGACGCCCGTAGCGATGAGCCGCTGGTTGCGCTCGAGCCGCGCAGCATCCGCGGCACGACGGCGGTGCTCATATTTGCCCGCCTGCGCGGCCACGGTTTTGCGCGCACGACCGCGGTGCTCGATCAGCTCGGCCTCACAGTCGTCGACGCGCGCATCACGCCGACGGGAGACGGCTTCAGTCTCGATCTCTATCACGTGCTCGAGGACGACGGCGCGCCGATCACCGACGACGAACGCCAGGGCGAGATCGAACGCGCGCTGTGGCGCTCGATCCACCGGCCGGATGATTCGCCGTTTGCGGTCTCGCGGCGCACACCGCGGCAGGTGCGCATGTTCAATACGCCGACGCGCATCAGCTTGAGTGTCGATGAGCGTAACCAGCGCTCGGTGCTCGAGCTGATTGCGGGCGATCGGCCCGGCCTCCTGTGCGATGTCGGCAAGGTGCTGCTGCAGGAGCGCATCGAGCTGCATGCTGCCAAGATCATGACGGTTGGCGAGCGCGCCGAAGATGTCTTCTATGTCACCGACTCAGGCAACCGGCCGCTCGATGAGGCCGCTGCGACCCGTCTTAAGGATTGTCTCACCGAGGCTCTCGACCGGCGCCAGGCGGCATGAATCCGCGGCTTGCGAATCTGCATGCCTACCCATTTGAGCGCCTGGCTCAACTGAAGGCCACGGTGCAGCCGCCGCCGCATCTACCGCACATCGCGATGTCCATTGGCGAGCCGCAGCATGCGCCGCCCACTGTCGTGCTGCAGGCGCTCGAGCGCAACCTCGATCGGCTGGGAAGCTACCCATCTACGGTCGGCGGCATCGAATTGCGCACCGCTGCCGCGCAGTGGCTGGAGCGGCGCTTTGCGCTGCGCGCCGGAGCGGTCGATCCGCATACGATGGTGCTGCCTGTCAACGGCACGCGCGAGGCCTTGTTCTCGTTCGTACAGGCCGTGGTCGATAGCCGCGCCGCTGCCCTCGTGCTCATTCCGAATCCCGGCTATCAGATCTACGAGGGCGCCGCGCTCCTTGCCGGCGCCGAGCCGTATTTTCTCGATACTACTCCCGAGACCGGCTTCATCCCGAATCTTGATGCCGTCCCCGAGGCTGTCTGGCAGCGCTGCCAGGTGCTGTTTCTTTGCAGCCCCGGCAATCCCACGGGCGCGGTGCTCACTCCGGGTTATCTCAATCAGGCGCTCGAACTTGCGGAACGGTATGACTTCGTCATTGCCGCAGACGAGTGCTATGCGGAGATCTACACCGACGAAACTGCAGCGCCGCCGAGTCTCCTGCAGGCATGTATCGCATCCAGCCGTGAGCGCTTCGAGCGCTGCGTGGTGTTTCACAGCCTCTCGAAGCGCTCGAGCGTTCCCGGGTTGCGTTCGGGGTTCGTCGCAGGCGACCCCGCCATCCTCGCGCGCTACCTCCTGTATCGCACCTATCACGGCAATGCGATGCCGCTGCCGACCCAGGCCGCGAGCGCCGCCGCATGGAACGATGATGCGCACGTGGCGGCAAACCGCCGTCTTTATCAGGAGAAATTTCTGCGCGTCGTGCCTATTCTTTCGCCGGTCATCGAAGTCACGCGACCCCCTGGGGCCTTTTATCTTTGGCCGCATGTCGGCGGCGACGACGAGGAGTTCGCGCGTGATCTGTACGCGACGCAGAATGTGACGGTACTGCCGGGCAGCTATCTCGGGCGCCGCGGCTTGCGCGGCAATCCCGGAGCCGGCCGTGTGCGCATATCTCTCGTGCCCGATGTCGACACCTGCGTCGTGGCCGCCACGCGGATCCACGCGTTCATCAGCTCCCATGCATGACATAGCGCAGCTGTCGGCTCTCGTCGGGGCTGCGTTCGAGGAGCGCGCCGCGCTCACCCCGCAACGGCATTCGCGCGAGCTTGCGCTCGCCCTCGATGCCTGCCTTGATTTGCTTGATTGCGGGCGTGCGCGTATCGCCGAAAAAAAGGCTGGCCAGTGGATCGTCAATGAGTGGTTGAAGAAGGCGGTGCTGCTGTATTTTCGCATCCACGACAGCACCGTCATCGACGCCGGCTACACGCGCTTCTTTGACAAAGTTCCGCTTAAGTATGCGGCGGCCTCCGCAGAGGAACTACGTGCGAGCGGCGTGCGTATCGTGCCGCACGCGGTGGTGCGCAAAGGGGCCTACGTCGCGCCCGACGTCGTGCTGATGCCGAGCTACGTCAATATCGGGGCCTACATCGACAGCGCGACCATGATCGACACCTGGGCCACGGTCGGTTCGTGCGCCCAGATCGGCCGCAATGTGCACATCTCAGGCGGCGTCGGCATCGGCGGCGTGCTCGAGCCGTTGCAGGCGGCGCCCACGATTATCGAGGATGAATGCTTTATCGGCGCGCGCTCGGAAATCGTCGAAGGCGTCGTCATCGAGGCAGGCAGCGTGATCTCGATGGGTGTCTTCATCGGCCAGAGCACTCGGATCTACGATCGCGCAAGCGGGCAGATCCTGCAGGGGCGGGTGCCGGCGGGCTCAGTGGTAGTGCCGGGAACGCTGCCCTCCCCCGATGGCCGCTACGCACTCGCCTGCGCCGTCATCGTGAAGCGCGTCGACGCGCAGACGCGCGCGAAAACCTCCATCAACGAGCTCTTGCGCGGCGTGCAGTAGGCAGTCGCTCGTCTTTCCGCAGCGCCTTCGCGCACTCATCCGGTGACGTGCCCGTCATCAGATCCAATCCAAGGGTTTATTTGTTGACATCGCGCAACGCCTAAAAAGTTATGTCCAACGACCGGTTTGTTACCGGCTCACGACTGACCGCATAACCGCGCGCCCCTAATATTCAGTGCTGTTCGCAGGCGCGAATCACGAATCACGGGGGCTATGCGTTACATGTTTAAGATTGTTCGTAAAAAACCACAAGAAACTCGAACGAATTGCGACGTTCTGCCTTCCAGACGCACTTCCACGCGTGCGAGCGATTCGAAGCTCGGATGGTGTGCTGCAGTCGTGATCGCCACCATCGCCGCAGCCGTGCCCGCGTTCGCGCAGCAGAAGACCGGACCGGGCCTCCCCGAGGATGACAGCCTGACATGGCGCGGCATCACGCTGTATGGCGTGCTCGACATTGGCTTTCAATACGATACGCACAGCGCGCCGTTCACCCCGTACCGTCCGTCCGCGAGCGGCAACATTGTGCGCAACAACAGCCGCGACGAGTCGGCGGATGGACTGACGCCAAGCAACATGGGTCAGACGCGCATCGGACTGCAGGGCAATGAACCCCTGGCGGGCGACTGGTCGGCCGTGTTCCAGGCGGAGACCTTCTTCAATCCCCAGTCGGGCGAAATCGCAAATTCCCTGAAGTCGTTGGTCGTGAACAATGGCCGCAGCCTCGCCACCCAGAACGTCGGTGTCGATGGCGGCGCGGCGGGTCAGCCCTTTCAGACCGCCTTCGTCGGGCTCCAATCGGCGCGCTTCGGCGCTTTGACCTTCGGTCGTCAAGTGACCCTGCTCAGTGAAGGCACCATAAAGTACGACCCGAACTACAAAGCCACGGCCTTCGGCCTGCTCGGCGCGTCAAACACTTATTCCGGCGGCGGTAGCGCCGAAGATGACCGTCTCGATTCGACGGCAAAGTACGTGTTGAGCTTCAATGATCTGGTGCACGTCGGGGCGCTGTACAAATTCAACGGATCCAACGGATCGGCGGACACCGCCTACCAGGCGAATATAGGTGGTAATCTCGGGGGCGCATCGCTCGATGCTTATTATTCCAAGGTCAATAGCGCCATCACGGCGAGTGCCCTGAGCGCCGATCAAGTCGCGGCGCTGCCGGGGCTCGGGTACTCCGTAACGAATTCTCTGGCAGCGACGGTATCGGACAACACGGCGTATGCTGTCATGGGTGAGTACAAATTTGAGCCCATCAAATTCTTTGCCGGCTACGAGTACATCCAGTACACCAACCCAACGAAGCCGTTGAGCCCCGGTTTCACTGACATCGGGGATTACGTTCTGGCTTTCGTCAACGACACGGCGTACAACGAAGAGAAGATCGTGCAAGTGTATTGGACCGGCGTACGCTATAGCGTCAGTTCTAATCTCGACTTGACCGCGGCATATTACGGCTACCATCAAAGTGCGTATGGCACCGGAAAGCAAGCAGGCTGCTCGACTATCGCGCATAGCACCTGCAGCGGGGGCCTCGACGCCTTTTCCTTCGACGCCGACTACAGGTTCACCAAGCACTTCGACGCTTATCTGGGCGCCATGTACAGCGGCGTGCATGACGGAGCGGCCAACGGCTACCTGACAACGAACAACATCAACCCCACCATTGGAGTGCGCTACAAGTTCTGATGCCGGACTCTGGGTTGATTAATTACGCGCCGTGGATCGAAACGGACAGACGGTGCAGCGCTGCCACCAGCCGTGTATTTCCCCCGGGAGGATCACCCGCTCGGTGAGTGAGTGAATTGCAGCTTCGGCGGCAGCGTTTCTGTTGTCTTCTGTTCGTGCAGGGCGCTCATTTTTGTGGCTCCTCGCTCACCGCGAGCCTGCGAAAAATGGCCAAGACCGCAGGCACTGGCCGGTGAATGTGGGGCACATCCTGATATTGCTCCCAGCCTCCGCCCAACGCCCTGTATAGACTGACATAGGCATCTGCAGCGCTCTGCTGGGTGGCCGCGTACTCATTCTCGAGATCATATTGCTGCCGCTCGGCATCGACGACATTGAGAAAATCAGTAAGACCCCGGTCGTAGCGCTGCGAGGCCAAGCTCACGGCGCGCTCGCTCGCGAGCATCGCGACATCGAGGTTCTTCAGGCGCTCCTCCTGAGCCGAGAAGTTGCCGATGGCGGTGTCTGCATCGCGCACCGCATCGAATACGGTGCGCCTGTAGCTGACCAGCCGCTCGTGCGTTTGCAGATCGGCGACGCTCACCGCAGCATCGAGAGAGCCGAAATCAAGGAGCGGCCAATAAACAGAAGGCCCCGCGGACCAAACATGACTGCCCGGCACGTTACCGATTCTCGAAGACTGCGTACCCACACCTGCCGTCAAGGCGACCCGCGGGAAGAGGTCCGCCGTCGCAACGCCAATGCGAGCGGTGGCGGCCGCCAATTGCCGCTCGGCCTCCTGAATATCGGGCCGGCGCTTGAGGAGCTCGAGGGGTAAACCGGGCTCGACCTCTTGGGGCAGCGTCGGGATAAGACCGGGCTGCGCCAATTCCGCACTCAGATCTTCGGGGTACTGACTCAGAAGCACGGCAATGCTGTATTGGACTGCATTCACCTGTGCGGTAAGCGGCGCCACCTCAGCTTGCAGTCGCGCAAGCTCCCGATTGGCCAACGTAACATCAAGCTCATTTGTGAGGCCGCGATCGTAGCGAGTCTGCACCAGGTCGCGAAATTGTTTAGCGGAGTCCACATCCTGGCGCGTGATCGCAAGGCGCATCTGCAAGCCGCGCATGTCGACGTAGGAGCCCGCGACATTCGCGATCACGGCGATCAGCACGGCGTTGCGCGTCCATGCAGCCGCCTGCGTGTCATATTTGGCGGCCTCGATCTCGCGACGATATTTGCCAAATAGGTCCAGATCCCAGCCGGCGTCGAAACCGACGATCTGCTGGATTTGACCCGACCGGGGTGTATTTTCAGCCGCAACGAGCGTCTGCGGTGCACGGCCGCGCGCAAGATCGCTGCCCGTACCATGCGCAGCGCCTCCACCCGCGCCCGCCTGCGGCAGAATGTTGCTCGTGGCAGCCGCCAGCTGCGTTCTCGCTTCTTGCAGGCGCGTCAGTGCGATCTCAATATCCGAATTCGCACGAATGGCGCGCTCGATCAGAGAGTCAAGTTCGGAATCATTGAGCGAGCGCCACCACTGGGCGAGATCGATGCTTGGAGTGACGGGCACCGCGCGCGCCGCTTGCGGGGGCGCAGTCGCGGCGACGAATTTCTCGGGTGTCGAGGTGCGCGGCGCATGGTAATTGGGTCCGACGGCACAGCCTGCGAGCGCCGCCGCGCTTGCGAGAATCCACGGAAGTCTTCTGGTCGCCATTGCGAACATCGCGTTAAGGAATACGCGCCGCGGCAATGGTGCTTGGCGCGCTGCTGTCACTCACGCGTACCTTCTGCCCGTCGACAATCTGATTGCTCAAGTTAAGAACGAGGCGCTCGCCACTCGTCACGCCGGATTGCAGTTCGACCGTATTGCCATCGTCGCGTCCGATCGTGACATTGCGCAGGTGCACCGTATCCGAAGAGTCGACCGCAGCCACCTGCGGTTCACCGGAGTGAAACACCAGGGCCGCAGCGGGCACCTGCATCAGGCGTGAGTTATCAAGCAGAAATCCGACATCGACGTACATCCCGGGCACCAGGGTGCGGCCGGGATCGGCGATGTCGATTTCGACGCGGAAGGTACGCGCCTGCGGATCGATAGCGGCTGAGGTTCGGGTGATCTTGCCCGCAATGGGTTGCGCAAGCCCGTTCGCCGTAATTTGAACGGGTACGCCGATCTTCATCAGATCGACCGTAGCGCTCTGCGGGACTTCGACGAAAATACGCAGCGGAGTATCCTGCGCCATGCGGTAAAGAGGCGTCGATGCGGTCGAGCTGCCAGCGGTGACGAGATTGCCGATGTCGATACGCCGCTGGGTGATGGTACCGGCGTAAGGCGCCGTCACGCGCTTGAACTCCTCGAATGCTGCCAACCGCTCGACATCCGCGCGTGCAAGGCTCACCTGAGCGCGAGCGGCGGCGAGCTCGGCGACGCTCGATGCCTGACCTGCCTTCTTATCTTCCCGTTCTTGTTCGGACACCACGCCTTTTGGCGAATCGCGCCATCGTGCGTAGGTGCTCGTCGCGAAATCAGCTTCGGCTTGCCTGACCTTAACTTGCGCCTCGGCCGCATTGAGTTTGGCTTTCGCTGCAAGGAAATCCGCATCCAACTCGGGCGTTTCGATAGTCGCTAGAACCTGCCCCGCCGCAACGTGATCGCCGATATCAACCGCCCATGTGCCCACATAGCCGCTGACTCGTGCGTAGATCAGGCTCTCGTACCACGCCGCCGTCTCTCCGGGCAGCCTCAGGGGCCGATTCGCAGCCGCGCTGCGAACAGTCACGACTTCTACCAACGGCGCGCCGGATGCGAAGGCACTCGTGTCGCGCTCGAGCACGTGCTCGGCGTGAGACTTCACCAAGTGCATGATGAGAAACGCGACGAAGAGCACGAGCGCGACGACGCCGGCAACAAGCTTCAGGCGTCGGCCCGTGTCCGCTGAATAGTTGGTCGCCGCATCAGACGGGTGGGCGACCGGATCGACGCCTGTGGGCGCAGCGGACGCCGCGTCGCTGCCTTCGGGACGATCAGGCGATTGCAACGGGATCTCCCATGGACTCTCGTTCGGAAACGGCGGACGCTCTACGCAGTAGTCGATACATGGTCGGCACAAACACTAGCGTCGCGAAGGTCGCAAAAAACAATCCGCCGATGACCGCGCGGGCCAAGGGCGCGTTCTGTTCGCCTCCCTCGCCGATGCCAAGCGCCATCGGAATCATACCCAGCATCATGGCGCCAGCGGTCATCAGCACCGGTCGCATGCGCGTATAGCCCGCGGTGGCTGCCGCCAATCTCGCATCATCACCCGCAGCCATGCGCTGATTAGCAAACGTCACGACGAGAATGCTGTTGGCAGTCGTCAACCCGATACACATGAGCGTACCCATCAGCGCCGGTACGCTCATGTGAGTGCCGGTCAGGTACAGGATCCACAGCACCCCGACCAGTGCGAAGGGCACGGCCATCAGCACGATCAGGGGATCAAGCCAGCTTTGAAAGTTGATGACCAGGAAGAGATAGACGAGCACCACCGCGAGCGCCATGCCGGAGAAGAGTCCGGCGTAGCTCTCCCGCATGGTTTCAACCTGCCCGCTCAAAGTCACCGTGATCGCTTCCTTGGGATCCGGTCGGTCAGCGCCGATCACCTTGTCGATCGCCGCGGCGGCAGAGTTGAGATCCCGCCCCTGCACATCGGCATCGACGTCGAACACGGGGCGAATGTTGAGCTGCGACATGATCATCGGCGTTTGGCCGCGCCCGAAACGCGCCACATTCATCAATATCTGGTTGCGGGCGTCAGTGCCGCTCACCGGCATGGTCCACAAGTCGTGCGCGCTGGCGATCTTGTAGGTCGGCAGCTGAACGACCAAGGGATAGCTCACGCCGTTGCGCGGGTCGACCCAAAAATTCGGTGCGCTCTGCGCGCTACTGTTGGTGGTGACCAGCACGCTATTGGCGGTCGCGCGTTGATCGAGGCCCAGTTGCGATGCAAGCGCACGATCGACATCCACGTTGATCGTTGGTGCATCCGGAACCTGGAAGACGTGCGCGTCGACGATGCCGGGCACCTGCTTCAAATCGCGCGCGAGCTTCGCCGCGAGCGCATACGCCTTGGCGTTGTCAGGACCGGAGATGCGGATGTCAACCGGCGCGGGCTGCCCGAAGTTGAGGACCTGATCCACGATATCGGCAGGCTGAAAAAAGAACTGCAGGGCCGCGAAGCGTTGCGGAAGCTCGTGGCGCAGCTGCGCGACCAATTCCGCAGTGGGCGTGTGCTTCTCTTTGAGTGCGACCAGAATCTCCCCGTCCATCGGACCGACCGTGGCCGAGTCGCTCAAGGCGATATTCATGCCGCTATAGGGGAGCCCGATGTTGTCGAGGATGGTATCGATCTGGGCGTTTCCCGCGATGTCGCGGATGGCCTTCTCCACCGCCGCGAAATAGTTCTGGGTTTGCTCGATTCTTGTGCCCGGCGGGGCGCGCACGTGCAGCCTCATCTGACCGGCGTCAACCTGTGGGAAGAAGTCCCGGCCCAGGGCCGGAAACAACAGGAGAGAAACCAGTATCAGGGCCGCGAAGAAGATGACGGTTGGCAACGGCTCAGCCAAAGTCCAGGCGAGCGCGTTGCGATACCCTTCCCGGAAGCTCTGAAATCGACGGTCGAAGCCATAGTGGATGGCGAGGAAGGGATTCGAGTGCGCGCGCTCGGAGGCGCTTGCGCGATTCTCTCCCGCTCCTGCCGCCGACACCTGCGAACGCATGAGGTACTTGAACAGTACCGGCACCATGGTGAACGAGAGCACAAGGCTTGCGATCAGCGATACACAAACTGCGAGCGACAGGGGCGAAAAAAGATACTTCGCCGTTCCCTGCAGGAGAAATACCGGCACGAACACGATGCAGATGCACAGGGTCGCAAGAACCGTCGGCACGCCGACCTCACCCGCCCCGGCAATGATCGCCGTCTGCAACGGCTCACCGAGCTGTACGTGGCGCTCGATGTTCTCGATGACCACTGTGCCGTTATCGACCAGGATTCCCACCGCCAGCGCAAAGCCGCCGAGCGTCATCGTATTGAGCGTCTGCCCGCCGATGTACATGACGAGCACCGCGGTGATGATCGACAGCGGAATTGCAGCGAGAATGATCAAAGTCAGGCGCCAATTGCCGAGGAACAAGAGGATCATGAGCGCAGTCAGCCCGGCGGCCATGAGGCCGCCCATCTTGACGCTCGCCAGAGACGCCTTGACGAAGATGGACTGATCAAAGATTGCTTTGACGGACACATCGGCGGGAAGCACCTTCTGCAAATCCGGCAGTGCCGCCTTGATGCCGTCGATCACCGCAAGTGTCGACACGCCGCCGGTCTTCCTGATCGTGATCAGCGCGCCGGGCTTGCCATCGACGGCCACCGAATTCGTCTGCACCTGGAAGCCATCATGAACATGGGCAACGTCGCGCATGAAGACCGTGCGCCCCGCGACCTCCTTGATTGGATAGGCGTTGATCGCATTAATGACATCCGGCGTGTTGTTCATCTGCAGCGCGTAGTCTTTATTGCCGATCTTGACGTCCCCTGCGGGCAGGATGACATTCTGGCGCTGCAGGGCGTCGCTGACGTCCGCGGACGAAAGACCGCGCGCCGCCAGCGCGCGCTGGTCGAGATCCGCCATGATGACCCTGGGTTTGCCGCCGTAGGGCTGCGGGACCTGCGCCCCGTGCACGACCGCAAGTCGCGGACGAATGATGTTTTGGCCGAGATCATTGAGTGCGGTATCGGGCAGTGTCGCGCTCGAGAGGCTGAGCTGGATGATGGGGACGTCGGTTGCGCCATAGCGCAGCACCATCGGCGGCGTAGTGTTGGGCGGCATGTATTTGAGTACCACGAGGGCGCTGCTCGCGAGCTGCGAGACCGCCCGACTCACATCCGCGCCTTCGTGCAGATAGACTTTCTCGACACCGACGCCCTCGTAGCTCGTGGCCTCGATGCGCGAGATATCATCGACCAACGATGCGAGTTGCCGCTCGTGCAGGGAGAGAATGCGGTTCTGGATATCCGCGGCGCTCATGCCGTTGTAGGTCCACACCACACTGACAACCGGAATGTTGATTTCCGGAAAGATGTCGACCGGTATGCGCAAGGCAACGCCAATGCCGAGCAGACAAACAAGAATCAGAACCGCGACCACCGTGTACGGACGCTTGAGTACGAAAGCGACGAGCGACATGCGTGAGTTACCGCGGGAATGTCACTTGAAAGGAACTGCCGCGCCCCAAGGCGCTCGCCACACGGACCGCGGCGCCATGCGCATCGCAGATGGTCTTGACGATGGCAAGCCCGAGCCCGGCCCCGCCCGTTGCGTCAGAGCGTGTTGTGTCCACCCGGTAGAAGCGCTCGAACACATGCGGCAGGGCTTCGGCCGGAATGCCGACACCGCTGTCCTCCACACTCAAGACCACGCCCCCATCGCCCGCCGTCACCCGCAGATGTACAGCGCCGTTGGCGGGGGTGTACTTGATGGCGTTGTCGAGAAGATTCACCACGACCTGCTTCAGGCGCGATCGGTCGCCCGTCACGTGGACGCGCCCTTGCGCCGCGCAGGTGACCGTGATTCCTTTGTCCGCGGCCAACAGCATCATCTGATCCGCCGTGCTTGCGACGAGCTCGCCGAGATCGATGTCGATCCACTCGCTCTGTGCTTCGCCGGCATCGAGCCGTGACAGGGCGAACAGGCGCTCGACCGTTTTACTCAATCGCTCTACGGGTTGCAGCAGGCTGCCGAGGCGTTCGTAGGGGTCTGACGCCGTCAGCGGATTGTGCGCCAGGCTCTCCAATTCACTGCGCAGCACGGTGAGCGGCGTGCGCAACTCGTGCGAGGCGTCTGCAACAAAACGCTTGGACTGCTGGAACGCATCATCAAGACGGCTGATCATATGGTTCAAAGAGATCGCCAATCGCTCAAGCTCATCGCCGGTGCCTATGACCGGCAGTCGCTCGGCGAGGTTGTGATGCGTAATGAGCTCGGCTTTGCTGGCGATGCTCTCGACCGGCGCCAACGTGCGCTTTATCAACAGATACCCGCCGCTCACAGCTACCACGACTATGACCGGCAGCCCAAGCGCCGTGAGCCACAGGAGCTGGCGCAAGAGGGCGTCAATTGACGCGGTCGATACGCCGACTTCGACCGTATACATGCCGTCGCGCCCAGCATGAACTGCGGCAACCAATACTGCTCGCCCGTCGGGCAGCGCCTGCTTGCGGTGCAATTCATGGGCAAATCTTGCGGGCGGCGCCGGGATATCCCCAGGAACGAAGCTATGATCGCTCGGCTCTCCCGAGCGATACAGCACGCTGCCGTCGGCGCGTGTAATCCGAATGAACCGGTCGGCAAGCTCCGGCGAATAGAGCGCCTTGACCTCCGCGACCAGAGTCGACTCCGCTGAAGAGGCGAGCGGCGCAACCAGAGTCGAGGCGATCTGGCGCGCGCGCCGCGCCTGCGTATCGAGGACATTCGCCTCAAGAAAGCTCTGTACGCTCTGCATCAGGAGCGCCCCGAAGAGCACATAGACGAGAGTCAGAAGTCCCGCGTACCAGGCCGTCAACCGGAAACGTATCGAACTCGTGTTCAAGGGCCAGCCTCATCGGAGAGGCAGTACCCCGCCCCGCGCACGGTGCGAATGAGCTTCTGCTCGTGCGCCTCGTCGACCTTGGTGCGCAGATGGCGCACATAGACGTCAACGATATTGGTCAATCCTTCGAAGCTCTCGTCCCACACGTGCTCCATGATCATCGTGCGCGTCAGCACGCGGCCGGCATTGGCGGCGAGGTATTCGAGGAGCGCATATTCCTTGGCGGTCAGATCAATGCGCCTGCCGGCGCGGCGCACCTTCTGTGTCAGCCGATCAAGCTCCAGGTCCGCGACGCGTACCGTGTAGCTGTGACTGATCGGCGGGCGGCGTAAGAGAGCCTTGATGCGAACGATGAGCTCAGCATAGGCAAAAGGCTTCGTCAGGTAATCGTCTGCGCCGGCCTCGAACTGCTCGACCTTGTCGCCCACGGAATCGCGCGCGGTCAGCACCAGTACCGCCGCGCTGCTGCCGGCGCGTTGCAGCCGCTTCAGGACTTCGGTGCCGCTTAGGCCTGGCAGCGTCAGATCCAGAATAATGAGGTCGTACTCGACGCTCGACGCCATCTGCCAGCCGGTGATTCCGTCGTGCGCTACGTCGACGGCAAATTTCTCCGCGCGCAGCCCTCGCACGATGACATCGGCTACCTTCTCTTCATCCTCAATCAGCAGTAAGCGCATGCAGCCACTCCAGTGCAGCGCAATCTACACCCCGGAGATTAACGAGGCTTAAATCGCAGATTAATTTCTACTCAGAATGCAACACGAAACACGCCCGCGCGGCCAGCCAAGCAAGCCTGCCGCGCCGCATCAAAGCGCCCTCTGCGCGCAGCTACGGCGCTGGATGAAATGCTCGAAATATGAATACTGCGCCCAGAACCAAGAACAGGGCGCTTGCGACATAGTGAATGGTCTTAAGCGGCAAGCGCTCCGAGAAGGCTTTACCGAGAAACACCACGGGAGCATTGGCGAGCAGCATACCGGCCGTTGTCCCTGCCACGACCGCGGCCAAATTGGAGTAGGCGGCGGCCAACGCAATGGTCGCGATCTGCGTCTTATCGCCAATCTCGGCAATAAAGAACGCGATGACGGTAGCGACAAAGGCACTCGTGCGACGCATGGCCGTGGAGCTTTCGTCCAACGTATCCGGTTTGAGAGTCCAGAGCGCCATGCCAATCATGCTCACCCCAACAATCCCGTCCAACAGCGCCGGCGTCAGAAAGCGTCCCAGATGGACACCGATGAGGCCAGCGGCAGCGTGATTTGCCAGCGTCGCGCACAGGACGCCGGCGAGAATAGGCCAGGGCTTACGGTAATGTGCAGCCAGCATCAAAGCCAAGAGCTGCGTGCGGTCGCCCATCTCTGCGATCGCGACGGTGGAGATTGAAACCAGAAAAGATTCCATCGGGAGACTCCAGCCGAGCAGGCTTTAGGACCAAGGCCGGCACCCCCGCCGCTCGATTGCCGGAGGCCCTGCCATTGGTCTCGCCATGCCCGAAGGCCCCGTACGCCACGGGCCGAAGCCCAAGTGTGTTGACGTACGGCCCGGACGCGCCGGGCGACTACTCCCCAAGGAGTACGGGTTTTGTACCTGATGGCCGGACGCTTGGCAACCTGTTCAGGTTCATCGAGCCCGCTGCGGGTCGATTAGGCATCCCGGGCATGGGCGCGAAAGGCGCCGGAGTCGTAATCGCTATCGGCCCTCGTAGCTGAAGTTGATCGAATTTACGACCCGCGTTACACCCCAAACCCCGCGCGCAACGGACTCCGCCATCGAACGCTCCAACTCCGTGTCGACCTGGCCCGACAAATACACCACGTGATCCAGAGTTTGCACATGGAGTAGATTCGGGGGCTGCAACGCAGGATGCCGAAGGAATTGCACGCGTACGTCGGCCGTGATTTTTGCATCACCGGGACAACCGGCGAAACCACATTTTTGATACACCGCACACGCCGACAGAGTGCCGGTCAGCAGAAGGGCGAGGGTTACCGCATATAAGTTTCCGAGTCGGCGCATGGCGTGGGGGCAGCCTTAGGAGTTGTTACGAGCTTCTCTTAGATTGATTGGCTTTCTAGACAGCCTTAGCCGAAGCGGCCCGAAATGTAATCCTCGGTGAGCTTCTGGCGCGGATTGGTAAACACACGATTGGTCTCACCGACCTCAATGAGCTCGCCCAGGTGAAAGTATGCGGTGCGCTGCGATACCCGCGCAGCCTGCTGCATGGAGTGCGTCACGATGACGATCGTGTAGCTCGCACGCAACTCGTCCATGAGGTCTTCGATCCGGGCGGTGGCGATTGGATCGAGCGCCGAACAGGGCTCGTCCATCAGGATGACCTCCGGCTGCACGGCGATGGTGCGCGCGATACACAGTCGTTGCTGCTGACCGCCCGAGAGGCTTGTGCCCGGCCGATGCAGGCGATCCTTCACTTCATCCCAGAGTCCAGCGCGGCGCAGGCTCGTGCACACAATGTCGTCGAGTTCCGCACTGCCGCGCGCGAGGCCATGAATGCGCGGTCCGTAGGCGACATTTTCAAATATGGACTTCGGAAAAGGATTGGGCTTCTGAAACACCATGCCGACTTCGGCGCGCAGCTGCGCGACGTCTTGTTCCTTGGCGAGAATATCGCGGCCCTCGAGAAGGATCGAACCGGTGACCCGCGCACCGGCAATGGTGTCGTTCATGCGGTTCAGGCAGCGCAGGAATGTCGACTTTCCGCAGCCCGACGGGCCGATCACCGCGAGCACCTGCTTGCGCGCGATATTGATGGTGACGTTGCTGAGCGCGCTTTTTCCCGCATAGAGGACACTCACGTCGCGGCACGAGAATACGGCGTCCTCCACGCTCACCGCAGGCGCCGTGCCCACCGCGAGCCGTTGCTCCGCCGGTACTGATGCCGCCATGCGCGAGCTTGGTTTCAGATTGAGCCCCGCTTGTGCTGCGCGGCGCGCCTGCTCGTTGACGAGCGCGGCCTCTTGCGCGGGGGAGTGTTCCTCAGAAGTGCTCATGCTCAGCCGAAGCGTCCTGTCACATAATCGTCGGTGCGGCGATTCCTTGGCGCGGTGAATATCTGTCCGGTCGGTCCGATCTCCACAAGCTCCCCCATGTACATGAAACCCGTGACATTGGATACCCGTGCCGCCTGCTGCAAATTGTGGGTCACAATAATGATGCAGTATCTCTCGCGCAGGGTTTGCAACATCTCCTCGATGCGCAGCGTCGAGATCGGATCGAGTGCGGCCGTGGGCTCATCGAACAGCATGACTTCGGGCTGCACGGCGATGGTGCGGGCAATGCACAAACGCTGCTGCTGGCCGCCGGAGAGGCTGCGCGCGTCGGCACTCAGCTTGTCCTTGACTTCATCCCACATCGCCGCGTCGCGCAGCGCGGCTTCCACGCGTTCCGCTGCGCGCGCGCGCGAGATGTGCTGCGCGAGATGCAGGCCAAAGGCCACGTTGTCGAAGATCGTCATCGGAAACGGCGTCGGCTTCTGGAACACCATCCCGACGCGATAGCGCAGACTTGCCACATCGACGCTGGGTGCAAAAATGCTTTCGCCATCGAGGCGTACGTCTCCCGTAGCACGCTGTCCGGGGTACAAGGCGTACATCCGATTGAAGACGCGTAACAGTGTGGATTTTCCGCAACCGGAAGGGCCAATGAGCGCCGTAATGCTGCGGTCCGCGAATTTGAGATTGATGTCGGTGAGCGCGCGTGTGTGCCCGTAGTAGAAGCTGAGCTGGCGCGCTTCGAACTTCGGCGGCAATACCTGTGTCGCATCGTGTGCAGTCTCGACTGCGGCGAGTTGGGATGCGCTCATCTTTGCGTGTTGTTGCCCGGCAGCGCCGAAATGATGAGGCGCGCGATTACACTCAGGAGAAGTATCGCGAGCGTAATGAGCAGTGCGCCCGACCAGGCGAGTTGCTGCCAGTCCTTGTACGGGCTCAAGGCGAACTGAAAGATCACCACCGGAAGATTTGCGATCGGCGCATTGAGATTCTTGCTCCAGAACTGGTTGTTGAGCGCCGTGAAGAGCAGCGGTGCTGTCTCGCCGCTCACGCGCGCGACCGCGAGCAGAAGACCCGTGACGATGCCGCTGCGCGCCGCGGGGTAAACAATGCTTGTGATCGTGCGCCACGGATACGCGCCGAGCGCAGTCGATGCATCTTTCATGTTTTGCGGCACGAGACGCAACATGTCCTCGGTGGTGCGCACAGTGACTGGGATGGCGATGATCGCGAGCGCCACCGCCCCCGCGAGCGCCGAGAAATGGCCCATGCGCACCACGAGCACTTCATAAACAAAAAGCCCCACGATGATCGACGGCGCGGAGAGGAGCACGTCATTCACAAAGCGTACGAGGTTGCTGAGTCGCGCATCGCGCCCGTACTCGGCAAGATAGGTGCCCGCAAGGATACCGATCGGCGCCCCGATGAGCATGCCAAGAACAGTCATGACGACACTGCCGTAGATGGCGTTCAGCAAGCCCCCCGAGCCGCCGGGCGGCGGAGTCATCTGCGTGAAGAGTTGCACGGACATGCCGCTCATGCCGCGAGCGATCAGTGTCCAGAAGATCGCGCCTAGGCAGAAAAGCCCGATCAGCGTGGCCAACAAGGATAAGCACAGCGCTACCGCGTTGCCGAGTTTGCGCACTTGACGGCGACGGATCATACGGCGGACAAAGCGCGACGGTCGAGACGCAGCAGCATGAATCGCGCCGCGGCGATCACCGCGAAGGTGATGAGGAACAAGAGCACTCCAAGGGCGATCAGAGACGATGTATATAGGTCGCCAACCGCCTCGGTGAACTCATTGGCGATCGATGCGGAAATCGTGGTCCCGGGCGCCAGCAGCGAGGCGCTCACGCGATGAGCATTGCCGATCACGAAGGTGACGGCCATGGTTTCTCCGAGCGCGCGGCCGAGGCCGAGCATGACGCCGCCGACCATGCCGATCCGAGAGTACGGAACGACTACATTCCAGATGACTTCCCAGGTAGTGGCCCCAAGCGCATAACCCGATTCCTTGAGCACATCGGGAACCGTCTCGAACACATCGCGCATGACTGCCGCAATAAAGGGCAGCACCATGATTGCGAGTACCAGGCCTGCGCTCAGCACGCCGATCCCGAATGGCGGACCTTGAAAGAGCCGGCCGATTCCGGGCACGCGGCCGACATGCTCAATGAGCCAGGGCTGCACGTGTCGCTGCAGGATAGGAGCCAGGATAAAGAGCCCCCAGATTCCAAAAATAATGCTCGGTACCGCTGCCAGGAGCTCAATGGCTACGCCGACCGGTCTCCTCAGCCCGCGCGGGCACAGCTCCGTCAGAAAGATGGCTACGCCAAAGCCAATCGGAACAGCCACCAGCATCGCAATCAGCGAGGTCATCACGGTGCCATAGATCGGCGCAAGCGCTCCGAATTGCCCGGTGACGGGATTCCAGATCTCTGAAGTCAGGAAGGCGAGCTTGAAATGAGCAAGCGCCGGCCATGCGCCCTGCAGCAGTGATACCGCGACGCCACCTAAGAGAGCGAGCACGAGCATCGCCGCGATCAGCGTCGCAGTGCGAAAATAGCGCTCGCCGCTGCGCTGTCTTGCCGCACGCTTGCCACTGACCACGGCCACGCTAAATCTTCCGACTCACGCAGCGACCCGGCCGCCGCAACACACGCCGATTTTCGCCCGTTGCGAAGTTTTCGCCGCGGCTACTCGCCCTTCCACACCGGGGTGCCGTTCGACTTGATCTGCGCCGTCCACGTTGCCTCAACCTGCGCCGTCAGAGCCGCCGGCAAGGGAACATAAGAGAGCTGCGCGGCCATAGGTCCGCCATTTTTAAACGCCCAGGCAAAGAATTTCAGTGCTTCGGCCGTTGCCGCAGCGTCCGGTGGCTCAGCATAGAGCAGGATGAAGCTCGCGCCGGTGATCGGCCAGCTGTTGGCTCCATCCTGATCCGTCAGAATGAGATAGTACCCTTCGGCGTGCCCCCAGTCCGCACTGGAAGCTGCGGCCTGGAAGGAATCCGCGCTCGGCGCAACCGCGCTGCCGGCCTTGTTGACCATCAGGGCATACGCCATGTTGTTCTGCTTCGCGTAGGCATATTCGACATAGCCGATGGCCCCGTCCGTTTGGGTTGTCATGTTGGCAACCCCCTCATTACCTTTGGCCCCGATGCCGCTCGGCCACTGCACGGAGGAGTTCGCACCGATCGAGTCCTTGAACTTGGGACTTTCCTTCGACAGGTAATCGGTGAATAAAAAATTGGTCCCCGAGCCGTCAGATCGGTAGACGGGCGCGATGGCGCTATCGGGCAGAGCAATCTTCGGGTTCAGTGTCTGCACGCGTGCGTCGTTCCACTTTTTGATCTCGCCCATGTAAATCGCAGCGAGCGTTGCCCCATCGAGTGTCAGCGCCCCCGCAGTCACACCTTTGATGTTCACGACGGGCACCACGCCACCAATGATCATTGGGAACTGCACCAGACCCGCCGCCTGCAGATCCTGCGGCTTCAGAGGCATGTCGGATGCGCCGAAGGTGACGGTCTTCGCCTTGATCTGCTTGATGCCGCCGCCTGAGCCAATCGATTGATAGTTAAGCCCTATGCCGCTCTGCTGCTTGTAGGCGTCGGCCCATTTTGAGTACACGGGATAGGGAAAAGTGGCGCCCGCGCCGGAGATAGCCACGGGCTGAGGGGCACAGCCGATGAGCACACCTACCGCGCCAAGTGCGGCAAGGGCTCGACTCATACTGATAGGTCGCATGCTTAGATCCTTCGCTGGTCGAGCCCGGTTTCGAGGGCTTGAATCGCCAGTGTTACTTTCAATCGTTGCAGTTGTGTGACGGCACTTGGGCGCGCGCGCCACGCCAAAAACACAAATGTCACACGCCTGGCATAAAAGTGTCATACACAACTGCTATTACCCTGGCAGGCGAAAAACACAATCTCGGACGCGGTGCGTCGACTCGCTGAATAAGGCAAGCTGCCACCCCGGGGAACGATTATTGTCGTCTAGCTTGTTGTTGCTATAACGCAACACTGATGATTGGATATCTGTAATCAATCTTTAACACTGCGTCTATTAAATACAACAACTTAATTGAAAGTCCGATGGAGGGAATTTCGGTGAATGACGTAAACACGAAGCGATGCAGAGGCGGCGCCGATGACTGGCGCGCACTTGTACGGGGTGGCTTTATTGCTTGGGCCTTACTGGCCGTGGCCGGTAACTCGCAGGCCCAGGTCATGGCGCCTGCGGACGACAGCCTCACCATGAAAGGCATCACGCTGTACGGTATCGTTGATATCGGACTTCAATACGAGTCACACGGCGCGCAGTTCAGCGATTACTTTCCGGCCGGCAGCGCCGACATCGTCCAGAAAAACAGCAACGGCTCGCAAGTCGGCGCGACACCCAGCAACCTCAGCCAATCGCGGGTCGGCCTGCAGGGCATCGAGCCCTTGATCGGGGACTGGTCGGGCGTGTTCAAGATTGAGACTTTCTTCAATCCGCAGTCCGGCGAGATCAGCGACGCTTTGAAATCGTTGACGCAGAACAATGGCCGCCCGGCGAGCTGCGCCGGAGCGACTACTCCGTGTACGCCACAATCGACGAACCTCGACTCGAGTATCGCCGGACAGGTGTTTGAGCAGTCCATCATCGGCATTGCCTCGCCGACCTTCGGTTCATTCACGTTTGGCCGTCAGAACACTTTGCTCGCCGACGGTATCGCGAAGTACGACGCGCAGGGTGCGTCACAGGCTTTCTCGCTGATCGGCTTATCGGGGACTACGGCCGGTGGCGGCGATACGCAGGACCGCCGTCTTGATTCCTCGTTGAAATACATCGCGAACTACTCAGGGTTCCACGTGGGTGCGCTGTACAAATTCAACGGCTCAAGCGGCAGCGCGAGTACTGCCGAGCAGGCGCAGGTCGGCTACGAGTACGCGGGCGCATCGATCGATGGCTACTACTCTCATGTCAACGATGCGGTTTCGGCCTCTGCGATCAGCGCCGCCGACATGCTGCTGCTGCCGGCGAGCTTTGCGCCGGATAAATCCCTCGCCGCGACCATCTCGGACAACACGGCCTTTGCCGTCATGGCTAACTATAGTTTGGGTGCGCCGAAACTCTTTGCCGGCTATGAGCATATCAAGTATTCGAATCCTACCGATCCGCTACAGGCCGGCTTCGACGACATCGGCGGCTACAAACTCGCCTTCGTCAGCAATACCGCCTTCCCCAACGACAAGATTCTGCAGGTCTACTGGGCGGGCGTTAAGTATGCGGTTACTTCGAGTTTCGACCTCACCGCCGCTTATTATGGCTACTCGCAGAACGCGTATGGAACCGGTGCGAACGCCGGCTGTTCGAGCACCAAATCCGGCACCTGCAGCGGCACGGAAAGTGCGGCCTCGTTCTCGGCTGACTATCGCTTCACGAAGCGTTTCGACGCCTATGCCGGCATCATGTGGACGCAGGTGAAGAACGGGCTCGCGAATGGTTTCGACCTCAATACCTCGACCGTCGACCCGACAATCGGTTTGCGCTGGAGGTTCTAGAACAGAACAAGGAGCGTCGCTCTCGTGGCCCTGAAGGCCATGAGAGCGCATGCGCCGCGCCCTCCATGGCGCTGCTCTTCCTGGGCGTCGCGGGTGAGCGTGGAAACGCCGAGGTCGGCCGCCTTTACGATTCCCTCTCGGCCTGACGTTAATCAGCGCGGCGGCGTGTAGGCTCCCTGCGGCGAAAATCCCTTTCCACGTTTCGGTCCAGCAAAAAAAGCGCCGTCGCTGGTAAGCCCCAACGCGGCGGTATAAATTGACGACGCTAGGGTCCGTCAGGCCTCTAGCGCACGCTCAACCGAAGGGGGTCACCATGAATGATGCACAGCGGCGCCGCGGCGGATGGAGCCCATGGTATCTGCTCTTTATCGTCGAGTTCATAGCGGTGCTGTGGCCGCCCTTTTATAACAAAGCGGATCCCGCCTGGATGGGCATCCCGTTTTTCTATTGGTACCAGATGCTGTGGGTCGTGATCAGCGCCGTCATCACGGCGCTCGTTTATCTGGCGACCCGCGATTAGCACTCTCGCCGCGGCATGCCGGCTGAGCAATAAAACGAGTCGAGACGCGGGGGAAACGTCGTGCAGGATGTGAACTGGATTGCACTCAGCATTTTCGTGCTGTTGTTTGGGTTCATCACGTGGCTGGGCTTCGCCGCCGCACGCTGGCGCCGGGGCGACCTTGACTTGCTGCACGAGTGGGGCCTCGGCGGCAGACGCTTTGGCACGCTGATTACGTGGTTTTTACTGGGCGGGGATCTGTATACCGCCTACACGTTCATCGCCGTCCCCGCACTCGCCTTTGGCGCCGGCGCGGTCGCGTTCTTCGCGGTGCCGTACACGATCGTCGTCTATCCCATGCTGTTCCTGGTCTTCTCTCGCGTCTGGTATGTCTGCCACAAGCACGGCTACATCACCGCGGGCGATTTCGTGCGCGGTCGCTTCGACAACCGCTGGCTCGCCCTCGCCGTCAGCATTACGGGCATCGTCGCCACCATGCCGTACATCGCGCTGCAGCTTGTCGGCATCCAGGTCGTCATCGGCGCGCTCGGCATCTCCGGCACGGGAGTGGTTGCCGATCTGCCGCTCATCATTGCCTTCATCGTGCTTGCGGCCTTTACCTACTCGAGCGGCCTGCGCGCGCCGGCATCGATAGCGATTGTTAAGGACGTCCTCATCTATATCACCGCCTTAGCCGCCATCATCGTGATCCCGATCGAGCTTGGCGGCTTCGGCAAGATCTTCTCCGCCGTACCGGCGCAGAAGCTGTTGCTCGCGGTGCCGGGAGCTCATACCACCGGCGCTTACAGCGCCTATGCAACGCTTGCGCTGGGCTCAGCTCTGGCGCTCCTCCTTTATCCTCACTCCATGACGGCCATCCTGAGCGCGAGCAGCGGACGGGCCATCCGCCGCAATGCCGCGATCCTACCGGGCTACTCTCTCATGCTCGGTCTTCTTGCGCTTTTTGGGTTCTTCGCCATCGCCGCCGGAGTCGATAAGCTTCCCGAATACGCGGCCGGGTTTAACCAGTTCCACAATAACTTCGCGGTGCCGGCGCTGTTCCTGCACAGTTTCCCATCCTGGTTCGTCGGCATCGCTTTTGCCGCCATCGGCATCGGCGCGCTCGTGCCAGCCGCCATCATGTCGATCGCTGCGGCAAACCTCTACACGCGCAATATTCATCGCGAGTTCATCAACAAGAATCCGACCGACAAAGAAGAAGCGCAGATGGCGAAATGGGTCTCGCTCATCGTCAAGGTGGGCGCGCTGGTCTTCATATTGTACGTGCCCACAAAATACGCCATCCAGCTGCAGCTCCTGGGCGGCATCTGGATCATTCAGACGCTGCCCGCCGTCATGCTGGGCGTCTATACGCGCTGGTTCAACGCTTGGGCACTCCTCGTGGGCTGGGCCGTAGGCACCTTTGCGGGCACGGCGATGGCCGTCGCAGCGAATCTCACGCCGGCCTATCCGCTTGCGATCGGCGGCTATACATTCCCCGGCTACAGTGCCTTCTACACCGTCATCTTGAATCTGCTGCTGGTCGTGGTGCTGACGCCGCTCTTCAATGCCATGAACGGGGGGCGTGCGCCGGTTGATGCGACCCTCCCAGCCGACTACTTTGCCTGAGCGCCCTGTGCGCGGCACGAGCGCGCCGGCCACGCCTTAGTCAATTCGTTCGCGGTAAATGAAGATCTGCAAACTGCCCGCGCGCGGCGGCGCAGCGGCCCCTTCATTCTTTTGTCTTGCCGCACTCGACCCCGCACCGTATAACCGCGTGCGAATTCCTAGCTCACCCGGATGTTCGCGCCCACTATGTCGAAGACACTCGAACTCACTCAGAATCTAATGGCGCGTCCCTCGGTCACGCCTGCCGACGCAGGCTGCCAGGAGGTCCTCATTGAGCGGCTCGCCTCTGTCGGGTTCCAGATCGAGCGCCTGCGCTTTGGCAGCGTTGATAACTTCTGGGCAACGCACGGCGCGGACGAACCTCTCTTGTGCTTCGCCGGCCATACCGATGTCGTGCCCGCAGGTCCGCTCGAAGAATGGCACTCGAATCCCTTCGCGCCTGAAATTCGCGACGGGGTCCTGTACGGGCGCGGCGCTGCCGATATGAAGAGCGGCCTTGCGGCGATGACGACCGCCGCCGAGGAATTCCTGCACGAGACGAGCACGCATCGCGGCACCCTCGCCTTTCTCATCACGAGCGATGAGGAGGGGCCGTCGGCGGACGGCACCAAGCGCGTCATGGAAATGCTCGCGGCGCGCGGCGTTCAGATTCACTGGTGCGTGGTCGGCGAGCCCTCGAGCGAGATTACTCTCGGCGACACGATCAAGATCGGCCGCCGCGGTTCATTGAGCGCTCGTCTAACGGTGCATGGCGTGCAGGGTCATGTGGCCTACCCCAAGCTTGCGGATAATCCCATCCATCGCTTTGCACCTGCCTTGGCAGAACTCGCAAGCCGGGTCTGGGATGAAGGCAATGAGCACTTCCAGCCCACGAGCTTTCAGGTTTCAAATCTGAACGCCGGCACCGGCGCGCCGAATGTGATTCCGGGCGAGCTCAAAGCGCGCATCAACCTGCGCTATTCGCCGGTTCAGACTCTGGAAGGGCTCAAACATACGGTGCAGAGCATCCTCGCGCGGCATCAGGTGCAGCACACCCTCGAGTGGTACTTGTCCGGAGAGCCGTTTTTCACCCCGCCTGGAACACTGAGCGAGGCTGTGAGCGCAGCCGTCGCCGCGGTCGTTGGCAGGAGCCCGCAGATGACCACGGGCGGCGGCACATCGGATGGCCGCTTCATCGCCCCGCGCGGCGCCGAGGTGGTTGAGCTCGGCGTCGTCAATGCCACCATCCACAAGGTCAACGAGTGCGTGCGCGTCGAGGAGATCGACGCTCTGCATCGCATGTACGTCGGTATTCTGCAGCGCCTACTGGCGTGAATTGGCGAGGACGCCGACGAATCCCAGCACGAGTGCGGCGATGAGCACCCAGGCCGGCATCGCAAGCCCCGCAAATGTCCAGTTGACCTGGCTGCACTCGCCGCCGCCGCTGAGCACTTTGCGCACCACTTCGGTCAACGGCGAATACTGCAGCATGACTTCCAACGGCGCACCGCAGGAGGCTATGGAGCCGGGCGGCTGGCTTTGAATGTAGAGGTGGCGCGTCGCCAGAGCCGCCGTGGCAAGCGCCGCGAGGCCGGCAAGCACCGCATAAGCGTAACGGCCGCCACCGCGCGGGTGCTGCAGCGCTGCCGCCAAAAAAACCACGCCTAACGCAATGATGGTAATCCGCTGGAAAATGCACAGCGGACACGGCTCAAGTCCCAGGTGGTACTGCGCATAGAGGGCATACGCGAGCATCGCAAAGCACGCGACGGCGCCGCCGAAATTTACAACGCGGCGCCCGGACACGTTAGAAAGCCGTGGGTCCCGCGGGGAATTGGGCACCCAAGCTCTCGCGCAGCTCCCGCTCCACGTCGTCCAACGAGGTGTGGCGTATGTCCTTGCCGTGCACCATGTAGATGACGTACTCGCCGATGTTCTTTGCGTGGTCGCCGATGCGCTCGAGGGCACGCACCACCCACATCACATCGAGCGCGCGCCGGATCGTGCGCGGATCTTCCATCATGAACGTGATGCATTGTCGCTGGATCGACTCGTATTCCTCGTCGACCAGACGATCCTGCCGCGCAACCCGCAACGCAGCCTCCACGTCCATGCGTGCAAAGGCATCGAGCGAGTCGTGCACCATGTCCGAGACCACACGCCCGAGGTGCTTGATCTCGCGATATTTGTCCGCCGGACGCTCCATGGTGGCAAGCCGCGAGGCGATGTACCCCACCTTCTCGCCCTCATCACCGATGCGCTCGAGGTCCGTGATCGTCTTGATGATCGCGACAATGACGCGCAGGTCGCCGGCGGCCGGCGCGCGCGTGGCGAGAATGCGGCTGCATTCCTCGTCGATCGAGACCTCCATGTTGTTCACCTGGTAGTCGTCCATGGCCACCGCCTCGCCCAACGTGCTGTCACCTTCGACGAGCGCAGTGATTGCCTTTTGCAGCTGCTGCTCGACGAACCCGCCCATGGCGAGAACCCTGCTGCGCACGCGCTCGAGGTCCTCATTGAAGCGGCGTGAAATATGGTGAGTCAGATCGGCCGTTTCCATGGGGTACGTCTCTTCCGCGTCACTCGGCTTACGTGATCATAGCGAAACGCCCCAAGAGAGCCAGACTTTGATGAGGGCGCACGGCTCCTTACGCCGCGTCGGCCAGAAGCGGCGGGTCAATCCGCAGGCTCGTGCGCGCGGCAGCGCCCAAGCGCCACAGGCACAGCTCACCATCGGCCTCCTCGATCAGCGCCGAGCACGACTCCACCCAGTCGCCCGTGTTGGCGTACACGCGGGCACCAACGCGACGCAGGTTCGGCCGATGGATGTGCCCGCAAATGACGCCGTCAAAGCCGCGCCCCGCGGCGTGCGCGAGCGCCGTATCCTCGAAGCGCTCGATGTAGCGGACGCTCGTTTGCAGCACAAGCTTCAAACGCGCCGCGAGCGGCCAGTAGGAACCGCGCGACAGGCGGCGCAGATCATTCAGTCGATCGTTCACTACGATGGACAAGTCGTAGATGGCCTCGCCGAGGCGATGGACCCAGCCGGATACGCAGGTCGCGCCGTCAAACTGGTCGCCGTGCAGGACCAGGAGTCGCTCACCGCGAGCCGTGCAGTGCACCCACTCGCGACGCACTTCCAGCTGCCCCTGCAGCAAGGCGGCAAATGGGGCAACGGCAGCATCGTGGTTGCCGGGAATGTACAGCAGGCGCGCGCCGGCACGGCGTTTCGCAAGCAGAACGTGCACCACCCGCGAGTGCTCGGCTGACCAGAAGAATTTCTGACTTAAGTTCAATGCATCGATGATGTCGCCGACCAAGACGATGGTGTCGGCGTCGATCGTCAGCAGAAAATCTGCAAGCTCCGCGGCGCGCGAGCGTTTGAATCCCAGGTGGATGTCCGAGAGAAACAAGGTCCGCACGCGTGCGGTTCTGGACTGACTGAAGCTCGCCATCTGCACCTCCTCGATGCCCGTGCCGTGGCGCAAGGCTCGCGTAGAGGCATGTCAGTTTCATGACAGCGAGGCTAATTTTTTCTGAATTTTAAATAACTTATGACCGATACTTAAACTACTTCCCGCAGCTCTTCGTGGTCAGCCACCACGCGGCGCGGGGGAAAGTGACAGATGAAGGTACTGCCGCTGCCGACGACGCTGTGAATATCCAGAAGCGCCGCGTGGCGCTGCAGGACATGTTTGACGATGGCAAGGCCGAGCCCGGAGCCGCCGGTCGCGCGCGAGCGTCCGGGATCGGCGCGATAGAACCGCTCGGTGAGGCGCGGAATATGCTCCGCCTGAATGCCGATGCCGGTGTCGGTCACAGAAAAATGCGCGCCCTCATCGTCGGTCCACCAACGCATCTCGATGGATCCGTGCGTGGGGGTGTATTTCGCCGCGTTGTCGACGAGGTTGGAGAACGCGGAATGCACTTCAGCTTCACTGCCGAGGAGCTGCGCGGCAGAGTCGATGCGGATGTTGACATCGCGCGGGTGCTCGGCGCGCGCGAGCACGTCCTTGCGCAACATCGCCATCAAGGCCGACACATCAATCGGCACTTCGGCGACCACCTCGTCGGTTTCCTCGAGGCGCGACAGGGCGAGCAGATCACGGATGATGCTCGTCATGCGCTCGGCCTGGCGGCGCATCTCCGCCACCGGCGCGCGCAGTTCCGGATCGAGAGCCGGGTCCTGCCCCAAAGTTTCAAGGTACCCGGAGACGACGGTGAGCGGCGAACGCAATTCGTGCGATGCATTGGCGACGAAGTCCTTGCGCATCGCCTCGAGTCTGACCTGCCGCGAGACATCGCGGACGAGCAGCAACTGCTGCCCCTCGCCGTACGGCACCACCTGCAAAGACAAATGCGTCTCCGGCGCCACCTTCGCGCGGATGACGAGCGGCACTTCGTACTTTGCCTCCTGCAGGTAGCGGCCAAATTCAGGCTGCCGCAGCAGATTGTCGATGCGCAGGCCAAAATCATCGTGGCCGCGCAGGCCGAGGAGCGTCGCGGCGGTGCGATTGAACCAGACGATCTCGCGCTGCGCGTTCAAGATCACAACGCCATCAGGCAGCGCCGCGGTGGAACGCTGGATCTGGCGCACGAGTTGAATGAAGCGCTGCTTGTGGAATCTCTTGCGGCGATGCAGGCGCATCACCTGCGCAACGATCTCGCCCCAGGAACCGCCGAGATTGGGAGGCGCCGCGTAGCTTCTGTGGCGCACCCACCAGTCGAGCCTAAATAACGTCCCGAGCTGCCACAGCAGGTGCAGCGCAAGCAGTGTGGCAATCCCCGCCCAGACGTAGCCGAAGACCCAGCCGAGGACGACGCCAACGGTGACTGTGCCCAGTAGGCGCAAGATTGCCAACCACCACGCATGCGTTGCCAGCGCCATACCTACCTACGCTTCAGCGCGCCGAGAACCGATAGCCCGACCCGCGCACGGTTTGAATAAACCGATCGTACCCGAAATCTTCCAGCGCCTTGCGCAGGCGCCGAATATGCACATCGATTGTGCGCTCCTCAACATAGACGTTGCCGCCCCAGATTCGATCCAAGAGCTGATCGCGGCTGTAAACACGCTCCGGGTGCGTCATGAAGAACTCGAGCATGCGATATTCCGTGGGCCCAAGGCCCACGGTCTCCTCGCCAATCAGCACCCGATGACTCGCCTGGTCAAGCGCAAGGCCCTCGATCTCAATGCGCTCTTCGCTCGCATTGGGCGCGGAGCGGCGCAGCACCGCGTGAATGCGCGCGAGCAGCTCGCGCGGCGAGAAGGGCTTGGTGATGTAGTCATCCGCGCCGCCTTCCAGACCCGCCACTTTGTCTCCTTCTTCGGAGCGCGCCGTCAACAGAATGATCGGCAGCTCGCGGGTTTCGCGATCGCGCTTGAGCGCCCGGGTGAGCTCGAGCCC
>Ga0302326_10002399_pt1 | contig 45847 bp, 35 predicted proteins | sample Palsa_T0_3_FD_202264 | JGI IMG/M metagenome (GOLD analysis project Ga0302326, IMG submission 202264) | Peat permafrost microbial communities from Stordalen Mire near Abisko, Sweden - Palsa_T0_3 | ecosystem: Environmental > Terrestrial > Soil > Palsa > Peat permafrost | place: Sweden: Abisko... | reverse complement strand
TTGCTGCATCAGCGCTGGTCACAGCGCTGGCATTCCGACCTCTGCACAGGCGCCTGGCCGTTCAGGTCAGCTCGAAGATCCGCTACCGGGCGGACGCGTACGTGCGCGGCCGCCGCGCCCTCCCGGATTTGATTGGCCGCGAGCAGTCACGCACGACGCGGCGAGCCGACGGCACCTACCGTTGCGACCGCGGTCATATCTGGACGTGCACCTGGGCGGCATAATGACTGCCGAGGGCTACGCCAAGCCGCTCGCCCCAGCGCGTTACTGCCCCGTCCGCAGCCTGAGGTACGCGGCGAACGGATCGACGCAGGATACCCGGCTCTTGTAGGCCGACACCACCGTGAGGAGATGCCCCACCAGCGGTGTTATGGTCTCGCCGCCGACGCCGCCCTGAACCTCCAGCTGGTGCACCACCGGATCGACTGGAGCGTCCAGGTCCCGGCCCGCCGGGCCGTCGAGCGGGACGATGCGGCCATCGCCGCGTAACGGGAGGAGACCTGGCCCGTGATAAGAGGACGGCGGCGGACCTGGGCGGCTGGCTCTGCTTCGAAGATGAGTCCGGCCAGGGCCTGAAGCCGCCCAAGGGCCGCACCTGGGGCCGTCGCGGCCGCACCCCGGTGGTGAAGGTGACCGCCCAGGGCAGCAAGCGGGTCTCAATAGCCGCGCTGGGCTCGACCTCACCCTTCCGTGAACTCCCCATTGAGGGTCCCCTTCAGCCGGTCAGCCGCTGGGACTTGGCACGGCGGTCATCACCGTGTACTGGCAGCATGGCGTGCTGGAGGCACGCGTCTGGCCGCTGGCCACCTGATACGCCCACAGGTGCCCGCCGGGGCCCTGGTAGAGCAGCCATGTGTCGTTTGCCGACCATGCGGTCCTGGCGAACAGGTACGCGGCCGACGACGGGACTGGCATGGCCCGCCTGGAAGGGCCGGTGATCCGCATCACGTACAGGCGCACCTGGCCTGCCCTTTGCGACCGGATCGCGGCGTAGGCGGCGATCATCTGGTCGTCGGGAGAGATCGCGCTGACCAGGTTGAAACCGCCAGGCACCCACCCCGCGGTGCCCGGCGGTGCCGGGAATGAGATCAGCTTTCCGGTGACCACATCCAGGACCCGCAGTACCTTGCACGCGTCGTAGCCGGCGTCGGGGTCTTGCGGCGCGTCCGGTGCGGTGGTCTGCGAGGTACAACCCGTCCCGTAGGCCACCAGCCGTGCGGTGGCATCAAAGCCATCGGGGAAATCGGGCGAGGACGGCAGGATCCTGGGCGCGCTGCCCGGGTTCCACAGGGCCAGGCCCTGCGGTACCTGCAGGAGCAGGCCGGTGTCCGTGCCCCTGACGGCTGGCAGGTTCGCGCCGGCGGGCAAGGTGACCGGCTGGCCAGGCGGGCCTCCGGACAGTGCCACCGTCCACGCCCGGATCGGGCCCTGCATGCCGTGCTGGACCTGGAAGAGCCACACCCGCCCCGGTGCCGCGGCCGGGGCGAAGAAGGGCGTCGGCCCGAGCACGCGCGGACGCCCGGTCAGGTCATCCCGGATGGCATTGACCCCGTCACCCACATACACCAGCCAGCGGCCCACCTGCGCCAGCAGCGGCTGGAAGTCCCCCGCGCTGATGGCTGGCTGCTGGCTTTGCGTGAGCCGGCCCGTGCTCAGGTCATCGACATAGACCGGCGGCCCGCCCCCCGGGCCGAACGCCGGATAGCCGACCGGCCACATCAGCAGCGTGGTGCCGATGCTGCGCGGGATCGGCAGCGGCGCCGCGGCCTGCCGCACCGCCACCTGCGACCTGGGATGACTGCGCGGCCCCGGACGGCCAGGCGGATGCCTGGCCACGCCAGCCGCCACCCCCGCCACGCCGGCCAGCACCCCGGCAACGGCCACGCCGACCGCGAGCCAGCGGCGGCGCTGGCGCCTGCGCGCCTCCCTGATCAGGGCCTCCGGCCTCGTCCGGGCGTCAGGCAACCAGCCAGGCGGCGCGATCCTCATGGCAGCTCCACCGACACCTGCTCGATGATCGCCGCCAGCTCTTCCGGCCGGTACCCGTACCGGCGCGCCACCGCCACCAGCTCACGCGCCTTCGCCACCACCACGCTGCGCTGCGGGCCGATCCCGGTCACCGACACCCCACGGCCGCGGCGGAACTCCACCAGCCCCTCCTCCCGCAGCGTCCGCAACGCCCGGAACACCGTGTTGGCGTTGACCCCCAGCACGGCGGCCAGGTCACGGGCGGGCGGAAGCCGCTCACCAGGCCCCGCCTCGCCGTCGGCGATCGCCCGGCGGATAGCCGCGGCGACCTGCTCGTGCAGCGGCACCGGGCTGGAGTGATCGATCTCCACAGTGGGACTAGTGCTACTCACATTAGCATCATAGACGTTCACCACCGCGCCTGCCACCCCCCTCAGGTCCGCGGCAGCCGACTGACGCCTATCGCTCTTGCCCGTCCCGGCCTACCCGGCCCGCAGCGGTTGCCGGTCTCCGGGACCTGATGCATGCATGGGATCAAGACACCTGACCGGGCGCAACGATCGACCAGCACGAGGCGCAAGGCGCCGATCGCCATCACCAGAGCGATCGACACGCACGCCCGCGGGTCCCTGACCACCGCCATAACCTGCCAGCTGGTATGTGACCATGCGCGTCCGCTTCCTCTTTGTCAAACTTTTGTGAGACACGGGATGTACGAACCCTTTAAGGCAGAGCAGAGCGAGACGGCACTGCCGAGACAGTGACGATGGCACTTTCTGACAGTCCGTGTTCACAGAGGCTCAAGTGATCAAAGCGGACCAGCGACACTTGCTGAGCGAGCTCATCGACGGTGCAGTCCCTGCTCCGACGGCGCACGATTTGTTATTGGGCCGATCAGACGGACAGGCGTTCAGTTGCCCTGGCCGAAGATGTCCTCGAGGAGGAGCCTGAGCCGGGCCGGTGGTTGCTCTTCCGGGAAGATGTCCCGTACCAGCGCGAAGACATCGGCTACGGTGTGCAGGTTGAGCAGTTCTGTGAGCTGCCTGATGTCTTGCGCGTCGCGGGGTCGAGCGGCGAGTGCTTTCATCGCGAGGAGATGTTCTGGTGAAGCGGCGAAGACGCGTAGGCCAGGGTGGTCGAATACGCGGGCTGCCGACGGATCGCCGCCCGGCGCGGCGTAGGAACTTGCTTGCTCGTTCAGCCACCAGTTAGGCAGGCCTAGTTCGGCGGCTACTGCCCGGGCTTCTTCAAGCACGATGCCGTGTGGCTTGAACAAGGCGTCCACATCACGGGTGGCACGGCGCGAGTCGTAAGCCAGAGCCATTGCAGCACCGCCGAACACGTAAATGTCCGCCACTACTCCCCGCTTGGCCAACCGGTCACCGAGCCGGCGGAATGCCTCCTCGATGCCCTCGCGATCGAGCAGAGGCGTAGGTCCGCTCACGCGGCGTCTATCTCATAATCCGCGACGAAGACACCCCGCCTGCGGAACGCGGCCGGAGCATGCACCAGCGCCTGCGCACGCGCGCCCGGTGTGTCGAACGGAAACCAGAACCGCCTCAGGCCCCGGATGGACGACCAGCCCGGCGCAGCATGGCCATCCCGCATGGCAAGATGCTCCGCAAGCCCCGCGAACAACACATCCCAGCGCTCGTCGCCCACCGGCTCCGGCGCATCTTCAAGCAACCTCAGCCGGCCTCCGGCTGGTTCCTGGTGATACTCCTTAAGGAACTCGACGACCAGCCGCCACTGCGAGTCGAAGTCCTGCTCGCCTGCCACGAGACGAGCCAGATCAGCAAGGGTCAGCGGCTGGTAACTCACATTCACAGCGTAGCGAATGCCGCGTCGACCGGATCCCCGTGGAGAGTCTCAGCTGAGCGCCCATTACCGCCCGGCCCCGGCGCCGTGTTGGTCTGGCCAGCTGGTACTGGCTCACACGGTTCGCGGCTACCGCTTCAGGGGCGGTGGACCGAATCGAACCCGGTGTAGCCGCTGCACCGGCAGCGCCGCCACCAACGGCCGCGATGCGAGCAGGAACTGGAGTCGCAAGCAGGGCGTCGTGCATGTCCCGCGGCGGAGGGGGCGTCTGCATGGCAACCTCCGCATACTCATTTGGGTTTGGCCTACTGACAAGACTAACGCCGGTACAGGGAGACATCCGGTAACCGGCTGGGTTGGGGCTCTCACCGCAAGTACTGGCTCACGATCGCCGCGCATTGCTCGACCCGCACGCTGCCGATGTGCCGGTCCATCACCGCGTTTAGTTCGGCGAGTCCTGATGGCTTACCGTCGAGCTCGGCTATCATCATCGCCCTGGCCAGCTCCACCAGCCCGCGCTCGTCGCCCTGCCAGCGCTCGACCGCCCGGTCCATCAGCTGACGCTGGTGGTCCGGTTCGAGGTATTCAGCCAACCGGACGCCGATCAGATCCGGCGGAACCGGTGCTGTGAGAAGGTAGGCGACACTGCCCTTGGCCATCGCGTCGAGCCGTTCGACCGAGCCGTCGAGCAGTTCCATGGTCAGATGGATCCAGTGGCAGGAGCCCCACAGATAACCCTGCTGGACGATGACTGACCGCCCGGGCATGAGGCACGGCAGGGACTGAGCGAGCACCAGGTCGTTGACCTGCCAGGTCTTCACCATGTCGAGGAACAGCACCTCGATCGGCTCGCCGCTCCAGCCGATCGCGCACGCGTCGCCCTCACGCACCTCGATATGGCGGGCCCACGGCGCGATGTTGGCGTCGAACACGGGACGGAACGAGGTACCGACGGTCGGATCGGGCAGGTAGGCGGCAAATTCCGCTAGCGTGTATTCTTCCACGCGGAACAGCTCGTAGGACGCAATGGCGGTTTCCCAGGGACCATCCGCGCGTGCCGCGAGACCGCTGGCGAGCGCCGCCGTAGATCCCCCAGGAAGCGTCCCGCCCCCATAGGCGATGTCCAGCGCAGCAGCGAGATCACGGATCCCATGGTCATTGCCCTCACCGCAGACAAGGATCGCTCGTGGCGGGGAAGCCTCGACCGCGGCGAACAATATGTCAAGCGGACTGGGTACGAGCATGTCGGCGTCGAGGCAGACGAATCGCTCCGCAGGGATCACCCTGGCCACCGAATACAGCACGGTGGTGGAGACGAGCAGCCCGGGCACAGTCGCCTTGGCCAGCTCGGCCACCAACGGCACCGGCGCGGCGCCAGCCCGTACGTGCGGGGCTTCGGCGACGACCCGCCCGTCGGCGAGGACGGTGAACGTGGCGTGCGAGGCGCGGCCCGCGACGTCATCGTTCAGGGCTACCCGGCATCGCAGCCGGGCGCATCCCGCGGGGAGGGCGAAGCGCATCCGCGCTGGCGGGTGGGTGCTCAGCGCCGACGCGAATCGCTGGCCGCCGATGGTCACCTTGGCGTCCTCGTAGCCAAGCCTGCCCCGTGCCGCGGCCCTTGATCGGCGGCCGCGCCGGGCGCAGACTGCGAAGCATGGGGCCTGAACCGGAACTCTCGCTGGCGGACCAGGTGGCCGAGCAGGCTGAGCTGATCGTCAACACCCTGCAGCAGACCGACTACCAGTACACCGAGAACATCGACGCCGGCAACGGCATCTACGACTGCGACTGCAGCCAGTTCGCCAACTTCGTGCTGTCCCAGGTGGCGCCGGACCACTACGCGACGCTCGTGGCCGCGGCGGGCGAACCGGTACCGCGCGCCTTCGACTACTACCGCTTCGTCAGCTCGCTGCCGGCCGAGGCCGGTGACGGCTGGGAGCAGGTACAGGTTCTCGCCGACGTGGCCCGGGGCGACCTGATCGCCTGGCAGTTGTTTTCGCAGCCCGAGCCGGGCCACGACACCGGCCACGTGGTCTTCGTGGCCGGCCCGCCGACCCTGACTGACCAGGGCTCCTTCGCGGTCCGCGTCTACGACTCCGCCATCGTGCCGCACTTCGACGACACCCGCGGCGACGACCCGGGCCAGTGGCCCAGCGGGGTAGGGTCGGGCTTCATCAACTTCCAGGCCGGCGACGACGGCCAGCCGGTCGCCTTCCAGTTCTCACCGCCCCTATCGTCACCGTTCACCTGGCTGCCCATCGCCATCGGGCGGCTGGCTTGACCCCGCCGTCGCTCCTGCGCCGCCGAGCACGTAGCTGCGCTCGGCCTTTGAACCAACCGGTCACACTGAGGCAACGGCCGGGTGACACTCGCGGCACATCCTGTTGTCCATGCCAAGTGGTCCAGGACACGCTGCGGTGTGCATTATCCGGGTAGAGGTCGAGTCATGGGGCCTGGTCATCACGATGACGGTCAACCGCGATATCGCCGCCGCCTCCCCCGAACCGGCCGTCCGTTTCACCGAGCCCGGCGAGGCAGCAGCGGCGGTTACCGCGTTCCTAGAGTCTTTTAAGCGCGAGAAGCAGTGATGACCTGTATCTGCGGCGGCGTCTTGGCCTCCGTAGTGGTGACGGACGGGTGACGTGGGGGTGGCTATGGTCGCAGCGACCAGGTGCCCTGGGAGGGAGGGGTCAATGGACAACTCTCAGGACGACCGGCTGGTCAGTGAGCTTGAACACCCCGATGCGACGGTCGTGCACCTACTCGCCGGGCCTTACATTACCGTGGGCGCGGATCGCCAGGACGTGCCCGAGGGAAGCAAGCAGCTTCTCGCCTTCGTCGCGTTGCGGCGGCGGCGAGTCGAACGTCGCCAGGCTGCTGGAACGTTGTGGCCATTCGGTGATGACGAGCGGGCCGCGGGTAACCTGCGATCTGCTCTCTGGCGGCTTCGGCGGGCGGGCATCGACGTGGTGGCCGCGGATAAGTGGTCACTGGCGCTGGACACCCATGTCCTGGTCGACGTCCACCTCACGGAGCAGTGGGCCACACGGCTCATCGAAGGCAGGCCCGGCGCGTGCGACCTGGCCGTTTCGCCGTCGATGATTGACGCGCTGAACCTGCTGCCGGGCTTCTACGACGACTGGGCGCTGATGGAGCGGGAGCGCATCCGGCAGCGAGTCTTGCACGCGCTGGAGGCGCTCAGCGAAAGACTGGCCGCCGACGGGCGTTTTGCTGACGCCATCGAGGCTGCCATGCTAGCCACGAGCGCGGAGCCGCTGCGCGAAAGCGCGCAGCGAGTTCTCATCAAGGCACATATCGCCGAGGGCAACGTGACCGAAGCCCATCGCAGTTATCGCACTTACAAGGATCTGATGCACCGGGAACTCGGCGTGGTGCCGTCCGACGATTTTTCTGCGAGCCTGGGCATCTCCGTAGTCCCGGCGAGCCGGAATGGCCACAGCCGGATACAGCTTTCTCGCCAGGCCGCGCCGGTAAGCTAGCCGGCCCGGACGAATCGACGTCACCTCGCAGGGCCTGTGGGAGGCTGCGGTAGAACGGCATGTCATCGCCCAGAAGATCTTCTACCTCGCGGATGGGCCGGGGGCTCCAGTGGGGACTTCGGACCGACTTCGGAGCTGTATTCCGCGGATGGACTATCCCGACGACACACCCGGCCGCCCGGACATCGGCGACCTTTCGTACCGCGGGGCTGAAAACGAAGCGGGTATCTTCGCCGATCGTCACATCGGGGAACGGGGAGCCCCGCCATAGCTCCTTGGTGAAGCACAGGCTGGGACCGGCCGCCCACGGGCGCTGCGCGCCAGGCCAGGTGAACCGCCACGCCGACGAATGAACCGGATCGTAATACAGGAGGCTTGCCACCCCGCACAGGTCGGCGCTTTCGCGGGTGAGGGCCGCCACCTGGATGCTGACCCGTTCCGGGGACGACCAGTCATCGTCGTCCCAGTGCGCGATGATCGATCCGCTGGCCAGTTCACAGGCGAGGTTGCGCTTGGTCCCGAGGACCATCCGAGCCTCGAGCCGGTGGTAGACGATGCGGGGGTCGGCCGGCAGCAGGTCGCCCACTGGCTCCGGGCCGTCGTCGACGATGACCAGCTCTTTGGCCGGATAGTCCTGCCGGAGAAAACAACGGACCGCCTGGGGTACGAACAAACGCCGGTCAAAGGTCGGCATGATGCAGCTGACGAGTGGGACGGCAGGGCTCGTCGAATTGTCACCGGCCGGGGCGGCCCCCGAACGCGCGGCGTAAAAGGCCCGCACCTCGGGCGGCAGGCGTGGTTCTGGCACGCCTTCCCAGCCGCCGGCACCGCCGACCAGTCCGCAGGCAAACTGCCAGGCGTTACCACCATGGCGGACGTAGAGGAACAGGTCCGCTCCGTCGACCGCTTCCAGCCGGGCTCCGGATCGCACCGCCTGCTCGAGGAATGCGGCGTCTTCGGCCAGGGAGCGATCGGGGAACCTGGCTTTCTCCTCCCAGACCCGACGCCGGTAGACCAGAGTCCCCCCGTGCACGTCACGGACGAACAGGCGCCGGTGCAGCTCGGGTCGCAGGCGCCAGAACCGCCAGGCCGCCAGCTCAAACACGATGCCGCCGCGCAGCGCCGTGATATCGGCTTTGCCGTCCCGGATGGCTGCTACCTGACGGGTGAGCCGCTCCGGTCCGTACCAGTCGTCGTCGTCCCAGTGGGCCACGATCTCACCCCGGGCCAGCTGGCAGGCCTCATTGCGCATCGCGCCGATGCTGCGCGACTCACGTCCGGTGACCACGTGGCGGATTCGTGCGTCGTCGGGAAGGCGCCCGGCCAGCGAGGAGGCGCCGTCCTCCAAGACCAGGAGCTCTTTGTTCGCATAGTCCTGAGCCAGGAAGCAGCGGATGGCCTGCAGAGCGAAATCCGGCCGGTCCCTGGTGGGCATGATCGCCGTCACCAGCGGAAGCGGATCCGGGGAGGCGGCCTGGGCACCAGCCGGCACCGTTCGGCTGAGCGGTCGGCGCACGATGATGAGCGGGACAGGGGCGAAGTGCTCGCAGGCATCACCACGGCAGTGGTTCTCGTAGTCCGCACGCAGCCCGCGCAGGCGCAGGGCGCAGAATCGATCCTGGTACAGGTGGCGGGCGCTGGCCATCTGATGGACATCGCTGTCGCGGCGCCGCCTGGTCGGCGGGTAGCGGAAGGCATAGGCGCCGCACACCCACACCCCGGTGAAGCCGGCGCGCGCGGCACGGATGCTGTAGTCCATCTCCCAGCAGGGCCCGGTGCCGTAGTCCTCATCGGCTCCGCCGATGGCGTCGACGACCTCGCGCCGGACGGCGATGCAGAATTCAGCCAGGCTGTACAGGGGCTCCAGGGTGCGCGCCGTTTCGCCGAAGCGCTGGCGGGCCACCGCGGCCATCCGGGCCACGTCGGGTGCGGCCGCCCCGCCGAACACCTGCTGTTCGTTCCAGGAGCGGTTGGTGGAAGGACCGGCCAGGCCTCGCCCTGAGACCGCGAGCGCCGCCAGCAGCCTGGTCAGGCATCCCGGCCCGAGCACGGTCCCGCTCTCGACGAAGACCACGACCTCCGCATCACTGCGCGAAACCAGCCGGTTGAAGCAGGCGGGCGCGCCCAGCGGCTCGGCAGTCCCCCACCTGGGAAGACCGGCCAGCGCCGGGTTGGCCGTGAGCGCCGCCGCCAGGGCAGCGTCCGGGCCGTCAGGCAGCAGCACGATCGAGGCCCCGGTCTGGCCCTGGGTCTGCAGCGACCGCACCGTCTCGGTGAGGTGGTCCGGCTCGGCGTGGGCGTGTACACCGATCATGACAGCCGGGCACATGTGGCGACCCTAACGCGCGGTCCGTCACCTGCTCGTCACGAGCGGGGGCGCCTCGGATCGTCCTGGCACCTTCATGGCAGTTTGATGATCACCGGCTGATACGACCATGTTCTGATGGTCGTGGTCGGCTGCGGCGTGCCGCCCACCACTGGCGTCGAGTAGACGACGCCCCTCAGCCGTCCTTCTCGCAATGCCTTCGCCAGTGTGCGTGCCCACTGCTGCCCGCTTAGCCCACCCTCAACGTACAGCCGCCGTATATTGCCGACGACCCAGTCAAGTTCCATCTGGCCCCGGGCCAGTACGGCGTCACCGCCTTTGTACTCGACGATGTGTATCTCGCCGAGGTCGAGGCTCGGCCCCTTCTTCATGACATCGTCAAAGCCCTGGCCGTACCGTCCTTTGAATTCGAATGGGTTGCTGAAACCGACCCGGTCGTGGCCCTCAGCCAGCGCCTTGGCCCGCCCTCGCTCCACGCCGTAACCATAGGCACGGTCACGCAACTCCAGCAGCAGCCTGGGATCTCCCTGCGGCGGCAGGCGCGTGATCTCACGGCCCGTATTGAAATAGGCCAGGTACGCGTTGAGGTCGCCGCCGGTGTTGGAACCCTCGATCTGGCTGATCGCCTTGCTCAGGTCGGTACGGCGGTCATACAGGTATTTCCGCAGCGCAGCGTCGTCGTACCCGCCGGTTTCGCTCATCCTGCTAAGCAGCCGGTCCAGTCGTGCTACCTGGTCCGGGGTGACGCCGGGCGGGAAGCACGGAGACGCGCACTTCTTAAGGGCCGCAGCGGCCAACGGCTGGTCGGTGAGGGATTTGCGCAGGGGCTCATCGGTGCGCAGGCGCGCTTCTGAGTCCGGGTCCATCTTGCCCAGGCGGCTTATCTCTGTGTCGGCCTTGGCCTTTTCCATAATCTCCGCGGTCGCCCCCGCCGGAGCCTGGCGAGCGGTTGGTTCTCCGGGCTCACGGGAGGTGACGGGCGCCTCGTCGCGAAGTCCCTTCAGCTTCCCGCCCGCAGCCTCGGCATGGGTCTGCTGCGCACGCTCGGCGAGGGCTCCGCCGGCGATCACGCCGGCAGACAGCATTGTCTGGCCGATCAGCATGAGCAGTGCCGCCGAGCGTTCGCCGGGCTCGAGTTTGCTGAGCGCCTCAATCTGCTGCATCAGCTGAGCGCCCATGAGGATTCCGTTGGCTGCGTCCACCCCGAACCCGATGATCAGCATCGCCTCCCCCAGCCGCATCATCCGAAGGGATGTCGCGCCAATGCGACCGAGCCCGACGAGGCTGCCAGCGATGTTGGCGATTTCGAGCGCGCTTTCCAGGCTGAGGTCGAAGGTGCCAGCCTCAATCCGCATGACCACCCGGTAGGCCGACGGAACAGCCCCGGCCAGTCCGAGGGGTACCAGGAGAGACAATGAAGCCCCGCCGGTGAAGGGGGCAGCCGCGATCGCCGCCACCGAGAGCGCGGTGCTGACGTTCTCCACCGATTCGGCGAGCAGGCTGCCCAGGCTTGCCTCGATTCGGATAGTGCGTACTCCGTCGCCGAGCGCGATGGCGACGCGGCCGCGGCCGTAGCCGTGAATGCTTTCGAGCAGTTTCGTGACCGCGTTGGCGATGGCGTCATCGCGCGTTTTCCCGGTGCCGGTCTCGTCGCCGCTCTTTGGCGTCGTCGTGTCCGATATGTAGACCTCGGCGGTTCCGCCCTTGGCCACCGACCGGTCAACGACCTCGAGCGTGAGCGGAATGGTCTGGCCAAGGTCGCTGACAAACCTCGCGTCCAGCAATTGCGCGTCCGCGATCTTACGCTTGGCGCGGAGCGCGATGATCTTTTCGATATTCTCCTGTTCCTTGGTGGCAGCTTCCAGGTTTCCCTGGCCGACGCCGCTCTTCAGGGCCTTGACTTGCTCGGCGGCCTCCGCCCGGCGGCGCTCGAGGCGCACATCCAGGGGAGCGACCGACAGGCGCAACGCATCGAGATCCTGGGCCAGCTGCTTTCGTTCCTCGGGACCAATACCTGGCTGATTCAGCCTGGACTGAAGTTCCCCGATTCGTTGCCGGGTTTGTTCCCGCGCGGTCAAGGCTCTCTTGACGCCGCCGGCTGCCATTTCGTCGGGGTCGCGGGCGAGCACCGGATAGTAAGCCACGCTGGGGGCCCTGACGACTTCCTCGCCGCCTTCCCTTACCTGCGACATAGCCGCGCGGACCATGTAGAGGCCCGGCCCCGGGAACACGATCAGTTTCTGGTTCGACGGTGTGGTGAGAATCTCCAGGCCGAGACGGATGCCGGTTCCGATGTACCGGAGGATGGCGTTCGCGCCGATCAGTTCGAGAGCGCCGACCCCGGCCGGGCCGATATCGCTGCTCATCGTGTCGATGACCCGGTTGATGTCTGCCTTCGCGTAAGCCGTGTCACGGCTGAACCGAACCGCCGCGACCTCGCTCGCGGAGACCTCCTCGCCCTGGAGCTTGCTGACGTCGACCGGCTCGCCGATCTTGTTGTCGGGGATGCGGACTCGCTCCCAGTTGAACGCGTAGCGGCCAAGGGCCTCATAGACCGACGGGAACTGCACGTCCATGTTGAAGCGATGGTCGGTGCCGAGCGCGGCATCGAACAGAGGCGGCGGCAGAGCCGGCCGGGCTGACAGCGTGGACGGGAAGGCCGGGTAGTTGGCGGTCGCGGGCTGGTCGCGGATTTCCTGGTCGCCTTGCTTCCCCGTCCCGGCGAACACCAGCTGCTGCGTGAACCGGCCATAACGTTTGACCAGCTCGGCACGGGCCGCGGGGTAGACCTCGGCGTTGCGGGCGAGTTCTGCCTGGGTGCGCACATAGCCCAGGAACAGCGCAACGGCGCCGACGCTGCGTATTTTGGCTGGTGGCGTGGTGACCGTCGGTGTCTCACCCTTCCGGGCGGGCGGCAGTTCCCACAACTCGGCGTATATACCTTGCGTGGCCTCGTTGGCGGCCAGGCTCAGGTCGAGCCGGACAGCCTCCAGCACCATCGCCGGCTGGTATAGCGCGTCTACTACCTGGTTGACGGTCTCGGAGCCGGCCAGCCGCTCGCTTGCCGAACCAGCCCGAGCCTTGGCTAGCTGGTCGGCGTAGCGGCGCAACAGGATTCCCTGCTGCGACAGCTCCTGTTGGAAGATGTCCGGCGTGTACCAGGCCGGCAGCGGGTTGCCGCTCTCCCTGAGAGAGCCGACGAAGTCAGCCCAGAGATTGAGGCCCGCGACGCCCAGGTTAAGCAGATCCTCCTCCTCCGGGGTGAGTTGGAGTTGGAGATTCTTGGCCTTGAGAGACCCGATGAGAACCAGCGTCGGCTGGAGCAGGAACGTAATCTGGCCCATCGGCTGTCCGGCCTTCGCGGGCTCGCCGTCTGCGAATCCGCCGGAGCGTTCGAATTTGTGCTTGACAAGCTCGGCGAGGATCTCGTTCTCCAGCCCTGGCCGGTATTGCGGGCCGACGAGCCGGTTAAGCGCCACGGCCAGAAGCTGGGGACTCTTGCGGCCCGGCTTGAAGGTCACCGTTTCCGGTACCTGGAAAACGAGCCCGCTGAGCGAGACTGTCATCCCGACGTGGGAGGGTGGCCCGGAGTCCTCGGGCAAGCGCTGGATGCCCGGGGCCGCCGGAGCGGAGGCGGGCGGACGGCGGCCGGCCAGCAGCGCCTCGGCGACGGTTTCAGCTTGCCGTTCGTGTACCCCGTCGGGGGGCGCGATGCCGCCATCGAGGCCGGCCGCTGACGCATGGCGCTGTTGCTGGACGTGGACGAGCTCGTGGACCAGCGTCCGCCATCCTTCGGGGCTCTCGGGCGCATATGCGCCGGCCCCGAACACCACGGCGTCGCCTACCGTGTACGCCCGAGCGTGGATGCCTGCCGCCGACTTTGCCGCTGCCTGGTCGGTGTGGATGCGGACGGAGGAGAAGTCCTCGCCTAGCCGGGCCTCCATCTCGGTGCGGATCCGCCTGCCGAGAGGCTGCCCGCCGCCGCCGCCAACCACGGCGAGAGCATCCGGCACCCCCGCCGCGTTCACCGAAACCGCCGATGGCTTCCGGGCGATCTGGAGCTTTGTCCGCGGCTGCCCGTGACACCGTTGCCCTGCTTCGCACTCCCGGCACGCGCACTGAGCGACCGGCGCGGGGCCGACACCTGGGCTCACCGGGACCTGTGACGGCCGAAATGGCGCGGTAATGGTGCCGGCAGGCATTGCGGACTTCGGCGACGCCGGTGTGGTGATGTGCGGGTCCGTAGCCGTCTGGGACAGGAGAGCCGCTGACGGCCCGCTCATGAGCCGATCATGACAGCCGGTCACATGCGTGGACCCTAACGCCGCGTCCGTCACGCGCCCGTCACGCGCAGACCATGACCTCTGTCTAAGCCGCCTGGAAACTTATAGGTTCCTGACGGCGGGCCAGCCGAGAACAGCGCCTCAGCTGTCATGGTGAGGATAGGCCCGGCCCTTTCGACGATCGTAGCGGCGTAGATCCAGGTGCCGCGCACGATACCTCTCACCAGGAGCGCCCGGTCCTCGTCGGCCTCCAGCGGGATCTCGCCGTGTTCGGGCGGGGATCCCGCGCCGACGGTGACGGTGGTAAGCCGGAAGGCTCCGCGCGCTCCATCCTCCGCGGCAAGGATCTGGAATACAGCCCCGCGGACCACGCCGAGATAGCCGTAATTGTTCATGACCGTCTCAGGGATCCGGATAGATGATGGTCGAGCCGGTGGGAGCCGGCCATGTTATGCGGTGGTAGTTCCCGATGGTATTGCGGGTGGGGTTGGGGTCATTGTTCGTGCCGCTCGGTTCCATGATGGTGTCCGGGTCCGCACCGCCCGGCGGATGCCCAAGGCCGAGGACATGCCCCATCTCGTGGGCCATCAACGTATCGCTGGCCCCCCGGTCGGACAGCGCTATCTTGGCATTGGCGGTGCCGCCACCCACGGTGCCGCCGCCGCCGGCATCCGCGACGTCGTTGTCCACCATGAATATCCCGACGCCGGTACCGTTCCAGCTCGCGCGGACCTTATCCCTTTCGTCGCGAGTGCCCCCTGCCGCCTTGAGGCTGGCGTCCACGATCTGCACAGCGCCCGCGGCTTGGAAGAACACGCCGAGCTTGCTCCACGTATCCTGCGTCGCCAGGAAGCGCTGCGCCCACGACACTCCCGTGGGGGCCGGATCAGCCGGACTGTCCTTGAACAGCACCGGTTGGACATTGACTCGCCGCATCTCACCGGGCACTCCGCCGACCGGTGCCGCGGGCGCCGCAGGGGCGGGCGCCGCAGGCGATTGAGCTGGGCCGGGTACCGGCCCGGGCGCCCCGCCTGGCGGGAGGCCTCCGTCGAGTGTCGACTGGCCCGCTTCCGTGAGCCTGTTGTACAGCGGAACCTGCGACGGCCTGAGCCGCTTAGTCGCCGAGTCAGGACGGCGCGAGGCGGCGGCCGGCACCGCGCGGGTCACCGCAGCCGTGTGGTCGCTGGTCCTGACCGCCGATTGCGCAGCGATCTGTGCCATCCGATCTGCCCCTCGCCACCGAATCGCCTCGTGCCCGACTGGTCACGTGTCATCACGGTAATCGAGGTAGGCGCGGAGCGGAAGCCTGCCCGCATTCGCGTTCACCACCCGCATAAGGCCTGCGACGCGGCGATGACGCAGTCATTGACGCTTCCGTGACGCCAGGATCACGGTCCCCCCGTACGGTAAAGACTCGCTCGCCGCCAGGCACGGTCGGCATAACACGGCGCATGCAGGGAGGGCAAATGACGGTCACGACGTCATATCCCGGGGTCTACGTGCAAGAACTCCCGAGCCTGGTCCATTCGATCACGCCGGCGCCGACGTCGGTCGCGGTGTTCGTCGGCTACACCCACCCGTTCGCCACCCCGGCGGCCAACTATCTCACCGCGATCCAGCTCTTCAGCTTCGCTGACTACCAGGCGAATTTCGGCGGTTTCTTCTACAGCCCCTGGCTGCCCGACTACGTCGGGCAGGCCGTTTATCAGTTCTTCCTGAACGGCGGGCAGACCTGTTATGTCGTGGGCCTCCCGGCGCAGGAGTACTACGAAGGGGGGCAGCCGATCCCGCCCAGCCTGGGCCCGGTCGAAGTCAAGCCGGCCGGCCTCACCATCGGTGGCATCACCTTCACCGCGCGGCAGCCGGTCGGGCTCCCGGCGGTAGCCGCCACCTCTTCATCCCCCGCCGTGCCGACGGTCGGCATCCAGATGCAGGTGGCATTCTCGAACGTTCAGAGCTCCACTCCCAGCAACCCTCACGATACGGCCGACATCGTCATTTCCTACGGGACCGTCGTCGAGACGTACCGCAAGGTGCAGATAGAGGCGCTGGCTCCCACTTCGCCGCCGCAGCCGCCCTCGCCGCTGCAGAACTCCAACCTCGTGACCGTCTCGCTGTCCGCCCCGGCACCCACGCAATACCCGTCGCTGACGGGCAGCCCTTACTCGCTGACCTACCAGATACCGCCTGCCGAGGGATGGGGCACGATCAACCCGGCCGACTTCGCGGCGGTCTTCGAAGAATACGCGTCCCTGGACAAGGTGCCCGTCTTCAACCTGCTGGCGACGCCCGGTATCACGGCCAGCGCCGTCACCTCGGAAGCCGTCGCGTACTGCGAACGCAAGCGGGCCTTCTACATCATGGACACCCCGTCGCCCTCGCTTGCGCCCCCGCCCCTGACCACGCCGCCCGCCGCGCCGGCGCCGGCCCAGCCGGACCCGACCTGGAGCGTCAACAGCCTGGTCGGCGCGCCCGCGATCCTGTCGGAAGACTTCCCGGTCAGCATCAACGCCGCGCTCTACTACCCATGGCTTATCACCACCAACCCGGTTACCGGGGCGCCAGCCACAGCTCCGCCGAGCGGGTTCGTAGCCGGGATGTACGGGCAGGAGGACAACGCGCGGGGCGTCTGGAAGTCGCCGGCCGGCATCGAGACCGCGCTCCTCGGGACGACGGGCGTCGACCCCAACGGGCTGATGAATGACGCTCAGCAGGGGGTGCTTAACCAGAACGCCCTCGATTGCATCAGGCAGTTCCCCGGCATCGGCACCGTGATCTTCGGCGCGCGGACGACAGCCGGCGCCGACGCCAATACCGCCCAGCAGCAGTGGAAGTACGTCTCGGTGCGCCGCATGGCGCTGTTCATCGAGCAGACGCTTTATTCCAATCTCACCTGGGCGGTGTTCGAAGGCAACTCTGCCCCGCTGTGGAACGCCCTGACCCAGGAGGTCACGGCGTTCATGCTCAGCTTGTTCCGCCAGGGTGCGTTCGCCGGAAATACGCCGAGCCAGTCATTCCTCGTGCAGTGCGACTCCACGACCACGACTCCGGCAGACGTGGCAAACGGCGTCGTCAACATCCTGGTCGGCTTTGCCCCGCTGGTGCCCGCCGAGTTCGTCATCGTCCAGATCGCGCAGCTCGCCGGCCAGGCGCAGAGCTAGGGGGTCACCATGAGCAAGATCTTCCCCGCCAACCTGAACCGCTACGACCCGTACAAGAACTACCGCTTCCTGGTCTACTTCGGCACGAGCACGTCGCCGGTCGCCGCGGTCAGCAAGGTCGGAGCGATCAAGCGCACGTCCAAGGTGATTGAGTACAACGAGGGCGGCAACGCCATCACCCTGAAGGGCCTGGGGCGGACCACATACGACCCGATCACGCTCGAGCGCGGGGTTACCCAGGACACCGACTTCGCTACCTGGGCCAACTACGCTCAGGTCCTCGATCAGGGTGCTCCCAGCACGTCGCTGGCCAACCTTCGCCGCGAGGTCGCCGTCGTGCTACTGAACGAGGAGGCCCAGCCCGTGTTGCGGTTTAAGATCCACCGCGCCTGGATCTCGGAGTTCCAGGCGCTTCCCGATCTTGACGCGGGCGGCAACGCCATCGCGATCGAGCACATCAAGATGGAGAACGAGGGCTGGGAGCGGGATCTCACGCTTACGGAACCCGTGGAGCTCTGACCTTGCTGCAGGTCAGTGGCACGGCGCTCACCGTGCGGGAGCCGACCGGCCAGGACGAGATCTTCCTGGTCGAAACCACGCTGTCACCGCTGGCCGCGGTCCTGGAACTGGCCCGGCGGGTGGCCGACGCGGCCGACGGGACTGCGGTCGACTGGGCCGGCCTGCCCGCGGCCGACATCGGCACCGCTGCGCTGGAGATCCGGCGGTCCTGGTTCGGTGACCTGATCCGCTCCGAGGCCAGGTGCCCGGACCCTGGGTGCCGCGAACGGATTGATGTGAGCTTCAGCATCCCCGACTACCTCCGGTATCATCGGCCGCGCCGAGCACGCGGCATTGTCCAGGCGCCCGGCGAGGATTCGTTCAGCCTGGCCCAGGCGACGGTGCGCTTCCGGATCCCGACGGTGGCCGACCTCCTGGCGGTGGTGGACGACCAGCGGCCGGCGGAGGCGCTCGCCCGTCGATGTGTCGACGCGCCCGAGATATCCCGGGCGCTTGCCCGGCGCCTAGACCACGCACTATCGGCTCTTGCGCCCAATCTGGACGACGTGCTGGGCGGGGGATGTCCCGGCTGCGGACACCGGGTGGCCGTGCGTTTCGACCCGCTCGGGTACACACTGGCCGAGTTGCGGAGCGCGTTTTCCGGTATCTTCCTCGAAACTCACGCTCTCGCCTCCGCCTACGGGTGGCCGGAAGAGGTCATCCTCGCGCTCCCCCGCAGCCGACGCCGGCGCTACGCGTCGATCATCGCCAGTGAACGGCCGACCGGATGAGGGCCCGGATCCCCTACCTGGCGCGGCTGGCCCAGCAGAGTGCCGGCCAGCAGACTGCCGGGCAGGCAACGCTGCAACCGTCGCTCCCGCTTTTCGCCGGCGACAGTTACCCGCCCGTGCGCCGGCCGGACCGCGACGCCGGTCCGCCGCTGGATACGCAAGCGGCGGCCAGCGGGGGCTGGCCCATTCCCTTCTCGCCGCCCGGCGATGATCCTGGCGGCGTTCACGCGCCTCGGGCAGCGGAACGGAACGCCTACCGTCGCGGCGTGGCACGAGCCGGCGGCGACCTGGACGTCCCGGTCGTTCCCGTCCCGGAGCCCACCACCGCCGACGCCGCGGCACGGCCGACGGCCCGCACCGCACCGGCCGTCCTGCCGGCGCCCCCTTCCCCGCCAGCATCACCGGCCGCCCGTGCCGTGCGGGCCAGCACCCCTTACGCCTCGGTGTCCCGAGCCGCTTCGCGGGCCACGCGGGCCGAACCGGCGGGTTTGGTACCGCCCGCGTGGGGCGAGCCCGCGGGTGTCGTACCGCCCGCGCGGGGCGAGCCCGCGGGTGTGGTCCCGCCCGCGCGGGCCGAGGTGAGCGTCGCCGGACCGCGGACCGGGCCGCTGCCCGCGGTCGGCCCGGACCAGGTGCGGCCGCCGGCGGCCTGGCCGGACGCGCTGTGGGACGGGCCGGTCGACCTGCACATGATCGAACAGCCGACAGCTAGAGGAACCGGCGCCCCGGTCGCGGCCGCGCCGGCGCCAGGCCCGGTGCCCGGAGGAATCGGTGGCCCAGGTCCTGGCCGGGACGCCGGCGGCTCGGCGGCGCCCGGCGTGCGCCATCAGGCCGACCAGGCCAACCCGCCAGAGCCTGCTGAGCCGACTGAGCCGACTGAGCCGACTGAGCCGACTGAGCCGACTGGGCCGACTGGGCCGACGTCCGGTCAGCTGATTTCCCAAGCGCCGATCGCATCCGGCCAGCTGCTACCGCGATCCGCGCCGGCTACCTATCCGGTCCCGGTCCTGCGCCCGGGGCCCTCGGGACCGTCCCAGAAGCCGGGCACCGCAGCCTTGCCCGAGGTGTCGATCGGCACGATCGAGGTCACTGTCGTCCCGCCGGCACCGCCCCCTCCCGGGTTTCCGCAGGTGCAAGCGATGCGTCCGGCCCCCAAGCTCGCCGAGGGCACGGGCACCGGCCGGCTGCGGGAGGGTCTCCGCCGCTGGTACGGGACCGCACAGGGCTGACGGGGGGCGCGATGACGCTTGACCTGTCAGCGGTGACTGACTCCCTGATCGGGCTGGTCAAGAGCCAGTGGACGACCGCGCCGATCTGGGCCGAACTCGGCGGGAGCCCGGGCGGGCCGACGTTCACGCCGAACTTCACCGGGCTGGCGCCGGATGCGGCGCGCCAGCAGCCTGGCACGCAGCTCAGCATGTACCTCTATCACGTCGAGCCGGACAACTCTCAGGAGGCCTTGTTCTGGCAGGCGCAGATGCTCCAGACCACGGCGGGCGAGCCGACGCGGTTCCTGCCGCTGGCACTCAACCTCTTCTACCTCCTGTTCGCTTATTCGCAGACGAGCTACACGGAGGAACAGGAGGCGATGAGCGTGGCCCTGCGTATCTTCCATGCCAACCCGATCGTGCGCAGCGAGCCGGAAGCGAGCCCGCCGTGGGAGCTGACCCTGACCATGGAGCACCGGTCCTACGACGAGCTGAGCCGGCTGTGGCAGGCGACCACCGCGCCCTTGCGGATGTCCCTGGTGTACCGCGCGGCGGTGGTGTTCATCGACCCGGATCCCATGCCGTCGCCCGCGCCTGCGCCCACGCACGTGTCCGTGGCCGCGGAGCCCGCGCAGCTGCCCCTGGGCGGTCCAGGCGGACTCCCGGCCGTGGTCGGGACGGTCCGCGACGGCTCCTACACCGGGCCGACGGGTCTGCCGGTGCCGTTCTCGCAGTCCCCGGCGACCGTCGCGGCGGGCCAGACGGTCTGGCTCATCGGATCGGACCTCGGTGTGGCCGGCGTATCGGACCAGGTGTACCTCCTGCCGCAGGCCGGGGGCGAGGCGGCAGACGTGACGGCGTGGGCGGTGGCCGCCGACTCAACCACCGCGAAATTCGTGCTCACGCTCCCGCAAGCGGTCGGGACGCCGCCAGCCGCCGCGCCCGCTCCAGGCGTCTATCAGCTCTGGGTCGGGGGCGGGTCGCCGGGCGTCCAACAGACGGTTTCGGTTCCGGTCACCATTGCCGCGTACGTCGACCCCGCGGCCGGGCCGGTCCTGACGGGACCGGGACCGTTCACGGTGCCCGGGGCCGGCTTCATCCCCGGCGCCACCGAGGTACTCATAGGAGCAGTGGCCCTGGCCAGCACTTCATCGGTCCCGGCCGCCGGTGAATTCAGCGTGGACCCGTCCGGCACGTCGCTGTCGTTCACGCCGCCGCCCGACCCTTCCGGGATGACCGCGCCGCTGCGCGTGCGGGTAAACGGCATCGAGTCCGATCCGGCCTTGTGGGTGACGCTGTGAACGGAGCCCGGATCACGCTGCTGCCGCCGACCGCCCATGCCATCGAGATCCCGGCCGAGCCGCGGTGGCTGGCCGAGGTCCGGCTGCGCGCCTACCGCCGGGTCCTATGGCTGCGGCACCTGTGGTCGGACCATCCCTACGCGGGCGAGCACCTGCTGGCGATCAGCCACAGCGAGGTCGACCGCGCGCTCGCCGCGCCAGCCGAGGCCGCCGAGGCGGAGCGGGCGTTCTACCGTACCGACCAGAGCGCGGCGGCTACCTCAGCCGAGATCGCCGCACTCGGCGAGCGCCCGGAAGATGCCCGGTTCCAGCACCTCGTGGCCACGCTCGGCCTATCCGAGACCGACGCGGCGCTCTTCATGCTCACGGCCGCAGGAGCCCTGACTCCCGCGATGGCCCGGGTGTTCGGATACCTGCTCGACAGCACCGAGGCCACCTATCCGACGCCGGCCCTGGCGGCGAGCCTGTTCGAGCTGCACGGCCAGCCGCCGCCGGGTCCGGGCTCCGCGCTGGTGCGATGGTCGCTGGCCGAGCCAGTTGCGACCGGACCCGACGCCTTCGGCTACGCGACCGGGTGGCGCCCCGATGCCCTGCTGCTGCCGGCCCTGGGAAGCAGCCCCCACTGGTCGGCCGGCACGATCGGCCGTCAGGTCGAGCCGCCGCCCGGGCCGGTGCTGCACCCCGAGGCACTCGACGAGATCGTCCGCTTCGTGCAGGTGCTGGGACCCCGGCGCCCGCCCGTCGAGATCGAACTGGTCGGTGCGGACGGGTCCGGCCGCACGGCACTAGCCGCCCAGGCGGCCGCCAGGCTCGGATCCAGGCTCCTGGCCGTGGACGCGGCGGCGCTGGCGAGGAGCGCCGACCCGCAGGCCGCCGCGATCCGCGAAGCGCGCCGCGGCCTTCTCGACGGCTCCGTCCTGGCCTGGGAACGCACCGAGACGCTGCCCGCCGGCGTCTGGGAGGCCGTCCCGCGGGCACCGCTGACGTTCTGCTCGGTCGCGGCTCCCGCGCCAGGCATCCCCGGCCCGGTCCTGCGGCGCTCGGTCCGCTGCGGCCCGATAGGGCGGCGTGAACGCGTCGCGCTGTGGTCCGCGCTGACCGCCACGCCGGTGCCCACCGCCGTCGCCGAGTGGACGCTGCGGCCCGCCGAGATCTGCCTCGCCGCGCAGGCCGCGCAGGCCGGCGACGACGAGGTCGGCGAGGTGTGCCGGCGGCTGCTGATGGCCGGCACGCCGGAGCTGCTGAGCCCGCTGCCGCTGCCGTTCACGTGGCCGGACCTGGTGCTTCCGCCAGCCACCGCCGCGCACCTGCGCGAGTTCGAGAGCCAGGCCGCCGAGCGCGGTCAAGTACTCGACGACTGGTGCTTTTCCCGGCTCACCTCGCTGGGTCGCGGCACGACCGCGTTGTTCGCGGGCCCGAGCGGAACGGGCAAGACCATGGCCGCGCAGGTGCTCGCCAGGTCGCTCGGGCTCGAGCTGTACCGGGTTGACCTGGCCGGGCTGGTGAGCAAGTACATCGGGGAAACCGAGAAGCACCTGCGCACGGTCTTCGAAGCGTGTGAACGGGCCCCGGTGCTCCTGCTGTTCGATGAGGCAGACGCGCTGTTCGGAAAGCGGACCGCGGTGACCGACGCCCACGACCGGTACGCGAACATCGAGATCGACTACGTGCTCCAGCGGATGGAGCAGTTCAACGGGGTGGCGGTCCTGGCCACGAACCGCAAGGGGGACCTCGACACCGCGTTCATCCGCCGCCTCCGCTTCATCATCGACTTCGCCCCGCCCGGCGCGAGCGAACGCGAGCGGCTGTGGCGGCTCGCCCTGGAGGGAGCGCGTGACGCCGGCGGAAGGCCCGTCGTGGGCGACCTCGACTGGGAAGGCCTCGCGCGCGAGCTGGACCTGACCGGTGCGGGCATCAAGTCGGCGGCACTCGCGGCGGCCTTCCTCGCCCGCGGCGAGGGAGGCCCCATCGCCGAGCATCACATTTTGCAGGCCGCCCGGCGCGAGCTCGCCAAGGAAGGCGTCGTGGTCCGGCCCGGCCATGGGGCGCTGCGGTGAGTCCGGCGGCCTCGAGCCACGCTCACATCGACCGGCTGGTGCTCCGGGTGAGCGGACTGGATGAGGGCGCCGCCCGGGCGCTCGCGCGCCTGGTCGCCGAGAGGCTCACGGCCGACCTGCTGCGGCCGGCCGGGGCGGCCGGCCTCGACTCGCTCAAGATTGAGGTGACGCCCAGTGACAGCGACCGGGCCGGGCCGGACGCGCTGGCCCGGCACATCGCCGACCAGATCAGGCGGGCCCTGCAGGTGACGCCGTGAGCGGTTTCGTCATGAAGGGCGCGCTGGTCGAGTTCATGCCGACGTTCCTTCCCATCCCGCTGCCGAACGTCACCGTCTTCCAGTACAACCCCGAGACGATGACCCACACCTGGACCCAGCCGGAGCCGGTCGGCCACGCCGGGACGGTGACGAGCAACCCGCTGGCGGTGAAGGGCATGCCCGGCGAGTCGTTCTCCTTCACGATCGCGATGGACGCGAACGACGAGATCGCCGACGGCAGCGCGCCCACGGCGGCGCTCGCCCAGGCGAGCGGGATCTACAGCAGGCTCGCCGCCCTGGAGATGCTCCTCTACCCGACCGGGGCGCCCAGCACGCTGCTCGGCACTGTGTCGGCGGGCGTCACCGCCGCCCTCACCGGCGTGGCGACCGACCCGGTCCGCCAGGTCCCGCAGTCGGTCATACCGGTCACGCTGTTCATCTGGGGGCCGGGACGGATCGTGCCCGTCCGCGTCACCGGCCTCACGATCACCGAGAGGCTCTACGACTCAGCACTCAACCCGACCCACGCCGAGGCTCAGCTCGCGCTGCGGGTCCTCACCCCGGCGGAACTCGTCGGCGCGTACGCCGACGACGACGTCCTGGCGAATCTCGCGACGATCGCCTACACCTACACGCTCACGCTGCGCCAGGCGCTCGCGGTGGCCAACCTCGCCAACGCGGCCGAGTCAATCATCGGGATGATCCCGCACTGAGGGAGAGCCGCCATGTTCACTTCCGACAGCCGGTACGCGAACCAGCCCGTCTGCACCATCACGCTGCCGTCCGGTGCCCAGGTCAGCGCGGTCGTCCCGGTGTTGCCCAACCCGGTGCCGATCGCCGGCTACGCCCAGCAGGCCAGCCAGGGGCGGCTCGATCTCGTCGCGGCCCAGTACCTGAACGCGCCGACCGGCTTCTGGCGCCTGTGCGACGCTAACAATTCCGTGATCGCGGCCGCCCTCGCGGCGCGCGGGCTCATCGGCATCCCGCTCGGAGGCGCTTCGTGACCGTCAGCGTGCAGCTGCTGGTGGGCGGCACCGCGGTGCCGTATGCGTTCTACGACGCGATCCAGCAGCTGGAGGTCGAGGAGAGCTCGGACCAGCCGGGCACGCTGCTGCTGCGGCTGCCGGTCAACCGCACCTCCGCGGGGGACCTCCAGTTCGTCGGCGACGGGACCTTCGAGCCGATGACCAGCGTCTGCCTCACCGTAACCCCGGCGAAGGGTTCCGGAACCCAGTGCATCTTCGACGGGTACGCGCTGTCCTGGCGGCTGCACATGGACCGCGCGTCGACCTCTTCGGCGATCGACATCTGGGCCCAGGACGCCTCATGGCTGATGAACATCGACGACAACGTCACCGAATGGTCCGGCCTGACGGACGGGGAGGTCGCGAACGCCATTTTCAGTAGCTACGGGTTCACACCTGCCGACGGGAACACCGACAACGACTCGCCGAGCCACACCCCCGACGGGCACACGCTCTTCCAGCGAGCCACCGACCTGCAGTTCCTGCGTGGCCTGGCCCGGCGCGGCGGGAAGCTGTGCCGGGTCGCTTGCACCGACACCCCCGGCGTCCGGACCGGGTACTTCGTGGTGCCCGCGGTCGACGGCCAGCCGACGGCGACGATCTCCCTGCTGGACCCGGACAGCTGGACGGTGGAGAGCCTCGACTTCGACTGGGACGTCATGCGACCTACCGAGGCGGACGCGAGCCAGGTCGACCTCACCCAGTCCTCCGACACCGGCACCGACGTCAGCACCGGAGACAGCGGCCTTAACCCGCTCGACAGCCGGGACTATCCCACCTACCTGGGGCAATCCTCCACGCTGCTGCTGACCGCCCCGGCCGACCTGCCCGAGCTCAGCCAGCGCACCGCTGCCGTGCTCGCCGAGTCCGGGTTTTTCGCCCGCTGCACCGGGGAGGCGGACGCGGACCGGATCGGCACGATCCTGCGGGTGGGTGATGTCGTGACCGTCGAGGGCGCCGGCAGCATCCAGTCGGGTAACTGGCTCATCTGGAACGTCCGGCACAGCTTCTCGCTGGACTCGTGGAAGATGGCCTTCACGCTGGTCCGCAACGCGATGGGCCCAGCCGCCCCCGGCGCCGCCCTCAGCTCGCTCGCCGGCTCGCTTCAGGCCGGGGCGATGTAGCCGTGACCATGGCTGACGACCGCGCCCTCGAGGATCTCCTCGAGCGCCTGCGCACCCGGTTCTACGGGAAGTACCGCGGGATTGTGTCCGCCGTGGACGCGCAGACCATGCGGATCAAGGCGAAGGTGCCGTCAGTGCTGGGCGAGACCGACACCGGCTGGTGCATGCCATGTGTCCCTTACGCCGGGCCGAACGTCGGCTTCGCGTTCTTGCCCGAGACGGGCAGCGGGGTCTGGATCGAGTTCGAGGGCGGGGACGTGTCCTACCCGATCTGGGTCGGCGGGTACTGGCGTGAGGGCGAGGTCCCGGGAGACGCGGCCGATCAGGTGAAGGTGATCGTCACGGCGGCGCCGCACAAGCTCGAGTTCGACGACAGCCAGGGCTCGGTCACGCTCTCGGACCCGAACGGCAACACCGTGACACTGGACGACTCGGGCATCACGATCGCCAACGGCCAGTCGGTGTCCGTCGTCGTCAGCAGCTCGAGCGTGTCGGTGAACGACGGGGCCCTGGAGGTGCAATGACGATCACCAGGCAGGATTACGCGTTCCCGTTCCGGATCGACCCGGCGTCGCAGCAGACCGCACAGGTCAGCTACGCCGCCCACGTCGACCAGATGGTCCTTCAGCTGCTGCTCACCACCCCTGGCGAGCGGGCAGACCTGCCGCAGTTCGGCTGCGGCCTGCGGTCGCTGGTGTTCGCGCCGAACAATGATGCCCTGCTCGCGGCCGTGAAACTCCGGGTCATCCAGGGTCTGACGCAGTGGCTGGCCGGCGTGGTAACCGTCGTCGACGTCGCCCTGGACACCAGCGGATCGACCCCCGGCCCAGGCACGTTCCAGGTGACGGTCACCTACACCCTCGTGGAGACCCAGGCAAACCAGACCGTCACGGCGGTGATCGGATGACCCCGGCTCCGCCCGTCCGCGACCGGCGCCAGCTGCTCCTGGCGCCCGGCGCGGTGCTCAACGGAATCGACTACGTCGATGTCGCCGCCGACCAGGTGCACCTGTTCGTCCACTTCCTCAACGTGGTACCCGTGGCGGGCAGCCCGCCCGACGTGGTGGTGACGATCACCGGCGGCGGGACGGTTACGACGATCCCCGTCGGCGATCCGGCCAGGTGGAGCGCCGACAACGAGGACCGCCCTGTCCTCGCGCTCACGATGACCGCGGCGGGGAACTTCTCGATCTACACGCTGGCGATCAGCGGCGGCCAGCTTGACCCGTTCTTCGATTCTGCGCAGTTCACCTTCACGGCGCCCTGCCCGACCACGCTCGACTATGCGACCCCGTCCCCGTCCTGCCCCGGGCCGGCGGACGAGCAGGTACCCATCGACTACCTCGCGAAGGACTTCGCCAGCTTCCGCCAGGCGCTATCGGAGTTCTCGACGCTGCGGTACCCCGCCTGGGTGGAACGGTCAGAGGCCGACCTGGGCGTGATGCTGATGGAGGCGCTCGCCGCCATCGCCGACGAACTCAGCTACTACCAGGACCGGGCAGCGGCGGAGTCGACCATCCAGACCGCGACCCAGCGGCTGTCGGTGGTGCGCCACGCCAGGCTCGTCGATTACGAGCCCGCCCCGGCGACCACCGCGACGACCGTCCTGCAGCTCGACATGCGGGAGCCCGGGACCATCGACACGCCGCTGCTGTTCCGGGCGCTCGGAGCGGACGGGTCGATCATCGACTTCGAGGTGGAGGACCCCGCAACCGGCCTGGCCGGCTCCTCTGGCGGCACGCCGCCACCCTGGGCGAACGTCGACATCCACTGGAATCGCGCCAGCCTGCCGCCTTATTACTGGGACGACAGCCAGCGCTGCCTGACCGCCGGCGCGACGACGCTGTACCTGGCCGGTCACGGCCACGGCCTGTATCAGGGCCAGCAACTGCTGCTCGACACCTGCGCCGCCACCAGCGGCGACCCCCCGGTGCGGGAACTGGTCACCGTCTCGCACACCAGCCCGCCGACCGAGACCGAAGACCAGCTACTCGGCGAGCAGGTAACCATCGTGCCGCTGGCCGCGCCCACGACCCAGGAGCACGACCTGTACCAGACCACCGTGGCCGGGAACATCGTCCCAGTGGTCCAGGGAGTGCGCCGCAGCGAGAGCTTTACGATTCCGCAGCCGGGGACGTTCGCGGCCGGGCCCGTCGTGGTCCGCGCCGGGGCGAACTGGACCCCGGAGGACCCGGTGCCCGACTTCCGCTACAGCCTCTCGGCGGGCCCGCTGGCCTGGCTCGCCCCGCAGACCCAGGACGGTGACCCGGCGGCGGCCGCCGAGCCCGAGATCGTGCTCAGCGCGGACACGTCCTGGCAGTTCCAGCGCTGGCTGCTCGAGTCGGGTGGCACGGACCAGGTGTACACGCTCACCCCTGAGCAGTACTCCCCCGTGCTGACCAGCAATGGGACGACGTGGTACGACTACGACGGCGACGGCGGCACGACGATCCGCTTCGGCAACGGGACCACCGGGGTCTCCCCGCCGCCCGGCACGACCTTCACCGTCCTGTACCGGGTGGGCGGCGGCTTGGCCGGCAACGTCCCGGCCGACACGATCGTGACCGTGGCGCCCGGGCAGCCGCAGGGGGCGCTGATCGACGGGTGCACCAACCCCTTCCCGGCCAGCGGTGGCGCGGACGCCGAGACCAATGCCCAGGTGCGCGTCCGGGCCCCGCAGGCGTTCAGCGCGGAACCGCTTCGCGTGGTGCGGGCCGCTGACTACGTGGCCGCGGCCCAGTCGCTGTCGTGGGTGCAGCAGGCGGGTACCACGTTCCGCTGGACCGGTAGCTGGCTCACCGTCCTGACCAGCGCCGACCCGGCAGGGAGCGAGGAGCCGACCACCGCGCAGCTCACCAGCCTTACCCAACTGCTCGGCCAGCGGCGGCTGGCCGGCTACGAGAGCTACGTCCTGCCGCCGCGCTACGTCTCGATCGACCTGCAGATCACCGTCTGCGGCCTGCCGACCGCCTTCGCCAGCGACGTGCAGGCCGCCGTGCTGACCCGGCTGCAGCCCGGCTCACCGGCCGGCGGCCAGCCCGGTTTCTTCGACCATTCCCAGTGGAGCTTCGGCCAGGCGCTGGAATCCAGCGCGCTGCTCGCCGCGATCCAGTCGTGTACCGGCGTGGCCGGCGTGTACCAGGTCATGTACCGGCAGCAGGGAGCCGGACCGGACTGGGTCCCGCTGCCGGACACGCTGACCGTAGCCGCCGACCAGATCCTGCGCGCAGACAACGACCCGACGCGGCCAGACGCCGGATCGCTTCAGGTGACGGTGGAAGGATCGAAATGAGCAACGGCATCGCATCACCGTGCCCCTGTGCGCAGGGCCAGGACCGGCCGACCGTCAGCAACCCGCCCGGCCTCACGCAGATCGCCTACCGGGCGGACGACTTCACCGGCTTCCGTCAGGCCCTGCTGCGCCCGCGGACGGACGAGACGGCCATCGGCACCTGGCGGCCGGCCGCTGGCGACCTCGGCCTGCAGATCCTCGAGTGGTGGGCGTACCTGGGCGACATCCTCACGTTCTACAACGAGCGGATCGCCAACGAGAGCTATCTGCGCACCGCAACGATGCCGGCCAGCGTCGCGAACCTGGTGGCACTGCTCGGCTACCAGCCGGCGCCCGGCATCGCGGCCACCGGATACGTGGCCGCGATGCGATCGGCGGCACATCCGAACGAATCGCTCGTCATCCCGGCCGGCATGCGCCTGTCCAGCGTGGCGACCCCAGGTGTCGCCGCCCAGACCTTCGAGGCGGACGCCGCCAGCTTCACCGGGCCGTCGAGCGTACCGGTCACGCCGGGGCCGCAGACCGCACTCGCGGTCGATGACACGGGAAATCCCGGGTCCGTCCTGCTCTCCGGCCCGGTGAGCGGCGTCAAGGCAGGTGACCGGCTGGTGCTGACCGGCCAGGACTTCGCCGGCGACGACGACAACTGGTCGCTGGTAACCGTGCGCTCGCTTGCGCCGGCGGCAGATCCGGGGAGCGGCGCCATCAACACCCTGGTCACGTTCTCCGCCGGCGGGTGGGGCCCCGCGGTGTCGCCGCCCGCGTCCGGCCCGGGGCCGGCGGCTCAGGCGACGAACTACCGGCTGGTACGCCCGACGGCGGCCGCCGCGCTGTGGAGCAACCAGGCCGCGACCGAAAACAACGCCAGCCAGGTCGTCGTCACGCCGACCGGTCAGAACGCGCTTACCGTGCACCTGGCCGTGGCGGTCCGCAGCATATCGGCCGGAGACGCGGTCCTGTTCGACGGCGCCGGGTCGCCGTCGGCACTCGCCGTCGTGTCCACCGTCAGCGACGTCCTGTGGGCCGTCCCCTACCCGGTCCTGCCCGGCGTCTCCCCAGCACCGAATCCGCCCGATATCGCCGTCGCCCACACGCAGCTGACGGTGACGCTCGCGTCCCCGGACGCCGCGGTACTGTGCGCCGCCCAGGATGCGGGAACGCTCGCATCAATCACCGTCCGTTATGGCTTCAAGGACGCGGGCCAGATCATCCCGGTCCCGGCGCCGACGCTCACTGCCCTGCCCGCGCAGGTCGCGGTGCCCGCGTCCTATGTCCCGCCCGGCGGGGGCGCGCTCGCGCTCCTGCAGGATGCCACCGGCGCCGGGGTGCCGGTGACCGTGAGCCCGGCAGGATCGGGCCAGGTCTCGCTGGCCGGGGCCGGGATCCCGCCGGCCACGATCACCGCGCCGCTGCAGATGCCGTTGCTGCTGCTGCCGGACGTGGTGCCGGTTTCGCGGGGCACCACCGTGACCAACGAGGTGCTGGGCAGCGGGAACGCCGCGCTCACCAACCAGTCCTTCACCCTGGCCAAGTCGCCGCTCACCTATCTCGCGACCGGTAACGGCCCGGCCGCCGCGCTGGCGGTGTACGTCGACGGCATCCAGTGGCAGCAGGTCCCGAGCTTCTACGGCCAGGCCGCCACCGCCCAGGTGTTCGTCGTCTCGCGCTCACCCGACCAGAGTGTCACCACCATTACCTTCGGGGACGGCGTCAACGGCGCCCGGCTCACCTCGGGGACGGGGAACGTGGTGGCCACCTACCGCTACGGATCGGGAGCGACCAGCCCGCCCGCCGGACGGCTGACCACGATCAGCCAGCCGCAGCCCAACCTGGCTGCCATCCAGAACCCCGTCGCGGTATCGGGCGGAGCCGACCCCCAGGCCGCAAACGACGTCCGCGCCAACGCGCCGGCCAGCGTGTTCACCTTCGGCCGGGCCGTGTCGGCGGTCGACTACGAGGTCGTGGCAGGCCAGGCCCCCGGCGTGTCCAGGGTCGCCGCCTACTGGACCTTCGACGGGACCGCGCAGCGCACGCTGGTGACCGTCTACGTGGGCGACGACCCGGCGGCGAGCGCCGCGGCGAGCGCCGCGCTGGCGGCGGCCGACGATCCCAACCGGCCGGTCTCCGTGCGCCCCGCGATCCCGGTGCCGCTGAACCTGGCCGCCACCCTCGTAGTGGCCGCGAACCGGGAGGTCCCCGCGGTCGTCTCGGCGGCCACCGCGGCGATCTGCGACCCGGCGGCCGGCCTGTTCAGCCCCGCACGCATGGCCATCGGGCAACGGCTGTACCGCAGCGCCATCGACGCCGCGCTGATGGTGCCGGGCGTCGTCGCCGTCCACGATCTCGCCGTCGGCGGGGTCAACGCGGTCCTCGCAGCGCCCGGTGACTTCATCGACCCCGGCCCGGACTCGTTCTTCGCCCTGGCGCCGGGTCCGGTCTCGATCGCGGGGGTGAGCGCCGGTGGCTGATTTCGACGACGGGTACGCCAGCTTGTACGCGGAGCGGCTGTGGCTGCTGCTCCCGGCCGTCTACCGGACGGCGGACTCCGACGGCTCGGGCGCTCCCGGACCGCTACGGGAACTGGTCAACCGGATCGGGGCTCAGGTGGCCGTGGCGCGGCGGAGCATCGACCGGCTGTGGGCGGACCAGTCGATCGAGACCTGCGACAACTGGGTCATTCCCTACATCGGAGACCTGCTGGGCACCAACCTCATCAGCAGCCTGGCGCCCGCCGCCCAGCGCCTTGACGTCGCCAACACGATCGACTACCGCCGCCGCAAGGGCACCGTCGAGGTGCTGGAAGAGCTGGCCCACGACGTCACGGCCACCAACGGCATGCGCTGGACCGCACACGTCGTCGAGGGCTTCCGGCGCCTGGCGCGGACCCGGCACGGTCTTGACCCGGCCCTCGGGCTCGCGGCTTTCCCGGCCGCCGACCCCGCCGGCGTGGCCGGGCTGCTGCAGGCCGAGGGCCTGACCGGCCTGCTGACGGGCAGCCCGGCGGGCGGCTTCGCGGACCTGCGGTCACCGCACGGGGCCGCCCTGGCGGACACGGCCTTCGACGAGAGCTTTCACACCGCTGACGTCCGGGCCGGCCAGGGCGCCGTCGGGCACTTCGGGATCGCCAAGCTCCTGATATTCCTGTGGCGGCTGACCAGCTTCCCGGTTCTCGCGGGCACGCCGGTGGCCGTGGCCGGGTGCCCTGGCCAGTACGTGTTCGACCCGACCGGCCGGGAGATCCCGCTGTTCCTCCCTCAGCCGCTGTCCTCGGCCTACGACTTCGACGGGGCGTGGGTGCCGGCGCAAGAATGGCAGGTCCCCGGCCCGCTGACGGGATCCCTCAACACCGCCCTGGCCGACCGTGATAAATCCTCGCCGCCGCCTAGCCCGGTGGTCCCGCCCAGTTACGGGCTCGGGGTGGGCTGGCAGCTCGGATCGGTCTGGCCAGAGCTCGGCAGGTTCACCGTGACCACCGGGCCCAGCTCGCCGCCTCCGCCGCTCACGGTCGATTACAACTACGGGTTCTCGTCGATGATCGGCGCCGGGACGTACGATCGCAGCCTGCTCGGTGCGCCCCCGGCGGGCACCGGCACGGAAACGGTGGTGACCGGAGGAACGGGCCTGGGCGCGGCCCTGGCCAGAGGATCGGGAATCGTCACGATCGGTGACCAGGATGCCCCGGAATCCCCCACCTACACGGCCCTGGCCAACGTCGGCTCCAGCGTCCAGCCGATCGGCTCGATGCTGATCCGGGCCGGAGCGGGCATGCGCCCGGTGCTCCGCCCCGCGGCCGGCGCGGATCCCTGGGTCTTCACCGGGGGCGGCGAGGCGACGCTGGTGCTCGACGGGCTGACCGTATCCGGATGCGACATCGTGCTCCGCGGGTCGTTCGGCTCGGTCCGCATCACCGCCTGCACCGTGGACCCGGGCACCGCGGCGCCGGGTTCGCCGCCCCTCGCGACCGCCGCCGACGGCCGGGCACTCGCGCCGAGCCGGATCTTCATCGAGGCCGACCCCACGGCACTGCCCGGCAACCAGGGAGCAATCGCCGAGCTGCTCATCGACCACTGCATCCTTGGCCCAGTCCGGACCCGTCTCGGCGGCTCGGTCGAGAAGCTGACCATATGCGACAGCATCATCCAGGGCCTCCCGATCACGGTTGGCGCCGCCTACACCGCGCCGGACGTCTTTGACCCTGTGCTGCTGGCCCGCGGTCTGCTGGCGGTCCAACCGCTGTCACAGGCATTGCTCAACGTGATGCCGGCCGCGGTCACACCCGCCCTGCAGGCATGCCTGGCCAGCCCGGGACCCACCCCGCCGCAGGAGGTCGTCGACGGGCTCAACACGCTCGTCAACGGGCCTTCGCTCTATGACCCGACTCTGTTCGCGACCATCAACCTGAGCGCTGGCACCCTAGCCCTCGCTCTCGCCGGGCAGGCCAGTGCGCTCGGCCCGGCCCAGCTCGCTGTCTTGAACCGCGCCCTGCTTGACGAGTCCTTCCCGGTCGCCCTGGGGGCGGCCGCCCTGGCGGTCGCGGACGCCACCACGCAGCTCACTCGCGTCACCGTCCTCGGGCGTACCGCTGCGCACCGCCTCCAGGCGAGCGACTCGATCCTCGGTGACTTCACCGCCGTCGATGACGTCCAGGACGACGGCGTACGCTACAGCGCCTACGCCAGCGGCAGCGCCCTTCCCCGCCAGTACGCGTCGGCGGCGATCCTGCCCGGCGCGCCGATCTTCACGAGCAGCTCGTATGGTGACCCGGGCTACGCCCAGTTGCTCGAGACGGCGGATACGACGATCACCGGCGGTGCCGCCGGCGCGTCGATCTCCTCCGGCGCCGAGAACGGCTCGGAGATGGGCGCCTTCTCGGCGGACCTGAACCCGGTGCGGGAGCAGGGCCTGCAGACCAAGTACGCCGAATACATGCCGCTCGGGCTCACGCCCGTGATCATCCATGTCACATAAGCAGAACCGAACAGGGGGCCGGTCATGGCCGGGGACCGCGCACGAGTTAGCTACGACCCGAGCCGCAAGTGGCGCGGGCTCACCGCCCAGCAGGGCCGGGTGACGGTCGAGGCCGACTGGAACGAGGCCGCCGAGATCGCCGAAGAGCGAGATCGGCAGCTGACGCTCGACGTCGTCGGCCCCGTCGGCTCCCCCGACCAGGGCTACGCGGTGACGACGGTCCCGGCCACCGGCGGCCCGCCCGGATCGACGCCTGGCGACGTGTTCATCGCGCCCGGCACCCTCTACGTCGGCGGCCAGCGGCTGGATCTGGACGCGCAGGTCGACTACGCGTGGCAGCCAGACTGGCTCGACTACTCAACCGATCCGCTGTGGCAGGCCCCGGCCGTCCCGACCACGGCGGGAACCAGCTACGAGGTCGTCTACCTGCTCGCGTCTGAACTGGAGGTCTCGGCCGTCGAGGACCCGGCGCTGGCCGATGTCGCCCTGGGCGGCCCGGACACCATGCAGCGCCAGCGCATCCTCCAGCACTTCGTACGGCAGCCAAGCCAGGACGGTTCCTGGGCCTCGGTGACCGATGTGTTCGCGAGCACGGGGCTGCAATTCGACGCCGCCACCATGCGGGCCAGCTCGGCGGCGGCGCTGCAGGTGTCGTTCACGAACTCCGTGGTCACCCCCGGCCCCTGTCAGCCCGCGACAACCGGCGGCTACCTCGGCGGCGAGAACCAGCTGATCCGGGTGATGGTCACCGACGCCGACCCTTCCGGCGTGCCGAGCATCGTGTGGGGGTTCGACGACGCCTCCTTCCTCTACCGGATCAACACGACTGCCTTCGACCCGGCCTCAGGCAATACCACGCTCACCCTGGCCAGCGCGCCGGTGGACAGCTATCACTACCCCGTCGCGGGTCAGGCGGTCGAGGTACTGCGTGACGCCGCGCAGCTCACCGCGACCAGCCCGGTCCAGCTCAGCGGTACCGACTTCATCGCCTCGCCCGCTGGCATCGTGACCCCGGTCACCAGCCCGTACGATTCAACCCAGATGCAGCTGGCGATCTCCGGTGCGCTTCCCGACGACTACCTGTCCGCCGCGACCCCGCAGCTCTTCCTGCGCGTGTGGCAGGCGCAGATACCGGCGCCGCCGGGGCAGCCGGTCTCGCTGATCGCGGTCAATCAGGCCGGGGCCGCCGCCGACACCGGCGTCGCCGTTACCCTCTCGTCGAGCACCGGATTCTTCCACCAGGGCGACTTCTGGCGCTTCGCGCTGCGGCCCATGCAGCCCTCAATCGTCTACCCGGCACGGTACGTTACCGGGGCGCAGCCGCCCGACGGCCCCCGGACCTGGGCCTGTCCCCTGGCGGCGCTGGAATGGAACGGCGGGAGCGCGACGACGCTGCACCGCGTTCCGCGATTCACCGGCCTGGTGGAGCTGACGGCCGAGAGCGGCTGCTGCACGGTGAACGTGGGCCCGCCGGATGTCGACGGCGGCGCCTCCCTGCCGGCCCTGCTGCAGTGCTATGACGGCCAGGGGCCGGTCACCATATGCCTGGAACAGGGTACCTACACGGTCCCGGAACCGCTCGTGCTCGGGCCCGGACTTGACGGCATCACGCTGCAAGGCGGGAAGGGGGTCATCTTGCAGGCGAGCGGGCCGGGGACCCAGTTCACCTCCGGGCTGATCACGGTGCAGGGAGCCAGCTTGGTCACGATCCGCGGCATCGAGCTGACCCCGCCGCCGGTCGCCTTCTCGCCACCGGCCGGGTCGTTCGCCGGGATGTCCGATCAGGTGCTCCTCGACGCGTTCGCCACGCAACTCCAGGTGGCGTTCGGCATCTCCGCCAGCGGCGCCGCCGGCCTGACCATCGCCGACTGCGTGTTCAGCCTGCCCGCCCCCCAAGGGATCAACTTCTTCGGCGCCGGGATCTACGCCACCGGGACCATGACCGGCGTCACGGTCACGGGCTGTACCTTCCAGTCCGCCGCCACGCTGACGACGGCGCCGTTCTACGCCCTGGCCGTGGGTACCCAGCCCCAGCCCCAGCCTCCCTGGCAGCTCACCTTCGGCTGTCTCCAGGTGCCCCAGGGGGGCCTCGACGAGGCCGCGATCGGACACTGCCAGTTCCGGGACGTGACCGTGCCGGTGCTCCTGATAACCACGCTGGGAGCGGTATCCATCGACCGGAACACGGTCAGCGACGGGTACGGCGGTTTCTGGCTGGTCTCGCTCGGCGCAGCGGCATCCGGCTTCGCCAACCCGGCTCCGGCGGGCACCGCGGGGACCCTGCCGCTGCAGGACCTGATCCTGGTGATAGCGCCGGCCATCGGCCAGGCGCTGCCCGCGCCCCCGCCGGGCGGGGCCGCCCCCGCGCCCGCCCCGTCCCTGCGGCTCGACGTCGGGGACTGCCAGGTGAATGCGCTCCTGGCCGGCTCGAACTCGGGCGCCGGCCTGCTCATCGCCGACCTGGCCGAGGCCACCGGATCGGCGGTACTGCACGGCAACCGAATCAGCACCAGCTTCCCGGCAGGCGACACGGCCCTGGTGTATCAGCTCGAACAGGCCACTATCACCGGCAACATCCTGGCCAACGAGGTGGCCCCTTCCGCTTCCGCGCAGAAAGTGAACAGCTACAGCGTGGTGCTGTCCAGCACGCCCACGCCGCTGGGCACCGCGGCGGTGGCCGTCACGGGCAATGTGCTGATCGGCACCACCGCGCTTCCGGCCCGCCCGGCCACGATCCCGGCGGCGGTCCAGGACTGGGATGTGCTGAACACGGTGATCGCCTACGTCGTGCCGCCCGTGGTGACCGGGATCTCGCCGGCCAGCGGAAAGCCCGCGGGCGGGGACACGGTGACGATCACCGGCAGCGGCTTCACCGGAGCCACCGGCGTCCAGTTCGGGAGCATCGCCGCCGCCACCGCCACCGTGAGGGTCGTCTCCGATACCGAGATCACCGTGACCAGCCCCGCGCCCGCCAGCCTGGGCACGGTAAACGTGACCGTGACCACTCCCGGCGGGACCTCGGCCACGAGCGCCGCCGACCAGTTCACCTACGCGGCCGAGCCCGCGGTCGTCACCGGGATCTCTCCCGCTCTGGGGCCCGCGGCGGGCGGCACCATCGTGACCATTACCGGCACCGGCTTCCTGGGGGCCATCGGCGTCGACTTCGGGCAGGCACCCGCCACCCCCATGACGGTCAACTCCGGCACCCAGATCACCGCCACCAGCCCGGCCGGCAGCGGCACCGTGCCCGTCACCGTGATCAATTCCGCCGGACCCTCCAGCTTGTCGCCGCCCTCAGCCGTGTTCGACTACCTTCCCCCGCCGGCCGTTACCAAGATCTCCCCGGCCGGCGGACCCGCGACCGGCGGCACCATCGTGACCATCACCGGCACCGGCTTCTCCGGCAGCGTCAGCGTGCAGTTCGGGACCACGCCCGCGCCCGCTGTCACGGTCAGCTCTAGCACCCAGATCACCGCCACCAGCCCGCCCGGCAGCGGCACCGCATCCGTTACCGTGAGCAACCCGGCCGGGACTTCGGCCACGAGCACGGCCGACCAGTTCGGCTACGTCCCGGCCATCACCGGGATCTCGCCGACCAGCGGCCCGGTGACCGGCGCGACCACGGTAACGATCACGGGCGCCGGATTCACCGGGGCGACGAGCGTGCACTTCGGGGCGACGACCGCGGCTATGACGGTCAACTCCGACACTCAGATCACCGCCACCAGCCCGCCGGGTGCCAACCCGGGCACGGTGGACATCACCGTGATCACGCCCACGGGAACCTCAGCCACGAGCACCGCCGACCAGTTCACTTACCTGCCAGCAGTCACAGGAGTCTCGCCGGCCAGCGGATACACCACCGGCGCGGACAGGGTGACCATCACCGGCGTTGGCTTCACCGGCGCGACGGCCGTGCACTTCGGGACGGCGGCCGCGGCCATCGTGTCCAGCTCGGCCACCCAGATCCTGGTGACCAACCCGGCCGCGGCCGCGGGCATCGTCGACGTGACGGTGACCACCCCCGCGGGAACCTCTGCCCCTAGCGCCGCCGCCAAGTTCACATACGTCAGGAAAGCGCTGAAGGAGGACGCCGGCAAGGAGGGAGGAGGAAAGGAGCAGGTCACCGCCCGGCTGGAGAAGTTGCCTACGACTGACCGTACCGTCGCCGCCGCCGCCGCTGAGCCCGCTGAGGACCTGCCGGGCGGCGAGGCCGAAGCCTTCATCGAGCCGAGTGAGCGGCCGGTCCTCCCCGAGGAGGAACCATGATCCTGCTGATCGTGCGGCGCGGGGCGCGGCGCCTGATCGGCCCGGCATCGGGCTGGCCGGGGGTGGCGGTGCTGGAGCCAGCCGGGCTGTCGGAGCCGGGCTGGGCGCACGATCCGGACCGGCCGCAGGACGGCCGGCTGGTGGCGGACGGCGTGATCTGCCCGGCTCGGCGGCTGACGGCGGTGATCACCGCCCTGGACGCCGTGGCGCCGGGCGACCTCCCGCACGTGGTGGCCGGGGACCGCCGTTTCGTCGCCTCGGAGATGACGGCGTTCTTGCGCAGCTGGCTGCGAACGCTGGCCTGCCCGGTCCTGGACCGTCCGACCGTACTCGCCCTGTCCGGCTCCGCCGGTGATCGCACGGTCTGGTCGAGGGCTGCCGCTGAACTCGGGATCCCGGACCGGCAGGCGACCCCGGTGCCGAAGACGCGGACCCGCGCCGTCACCGTGGTCGCCGGCCGGGTCATCGGGCCGGCGCCGGCGCCGGCCGGCGCGGCCGCCCAGGCACTGGCCCGGGCGGCCGGGGTGACCGCCGCTCACCTGTCGTTGACAGACGACGGGCAGCTGTGCGGGGCCGTCCCGTGGTGGTACCGGCCGACGCCCGCGGCGCTTCGAGCGCTGCTGGCCCGCGCCCGGGAGCTGTCATGAACGCGGTCCTGCTCTGGGGCCTGCCCGAGGAGGAACAGCTGGCCGCCGTCCACCACGCGGTCCAGGCCCGCGGGGCCCAGGTGATCATGATCGATCAGCGCCGTGCCCTGTCTACTCACGTCCTGCACGGACCCGGAGGGCCGGTGCTCAGGCAGGGGGACCGGGTCCGCCCGTTCGGCGAGGTGACCGGCGCCTATCCGCGGCCCTACCCGTGTCCCCCGCCCCGGTCCGGTCCCGCGCGGCTGGTGGCACAGCGCCACATCGCACGCCTGGAGCACGAACTGTGGCAGTGGACCGCCACCACGACCGCGACGGTGGTGAACCGCCTCGCGCCGAGCGCCAGCAATTCCACCAAGCCGATGCAGACGCAGCTCGCCAGGGCCTGCGGCTTCCGGGTGCCGGATACCCTGCTCACCAACGACCTGGAGCAGGTGCGCGCGTTCGCCGCCCGGCACGGGCGGGTCATCTACAAGGGAGCCGGCGCTGCGCGCACCTTTACCGGTCTGCTTGACCTGACGGACGTTCGTCGCGTGGAGCGGCTGAGCACCTACCCGGTCTACTTCCAGAGGCACATCGCGGGCAGCAACGTGCGGGTCCACGTCGTGGCGGCCGAGGTCTACGCCACCGAGATAACCAGCGACGCCGTCGACTACCGCAGGCACATACAAGCAATGGCCCCGGTGGCACTGCCCGAGTGGGTCGCCGACGCCTGCCGGGCCGTGACCCAGACCCTCGGGCTGCTGCTGGCCGGCATCGACCTGATCCGCGCGACAGACGGCGAGTGGTACTTCCTCGAAGCCAACACCTCACCCGGCTTCACGTTCTTTCCCGAACGAGACCGAGTGGCTGCCGCCATCGCCCGGCTGCTAGTCAGCCCGCCAGGGTCATTGGTCGGTGACGGATGCCTGCCCGGCATCGCTTACCGTCACGACGCCACCCCAAGTGCAGTTGCACTGCGATGAATCGTCGAGGGCGCCGACCCCGCCGATGGTGACCTGGCCCGAGCCCGGGGACCAGGGTGACAGCACGGGCTGGCATGGCTGAGGGGTGAGTGTGCCATTAGCGGCCGTCGTGGCGGATGCCACCTGCGGATTGGACAATGACATGCACATTCCGAACGGCGGCACGTTCGCGGACGCCGCATCGGTTACCACGCCGACGGGGCTACCAGCCGAGACCTGGTTGCCCGAAGCGGCGAATGTCGCGGGTGTCGTCCCGAATGAGCACTGGAGCGTCGCGCCCGTGCAAACCAGATCCGGCATGACCAGTCCTTGCGTTCGGCGTTATCCGAGCGTATCTCCACCGGCCCGTACGTGGGGGAAGGCTTCGACTGCCCGGGCTGGATACCTTGTTTCTCGCCGCGCCGTTGACAACGACTACCTGATCTGACGGTGTGCGGACGGGCCGCCACGGCCAGGCTTTGAAGCGGCCTCCCGACGGCCATGGCGGCCGTCCTGCTCTCGTGCTAACGATGAACGACGGGTTCCCTGTGCCTGAGTGCGGGCCTGAAGCACCTTGACCGGTCATCGGCAGTTCGGCTCGTCGCTTTCTGCGGCCGCCCGCGGAGCCCGCCGGTTCGACCCCGGGGCGGTTCCGGCGCGATCGCCATCGGGGTCGCCGCGGCGGTCGCGCTCCTCGCAGCGCTGGTTGTGGGAGGCGGGTTCTTTGCTCGCGGCGTATTGTTCGTCAACCAGTCCGCGACCTCCGCCATCTTGATGATCGCCATGGCGGGCACCGCCACCGACCCGGATCGGCTGTCCGACGCGTTGATCGGCGGCGGGGTCACGCTCGTGATCACCGTGGTCTTGTTTCCAGCGGCTCCGCTCCCGCTCATCCAGGACGCGGTCCAGCAGGTGTTCGGCGTGCTGCGCGATACGCTCGGCCGCCTTGCGGAGCTCGCCGGCGCGGGCGGGACGGCCGACCAGGGATGGGCCCTCGCCGTCGGCGACCGCATACAGACCAAGCTCGCCGGGCTCCAACAGGCCCAGTCGACCGCCGGTCAGGTCGCGAGCCTTGCGCCGCGCCGACGCCAGCGCCACCCAGGCCGCCCGGCACGCCATCCGGGTCCGGGTCCTGATGACCGGCGCCGTGCCGACCAGCGACCCGCAGCGGCAGCTCATCGCCACACTCGTCGAGACCTGCGCCGACGACACGCTACGGTTCACCGGCAAAACCCGAAACGGGACGCCGTTATCGGGCATGCTGCCGATTTCGGTGAGAGACCCGCCGGGGTGGACGGCGAACTCGTCGATGACCCCGTTCACGCCGGTCTGCACGTACAGGAACCGGCCGTCCGGCGTGGCCGCGGCGTCAATGGTTCCCGGGTCGGTGGCGGTCTGGCCCAGCAGCGTCAGCTGCCCGGTGGGGCGGGGACTTTCATGCGCGCGGGGTGCTGGCGTTTAAAGATCGTGCGATTCACGTACTGACTCTCTTTCTTTCTCGAGCGATCTCCCCGGGGAACGCTCGCTTGACCTGCGCAATCGCGCACCGTCAGGGCCAACGGCTTCTCATGGCGGCTTTACCGGACTACCTGACCTGACGGTGCGCGCCGCCCGCCACCCAGGCAGGGTGAGGTCACGCAGCCGACGGAAAGGAACGCCTCAGATGGCCATGACCGCAGGCGACGCCGGTGCAGGCCGCACCCGGACCGCACTGGTGACGGGAGGGACGGGAGGCATGGGCCGGGCTATCGCCGCGCAGCTCGCCGCCGATGGATTCGACGTAGCGGTGGCTTATGCCGGCGAGATCGACCTGGCCGACGCGACCGTCGGCGAGATCAAGGGGCACGGCCGGCGCGGTGAGGCCTTCGCGGCCGACATTGCCGACGAGGCGGCGGCGGCTGCCCTGTTCGACGCGGTCGACGACCGCTTCGGGGGCCTCGACGTCGTCGTCCATACCGCCGGGATCAATCGGCCCGGCGCGCTCACCGACCTTGATCTGGCTGACCTCGACGCGATTCACCGGGTCAACGTGCGAGGCACGTTCGTGGTCGACCAGCAGGCCGCGCGGCGGTTGCGCGGCGGGGGCTCGATCGTCAACGTGTCCTCGAGCATGGTGCGGGTGGCGCCGCCTGCCCTGAGCGCGTACACCGCGTCCAAGGCCGCCGTCGACGCGCTCACCCGCATCCTGGCCAAGGAGCTGCGCGGTCGCGACGTCACGGTCAACGCGGTGGCGCCGGGTCCCACGGCCACCGCGGCGTTCCTGCGCAGCACCCCGGCCGACGAGCAGGAACAGCTGGCCGCCTGGCCGCCGCTGGGCCGTCTGGGCCGTCCCGACGACGTCGCCGGCGTCGTCTCGTTCCTGGTCGGGCCGACGGGACGCTGGGTCAACGGCCAGGTGGTCTACGCCAACGGCGGATTCGCCTGACCATGGCGGATGACCACTACGACGTCCTGGTCGTCGGCAGCGGACCGGGGGGCGCGACCACCGCCGCGCGCCTGGCCGAGACCGGCAAGCGCGTGCTGCTGCTCGAACGCGGTGACTTCCTGCCGCGAGAGCGAGACAACTGGAACTCCCGCGCCGTCTTCGGCGAGGCGAAATACACCGCCGACGAGACCTTCTACGACGCCCGCGACCGGCCCTTCCGGCCCGAGCTGCATTATTACGTGGGCGGCAACTCCAAGGTGTACGGCGCGGCGCTGCTCCGGCTGCTGCCCGCGGACTTCGGCGAGGTCCGGCATCACGGCGGTGTCGCGCCGGCCTGGCCGCTGGATTACCACGACATGGAGCCGTACTACGTCCGAGCCGAGCACCTGTTCTGGGTGCACGGCCGGCACGGCGAGGATCCGTTCGCCGGGCCCTCGAGCCAGGATTACCGCTACCCGCCGGTGCAGCACGAGGCTCGTATCCAGCAGCTGTCGGATGACCTGGAGAAGCTGGGCCCGCATCCGTTTCACCTGCCGCTGGGCGTCCAGCTCACCCAGGACTCCCGCGGCCGGGCCACGACGGAGTCACCATGCATACGATGTGACCGCGTGGACGGATTCCCGTGCCTGCTCGGCGCTAAGGCCGACGCCGAGATGGCCGTGATCCGCCCGGCCCTGGCCGCGCATCGCAATCTGACCCTGATGACCAGAACAACCGTCGATCGCCTGATGACGGACCGCAGCGGCCGCTCCGTCGCCGGCGCAGCGGTCACGCTCCCCGACGGCTCACCGCACCTCTTCACCGCCGACATCGTCGTACTGTCCGCCGGAGCCATCCTATCGGCGGCCCTGCTGCTGAAGTCGGCCGACGACAAGCATCCACGAGGCCTGGCCAATTCTTCCGATCTGGTCGGCCGGAATTACCTGCGGCACAACAATCTGGCCCTCATCGCGTTCTCCCGTGAGCCCAATCCGACGGTATTCCAGAAAACGCTGGCCCTGAACGACTTCTACGGTCCTGGCGAGCACTGGCCGTACCCGATGGGCAACATCCAGATGCTCGGCAAGTCCGATGACTGGCAGATCAAGGGAGCCGCGCCACGTCGGCTCGGGTGGGCTCCGCCCACCCCGTACGGCGAGGTCGCCAGGCACTCGATCGACTTCTGGCTGTCCAGCGAAGACCTCCCCCGCGCCGACAGCAGGGTCACCCTGCGGCGTGACGGCGCCATCCGGCTGACCCTCCAACCCGGCAACAACACCGAAGGCCTTACTCGCCTCCGCCGGACCTTCCAGGAAATGCTCGGCAAGCTCGGCATGGTGGACACGACGGTCGTCCGCAGCCTCTACCTGCACAAGGCGTTCGACGCCGCCGCCACCGCGCACCAGGCAGGCACGGCGCGGTTCGGCACTAGCCCATCCGATTCGGTGCTCGACGTGCACTGCCGGGGCCGTCTGGCGCAGCGCGTCGAGCATCGCCAGCCACAAGCGCTGCGGATCACCCTCGCCGCGGCCGACCGGCACCCAGGCCGCGTACCCGGCCAGGCCTGCCGCACTGATCCATGACCGCAGCAGCACTGTCTTGCCACTGCCCGGTGGCGCTGACACCACCGTCACCCGCGCCGCTTGTCCCAGCCGCTCCCACAGCACCGGACGGGAAACAACTCCTCCCGCGCCAAGACGAGCGACGCGGCCGACTGGCGCCGAATCCGCGGCCGACCGCATAGCTCATGATCGCACGAACACCCGGGAGAATACGGCCGGCCTGGATTTCCTCAAGGTAAGCCACGGGTGCCCGGATCAGGCGCGCGCAAGGAGCGCGAGCAGGCCCAGAGTCCGGTCAGACTCGACCGGGGGCTCCTTCCAGGAGATCGAGTGCCACCAGAGGCGGGAGCTGAACGCTGAGCATCTCTAGAGAGGATGTCCGGCGCGGTGCAGCGATTGAGACGTCCCCGGTTAGGAGATCCCTGCCGTGTAGTTCTCCATGATCTCAGCGGCGGTCAGCACTCTTGGATAGATCGCCACCTCATCCAGCCCGCCGGTGAAGAAGCTGTTCTCGTCTCGGGTGGCGAAACGAACGGGAGCGCTGCCATCAGCGGGCACGATGTCGTAGGTGGCGTACAGCGTGCCGGGGTCGGGTGGGCCCTTCCGCAGCACGCCATTCTTGTAGATACGGACGCCCGCGAGCGTGGTGTCCGTATCTCCAGGGTCGTAGACCGCGACAACATGAATCCACTCCCCTGGCGTCAGTGCGTCCTCGAAATAGGCCCCGGCTCCTTCTCCACCTGAGGGATTCCAGATGTACGCGGAGATGCGGTTGGGACGGATCGTGTCCTGGCTGTAGAAACGCAGCCCCCATTCCTCGATGCCAGGCATGCCCTTACCCAACCAGTGAACGTACGGATTGTCGGTCTCACCTGAGAAAACGAGCGTATCGGGTCGCATCCAGACCTCAACAGTCAGTCCCGCGCCGCTGGCCGGCTGGCTGAACGACTGGCTGTCCGGATCGGGCACCTGCACGTAGTCACCTGAACCGGGCCCGTTGAATCCGACAGCGGTATCCGGGTCGTTGCTAATGGCGCCCGGCTGCCCAAACGACGGATTGCCGTAGTATGTTCCATCGTTGCCATTGCCCGACGAATCGAACGTGGTCGGACCACCGGCCTCTCCTAGACGCCAGTAGCCGACAGGCCCTTTCGCCAGGACGACCTGGCTGTAGGAATCGCTGCCACTCCCGATACTCAACTACGTAGACACCCCGACTCTCATGACACCACAGCATCCTTGAGATCATCGCGACTCATCTGACCTTAAGATATCACGTCGGCCATTGCCAGCCTCGCATTCGATGTGGATACACTTGTTGACCGGGACAGATCTGGTCAGGGCCGGATGGGACTGCACCCACCAGGGCTCGGCCTCGGCCACTCGATTACGGGTGGTAAAGGGTCCATGTCGCGGGCTCGTCCCGCGCGAACGGTGGCCACGAAGCGTGGGATACCTGGCATGTATCCTCCTCGCTCAATTGCAAGTCCACCGAAGCTAACTTTCGAAATGTACTCGCCTATTACCAACGGCGTCTTCCTCGCGGGCCGTGCTTCCGCCCGCGACCCCAAGTACACGGTCGTCCCGCAGCGGGCCCGCGTCCGGCGGCGGAGGACCAGGCACGTGACGCCCCGTCGGCCCGGTGACGTCTAGGATCAGAAAGTGGAGATTACCGCGGGCGTGGTGCTGGCGGGCGGGCGGTCCTCGCGGATGGGCACGCCCAAGGCGGCACTGGAGTGGCACGGCTCCACGCTGCTGCGCCGGACGGCCGGCATCCTCGCGCGCGTGACTAACGGCCCCGTCGTCGTCGTCCGCACCCCCGGCCAGGACCTCCCGCACCTGCCGGAGGGCACGCTCATCGCCGATGACCCCCGCGAGGGCAAAGGCCCGGTGCAGGGCATCGCCGCCGGGCTCGCCGCGCTACACGGGCGCGCCGATATCGCGTTCATCTGCTCGACCGACATGCCGTTCCTGCATCCGGCGTTCGCCCGGCGCGTGCTGCGGGTGCTGGAGGATAGCGAAACCACCGATGTCGCCTTGCCGCTCGCCCGGGGATTCAGGCAGCCGCTGGCCGCCGCGTACCGGGTCTGGCTCGCGGAACGTGCCGAGCGTCTGGTCGCGGAGGACCAGTTGCGCCCCGCCTTCCTCTTCGGCCAGTGCACGGTGGAAACGCTCGACGACGCGGCGCTGAAGCAGGACCCGGTGCTCGCCGCGCTCGACCCGGACCTGGACTCGGTGGTGAACGTCAACACGCCTGCCGACTACCAGGCGGCCCGGGCCAGGCCGGCGCCGGAAGTGACCGTCCAGCTCTTCGGGACCCTCGCCAAGGGCGATGGCAAGAGCGGCCCGTACGCCGTCCGGGCCGCCACCGTGGGCGATGCCGCCGGCGCGCTCGGCCTGCTGCTCGACCGGCATGTCACGGCGGCGCTTAACGGTGACCAGATCACC
>Ga0302326_10002397_pt1 | contig 45852 bp, 43 predicted proteins | sample Palsa_T0_3_FD_202264 | JGI IMG/M metagenome (GOLD analysis project Ga0302326, IMG submission 202264) | Peat permafrost microbial communities from Stordalen Mire near Abisko, Sweden - Palsa_T0_3 | ecosystem: Environmental > Terrestrial > Soil > Palsa > Peat permafrost | place: Sweden: Abisko... | reverse complement strand
GAAAATGAAGCATTGTTAAAACCGATCCTTATAGGATAACCAGGCATTCTATGAATATAGCAATCATTACCGGCTCAGCAGGTCTTATCGGGAGCGAAGCGGTGAAATTCTTTTCCGGCAGATTTGAAGTCATTGCCGGTATAGACAACAACCTCCGGCAGTATTTTTTTGGCAGGGAAGGGAGCAGCGACTGGAACAAGAACCGGCTGCAGGAGGAATTTGCGAACTACCAGCACTATGACGCCGATATCCGGGATATAGGGGCGCTCGAGGCCATTTTTGCCAAGTACAATAAGGATATCAAACTGGTCCTCCATACGGCGGCGCAGCCGAGCCATGACTGGGCTGCCAAGGAGCCGTTCACCGATTTTACGGTCAATGCCAACGGCACGCTGAATATGCTGGAGATGACCAGGAAGTTCTGTCCGGAGGCGGTCTTTATCTTTACGTCGACCAATAAGGTGTATGGGGACACGCCCAATCGCCTGCCCCTGGTGGAACTGGAAAGCCGTTGGGAGATCGACGCCGCTCATCCTTATTACGAAAAGGGGATCGACGAAGAGATGAGCATCGACCAGACCAAGCATTCTCTTTTTGGCGCTTCGAAGGTCGCGGCAGACGTGCTGGTACAGGAATATGGCCGGTATTTCGGCATGAAGACGGGGGTGTTCCGGGGCGGATGCCTGACGGGGCCCAATCATTCGGGAGCCAAGTTGCACGGCTTCCTGTCCTACCTGATGAAATGCGCCATAACGGGTGATCAGTATACCATCTTTGGCTATAAGGGCAAGCAGGTCAGGGACAATATCCACAGTTATGATCTCGTCAATATGTTCTGGCATTTTTATGAGAACCCGCGGGCCGGCGAGGTGTACAATGCAGGCGGGGGAAGGCATTCAAATTGCTCCATGCTGGAGGCCATTTCCATCTGCGAGCAGGTCACCGGAAATAAAATGAATTATCTTTATACCGAAGACAACCGGATCGGGGATCATATCTGGTGGATAAGCGACGTTACGCGGTTCAAGTCACATTATCCCGGATGGGATTGGAAGTATGACCTGACCGATATTCTCACGCAGATCTTTGAAGCCACGGCTTTGCGGGTTGCCCATTAAACCATTTAATATGAAGTTAAGCGTTGTCATACCAGCTTACAATGAAGAGGGATCGATCGAGGAGAGTGTGCGGGCGATCCATGAAGAGTTGGTGAAACACGCGATCGACCATCAGATCCTTGTGGTCAATGACAATTCAAAGGACAGGACGGAGCAAATACTGTCGGCCCTTGCCCTCGAGCTGCCGCAGGTCGAATACATCAATAATCCGGGCCTCAATGGCTTTGGAAATGCCGTGCGTACAGGCCTCGATAATTTCTCCGGCGATTGTGTCGCCGTCATGATGGGGGATCTGTCGGATTCCCCCGCCGACCTGGTCCGTTTTTTCAACAAGATGCAGGAAGGGTATGATTGTGTGTTTGGGAGCCGCTTTATCCGGGGCGGCAAGATCTATGATTATCCGAAGTTAAAGCTGTTGATCAACCGGGTTGCCAATACGATCGTGCAGGTTGTGCTGGGGCTCCGCTACAATGACGCTACCAACGCCTTCAAGTTATACAGCAAAGAGACGATCCACGGGCTGAAGCCGTTTTTGGCGCATCATTTCAACCTGACCCTGGAACTGCCGCTGAAAGCCATCGTCAGGGGCTATTCTTATGCAGTGATCCCGAACTCCTGGACCAACCGGAAGACGGGCATTTCCAAGCTCAAAATAAGGGAGATGGGCAGCCGCTATTTCTTCATCCTGCTGTATTGTCTGATCGAAAAGTTCTTTTCGCGAGGCGATTATGAAAAGAAGCACCATCCGGCGCCGGCAAAGACCCCTCCTTCCATCCACCAGGAACCGGCTTAACGGTCGCGCCGGGTAAGACATCGAATTGCGGAAAGACCCTGCTAAATGCCATTATCCAGATGAGGTATTCCGCCAGATTTGTGATAAAGCTGCCGGTGAACTGGTACAAAAAGATAAAGAGGAACAGGAAGAGGCGGTAGTAGTTGGTGTAGACCTTCGTGTAGAAGAACAGAAAGAATTCTATAAAAAGACGGAAGGCAAATCCCAGCCAGCCCAAGATGGCGATCGTTTCCGCGGTGGCGTTGGGGATGGTGATGGCATAGTCGTCGCCGTACTGGTAGAAATTGCGGATCGTTTCCGCGCCGATCTTTTTGACCTGGCCGAAGCCGATGCCAAAGAACTGGCTTTTCAGGGCATTGATCTTGTCGGCCAGCAGAAAAGCTTCGAATGTCCGTCCCTTTGCAGATGTGTCGTGTCCCGACAGCACTTTATCGATGCGTATAAAAAGGGTATTTTCCGGGAAGAGAAAGAAGAGCAGGAAGGTGGTGACAGCGAACACGGTAATTCCGGCGATGATGAAGTCGAATACTCTTCTCTTTCTTGTCAGTCGTTTGAACCAGAACAGATAGGTCCCTGCCATTGAAAAAATGATGGCGGAGATGACGCCCAGGGAAAAGGACATGAACATGGGCAGAAAAAGCAGGAGGAGGAGTTGAGGTACGGGTACTTTGTTCAGTCGCAGCATGATCTGCGAAATGAAGAAGAAGATGAGCGGCACCATGAGGGTCGAATAATAGGAAGCCTCATAGGTGAACATCCTGAGTCTTTTGAAGTTGCTGATGCCTTCCGTGAGGTCCTGCTGTATCCAGAAGATGTTGTAGAGGGGGGTGAAATAAAAGGGTATGGCGATTAGACAGAGGAAGAAATTGATGAAGAGCAGGCGGGTGAGGATGTTTCCGATGTTGGCCCCCTCCTCGGAGCGCAGGAACAGATAAAATGCCAGGCAAAAGATGTAAATGCAGGTGATATTCAGGAGGGACACGAAATAAGTAGGCATGTCTACTCCCACGATAATGTGCGCCACGATGAAGGGGCAAAGCAGCAGGATGAAAGGCACGACCGGTTCCCTGCCGGTCCTGCGAACGATCCAGAGATAGAACAGCGGTGTAAGGACCGTAGTTACCAGCAAGCCATAAGGCATTCCCGCGGAGTTCAGGAAGAATACGATAATGGCGAGCAATAAGAACTTATATCCTCTTTTTTTCATATCGTCTCCCTGTTAAAAAGTCGATGGCACCCAACATCACGCCTTTGGCCCTTCCCCCCTGCCCCAGCGCCAGTTTTTTGGCGACCCGGACAAAGGTCATAAGAAAAGCCGAAGGTACGTAGGCGCGTTTAAATTTTTTCAGGAACAGCAGGCCGTTGCGGGTATAGAAGTAGTCGGCCCAGAATCCGTTGCCGATCGTGGTGCTTCGTTTATCGTAGGTAGTCGCCTCCGGGCAGACGACGATGGGGAAGCCTTTTGCGCGCGCCTGGTAGCACCAGTCGGTTTCTTCCCAATAGAGAAAATAGTCTTCCGGGAGGATGCCGACGGCGCGGAAAGTGGAAGCGTCGGCGAGCAGGGAGCCGCCCGAGATATAGCCGGTGCGGCCAATGTCTTCGGGTTTTTTGATGAAGCTGGTGTTGCCCAACCAGTAATTGACCCTGGCGCCGCCGTAGAGGATGATTGTCGAGTGGTCGTAAAAGCTCCTGTGGACGGAGCCGACGACGGTGTGTTCGCCGCTTTGAGCGCAGCGAATCATTGCGGCGAGGGTGTCTGTGGCAACGGTCATATCCGGATTTAGCAGCCAGATAAAGGCGTCTTCCTCCATCACCGCGCGGAGCGCGATATTGTTGCCGGCCGCAAAGCCGGCGTTCGAGTCATTCTGGACCAGGGTCAGGTCCGGCAGTTTCGAAGGCGGCAAGGCGGCGAATTCCTGCCGGGGCACCAACAGGGTTTTCAGCGGTCTGCTGATCCCAGATGCCTCTACCGGCCGGTCCTGCAGGTCCTGCCTGATCTTCTCGAGTGACCCGTTGCCGGAACAGTTATCGGTGAGGATGACCTTGAAGTCGGGATAGTCCGAGTCGAAAACAGACCGGATGCATTCGAGGGCTTCCTCCCACCTTTTGTAGTTTACTACGAGTATATAACAGGGTTTCATGCGCGGGCCCTCCTTTTTTCCACCGTAAGGGGGAAGCTGTATTTGCCGTAATGATTGGTAAGTGAATGCCATAGACCGGTAAGCATGGCGCGGAACTTCAAGGATTTATCTTTTTCAAAGAAGAGAACGCGCACCGTGTCCCCCAGCGTGGCCCGCAGTTGCAGCCAGCAAAGCATGGGATCGAAACCGATATATTTTTTTATGAGGTAGAACCTGTTCCTCGTTATATAATATCTTCTCAGGGGGTTGTGATTGGAGTACCCCACCGGCAGCGCGACGATCTTTCCCTCTTTGAAGTTGCCGAGGGAATGTTTGAGGCGGACGGTATTGTCCTGTATGATGTGGTAGCCTCTTTTTCTGAGGCGAAGGCAATAGTCCATATCGATGCAATCGATGAACAACTTTTCTTCGAAAGGGCCGGTCTCGGCCATGGCCCGGAGGCTCAGGAGGTTGCCCGATGTCATGACGAACCGGGTTTCGGCATAACGTTCTTTCTCCTGCCGGTCAAAATGTTTGCTCACCAGGTGGTAGGGGCTGAGGATGCCTATTTGTCCGAACCTCTTCTCGGCGGCATCCATGCCGTCGATGAGGGCTGCCAACTCGTTGTCCAGGAAGCTACTGTCCTGGTCCATCGTCAGGATCCAATCGTACTGGCGGTCCAGGGCCATACGGCAGGCAATGTTCAGGGCGGCGCTAAGGCCTTTATTCCCTCCCAGCCAGCGGTAAACGATCTTATCGGACATGGCATTGATCCGGGCGATCAGCGTTTGATCTTCCGTGAGGGAATTGTCGATGACGAATAGGGTATCCACGCCGGCGCAATAGCTTTGTATATTGGAAACAACCTCTGCTTCCGGGTGAAACAAAATTACACAGCCGCCGATTTTTCTTTTCATTTTTATTATGTCCGGGCGTGGGACCGGAGAAATTTTAATATACCGAGTTTTGGATTGAGGATCATCGCGCCGATCAGGCCTGCCGTTACCAGGCATTCCGTTATCAGGATGATGAACGAGGTGCCTACGGGCCCGTAGATCCTGACAATGCACATATTCATGATCAAATTTATAATTGTGCCGGAAATAAATACGGCGAAGAGGGTCTTTTTTTCGTCCAGGGCGATCAATAGCTGGTAGGCAGGAATATTCAGACAGATAATAAAAGGAGCAAAGCTCATGATCCGGAGGTAGGAAGCGGATATGTCCTGGTGTTCGGTGAGGAAGATACCGATAATGGGCCGGGAAAAGAAGAAGAGGATAAAGGAACCTGCCAGCACCATTCCCAGAAAGGGGAGATAGTAGTTGCGGAAGAAGGCAAAGATCTCGCGTCTGCCCGCCAGTACCAGTCTGCATACCTGGGGGTAGATGGCCTGAAAATACACGGAGAGGATCTGGCGCGTCGCAGAAATGATCTTCTCTGCCACGCTGTAGTAGCCCACGACCGTGTCCGAATAGAACAGGCGCAGCGCGATGACATTAATATATGTGTAGGAGCTGACCGCCAGGGCAGTGGTCATGATATGCCAGCCGTTCTTTAGCTCGTGAAGGATGTCTTCGCGGCTGGGCATGACCCGCTTTAACCGGAGCATGCGGATGGCCAGGATGATGCTGACGCTCCCGGCAAGGACGTTCCCAACGCCGGTAAAGAAAAGGAAATAGATATAGTCGGGTTTGGACCGGATGAATATCAATACCAGCGCGACGAATACAAGCCGGGCGAAGAGGCTGACATACATCACCATCTTCATCCGTTCGATGCCCTGGAACAACCAGTTCATGAGCAGGCTTTGACCGATGACGGTAACAAAGGAGAGCAGATAAAGACCGGTAAAGGGTCGCAGTGCGGGGACGAGGGTCAGGACGAGGATGAGGACGATGAGCAGGACCAGGACGATCAACAACTTTGTGATCAGCACTGTGTAAAAGATACGGGAAAGGACTGCCCTGTTCTCCCTGTTCTGGGACACATCCCTGGTGGCCGTCAAATTGAAGCCATAGTCCGAAATGTTCTGGAGGAACATCATAACGACTTGTGTAACAGCGATAATGCCAAAACCGTCGGCGCCGATGCGCTTGATCACATATGGAGTAATAAGAATTGGAAGCAGATAGTTGGTCCCCTGAATAACGCCTAGTGAAAAAAAATTGGAAAAAAGCCTCTTCCGGTTGGTGACCATAAAGCGGGAACCTTTATTGTTTGATGCGCGAAGATAGTAATTAAACACTTGAATATTATTTTTGTATATCTTGCACACGCGTATTTTAAAATCGCCATGGCCCTGTCAGGCGTCAACTTATACAGTAAATAAAAAAATAATACATTTTGATATGGAGGACCATTCACGTTATACTCCTATTGCCGAAGGTGAAATGGATCTGACTCAGATCCTCAAAAGACTGATGGCCTATTTTAGAAAGAACCGTGGGATCTTCCTGGTCTCCTGTGTGATGGGTCTGGCCATTGCGGCATTTATCTACAAGTTATCACCCCGGGTGTACACCTCGCGGCTGGTGCTGGAGTCGACGGTGCTGAATGTGCATGAGCAGATGGAGATCGTTTCCAACTGGGATGAGCAATTAAACACGAGGGGTTATCCAGTCCTCGCCAGCATCTTCAATTGCGATCCTGGTATGATCTCCCCGGTCAGCGAGTTGAAAGTTGAAACGGTAGGGCTTCCCATGGAAGGGAATGCGGCTTTTGCGTTGGTCATCGAGACGCAGGATACGCTTGGCCTTGGCGCGATGCAGGACGCCCTGGTAAATGGGTTCAAGAACAACGATTATTCCCGCCGGCGGGTTGCCATCAGGACACAGAACCTGAAGGATGAGATCGCCAAAGCGGAGCTGCAACTAAATGCGCTGGATTCCGCTCATGAGATCGTAGATGATTTCAGGAACGGCGTCAAATCGGGTTCTTCGCAATTGATGTTGGATGTCTCCACTATACCTGAACAGCGTTTAAATATCCAGGAGAAGCTGGCCGTCTACAAGGAGAAGCTGGCGTTCGTGAATGATATCCAGGTGCTGCAGCCATTTCTACGGCCAAAGAAAGCCAGGCCGATCCTGGTCCTCTTTGGTGTCGTCGGTCTGCTGGGCGGTTTTTTTGTCGGGTATATTTTTTCCCTGATGCGTGTGGTCAGATCCATTAATAAAAAGTAACGGACAGAATCCTTACCATGCCTGTCCCAGCGCCGCCGCCAACCGAAATTTTCCTCCGTAAGAAGTTCTATTTCCTGGTGACCCTCGCGGTCCTGTATACGACGATATTCTCGCTGTTCAACCTGAACAGCTATTGTATCATCCTGCTTGGAGCCTGCCGGCTGTGGGAGGGCAGGATACTGGATAATGTAAAAAAGGCTTTTGCCAATCCGTTGTTCCTCGCCTACTTTGTGTTCTTCGTAATCGAAGCTGCCGGTATGCTGCATACGCACAATATGAAGGCAGGCGGGGATGTGATCGCCAAGGACGCCACGCTAGTGGCGGTTGCTTTTACGCTTTTAGCAGGACGTTTTGCCGACGAGCGGGCATTCGGAAGGTTGATGTTGTGCTATTGCGCGATGCTGCTGGCTGCTTCGGCCTATTGCCTGGGGGTAGCCGCACATCGTTATGGTCAGGGGGGAGACGCGACGGTGTTCTTTTACCATCCGCTGACCAGCCCCATCTCCTGGAATGCCGTTTTCTTTTCCGTGTACGTGCTTTTCGCCCTGATCTTCCTGCTGTCCATCGATGGGCATGATTCACTCGATGTATTGCCGCAGCCTATAAGGGTTGGGGTGAGGGTCTTCCTGGTCGTCTTCTTTATGGCGATGATCTTTTTGCTGTCCTCCAAATTGATCCTGGTCCTGGCGGTGATCGCCCTGGCCGGGTTCTTTCTCAGGCGGTACCGGTTCCGGCAAAATAAGCGGATCGTGCTTGGACTGGGGGTAGGCGCTTTTCTGTCGATCGGCATCCTGGCCGGTACCGACAACCCGGTGCGTGAGCGGTACCAGGAATTGGCCCAGGGGAACCTGAAGCTGATCGAACAAAAGAAATTCGCCCCGGGCAATTATTTTAATGCGCTGCAATCCAGGCTGCTGCAATACCGTTTCGCCGGGGAGATCCTGCGGGAGCAACATGCGTGGCTTTTGGGGGTCAGTCCCGGTGACAGCCAGGATCTGCTGGACCAAAAATATATCGATGCCAATATGTATATCGGTGATCCCAGCCAGGGGCCTCACCGAAAGATAAGGGGATATATCGGCTACAATTTCCACAACCAGTATGTGGAGACCCTGGTGCGGGATGGGATCCCGGGGCTCGTCGTGCTGCTGACCATTTTCGGCTTATTGGTCACGCAGCTGGCCCGGCGCTGGCGGACGAGGCAGGTGAGTTTTACCATACTTACGCTGGCCCTGTTCTTTGTCCCGGAAGCGCCACTGACCTTACAGCATGGCATTTTCCTGTTTTGTTTCTTTCCGCTCGTCTTATTCGGCAGCCGGCGCACGAACGTGCCGGCCTGACCGGTCTCCGGGGAAGGGGCGGGTACCCGTCGCCGGATTATCCACCTTGTATTTTGATCAATTCAGCCGCTCGTTTGTTTGATCAGCTGTATACCTGTTGTTTTTTTACGAAATTTGGCTGCATAATGAGAACGCTTTTAAAATATTTGAAACCCTACAAGTGGCTGGTCACCCTGGCCCTGCTGCTGGCTGCCATCAACCAGAGTTTTTCGATGCTGGATCCCTATTTCTTTGGGAAAGTGCTGGATATCTTTGCCGTTCACCCGCATCAGACGGGGTCTTTTGGGGCGGGGAAAGTTTTTAAAGTCAACGGAACGCGGACAGAGCACCAATATATCTGGGGCGTATTAAAATATCTGTGCTATCTGATGGGTGTAGCGATGGTATCGCGGATCGCCAAGGCCTTCCAGGATTATTTTGGGAACGTGATCGTGCAGCGCTTTGGGGCCACTATTTTCACTAACGGGTTGAAACATTCCATGGCGTTGCCTTTCAGTGAGTTCGAGGATCAGCGAAGCGGCGAGACCCTTTCCATCCTGACCAAGGTGCGAACGGATACGGAAAAATTCATCATTTCCTTTATCAATGTATTGTTTGGTATACTGGTGGGTGTGGTCTTCGTCTCGATCTATTCTTTTACGCTGCACTGGGCGATCATGCCTATCTATGTGCTGGGCATGGTCTGTTTGTCGCTTCTGACGAGTGTATTGAGTAAGAAGATCAAGCGCATTCAGAAAAAGATCGTCGCCGATACGAATGCGCTGGCGGGATCGACAACGGAATCCCTGCGGAATATCGAGCTTGTGAAGAGTCTTGGCCTGACGGAACAGGAGGTAAAGCGGCTCAACAACAACACGTTCAAGATCCTGGACCTGGAGCTAAGAAAGGTGAAAAGCATCCGGGCGCTCAGTTTTGTACAGGGGACCTTCGTAAACTTCCTGCGGCAGTGTATCATGTTCGTATTGTTCATGCTGGTGTTCCATGGGCGGCTGACACCGGGCGAGGTCCTGACCATGGTCTTTTATTCCTTCTTTATTTTCGGACCGCTCCAGGAGCTGGGCAATATCATTCTTTCATATCGTGAGGCGGAGGCATCGCTGATCAATTTTGACAACCTGATGAAGAAGCTGCCGGAGCTGCCGCCCGCCAATCCGCGGCCGCTGGGGCCGGTGCAAAGCCTGGTCTTCCGGGACGTGTTGTTCCGTCATAAAACGGCGCATCATAACGCGATCGATCATATTAGTTTTGAAGCGGAGAAGGGGGATACGATCGCCTTTGTGGGCCCTTCGGGGAGTGGAAAGACCACGCTGATGAAATTGCTGGTAGGATTGTACCGGCCAAAAGAAGGTAATATCCTGTACAATGGGCTGGATGAGACCGCTATCAATTTTGAGGACCTGCGGCGACAGATCGGTTTTGTCACGCAGGACACGCAATTATTTGCGGGGACCATGCGGGAAAATCTCTTATTCGTAAATCCGGGAGCCAGCGATGCCGATCTGCAGGAGGCGCTTCGCAAGGCGTCTTGTATGGGGTTGCTGGCGAGGGCTGAAAAGGGTATCGACACGATGATCGGGGAAGGCGGGCTGAAACTGTCGGGTGGTGAGAAACAGCGTTTGTCCATCGCAAGGGCTTTGCTACGCAAACCTTCGCTGCTGATCTTTGATGAGGCCACTTCTGCGCTGGATTCGCTGACCGAAGAGGACATTACGCGGACCATCCGGGAGATCTCCGCGAATGGCGGTCAGATCACGATACTGATCGCCCACCGGCTCTCGACGATCATGCATGCAGACCGCATCTATGTGCTGGAGAAAGGGGTGGTCGCTGAGATGGGTACGCACGCGGACCTGCTTGCCGAAAAAGGATTATATTACGCGATGTGGCGGCAGCAGATCGGTGAACGTAAATTTGCAACTGTATAGATTCAGACCGGCGAATCCAAAGTATACCGCCGGTAATTCCTTAAACAATATATGCGCTATGAGCTGGCTTTCTGACATTTTTGGCGGTGGCGGCGGGATCAAACAGGCGTTGAGGGATGGAGCGGTAGTCATTGATCTGCGTACGGCCTATGAATTTGACCAGGGGCATGTCCCCCGGGCATTGAACATTCCCATCGACCGTATCCGCGCCAATATCGGCCGGATCCAGGATCTGAAAAAGCCTGTGATCCTCTGCTGCAGCAATGGCAGTCATTGTTGGGAGGCGGTGAACATCCTGCAGGAGGCCGGTATCCCCGGGGTGATCAATGGCGGGGACTGGCAGTCGGTTTTGCGGAAGATGGGGGAATAAGTTGGATATTTGCGGCCATGAACGATAAAATAGGAGAGATCATCAACGAATCGATTGGTGTCAAAAGCCAGATTTTGAAGGACCCGAAGCTGATAAGCGTGGTGGGGGAAGTCGTGACGCTGGTGGTCGACCGCTTCAGGGAAGGCAACCACCTATACTTCTGCGGCAATGGCGGGAGTGCGGCGGATGCCCAGCATCTGGCCGCCGAATTTTCCGGGCGCTTTTATATCAACAGGGATGCGCTGCCTTCGGAAGCTCTGCATTGCAATACTTCGTACTTGACGGCGGTAGCCAATGACTTTAGCTATGACCTCATTTATTCCCGGCTGATCAAGGGGATCGGCAAGCCCAGGGATATCCTGGTCGGGATGTCTACATCCGGAAATTCGTCGAATATCCTGAAGGCCTTTGAGACGGCCAGGGAAAAGGGTATTACCACCATCGGAATGACGGGTGAGGGCGGCGGCAAGTTAAAACAGCTGAGCGATTACCTGATCGAGATCCCTTCCCGCAATACCCCCCGGATACAGGAGGGGCATATGCTGCTTGGACATATTATCTGCCAGCTGGTGGAAGCACAATATTTTACTTCGTAAATGTCCTCCACAACGATCAAAGAAGCCATTATACTGGCGGGTGGCCTTGGCACCCGGCTGAGGTCCAGCGTCCCTGACCTGCCCAAATGTATGGCCCCGGTAGGGGGCAGGCCGTTCATAGGGTATATCACCGATTATTTCCGGCGGGCCGGTATCGGTAGCTTCGTTTTCGCGCTGGGTTATAAGAGTGCCGCTTTCGAGGACTTTTTCCGGGAATATTTTCCTTCGGGAGGTCATGCCGTGTCGCTGGAAGCCGAGCCGCTGGGTACGGGCGGAGCTATCCGTCAGGCCTGTACGATGGCTAAGGAGAAGACCGTACTTGTGCTGAATGGTGACACGTTCTTCCGTATCGGGCTGGCAGCCTTATCGGCGTTCCATGCCGACAAAGGGGCCGATTGTACGCTATGCCTGAAGCCGATGCGGGACTTCGATCGATTTGGGGTGGTAGAGCGGGATGCCGATCAAAGGGTGGTTCGTTTCCGGGAAAAACAGGCTTACCGCGAGGGTCTGATCAATGGCGGCGTCTACGCTTTGGATCGGGAGGGTTTTCTGCGGGAGGACCTGCCGGCGGTTTTTTCATTTGAAAAGGATTACCTGGAGAAGATGCTTGACAAGCGGCGAATATATGGGCTTGTACAAGATGATTTTTTTATCGATATGGGCATCCCGGAAGACTACGAGCGTGTCCAATCGGCCATCAACCAATTACTATGATATACAGAAGCAAAGCACCATTACGGATAGGGCTGGCGGGCGGGGGCACGGATGTGAGCCCCTATTGCGACCTGTATGGGGGTGCGATCCTGAATGCCACCTTATCGTTGTATGCCCATGCGACCATCGAACCGTTGGATGACGAAACCATCATGCTGCACGGGGTGGACAGGAAGGAGGAGCAGCGTTTTGACGATGGCGTGCGGCTAGAGCGCCTGCCGATCGACGGAAAACTGGACCTGCTCAAGGGAGTATACAATCGTATCCGGCGTGAATATGGGTGGAAGGGAAAGGGTTTCCGGCTGTCTACTTTTGTGGATGCGCCGGCGGGCTCGGGTTTGGGGACTTCCTCTACCCTGGTGGTGGCGATCATCGGCGCCTTTGCGGAGATGCTGCGCCTGCCGCTGGGGGAATATGACATGGCGCACCTGGCCTACGACATCGAGCGGAAGGAGCTGAAGATGGCGGGCGGGCGGCAGGATCAATATGCGGCCACTTTCGGCGGAGTGAATTATATGGAGTTCTATAAGGACGACAAGGTGATCGTCAATCCGCTCCGGATAAAACAGCAATATCTTTTCGAGCTGGAGAATAACTTACTGCTTTATTATACTGCCACCAGCCGCGAATCGGCGCGGATCATAGAAGTGCAGAGCCGAAATGTCACGGACAAAAAGGAGCGTTCGATCGAGGCGATGCACCAGCTAAAAGTCCAGGCCCAGCTGATGAAAGAGGCGTTGTTGCTGGGGCGTATCCATGAGATCGGGGAGATACTGGATTTTGGCTTCCGGCAAAAACAGCAGATGGCCGAGGGCATCTCCAATGCGTATATCGACGATATCTATGAGCAGGCGAAGCGGGCCGGTGCGACGGGGGGCAAGATCTCGGGTGCCGGCGGCGGCGGCTTTATGACCTTCTATTGTCCGGGGATCTCAAAATACCGGGTAATGGAGGTGCTAGCCAGTCTGGGCGGGCATTGCCAGCCTTACAATTTTACCGGTCATGGGCTGACCACCTGGGCGGCGGGGGTGTGATATTTGGTTACCTTTGCATATGCCTATTCAAGAAAAGCCAAATTATTTTTGGAGCCTCTTCACGATGAAATGTCCCCGCTGTCGCAGGGGCCACATGTTCACTGAACCCAATCCCTGGAAGTTAAAAAGGACGCTCAAGATGCCGGTGAAGTGTCCCGAATGCGGGCAGCCCTTCGAGCTGGAGGTGGGTTTCTGGTATGGGACGGGCTATGTGAGTTATGCCTTGTCCTTTGCCCTTTCGGTAGCGACTTTTGTTGCCTGGTGGGTATTGATCGGTATGTCGACCCAGGACAATCGCTTTTTTTATTGGATGGGGCTGAATGCGGTGTTCCTGGTGGTGATGCAGCCATGGATCATGCGGCTTAGCAGGGTGATCTATCTTTACTTTTTTGTCTCTTATGATCCCGAATACAAACAGACGAGCGTCAAGCAATTTGACTACGAAACGGGGAGTTATTACCTGAAGGAAGGCGGGGAAGAGCCAAAAAAGTGAAGCCATCCGCTAGTAACTGGATGGCTTCGGGCTATTTGGTTGGGTTAGTACTAATATACTAACGTACAAATATTAATATTATTATAACTATACCTGCATACCCGGTCATTTCTTAAGGACAACGGTGAACACGGAACCCTTTCCGAGGGCACTCTCGCAGGATATCTGTCCGTTAAGCTCCTCACAGATACGTTTTACGATAGCCAGGCCAAGCCCGGTAGAAGACTCCCCGCCGGTAGGGCGGGAAGAGATCTTGCTGTACTTGGAGAACAGATGGGGCAACTCTTCGCTCTGTATGCCCACCCCTTCATCGCGGATGCGGATGCTGACGGCATCTTTTTCATCGCTGACGCTGATCCAGACATTTTTACCCGTGGAAGTATATTTGATGGCGTTGGAGAGCAGGTTCTCCAGCATGCGGCCCAGGAGCTGCCGGTCGCTGAGGAAATAGATGGTCTTATTTGGGCATTCCAGGTGAAGTTGGATGTCTTTTTTTGCCGCGACGGGGCTGAATTCATCGAGGACGGATTCGGCGAAGATGCGCAGGTCGAGATTTTCCAATTGCACCTTATGCTGGTTGGTCTGCGCTTTTTCTACATCGAGGATATGGCGGATAAGGCTTTCCCCATAATGGGTAGCCTGCCCGATACGGTGGAGGGCCTTTTGCTGGTCCGGCGTCAGGTTGTCCTGTTCCTTCTGCAAAAGCTGCTGCCACATGCTGATACTCGCGAATGGCGTGCTAAGGTCATGGGACACGATGCTGATGAGGGAATTCTTTTCGTAGTTGAGCTGGGAAAGTTTTTCATTCTGCCGCACGATGAGGTCGTTGGTAGCGCTGAGCTGCATATTGGCCCTGCGCTTGATGATAAAGAGAATGGCCGCTGCGATGGCGATGAGCAGGAGGCTCACGGCCATGATCGTCACGATGCGGTTGTGGAACCGTTGTGCCGTGATCTCGGACTGCAGGAGGAGTTTTTCGTTCTCCCGCTTACGAGCCTCATATTTTTGTTCGAGTTCGGCGATCTCCTTGTAGGTCTGGCTATTGACCAGGGCCGTGTCCAGAGAATACCATTTGCTTTGGTATTCGTAAGCCTTCTTGTATTCTCCGCGATGAAGGGCCAGGGTCGAAAGGATCTGGTAGCTGTCGGACTGCTTGCTCCGGGAGTCTTGCTGAATGGCAAGTTGCAGGGAGAGCCCGCCATATTTGGCGGCAGAGTCGTAGGTGCCGTTTTCCGAATAGGAGTCGGCCATATTAAGCGCGTCTACCCAGAGATCGGCGAGGCGTGAGGGCAGATGGCTGACGAGGTCCCGGTCATAGTTGAGGCGAAACCAGTTGATGGACTCGTCGTATTTTTTTTCGTAGTAATAGGTGTTACCGATATTATTGTAGAGATCGAACAAATTCTCCTTGCCTTGTTGTTCAAGGGGCAGTCCGATGTGCAGGCCTTCTTTCAGGAGGATAAGTGCGCTGTCATAAAGGCCGAGGCGGTTGTAGATCGCCCCCAGGTTGCAGTAGGAAGCGATGAGCGAATGCGCGTCGCCCAGTTGTTTGTTAAGGCGAACGCATTCCTGGTAAATGATCTTCGCCTTCTGGGGCTGCTTCATGTCGGAGGTATAGACGGCGGCGAGGTCGGCGAGCAATTCCGTCTGTCGTTCGATGAACTTGTGTTTACGCGCTGAATCGAGAGCGCCGTAGTAATAGTTTAAAGCCCGGCTGAATTCCCCTCTGTTCTCGTAGTACCAGCCATACAAGCGGAGCGACATGACATTTGCGCCGGGGTTGTTGCCGGCAGGATAGGCGTGAGAAATATAGTCTGCGTAATATTTGACGGAGTCGGCCGCCGTCAGGTGTATGGCCCTGTAGTAAATACGTTGGAGCGCGGCGGAGTCCACCTGCGCGGTGAGATGGACACCTGCCAGTAATAGCAGGGAAAGGGTTAGTGATTTCACTAGTCGATCAGGTTATTCCTCAGAGCGAATTTTACAAGACCCACGGTATTGTTGACGCCCAATTTTGCAATCAGGTTCTTGCGATGGGTTTCAACGGTACTTACACTTAGGAAAAGTTTCTCGGCGATCTCCGCGTTGCTGTATTCCTTGCAGATGAGCCGCAATACTTCCAGTTCCCTGCGGGAAAGGATCTCGTCGATCTGCTTGTCCTCTATGGTGATCGTGTTGCGGAAGTCCTCATCCCTGTCGCCGATATGGATATCCTTGCTAAAGAAAGTTCCTCCGTCGTTTACTGCCTTTAGGGCCTGCAACAACTCATCCAGGGAAGCATTTTTGAGCACGTAGCCCTGGATATTGTATTTCGACAATTTATGGATGTAGCGCGTGCCGCGGAGCAGGGTCAGATAGATGATGCGAAGATCGGGACGGGCTGCTCTGATCTGCTGCAGGATCTCTTCTTCGCCCAGATCAGGCAGATAAACATCCAGCAGCAAAACGTCAGCCTGCAGGTTCTGCACCTGGTCGAGCAGCTCTTTGCCTGTCGTCGCAGTACCAATAACTTCTATGCCCTCTTGTTTGCCCAATAATAGGGACAGTCCTTCCAAATAGATCTCATGATCATCGGTAATAAAAACTCGAATCATGGTATTTTAGTAGATTCCGTAAGTGTTTCAACTACAAAGCAAGTTAGAACTATTTATGATATGAGTAAATTAAAAAGCCTCCAGGAGGGAGGCTTTCTAAAAAATGAGTATTATTTCTGCGCACTTATACGCATTTGAACACACTAATTAAGATTTTCTATAATGCCAGCTATTCCCTGGCCGCCCCCCACGCAGGCCGTGACTATGCCATATTTTTTGTTCAATCTTTTCATATCGTGGATGAGCTGCACTGTTAGTTTACAACCCGTACATCCCAGCGGGTGGCCGAGGGCGATTGCGCCGCCGTTAATATTGACGATGGCGGGGTCTATTTCCAATTTCCGGATGACGGCCAGGGCCTGACTGGCGAAGGCTTCATTGAGTTCCACCAGATCGATATTGCCTAAATTCATACCGGCCTGGCGCAGGGCCTTTGGCACGGCCTCCACTGGTCCGATGCCCATGATCCGGGGCGCTACGCCGGCGCTGGCGCAGGCCACGAGGCGGGCGATGGGTTTCAGGCCAAGCTCATTGACCATTTTTTCCCCCATGACGATGACGAAGGCGGCTCCGTCGCTGGTCTGAGAGGAGTTACCGGCGGTTATGACGCCACCGGCGGCAAAAACGGGCTTTAGTTTAGCAAGGGCATCCAGCGAGGTGTCGGCGCGGGGCCCTTCGTCGGTATCCACGGTGTAACTACGCTTTTGACGGCGTCCGTTATCGTCGACATAAACCTCTTCTACATTGAGCGGGAGAATGCCGGGTTTAAAGTAGCCTTTGTTAATGGCTTCGATGGCCTTACGATGTGAGTTAAAGGAGAACTGGTCCTGGTCCTCCCGGCTGACCTGGTATTCTTTGGCGACGGCTTCGGCAGTGAGTCCCATGTTCAGGTAGTAGTCGGGTTCGTCCGAGGCGATGGAGTAGGCAGGCACTGTCTTCCAGCCGGCCTGTGGGACCATGGTCATGCTTTCGGTGCCTCCGGCAATGATGCAATCGGCCATGCCCGAGCGGATCTTGGCGGTGGCCATGGCGATAGTCTCCAGACCGCTGGCGCAATAGCGGTTGACTGTGACACCCGCGGCGTGCACGCCAACGGCGCGGCAGGCGATGATGCGGCCGACCTGGAGCCCCTGTTCCGCTTCCGGTACGGCGTTGCCGACGATGACGTCATCTACTCTTATGGGGTCGAGGCCGGGGACGGAGGCCAGTAGTCCTTTTATGACGTCGATGGCCATGTCGTCGGGCCGGTAAAAACGAAATTTTCCTCTTTTGGATTTGCCGACGGCCGTGCGGTAGCCGGCGACGATGTATGCTTCCTGCATAGTGATGTGGTTTTTTGTGCCTCGCACATAGCGCGCCCTGAGGGCGCGCGAACGGAGCATTTTAGTTGTTTATGCAACCTACCGTATCAAAGGTACAATTTTTTTGCTGGATACGTATCTTCGCGTCCATGTATAAGCTGTTGAGAACGATCCTGTTTTTTTTCCCCGCGGAGGGGGTGCATCATTTTTCGATGAAGGGGCTGCGGCTGCTTTGTGGCTGGGGGCCGCTTTGCCGGTTGGTAAGTTGGGCCTGTCGTCCGGAGGGCAGGTTGAAGCGGCAGTTGCTGGGCCTGGAGTTTCGCAATTCTGTGGGCCTGGGGGCGGGGTTTGATAAGAATGCGTTGTATCTGCGGGAGTTGGATGCTTTGGGGTTTGGGTTTGTAGAGATCGGCACGGTAACGCCAAGGCCGCAGGCGGGGAATCCTCAGCCGCGGCTGTTCAGGCTGCCGCAGGACCAGGCGCTGGTCAACCGGATGGGGTTCAACAATGATGGAGTTGCCGCGGTCGCGGAACGGCTTCGCGCCTGGCGGAAATCGGACGGGCGGAAATCGGACGGGCGCGCAAGGCAGAGGCGCGCCGACGGTCCGATGGGGAGGGGCGCCGACGGTCCGATGGGTGGCTCGGACGGCTGGCCGATGATCGTCGGAGGCAACCTGGGCAAGAACAAGGACACACCTAACGAGGATGCATGGAAAGACTATGAGATCTGTTTTAGGGCCTTATATGAGCTGGTCGACTATTTCGTGGTGAACGTAAGTTCCCCCAATACGCCGGGTCTGCGGCAATTGCAGGATAAAGACGCGCTGCATAAGATATTGACCAATTTGCAAAGGGTGAATACCGAGCTGTCGGCGGCTTTGGGCATTCCGCCCCGGCCGCTGCTGCTAAAGATCGCGCCCGACCTGAGCCCGCAACAGTTGGACGACGTCGTCGACCTCGCGCTGGCCATTGGATTGGATGGACTCGTTGCCACCAATACCACGATCAGCAGGGAAGGTTTGGTCACTCCCTCAGCGCGGGTCGAGGCCATCGGCGCCGGCGGCCTTTCCGGCGCGCCGCTGCGCGAGCGGTCCACCGAAGTGGTGCGCTATCTGGCGGAGCGGTCGGGAGGGCGGTTGACCATCATGGCTTCAGGCGGCATTTTTACGTCGGCCGATGCACGGGAGAAGATCGCGGCCGGCGCCACGGTGGTGCAGGTGTGGACGGGCTTTATTTATGAGGGGCCGTTCATTGTGGGGCGGATCTGCCGGGGGATGCAGGATCTGCCTGGCAACTATTGACAATGAACGAGACCTGCCAATTACCAATTCTTTTCTTGTTATCAGAGAGTGAATCGGTAAAGGTTACGGCGTATACGCTGTCTTCCTGTCTTTCAAGGCTCATAGCAAAATATTCCGCCTGGTTTTTTCTGAATGTTTTATTGAACTCATAAACCCCGGGTGGAAAGCTTTCCGCTTTGTTGATAGGAAATTTGCTCCATTCGTTCATGACAGTATTGTTGTCAATTGCTGAAACCGGAATTGGGGCTTGGGGATAAATTTGATCCATTTGTCGTCTTTTTACTATTTCCTGCAAGAACAAATTGATAGCTTCTCCTTTCATGTAATGAGGCCATCTTCGGATGAAGACCGTGTCCATTGCAGCAATTTTTATGAAATCGCCATCCCCGTGGCTGTAATATGCATTCGCCGAAAAATACATGGCAATGCCGTTGAGCTCGTACCGCCGCAATTCCAGCAAAAGGGTTTCATTGCGGGTGGATCTTGCCGTTTTTATTATTTGTTCGACATAGGCCTGGACCGCCGATTCGAGCGATTGGCGCCACTTTACAGCGACAAGATGCCCCTTCCCTTGGGTTACGTGTACCATGACGGAGGTATCGTAACGATTGTCCACTACCATTGCCTTATTGAAAAAAGAGTCCTGCGCATAACCAGGGTTGGGCGGTGATGACATCTGAATGGTAGCTTCATCCCGTTGGGCGCAGGAATGCGAAGCAATGAGGGAGAGAAAAAAGAAAATAAGGATGGCATTATTATTCTCTGATCTTTTCATATTTTCCTATTTCAACGTTTTCCAACTTGTTCTTGAGGCCTGCGACATAATCTGTCAGGCGATGTTCGACCCCCCCCGTGTTTGGCACATGCGGCATCTTTAGGTTCAGTTTTAGGAGCGTGCCGTCTGAAAATAAGCAATGATCGGCTAAAGTCAAAACGCAAACCCTATTTTTGTGGGCTAACTGACCGCACATGCATGCTTTGTTCAATTTTGATTCCCTGGTCAGTCTTCTCACGCTTACCGTGCTGGAGATCGTGCTGGGGATCGACAACGTCATTTTTGTATCGATCCTCATCGGGCGGCTGCCGGCTGCACGGCAGTTGGATGCCCGGAGGGTCTGGATGATCGCGGGCATACTGATCCGGAGCGGACTATTATTGGGATTGGGGTGGTTGGTAACTGGTGGCAACCGGGAGGTTTTCAGCGTCGGCGGCCGCGGGTTCAGCATCCGCAACCTGATCATGCTGGCGGGCGGACTTTTTCTGTTGTATAAGACGGTAAGGGAAATACACGAGAAACTGGAAGGGGATCTCCAGGAGGATCAGACGGGGAGCGGCCAATCTGGTTCTTCCTTTTGGCCCCTCGTCGGCCAGTTGGTGCTGGTAGATACGGTGTTCTCTTTCGACAGCATTGTCACCGCCGTAGGGCTGGCGCAGCAGATCGCGGTCATGATCACGGCTGTTGTGCTGGCGATGATCCTCATGTTCTTTTTTTCCCAGACAATCGCCGATTTCATCAATCGTCGGCCCACAGTGAAGATCCTCGCGTTGTCCTTCCTGCTGATGATTGGGTTCAGTCTTTTCTTCGAGGGGCTGGAGCCCTTCCATCATACCCATATCGACAAGGGGTATATCTATTTCTCCATGGCCTTCGCCTTTGGGGTGGAATTGTTGAATACGCGGATGCGGAAGAAGACCCGCTAGCCCGGGTGCGGGTGGCGCGTTTGTCGGGGATTTTTTTTACCTTAAGTGGATAATTTTCAGCTTATGCCTACAACCGATGCGCGTATCGATGCATATATCGCGAAGTCCGGTGAGTTCGCCCGGCCGATCCTGAGCCATTTGCGCAAAATGGTGCACAAGGGCTGCCCGGGAATAACCGAAACGATGAAATGGAGCATGCCGTTCTTTGAATATGGTGGAGAGATCGTTTGCAATATGGCCGGGTTTAAGGAGCATTGCTCCTTCGGTTTCTGGAAGGCATCTTTGTTAAAAGACCCCGAGGGCGTCCTGAAGGTAAAAAACAGGAACAGCATGGGGCATCTTGACCGGATCACCTCTCTAAAGGACTTACCCGCGGACAAGATCCTGGTGGCCCTTGTCAAAGACGCTGCCCTGTTGAACGAACAGGGAGTAAAAAAGGCCAGGCCGGCTGCGAAAGCACCCAAGGCCGCGTTGCCGGAACCTGCCGAACTCACGACGGCGCTGAAAAGGAATAAGAAAGCAAGGGCTGTGTTCGATGCTTTTCCTCCTTCGCATCGCCGGGAATATATCGAGTGGATAACGGAGGCCAAGACCGAGGCGACGAAGGAAAAGCGCATAGCCACGACAGTTGAGTGGCTGGTCGAAGGGAAATCCAGGAACTGGAAGTATCAGAAGTAGGCACGTGACCGCCGGATGGCCGCTAAGGAGAATTCCTTAATTAATAATTTCTTTTTCCGTTTGCGTAAGCCCGAATGATGGAACTCCCTTACTTTTACCGCGTTATAAATTTGTAAGCCCAAGCGGTAAACAGATTGGTCATGCAGTCTGTTTCCGCCTGGCACTAGTCCCACCTAAATTTTTTTATCAGTATTTAATGTATTTACGGCGAGCTTGATCTTCTCGGGCGGGAGGGGCGGTTATCGGATGCAAAGTAGTGTTGCGGCGACGATGCCCGCGGTTTCCGTGCGTAGGCGGTTGTGGCCCAGGCTTACGGGGATAAGCTTTGCCGCCAGGGCCGTTTCGACTTCTTTTGGGGAGAAATCGCCTTCCGGCCCGATGAGGATCAGGGAAGCGTCGGGCCTAGTGATACCGGCCAGGCTGGCAGTAGCGCGGGGCGCTTCGAGCAGGTGAGCGATATAGGCTTGTCCTGTAGTGGTTTGTCCCACAGGAACTTGCCCTTCCGCCATTTGTCTCATATGAATCTGCCCCGGCGCCATTTGGGCGAGCAGTTGGGAAAATGGAATCGGCTCGGCAAGGACCGGCAGCCAGGCTTGCTGGGACTGAAGCATGGCGCTGACGAGGATATTGCGCAATCTGTCTGTGCGAATGGACTGCCGTTCGGTGCGTTCGCAGAGCAAGGGGATGATGGTACTGACGCCGATCTCGGTAGCTTTTTCCAGGAACCATTCGAAACGGGCGGTGTTCTTGACGGGGGAGATGGCGATCGTGACGCGGGTCGGGCGCGGCGGTTCCGTTGTAGCAGCTTGTATGGCAACCCGGCATTTCTTCTTGTGATCATCGAGGATCACGGCATCGAGCAGGGTACCGTTTCCGTCGGCCAGCCTAAGCGCTTCGCCGGGGCGCATCCGCAGTACCTGGATAACGTGCCGGGAATTGTCTTCGTCCAGCATGATCTCCTGCTGACCGGGGGTAAAGGAGGAGATATAGAAAAATGGGAGTGCCATTAGAATGGGGTCTCGTCGTCATCCTGGGGCAGGTCTTTCATCCGGCTGCCGGCCTGGATATAGAGTCTCGCCCCGCCGCCGCTGCCTTCATTGTCCTGAACGGGTTTCCAGTTACCTCCGGAAGGCATGCCGATCCCGCCAAAATCGTCGTCGCCGTATTCGGTGAACTTCTGGATATGCAGGAGGGCGCGGAGCTTTATCGTATCCAGTGAACCGTTACGGTGTTTGGCGATCTTGACGTGCGTTTCGCCTTTATTGCTTTCGCCCATTTCGTTGGCGGTGATGCCATAGTATTCGGGGCGGTAGAGGAACATGACCATGTCCGCATCCTGTTCGATGGCACCCGATTCGCGCAAGTCACTTAGCTGCGGGATCTTTTCGCCTTCTTTGCGGGATTCCACGGCGCGGCTTAACTGGGACAGGGCGATGATGGGCACCTGAAGTTCTTTGGCAAGTCCCTTCAGATCGCGGGAGATGCGGCTGATCTCCTGTTCGCGGTTGCCGTTCTTGTTGTCGCCGGCCCCGCTCATGAGCTGCAGGTAGTCGATGATGATGAAGCCGACATTGTGCTTGTTCTTGAGCCGGCGGCATTTGGCGCGCAGCTCGAAGATATTGAGGGCGGGGGTATCGTCGATAAAGATGGGGGCCTTGGCCAGCCTGTCGATGCCTTTTTTATACAACTGCTTCATTTCGTGCTCTTCCAGGCGACCGCGGGCGATCTTTTCCATGAGGATCTCCGCTTCGGCGCTCAAAATACGCTGGACCAGCTGCGCGGAGCTCATTTCCAGGCTGAAGAAGGCTACGGAGGTCGGCTTGGATGCGCTGAGGGCGGCGTTACGGGCCAGGTTCAGGGCGAAGGCCGTTTTACCAACCGCGGGGCGGGCCGCCAGGATGATCAGGTCGGTGGGCTGCCAGCCATAAGTGATCTTGTCGAGGGAGGGGAAACCGCTTGGCACACCGGTGATCTCGTCCTGTTTGTGGCGCAGGTCCTCGATGCGCTGGATGGTTTTCACCAGCACGGTATCGATGCTGTCAAAGTTCTTACGAAGGTGGTTATTGGTGATTCCGAAGAGCTTGCTTTCGGCGTCGTCGAGCAGATCGAAAACGTCCGTGCTGTCCTCATAAGCATCTCCGATGATCTCACCGCTGATGCGGATGAGTTCCCGCTGGATGAATTTCTGGAGGATGATACGGGCATGGGTTTCGATGTTGGCGGAGGAAACGACGGAATTGGTCAGTTTGGTGACGTAGTAGGCTCCGCCGACGACGTCCAGCTCCATCCGTGTTTTGAGTTCTTCGACGACGGTAAAGATGTCGATCGGCTGACTTTTTTGTGCCAGGCTCTGCATGGAACGGTAGATGCGCTGGTGTCCTTCCAGGTAAAAACACTCCGGTTTCAATATCTCTACAACGGTATCAAATGCACTCTTTTCCAACATGATAGCGCCCAGTACGGCCTCTTCCAGCTCTTTTGCCTGGGGAGGAACTTTCCCGTATACCATGGTGCTCAGGTCCACAGGGGGCTTACGCCTGATCTTGCTGCGATCCTTGTTCAGATTAAGGTTAGTCAAATCCATACAGCCGTCGAGAATAAAATATTAAAAAAATCTAATGTCTGACCTTCGGTCGGGTCGCCGCCCTGGGGCATCATTAAGAAATTGTTACTGGAACATGAACTGAATGTTACCCGGGTCAGTCAGGAGGGCGAATATAGAACTCCAAAATCTGACGGAGGCAATTTTTCTTTTGCTTTCTTTTTCCTATAGAAATTCACCCGGTTATGCACAGGTTTTGGGGGCTTACACACAGATCCTGCCAGTCTATCCACAATTTAAAAAAGTTTTCAGTCCTTTTTCTGTTTAAATGCACACCGGTTGTGCACAAGTATTTAGGGAGCAAAATTTTGCCAGGAGGGGCAAACCACAGAATGCAGTTTTCGCGTTTTTCGGCTATTCCCGGGAAGAGATTAGTGAGGTCCGGCGCGGGTTTGGCAGGGTCATGATCGCCCGCGCCGGTCTGTTTTATCTGGAACTTTGAAGTAGGGATCAGGGTCGGTTAACCTCCGCGGCCTGATCGTCCTATTCGGAATGTTCAGGCGGGGATCAAGGCCGGTTGTCCTTGTTGTTGGTGCTGTCCCGATTGGGTTTTTTATTCTGTTTGAGTTTATTGCCGGCTGGGTTTTGATTCACTGGCCGGGCTACAGGCGTCGGTTTTTTCACGGTCGTCGTTTGATTGTTGGTCGGGGTGTTACCCGTTGACGACGGTGGTCGCACTGGCGCCGCGGCGCTGGTGCCGGGTCTTACAACATTGGGATGATTGGCGGTCGGTGGGGTGTTGTTGACGGGCATCGCCGCAGGATTATTTACAGTCCGCAGCGTGGCCGGATTGCCGGTGTTGGCCGGGTTGCCTGCGCTAATAGGGTTGTTAGCCGGATGACTGCTGCTGTTGTAGGCGGGATTGCCGGTGTTGGAGGCTGGCGGCGCGCCCGGGCTGGGGTTGGAAGGGCCAGGATTGTTAGCCGGCCTCGTATTGTTGTAACTGGTGGGGTTGACCGGACGAACCTGGTTTAGCGACTGAACACGAGGTGGAACCACCGCGGAGGAACCGCTACTGCCAGATGTAGAAGGAGAGTTTATCCTTGGCCGATAGATAGACAGCCCTCCCGCGGCGGAGTTCTCGCCAGGACGACTACTTTCCCTGAGGGGAACTGGACGAAGGGGACTACCGCTGACGCGGGAGACCTCCGCGGGATCGGGGCCGCCCGCATAATTGTTCACCGTGACGCGATTGTTCACGTTGTTGTTGATGATCGTCGTATTGTTTACGGTAGTGTTGTTGATGGTGGTATTCCGAATGATGGTGGTATTTTGGATGATGCTTACGTTCTGTTGTTGATTCACAACATAGTTGTTGACCTGCGGGCTGGCGACATATTGCTGCGGAACAAAATGCCAATAGTGGTTGGGCGGATTATAGCCGCTGCCATAGGAGGCGCTGATCGTAACCTGCGGGCCAAGCGGCGCCCACCCGTAATAGTCAGGACTCCTTCTCCAACTCACCCAGGCGGGCGCCCATTCGTTGCCAGGCATCCACATCCAGCCGTAGCCATCCTCAAAGAACCAGCGGCCATAATGGAATGCCGCCCAGCCCCAGGGGTAATCGGAATCCCAGGTCCAGCCCTGGTCGGTGTAGACCCAATGGCCGTTTGAGCCATAGGGCGTAAAGTCGGGCGCGACCGATGGCATCCAGACGTAGCCATATTCGGGGTTGTTGATCCATTGACCATAGGGGCTCAATGCGTCGTAAAAGGTTTGGTAAGAAACAGAAGGCGGCGGCGGTGGTGGTGGCGCGGGCGGCGGCGTGCTTTCTACAACGACTGAGGTTGGTCCGCAACCATGGAGAGCCAGGGCCGAAAGAGCGAGGGCCAAGTAAAGGAGTTTTTTCATAATTAGCTTTTAACAGGTTCCACCGACGACAATGCATTTATCATGCAAATTCACCGACCCTGCAAATTATTAACAATTGATTATCAAAGAAAGAAAATTTTATTATTCCGATCATCTTCTTTAAACGCCGATCATCCCAGAATAGTTCATGCGGTTGCGGCCGTTTATTGGGCTGTTACGAATTGGGGCGGGAACAAGTATCTTTGCCGAAAACAGGCTATAGACATGACTATCAGCTATAATTGGCTTTGTGATTATTTACCGGTGCAGTTGGAACCGGAGCGGCTTTCGACGATCCTCACGTCAATCGGACTGGAAGTGGAAAGTTTGGAAAAATATGAATCGGTAAAAGGCGGGCTGGCAGGGCTTGTGATCGGGGAGGTGCTCGAATGCATACCGCATCCCAATGCCGACAAATTGAAGCTGACGACCGTTTCCGTGGGTGGTCCGTCGACGTTCTCCATCGTCTGCGGGGCCGCCAATGTTGCGGCGGGGCAGAAAGTGGTGGTGGCGCTTCCGGGCGTGACCATTTATCCCGTCAAGGGAGAACCGATCACCTTAAAGGTAGCCAGGATCAGGGGATTGGAGAGTCAGGGGATGATCTGTGCCGAGGATGAGATCGGGCTGGGTGAAAGTCATGCGGGCATCCTGGTGCTGCCCGATAGCGTCAAGCCCGGAACGCCGGCAGCAGAGTGGTTCCATCCTTATACGGATCATCTGATCAGTATCGGACTTACACCAAATCATATGGATGCCATGAGTCATTGGGGCGTGGCGAGGGATGTCTGTGCCTGGCTTTCTCATCATGAGAACGGCGAATACAGGCCCAAACAACCTTCGGCCGACGCCTTCAAAGCGGCTGGCGGCAAGGATCAGGTACCGGTGTCGGTGGAGATCGTTGACAAAAAGGGCTGCGGGCGGTATTCGGGGATAAGCATCAGGGGTATTACCATCCGTGAGTCACCGCGGTGGATGCAGGACAAGTTAAAAGCCATCGGCATCCGCAGCATCAACAATATCGTGGACATCACCAATTTTGTCCTGCATGAACTGGGTCAGCCCCTGCACGCCTATGATCTGAACGCGATCAAGGGAAGGAAGATCGTCGTCAAGCGTCTCGCCGGGGGCACAAGCTTTGTAACGTTGGATGAAAAGGAGCGGCGGTTATCGTCAGAGGATCTCATGATCTGCAATGCGGAGGAGCCGATGGGCATGGCCGGTGTTTTTGGCGGATTGCACAGCGGGATCAATGACGCCACTACGACCATCTTTCTCGAAAGCGCCTGGTTCGATCCCATCACCATCCGTAAGACGTCGTTCCGGCATGGGTTGAGGACTGACGCCGCCAGCCACTTCGAGAAGGGCATGGATATTTCCGGCACGGTGGTCGCCCTCAAAAGGGCGGCCGCGCTGATCGTGGAGTTGGCCGGTGGCGAGATCGCATCGGAGATCGTGGACGTTTATCCGGACCAGGCCGACAAGGTGCAAGTGTCCCTGGCATATGCTTATCTGAAGAAGCTGAGTGGTAAACATTATCAGCCCGATGCGGTGAAGCGTATCCTGCTGGCGCTGGGATTTGAGGTCGTTGCGGAGCGTGTCGATCTTATCCGGGTAGCTGTGCCCTGGCACAAGCCGGATATCCATCTGCCGGCCGATCTGGTGGAAGAGATCATGCGGATCGATGGATTGGATAATATCGCCATTCCTGCGTCGATAACGATCTCGCCCGCTGTCGAAAGTGACGGGGCCAGGGCGGCGCGGAAAAAGTCGGTCGCGCACTGGCTGGTGGGCCAGGGTTTCAACGAGATCCTTACGAATTCGATAACCAATAGCGCCTATTTCAGTGATACGGAACTGGAGACGGCAGTAAAGATGATCAATAACCTGAGTGCGGAATTGAATATCCTGCGTCCCAGTCTGCTGGAAACCGGACTGGAATCCGTGGGGTTTAACCTCAATCGAAAGAATGGCAACCTGCGTTTTTTTGAATTTGGCAAGACCTATCACACTACGGGGGTCGGGAAGTATGTAGAATCGAACCGGCTTTGTCTGTACCTGACCGGCGTCTTGCGTGAGGACTCGTGGAAAGGAAAGGGCGGGGTGATGGACATCTATTTTGTAAAGGGGCTTTGCGAACGCGTCTTCCCTTTGCTGGGTCTGGCGGTGCCGGGCTGGGTGGAACTCACGCATCCGAAGTTGGGAATGGGGTTGGCGATGTTGAAAGGCAGCAAGATCCTGGTGGAAATGGGTACGGTAAAACCCGATCTGTTGAAACGATTCGACTGCCGCCAGGAGGTGTACTTCGTGGACTTCAACTGGGACCTGCTACAGGATATGGCTGCGGAAAAGGCGGTGATATTCCGTGAGCTGCCGAAACAATTGCCGGTCTATCGTGACCTGGCGATGGTGGTGGATAAGGGTCTTGCGTACGAAGCCGTGGAAAAAACCATCCGGAATGCGCGCCTGGATAAATTGCAGGAAGTAAAGCTTTTCGATATATTTGAAAGTGAGAAGCTGGGGAAGGACAAGAAATCGCTGGCTGTCAGCTTTACTTTTTTGGATGAGGAGAAGACGCTTACCGATAAAGAGATCGAGGTGATGGTAGGCCGGATCATCAGTGCGTTGGAAAAGGAAGTGCAGGCCGAGATCCGAAAATCGTAGGTGGACCACAGGCCCATGGCCAGAAGGTCACCAGATATAAGCGGTTTTTGGCGAGGGGCCAATTTGCCGACGCGGCCCCGAAGCCAAAAAAATTGTAATGAGTGAAGATACCAATAGCGGGGGTCGATCGTCTCCTCCTGCCGGCGAAGCGGAGCTTCGGGTGCGGCGGATACAGGAGAAGTTGCAGCAATTGTTGCGGCAACGTGACCTGCTGTTAAAGGAAAATGGAAAACTGAGGGAGGAGATGCGTCAGCAGCAGGAGACGTTGATGGACAAGACGGCGCGGCTGGAGCAATTGCAGCAACAGGTTGAGATACTAAAGTCAACAAAAGCGGCTATGAGTGAAGGGGAAAAACGGGCGTTGGAGAAAAGATTGGGGCAGTACATCCGGGAAATTGACCGGTGTATTGCGATGCTGGAGGAGTGACGAGGTGACCGGAGAAAGCGTTTTCTTTATTATACCGGTCAGACTCGTTTTACCAACCGCATTTTCATCTCATCCTTTCCACGGGAAATTTCGAGGGTATATACACCGTAAGGCAGGTCATTGAGACCATTCCAGTCAAGTTCCTGCTGGTCGTTCTCAACTTCTGTCTCGAGGTCGCGGCAGATGAGACCGGTGTCATCTTTTAGGACAGCCTTCAGTAAACATTTCTCGGGATGATCCACCTGGAAAGTCAGATGGTCGATAAACACGGAGGATTTGACTTTTAAGAACATGGGACATGTAGTTTTAAGATAGGGTATTGGCGTCGACTCGTTCTATTTTTATAAGGTGATTACGGTATATTAGACTCGAAGAAACCTGAAACCTTACCCTCACTAGCAGCCTCCTGTGCATAAGGTGTTGATAAATATAAAACAAGTATTTCAAACATGCAAGAATTAATCCCAATAAATGTGGTCATAGGTGATCGCACTTACAGAATCAAGATAGAACCACAGGACGAGGAGTCGGTTCGAAAGACCTTAAAGCTGATCAATGACAAGGTCATTGAATACAAGACTCAGTTTGCAGGCCGGGACATGCAGGACTATATTGCGATGGTAGTCTTATGGTATGCCACGCAGCCGGCCGGCGAGGGGGGCACGATGCAGACCCATGCTGTGCTGGATGCCCTTGCCCGCATGGAACAGCAGCTGGACAAGGTTTTATAGGTGAATCCCATGAAAGTTGCCTGCTATTTTCTATCTTGCACAACTAACATAAGTGGCAGACCATGGGGTTGCTGCTTCTGAAACACCTGATTGTGAATACTTTAAACTTAATATTTAATGATAGTCGCCATAATATTGGGAGTTATTATTTTTCTGGGGGGAATAGTAGCCGGGAAGCTGATCTTCGCAAAAGACACACAACATAAAGTAGCGGAATCGGAGGCCCAGGCCAAAAAGATCCTGGCGGATGCCCAGTCGTCCGCCGAGAACCTCAAAAGGGAAAAACAGCTGGAGGCAAAAGAGCGGTTCGTACAACTAAAGGCGGAGCATGATAAAGAGGTATTGGAGAAGAACAGGCGTATCAATGACTCCGAGGCCAGAATCAAGCAGAAAGAGCAGGGCATCAACCAGAAGCTGGAGAATCTGGATAAGCAGACCAAGGACAACGATGTCATAAAGGAGAACCTGAACCGCCAGATAGAGGTCGTGAACCTGAAGCGGACCGAGTTGGAAAAGCACCAGGAGGAGCATATCCGCCGCCTGGAAAAGATAGCCGCACTAACGGCCGACGAGGCGAGGGCGCAGCTGATAGAAAGCCTCCGGCAGGAGACCCAGACCAGGGCGCTGGCCTTGCAGCAGGAGATCATCGACGAAGCCAAACAGAAGGCGAACAAGGAAGCCCGGAAGATCATCATCCAAAGCATCCAGCGTACCGCCGCCGAGCAGGCCATCGAGAATTCCATTACCGTTTTCAACCTTGAAAGTGACGAGATCAAGGGTCAGATCATCGGCCGGGAAGGCCGGAATATCCGGGCCATCGAAGCTGCCACGGGTGTGGACCTGATCGTGGACGACACCCCGGAAGCCATCGTATTGTCCTCTTTCGACCCCCTCCGCAGGGAGATCGCCCGCCTTTCGTTGCAAAGGCTGGTGACTGACGGTCGTATCCACCCGGCCCGTATCGAGGAGATCGTTGAGAAGACCAAGAAGCAGATCGAGGAGCAGGTCATGGAGATTGGCGAGCGGACCGTTATCGAGCTGGGTATCCATGGATTGCATAAGGAACTGGTGCGAATCGTCGGAAAAATGCGCTTCAGGTCGTCTTATGGCCAGAACCTATTGATGCACAGCCGGGAAGTAGCTAATCTTTGCGGCATCATGGCCGCCGAACTGGGCATGAACCCCAAATTGGCCAAGAGAGCCGGTCTATTGCATGACATCGGGAAGGTTCCTGATGAGGAAACCGAATTGAGCCATGCGCTGCTTGGAATGAAGCTGGCTGAAAAATACGGGGAGAACCCGGCGGTAGTCAATGCTATCGGCGCCCACCATGACGAAGTAGAGATGCAGTACGTGATAGCGCCCATTATCCAGGCCTGTGACGCCATCAGCGGTGCAAGGCCCGGCGCAAGACGGGAGATCATGCAGCAGTATCTGCAGCGGATAAAAGACCTGGAAAGTCTGGCGCTGGCCTATCCCGGGGTCGAAAAAGCCTACGCTATCCAGGCCGGACGCGAGTTGCGGGTAATCGTCGAAGCCGACAAGGTTACGGACATTGACAGCGATAAGCTGAGCTTTGAGATCGCCCAGAAGATCCAGACGGAAATGACGTATCCGGGCCAGATCAAAGTGACTGTGATCCGGGAAAAGAGAGCCGTGAATGTGGCCAGGTAAAGTCGCGCGCAGGGCGGCTACGCCGCCCAAATAAAGTTTGTTGTTTGAGTGATTCTATATAACTTTGCAGTCCTTAAAAATTTGAGTTATGAACGCTGCTGTAGCTTTTGTGCACGAGCAACTGACGGGAAAAATCGAGTTTCCTACCTTCAAAGCCGGTGATAATATCACGGTCAACTATAAGATCATCGAAGGAAACAAGGAGCGTATCCAGAGTTTCAAGGGTGATGTGATCAAGCGCCAGGGAACCGGACACACGGCTACCTTTACCGTTCGGAAGATCTCCGACGGAGTAGGCGTGGAAAGGACCTTTCCGCTGTTCTCGCCCAATATCGAGTCGGTAGAGCTCAACAAAGTGGGTCGTGTCCGCCGCGCCAAGTTGTATTTCCAGCGTGAACGCAGCGGTAAGAGTGCCCGTATCAAGGAAAAGAGACAGGCTGTAGCCTCGATCGAAGCCGGCAAAGCAGCCAAGAAAAAGTAGCAGAATTAAGCATTTGTTACCGATTTTCCTGTTTACCTTTGTTTGTACCTCAAAAATGTAGTTATGGGAGATTTATTTAGCGGGGGACATATTGTCGTCATCTTATTGGTTTTTCTTCTTTTATTCGGTGGCAAGAAGATTCCTGAATTGATGCGTGGTCTTGGCAGAGGCATCCGCGAGTTCAAGGATGCAAAGGACAACGTGGCAAGAGAAATAGAGGATCATGTCAACGAAGACAAAAAGACGAATCAAACGACAACAGCCGCGACAACGACGAAGTCGGTTCCATCCGATTCTTCCGTTCATAATTAATTAAGACTCCTTATAGAGTCACAAGCCCCGCAATCGTTTTTTGCGGGGTTTTCTTTTTGCAATACTTTTATGGTCTTTACATAGTATTTATTTTTCATGAAATTATTCCAGCGAAGGGCCAAGGACGGGACAGCGGAAGAGATGTCCTTTATCGAACATTTGGATGTGTTGAGGGGACATCTTTTCAAGTCGGCGCTTGCGGTGGCTATCGGCGCTATCGTCATGGCCATTTACAACAAGTTCATCGTGCAGCGCATCCTGATGGGGCCAACGCATTCAGACTTTGTCACTTATGGCCTCCTTTGCCGGCTGGGCCAGAAATGGGGATTTGGCAATAAGCTTTGCATGCAGGAGATCCACGTGAAGATGCAAAGCAATGCGGTGTCGGGACAGTTCGATGTGTATTTCAATATCATCCTGATAGGCGGTTTTATCCTGGCCTTCCCCTATGTGTTCTGGCAGTTCTGGAAGTTTACAAAACCTGCTTTAAAGCCGAAGGAATTAAAGAACACGCGTGGGGTCATCTTTTATGTGTCCCTGCTTTTTTTCCTTGGTGTGTTCTTCGGCTACTTTATCATTGCGCCCTACACCATTAACTTCTTCGCCAATTTCGTTCTCGACAGCAATATTGAGAATATCTGGACGATCGCCAGTTATTTCAACACGATCGTGCCGCTGATCCTGGGCGCGGGCCTGGCGTTCCAACTGCCCCTGGTCATGTATTTCCTGGCGAAGGTCGGGGTCGTTAGCGCGGGCTACCTGCGCAGGGTGCGCAAATATGCCATCATGATCATCGTGATCGTCGCCAGCATCATCACGCCGCCGGATATGCTAAGCACCATCGTTGCTTCGGTTCCCCTGCTTATCTTATATGAGATCAGCGTCTTGCTGTGCGTGCGAGTGGAAAAGCAACAAAAACTGGAAGACGCGAAATGGGATTAGACCTTCACTCCATAGAAGCTTATCATCGTTCGCTGGGTGACCAACCCGATGGATGCAGGCAGGCGGTCGTGCATTATCTGGCTGCTATCGAAGCGCACCGGCACTTGAATGCTTTTCTCGAAGTATATGCGGAAGAGGCCCTGGCGAGAGCAAAGGCCCTGGATGAAAAAAGAAAGGCGGGCCAGCGCCTGGGTAAGCTGCATGGTGTCGTCATCGCGCTGAAGGACGTCATCGCGTACAAGGGCCATACCCTTTCGGCCGGCTCGAAGATCCTGGAGCATTATTCCTCGATCTATCACGCAACGGTGGTTGAGAAGCTGCTGGCGGAAGACGCCATCATCATCGGGCGAAATAACTGTGATGAATTCGCCATGGGTTCGTCCAACGAGAACTCGGCCTATGGCAAGGTCCTGAATGCCCGCGGTGAAGGACGGGTGCCGGGAGGTTCTTCGGGCGGGAGTGCCGTGGCCGTTCAGGCAGGGTTATGCATGATCAGCCTGGGCAGCGATACCGGAGGATCGGTTCGCCAGCCGGCGGATTTCTGCGGTGTCGTGGGGTTAAAACCGAGCTATGGCAGCGTTTCCAGATACGGGTTGATCGCCTATGCGTCCTCCTTTGATGTGATAGGCATTTTTGGGCAGACCGTGCCTGATGTGGCCCTGGTCTTCAAGGTGATAGCCGGGGAGGACGAATTCGACAGCACGGTTAGACGAAGCGGGGAGGGGCGCGACCGGTCTGCCCGGGAGGGTGAGGAAAAGGAAAGCAAAAAGTATAAGATCGCTTATTTTAAAGAGGCCCTGAGCCATCCCGGGCTTGATCCGGAGATCAGGGACGCCATCCTGGAGCGCATGGACCGCTGGCGGTCGGCTGGCCATACGGTAGATGCCATTGATTTTGAGCTTCTTGACTATATTGTCCCGGCTTATTATGTGTTGACAACTGCGGAAGCTTCTTCCAATCTGGCCCGTTTCGATGGCGTCCGCTATGGGCACCGGACGAAGGACCAGAGCCTTGAATTAACAGAGTTTTACAAACGGAACCGTTCCGAAGGTTTCGGAAAAGAGGTCAAACGGCGTATCCTGCTGGGAACCTTTGTGTTAAGCGCCGGTTACTATGACGCCTACTTTACCAAGGCGCAGCAGGTGCGAAGACTATTGGTCGAACGTACTGAATTGATATTCAAGGACTATGATATAATCGTCCTCCCAACAACCCCAACCACGGCTTTCCCGATCGGCGAAAAGACGAGCGATCCCATCGCGATGTATCTCGCTGATATATATACAGTTTATGCAAATCTTACCGGAATTCCCGGCATTTCCCTACCACTTTTCGGCCATACAAATGGCATGCCTTTTGGTATTCAGGCTATGACGACTCGGTTCAATGAGTTATCTTTGCTTCAATTCTCGCATCAGATGATGCAACAATAAAGTCCTACGATCCTACCCTTGTAACTGAGAGTTCTGAAGCATTCACTACTACGCTGCTGATGGGTCTGGCAATAATGCCGTCCGTCCGTGAATCGTTCCTGGTTGATAGCTTTCAAAGCTTCTCGCCTTGTTTCCGTTACCTATGAAAGATTGTAAACGCCGATAATGGAGTTTACCATCTTAAATGTGTTGGTCAATGTTCAACAGAAGACTTTTATTGTTGGGTGTCGTCGCTCTATTCGCAACCCTCATCCTTACTTCCGGATGGGCGCCTCCCACAGCAACTTTCGATTCGACCGGGTTATACCGCTATTCCGATACGGACAAGGTCGCCGGCATGCACCGCAACTTCGCTGCTCCGGCCTTTACGTCGGGTTCTGCTATTGCATTTGGTCAGCTTTATATCGCCGCTACGGTAGGCGGGAGCAATGGCGCGCGCCTGAATCCGAAAGCGCTCAATTTCGTACAGGATTACATGAAGGAAAATTGGGAAGAACTGCAGAGTCTTCGCAGTTGGGGAGGACCCTACTTCAGTCTTATCGAGAATATCTTAACGGAATATGGTCTGCCCAAGGAACTGAAATACCTGGCCGTGATCGAGTCCAACCTCAAATCCACGGCGGTTTCCCGGGTCGGTGCAAAGGGTCCCTGGCAGCTGATGCCACAGACCGCGCGTGATCTTGGATTAACCGTCAACCGGAATGTGGATGAGCGTAAGAACTACGTGAAGAGCACCCGCGCAGCCGCGCTCTACCTCCGCGATCTGTACAACCAACTGGGTGACTGGCTGTTGGTCATCGCGGCTTACAATACAGGGACGGCCAAGGTCAACCACGCTATCCGAACCAGTGGGAGCCGCAGTTTCTGGGACCTGCAGGATTATCTGCCGCTGGAATCGCGGTTGCACGTAAAGAAATTCATCGGAACGCAATATACTTTCGAGGGCCAGGGAAGTGTCACTACCCTTACCAAGGAAGAAGCTACCGACCAGCTCTCGGGTTCGGAGATGTATGTTTTTCATCGCAACCTGACGCCAAAAGAACTGGGCAGTTCCCGGACTATCACTGTATCGGGCAAGTATTCTTCGGCCGTTATCGCGAAGTATGTGTTGCTGGATTCGGCGACCTTCAACCGGTATAATCCTGATTTTGACAAGATCATGGCCAGCAGCAATAACAGCTATGACCTGAAGCTGCCGGGAGACAAAATGGACCTTTTCGTCTCCAACAAGTATGATATCCTCATGGAGTCTGTGAAGCGAATCCAATGTCTTTCCGGGCTATGTCCTTCCGGGGCGAGCCAGGAAAATCCTTCCGATCCCAGCCCTGCCGGGCGGGGTGTGGCGGTGAAAATGTAAGCATCATATTATCCCAAGCGCTTTTCTTATGCCCTGCGCTTTTAGCAGGCATTCCTCGTATTCGGCTTCGGGGTCGCTGTTGTAGGTGATCCCGGAGCCGACCTGGTAAGACAGGTAACCGGTATCCTTCCGGTAGAGGAGGCTGCGAATTACAACATTAAAGTCAAAGTCCCCATCGGGGGTTACATAGCCCAGGGCGCCCGAGAAGAGGCCCCGCGGGGAGCGTTCGTATTGGGCGATAAGCCGCACTACGTTGTTCTTGGGGGCGCCGGTCATGGAACCCATGGGGAAGGTGGCTCGCACGGCATCCGTCCAGTGCAGGCCGGGCAATAGCTCGCCTGTTATCGCCGAGATCATCTGGTATACCTGTGGGAAGGCGTAGATGCCGAAGAGCTCGCTTACCCGGACAGTTCCAGGTTTACAAATCCTGGAAAGGTCGTTGCGGACAAGGTCGACCACCATCACATTTTCTGCCTGATCCTTGGTGCTCTCCGCAAGGGCGAGGCCGGTGCTGAAGTCGGCTGCGGCATCGCCGCGGACGCGAGGGGCGGTGCCCTTGATGGGTTGGGAGAGCAGCGTAGGCCCGGTTCTCTTCAGAAAGCGTTCGGGGCTGGCGCAGAGCAGGTACCGGTCGTTCAGGCGATAAAAGGCAGAAAAAGGGTTGGGAGAGGCCTTACTGAGGGCATGCCAGGCCGCCCAGGGGTCGAGGGCTGCGGGCCGGGTGAAGAATTCCTGGCAGAAGTTTATTTCGTAGCAATCGCCGCGGAGGATGTGGCGCCGGAGTGCTGTGATCGTCTCAAGATATTCTTCGCGGGTAAATCGGGGTTCGAAGACGATGGGGGGCTGTGGCGTGGGTTCCCGGGGGACGGCGGCCTGGATTGCATGCCAGATGGTTTCCGGGTCGGGTCCCAGGGAGCCGATCAGGATGTTGTCCAGTTGCAGGGTGATGACGGTTTCGGGGCAGAAGAAGAATAGGGCGGGGAAGCCGATCGGGTCGGCGGGGGTGCCCGGTGGCTGTGCAGGTTGGTGAGCGGGCGGGTTCGGGTCGGGGGGCGCCGGTGTAGGCCCGGAGGGCTGTGCGGGCGGCTGGCCGGGCGGGCGCCCCGAATGAGCCGGCTCGGTTTCGGTGGCCAGGTCGTAGGCAAAATGGCCGAAAAGCCAGTCTTTTTGCCCGGCGGCCCAGGTTTTCAGGCTTGCGAAGGCTTGGCCGGGATTCGCGGTGAAGGCGTCCGCTGCACCGGCGGCGAGCAGGCATTCGAAAACCGGTGGCGGGGTGGCTGGGCCGAGTGACGGAGTTGGTGGGGCGATTAGCTGGGTGGATAGCGCGGATGGTGGGGTAGCCGATGCCTGGCCCGGAGTATGAGGCGATTGGCGTAGGGGGGCGGCCTGGTAACCCTGGTTATCCAAAAAACAACAAATGTTGAATGGGGAGGCCCATGTCAACATTTGCCGCTTTATAAATTGAGGATCGCTTATGGGGAAGGAAGCGTAGGTTCTTTTCACCTGTCAAAAGTCATCTTCTTCCTCTTCGAAACCACTGTCGTTAAAAAGGTCCAGGTCCTTGAAGTCCTCGTCGAGGCCAAGGTCGTCTTCGTCCCCTGCTTTAGTTTTTTTGGAGGTATTGCCGCCGGTGGATTTTTTTGTCTTGGACTTAGGGATATCGAATTCATCGAAGTCGGGATCCCATTCTTCTTCCTCTTCGACTTTTTCCCATTCGTCGACTTCGTCGAAATCTTCACCCTCCTCGTCATCTTCTTCAGCATCTTCGTCCTTTTTGGATTTAGACGCTGCTTTTGACGCGGGTTTCTTCGATGAAGCTTTTGGGGTATCATCGTCGTCATCCAGATCATCATCGTCGTCGTCATCCACTTTTTTGGATTTCGGCGAAGGCTTCTCCGGAGTATCCTTCGGTGTTTGAGGCGCGGATTTCTTTGAACCCTTTCCCTCCTTATCAGATTTTGGTGCCATGTCCAATAAGATTGTTATGTAAATTTTCGGCGAATTTTTTAAGTCGCCAAATTTATTTTGGATTAATTTTTTTGCGACGAAAAGCAGCGTTAACAGCCTTTACGATATCTATTTTTTGTCTATATTCTCGATTAATTGATCCCTTCCGGGCCCATTGGAAATATACGCAATTTTTACTCCCAGATATTTATTTATGTATTGCACATATTCCCGCATCTTTTCGGGCAGCTCATTATAGCTTTTTATGCCGGTAGTGTCTGATTTCCACCCTTTGAAAGCTTCCAGGACGGGTTCTATCTTCACCCTGTTCATCTGAAAGGGCACTTCGTGGGTAGTCTCGCCGTTAACCTTGTAGGCGGTACAAACTTTTAATTCGGGAAAAGCATCCAGCACATCGGCTTTCGTCATGACGATCTGCGTGACCCCATTGATCATGCAGGCGAACTTAAGTGCCACACCGTCAATCCATCCGCAGCGGCGGGGTCTTCCGGTAGTAGCGCCGTATTCGCTGCCTGTTTTGCGTAATTCTTCGCCGGTCGCATCCTCCAACTCAGTTGGGAAAGGGCCGCTGCCAACCCGTGTACAGTAGGCTTTGCTTACGCCGATAACGTCGCGGATCTGCTGCGGCGGAACGCCGAGGCCGGTACAGACGCCGGCGGAAATAGTATTGGAAGACGTAACGAAGGGAAAGGTTCCGAAGTCAACGTCCAGCATGCTTCCCTGCGCGCCTTCCGCCAGCACCGTTTTACCCTGCGCTATCTTATCATTGATGAAATATTCTCCGTTGACGATCTTGAATTGCCGCATGAACTCCAGTCCTTCGAAGAATTCTTCTTCCCATTCCGAGAGGTCTTCGTGGAAGTTGAGGCTGTCAAGCAGTTTTTGGTGTTTGAGCCGGAGCTTGATATATTGGGTGGTAAAGCTTTTATCCAGCAAATCGCCGACCCGGAGGCCATTGCGACCGGTTTTATCCATATAAGCCGGGCCGATGCCTTTGAGGGTGCTGCCGATCTTTTCCTGTCCCTTTGACATTTCTGATGCTTTGTCAAGCGCACGATGGGTTGGCAGGATAAGATGCGCACGCTGTGCAATATAGAGATTCTTCCGATAGTCTACGCCGAATGAAGCAACTGTATCACATTCCCGCCTCAAGGTGATGGGGTCGAGCACTACGCCATTGCCGATGAGGTTGATCGTCTTTTCATGAAATATGCCGGAGGGTATCTGGTGGAGGACGATCTTTTTGTCCTGAACATATAAGGTATGACCCGCGTTCGGTCCGCCCTGGAAACGGGCTATCAGGTCGTAGCGGGGAGCGAAAAAATCCACGATCTTTCCCTTTCCTTCATCGCCCCACTGGAGGCCTAAGATTACATCAACCATTCAAATATTATTTTTTTATAGGGCTTAAAGCCTTTTGAGGCGGCAAAAATAGGTGAAGTCGGCGTTTTCAAAAAAGATAAATATTTACGCTGTTTCCGCATCGTACCGTACTACCGTGTGAATACCGTTTAGTTGCATTAGCCTGGAAGCAAGCTCCTCTAATTCTTCTTTGTCATGCACATAGACCCTGATATTGCCTTCGAAAAGTCCTTCTTTCGCCTCGATGGTGAGGGCGTTGATGTTCAGTTTCAACTCGCCTGAGATCAGGTTGGTTATTTTGTTAATGACCCCCACATCATCCATGCCGACGATACGGACACCGGTGAGGAAGGAAATCTCCTTGTTCTTGGCCCATTTGGTCTTGACGACGCGGTGTCCGTAATTGGCCATCAGTTTGGCTGCGTTGGGGCAGTTGGTGCGATGGACCGTGAGGCCTTTTCCGACGGACACAAAACCAAAGACGTCGTCACCGGGAATGGGTTTACAGCAGTTGGCCAGCGTATAAACGATGCGGTCGCTGCTTTCGCCGAAGATGATCAATTCCGTATCCTTTCGCGGGATGACGGGGGCGGATGTCTCACCTTGCCGGTTCTCCGGGACCGGTTTAACCGGTTTTGGTGGTTCGAGCCTGTCGCCCAATACCTGAAACTCCTTGAGTTCCTTGAGGTCGATGTTGCGAACGGCCACCTGATAAAAAAAGTCGAGCGAAGAGGCCAGTTTGTAAAATGACGTTAGGACGTCGATATTGTGCTGATTGTACCCGGCGCCGTAGCTTTCGAGCTTTCGTTGGACGGTATATTTCCCTTCGTCCGCGATCTTTCGCTTTTCTTCCTTCAGTGAGTCCTTTATTTTAGTCCTGGCCTTGGCAGTGACGACGATACCCAGCCAATCCTCTTTGGGCGTTTGTTTGCTGGAAGTAATGATCTCGACCTGGTCGCCGCTGCGCAGCTTATGGCTGATCGGTACGAGCTTATGATTAACCTTTGCGCCGATAGTTTGCGTGCCGATTGCGCTGTGAATGGAAAAGGCGAAATCCAGAGCGGTCGATCCGACGGGCAGCATCTTGACATCCCCTTTGGGGGTGTAGACATAGATCTCGTCGGCCAGAAAGCTGGTCTTGAAATCCTGGAGGAAATCGACGGAATCGTTGTCCTCGGCGTTGAGGACCTCCCTGATCTGCTGAAACCATTTATCGAAACGGCTTTCATCGGCGGCCCCTTCTTTATATTTCCAATGGGCTGCCAGTCCTTTTTCGGCGATCTCGTTCATACGTTTCGATCGGATCTGCACCTCCACCCATTTTCCCTGCGGACCCATAACGGTCGTATGAAGGGCTTCATACCCATTGGATTTCGGGTTGCTGAGCCAGTCGCGCAGCCGTTCCGGGGAAGGATTGTATTCATCGGTGATCATCGAATAGACCTTCCAGCAGTCTTCTTTTTCTTTTTCGGGGGGTGAGTTGAGGATGACGCGGATGGCAAACAGATCATAGACCTCTTCGAAGGCGACGCCTTTTTTGCGCATCTTGTTCCAGATGGAATGGATGCTCTTGGGGCGGCCATAGATCTCGAAGTCAAACCCTCCGACCCTATCCAGTTTATCTTTCAGCGGCTTGATAAATTCATTGATATAGCGGGAACGTTCGCGTTTGGTCTCGGACAGTTTGCGGGCTATCTCGCGGTATTCCTCCGGTTCGAGATATTTCATCGCGAGGTCTTCCAGTTCGGTCTTTATCGTATAGAGACCCATGCGGTGAGCCAGGGGCGCATAGACGTAGACCGTCTCGGAGGCTATTTTGAGCTGTTTCTCCCGTTTCATGCTGTCCAGCGTCCGCATGTTGTGCAGGCGATCGGCCAGCTTGATCAGGATGACCCTGGGGTCGTCCGTAAGCGTGAGCAATATCTTTTTGAAGTTCTCGGCCTGGCGGGAGGCGTTTACGTCGACGACGTTTGAGATCTTGGTTAACCCATCGACTATACGGGCTATTTCGCCGCCGAACTCCCGTTCAATGTCCTCGAGGGTGATATCGGTGTCTTCCACGGTATCGTGCAACAGCGCGCATATCGTCGAACGTACGCCCAGACCGATCTCTTCGGAACAGATCCTGGCCACGGCCAGGGGGTGGAGTATATAGGGTTCGCCGCTTTTCCGGCGCATGGTCTTATGCGCTTCAGCGGCCATTTCGAAGGCGGAGCGGATGAGTTCTTTGTCGCCCTGCTTCAACTTGGGCTTTAGTGAACGCAACAGGGCACGGTATTCCCGTAGAATCAATTTTTTTTCCTGGTCTTCCGTAAGATTGTATTTCGGTATCGCTGCTACTGTTTCCATGTCCATACTCTACTAAATTACAAAAAAAAGGCCTAGTTTTGCATCCTTTCCGAAATGCAGGAAGTGTCGCGGGCGTGGCGAAATTGGCAGACGCACCAGACTTAGGATCTGGCGCCGCAAGGCATGTAGGTTCGACCCCTATCGCCCGCACAAACCAGTTAATCAGTTGATTAGCTGGCCGGAAAGCGGGGACCGCTTTCCCAGACATCATTAAAAGGCGCCACTTTTATCGGTGGGCGCCTTTTTTTGTGCAGGCACACAAAAAAAAGCTGTGCCGACTACCCTACCCTGGTCGTCGAGTGTTTGGATCAGGGGTTGATTTTCTTTACCGATGCAGATGCGCAGGCGGGGTATGCCTTTGTTATCGCGCAGGAAAAGACCCGTCTGGCCATCAGCGGTGTGGCCAAGGAAAAGGCGTTCAACGCTCAGATAGCCCAGCTTTCGCAGGCTGTCTAACCCGGTCCGCAAGGCGACGCTGTCGTGCGGCGGCAATGCATTGTAGAAGTCGAATTTCTGCTGAAAGGTGAAGCGGTCATTGCGATCCCAAAGTTTTAGTCCATACGACCTGGACGGGTTGGCGGCGCTATCCTGTTCATAGCTGAGTTGCATGATCTGGTCATTCTTGTACTGGTCGACGGAGATGGTGAAGCTGGCTTCTTTTTTTGTGCCGTCGTAAACGAGACCACCGCATTCATCGCCTTCCTCGTTGAAGAAGATCATGCCGGCGGGGCGGTCGCGTGCCGGGAAATCTTTGCCGTTCATGCGGCCGGGATGTTGGCGGATGTGGTCGCTGATGACCAGGGCGAGGCGGCCGTCAGGCTCTACGATATTGATGCGGTGCGTGGTGATCTCGTCAACATTGAGGTGGCTGGCGGCGATCGCATCGGTCTGGCGAGGGCCGCGGAGGATCAGGATAAGGGCGATCAGACAGGCGATGACGATGACCGTTAGTACGGCGACATAGATACGGAGCGATCTGATCTGGGATGTAAGCGTGTCCATGACTATAATGGGATTTTGTTGTCTTTTTTTACGGTATCGAGTACGATGATACTTTGCAGCCTGGCTATGTTTGGGATATTGCCGAGCTGTTCGATGAAGAACCGGCGGTAGGCCGTCATGTCGGGCACGATGACCTTGATCATAAAATCGTGTTCGCCGCCGATGACATGGAACTCTACCACTTCGGGGAAGGCAGTTATCTGCCCGATGAACTCGCCGCCCTGACGAGTGGAATGTTCTTTCAGGGTAATATTCACGAAGAACGCGATAAAGGAGCCGATGCGGACCGTGTTGATGACTGCTCCATAGTGGTCGATGACCCCTGAGGATTCGAGCCTTTTGAGCCGTTCATGGACGGGCGTCGTAGAAAGGTTTACTTGCTTTGACAGCTGTCGAACAGAAAGCCGGGCATCGGACTGCAGGAGGTTTAGGATGCGGATGTCGACCGCGTCAAGCTCGATGCTGGTGTCGCCGGGTGGTTTGTTCTTCATCATCAATTGTACTAAAAATTGGCAATTTAAATAACGATTGTAACAAATTTATAAAAATTACAGCACAAATTAATTATCCTGCTACATTCGGATATGAACCGTCAGCAACGCATTCTCTTATGGCTCGCCTGCTCGGCCATCTTCTTCGAGGCCTTTGACGTCAGCATTGTCAACCTGGCACTCCCCCTTATCGCCGCCGATCTGCACGTTTCGCTGGCTTCGGCGCAGTGGATACAGACGGTCTACCTGCTGAGTTTTGGCGGATTCCTGTTGTTGGGTGGCCGGCTTTGTGACCATTATGGCAGCCGGATCATCTTCATGCGTGGGATGTTGCTGTTTGACGTGGCCTCCGCGTTCGGGTTTTGCAGTGTGCATATGGAATGGTTGTTACCGGCGCGGGTAGGTCAGGGCATCGGCGCGGCCCTGGCGATGCCGGCGGGCATCTCTCTCCTGTCCCGGCATTTTGCGGCTGAGCAGCAACGGATGGCTTTCGGCATTTTTGGCGCATTTGCGGCGATCGGGTTTGCCGGCGGGCTGGCCCTTGGCGGCCTGATCGCTTCCCTGCTGAACTGGCACTGGATCTTCGGGATCAATGTCCCGGTGATCGGGATTGCGCTGTTCTTCGGCCATCGCTTTATTCCTGCTGACACCCGGCCTTCCGGAAACCGGCCCAATGGTTGGATGGCAGCCTGGCTGACGCTGACGCTCCTTGTGCTCAGCGGCGGCGTACATGAGGCGGCGCACTTGAAGTGGGCAGTTTTGCCCTGGTTTTCTTCGGCCCTGCTGTCCGGCATCATCCTGCTGCGTGTGGACCGGCGGCGGCGCCGGCCTTTTTTTGGGTCGGGGGTCTACTCCTCTTCCGGGTCCTGGCGTGGGTTGAGTGCTTTTACTTTATTGGGCGCGAGCTTTCTTCCTTTTGTGTTCACCTGCACCCTGGCGCTACAGGTCTGCCTGGGCAGGAGCGTCTTGTCCACCGGGCTGTTGCTCTTTCCCTACAGCATCGGCTCGGCGCTGGTATCCCGCTACCTGCTGCCCTGGCTTTATCGGAGGATGAGTCCGCTGGGGGTGGCGCTGCTTTGCATGGGCTGTCTGCTGATCGGGGACGGACTGCTGGCGATGGGTATCGGCAGGCAGCAGGGCGGCTATTTTTGGGGGGCGCTCCTGTTGGTCAACAGCGTCGCCATAGCGATCGGTTATCCGGCCTTTACGGTATTGTCGCTGACCGGGGTGGCTCCGGACAGGCAGGGGATAGCGGCGGGGATCCAATCCACCTTGTATACGGTGGGGTCGGGACTGGGGCTCTCCCTGATCAGCCTGGTTTTGGGGATGAGGAGCGGGGCGGGTACCGCTGCCCTGCTGGGTTGTTGCGTGGTCGTGGGTGTGCTGGCGCTGGCGGCACTAGTGATTTTGGCTCTGAAGCCAAAAAAAGCGTACATTTGCACCCCGAAATAAACCGACGTAGGAGGTTTGTCCGACAGGACAGACATTAGCGCTTTGCCGGGCAACCGAGCGAAGCGAAGGTTGCGAACGAGCCTTTGTTGGGGACAAAGGCGAAGTTCTATAATTTTTCCGGCGGCGCATCCCCGGCAATAAATAATATAATATAGCAATATGGCAACAGTAACAAGGGAAAATATCGGAGTGCTGACGGACAAAATAACCGTCAATGTCTCGAAGGGCGATTATCTTCCGTCATTCGAGAAGTCCTTGAAGCAATATGGCAAGCAGGCGAATATACCCGGCTTCCGCAAAGGCATGGTCCCCGCCGGACTGATCAAGAAGATGTATGGCAATTCCGTGTTTACCGATGAAGTGCTGCGGACCGTCGAGAAGGAATTGACTTCTTATATGTCGACCGAAAAGCTGGAGATCTTTGCCCAGCCCTTACCGCTGCCTGAGAATGATGCCCGCCAGATCGATATCAACAATCCTGCAGATTATTCCTTTGCCTTTGAGGTCGGTTTAAAGCCTTCCTTTAGCCTGGCCGATCTGCCAACGGCCAAAATTACCAGGTTAACCGTCGACGTGACGCCTGAAATGATCGACGAAGAAGTGGAGCGTTTGCGGACACGCAATGGCAAAATGACCGAACCGGCGGAAGTAACCGGCGATGAGAATGTCCTGAATTTGCATTTCACGGAGACGGATGCCGCGGGCGAGCCCGTTGAAGGAGGCATCCAAAAGGACAATTCGCTGCTGGTAAAATATTTTAACGAGGCCACCAGGCCGAAATGGCTGGGGGCCAAGAACGGCGATAGCCAGGTCCTTCAACCATCCGCCGCTTTCGATGATAAGGAGCGGGAATGGGTGCTGAACGACCTGGGCCTGGACAAGGCGGACAAGGCAGCAGCCGACAAATTTTTCAAGGCAGCAATCACCAAGGTCGGGTTGATTGAAAAGCCTGAGATCGACGAAGCCTTCTTTACGGTGGCTTATCCGGGTAAGGAACTGACCACCGAAGCGGCTTTCCGCGACGCCGTAAAGGCCGATATCCAGGCGTATTGGGATGGTCAAAGCCGGAACCAAATGCAGCATACCCTATATCATATCCTGCTTGAACAGACGAAGATCGAGTTCCCGGAAGATTTTCTGAAACGCTGGATGCTGACGGGTGGCGAGAAGCCCAAATCCCTGGGCGAAGTAGAGCAGGAGTTCCCCAATTTTGTCAACCAGTTGAAGTGGACGCTGATCGCGGACAAGGTCGTTCATGACAATGGTATTGAAGTAGGTCCGGAAGATATCAGGGCTTTTGCCAGGCAACAACTGTTCGGTTATATGGGCATGCCGGCGGGCGCCGAAGAGCAACCCTGGGTGGCTGACTATGTACAGCGCATGATGCAGGACAAGAAGTTTGTGGAGGACACCGTCAACCGGATACAGACCGAAAAGGTGTTCGGATGGGCCGAGACGCAGATCCATCCGACGGACAAGCCTGTCAGCCGGGATGAGTTC